>SXGT01410645.1_pt1 | contig 10201 bp, 13 predicted proteins | sample 3176221 | NCBI WGS metagenome assembly SXGT01 (sample SAMN11356862, study PRJNA531348) | freshwater metagenome | isolation source: freshwater sample F1-120 | place: China: Fuxian Lake, Yuxi | collected 2017-12-25
GGAGCGGCTGAACCGGAGGCCTGACCTGTCCCGTTCCGGTATTGGTCGAGCCGCGCCGGACCGGGACGGAGCCGCCTCCGGCTGATAGTCTCACCGCCTGTTCGGAGCTGGAGGTTGTCATGCGTCATCTGCTGCTTTGTGTCGCGCTCGCATGGCCAGGGGCGCCTGCGCTGGCCGGCGTCGATCGTGATGGAGGCGACTGGTTCGACCGGACTGCCTCCGTGGCGCCTCACGCGCTCCATCGCGAGCATCTGTATCAGGGCGACGGCATCTGGACGCCGCGCGTGTTCAGCCGGGACGACGGCTTTTTCCAGGGCCGCGGCGCGGGCGTGCGCGTGGTGAACGGGCGGCCGGTCTACGATTACGACCGCGACTATCTGTTCGATTTCCCGCGCGGCGCGCGCCATAGCGAGAAGCTCGGTTTCGTCAGCGATGAGATGCTGGCCGAGCCGGAGGAGTGTCGGACCGTGCGTGTGCCGGACGGCCGTTCGGGCAGCGCGGAGGTGCGAGTCTGTTCCTGACGGTGACGATAGGCTCGTGATACGCTCGTCCTGAGCGAAGTCGAAGGGCTCAGGACGAGCGAAAGTGATCAGTCCTCAGCTACCTGCTGTAACGCCCACGCGAACCGCTCGGCATCCCCCGCCTTGAGCCCCGCCAGGTTCGCGCGCCCGGACGGCGCCATGTGGATGGCGTGGTCGGTCGCGAGGCGTTCGATCTGCTCGGGCGAGAGCGGCAGCAGTTTGAAGATGCCGCGCTGCTCGGCCACACCGCGTAGCATCGGCGCGGTATTCACCATTGCCGCGAGCTCGGCACGCAGGCCGAGCATGCGGGCGCGCATGCCGGCAAGCTCGTCTTTCCACATCGCCCGAAGCGCCGGATCGGTCAGCACCAACGCGACGGTGGCAGCGCCGTGCGCGGGCGGCATGGAGACCAGGGTGCGGCTGATCCGCTCCATCTGGCCCTGCACCCGGTCCCGCTCCGCGCTCCTTTCGCAGACGGCGAACAGGATGCCGGTGCGCTCGCGATACAGGCCGAAGCTCTTCGAGCAGGCGACCGAGATGAGCGCGCGCGGCGCGATAACGGCGGCATCGCGGAGCAGCTGCAGGTCCTCGGCCAGTCCGTCTCCCAAACCATAATAAGCCGCATCGATCAGCGGCACCGCGCCCTGCTCAGTCAGGGTCGCGTGAATCGCTGCGCGCTGCCCCGGATCGAGATCCGCGCCGGTTGGATTGTGGCAGGGGCCGTGGAGCAGGAACAGGTTTCCCTCCCCGCTCCCGCGCGCGGCAGCCTCGATCGCGGCCCAGTCGATCCGCCCCTCGGCGACATCGAAGTAGCGGTGCGTCACGATCGGTGTCCCGCTCGCCTCCGCCAGGCCCTGGTGGTTAGGCCAAGTCGGCAGGCCGAGGTGCAGCCGCGTGTCGGGGTTCGCCAGCCGGGCGAGCTCGAACGCGATACGCAGCGATCCCGTCCCGCCGGTGCCCTGAATTGCGGCGATCCGCCCTTGCCGGACTGCCGGGTGATCGGGCCCGAACACCAGGTCCGTCATCGCCGTGATGAAGTCGTGATCGCCGGCCAGCGCCTGATAGGCCTTGGTTTCCTGGCGCTCGATCCGGATGCGTTCGGCCTCGCGCACTGCGCGCATCACCGGCGAGGCGCCGGTCTCGTCACGGTAGACACCGACGCCGAGGTCCATCTTCTCCGGCCGCGGATCGGCGCGGTAGCGGGCCATCACCGCATGCAGGGCATCGGCCGCCGGTGGGCCGAGACGATCGAACATCATTTTCTCCGGCTAGCCGTTTGGCCTGCGCTGTGGGATAAGCGTGCTACGAGTGGAGCACGGATACGCGATGGCCGACAACCCCCTGACCCGACATCTCGACGAAGTCGGCGAAAGCTATGGCGCGCACATGGTCCATGCCTCGCACTTCGGCCTGCGGATGGTTGCCGGCGGACTGGCCTGCATGGTGCACGCCGTCCTGCCGTTCATGTTCAGCACCACCGGCAGCGATGTCATCCGCAAGCTGCACGGCAAGATGACCAAGCGCGTCGACGCGCCCAATTGGGAACGTCACCCGATCATCTGAACGGTCCGGCGCGGCACCAGGCCGCCCCAAACCTGCGGGCCATCCAGTCGGGCTGGCTCAGCACCAGCAGCAATGAAATCGGCGGCATGTCGTCTTCCCTCAGGCTGGTTCAAGGAGCGGGTCGCGGGTAACCGCCGCCGGCTGGTAGCAGACGATCTCGAATTCGATTTCGTCTCCATCGTAGAAGTAGAAGCGCCGCCCCGGTTGGTAATCGCCATGATTGAACGGCGTCAGCCCGGCCTCGATCACCCGCGCCTCGGTCGCGTCCAGATCGTCCACTTCGATCGCGACATGGTTGAGCCGCCCGCGCCCCAGCTCCGGCGCGAGCACATCCGGGCGCGTTGCGTAGAAAGCGAGGTACTGGCGGTCGGTGCCGACATGGACGGTGCGCCCGCTCATCGCCGGCCCGCGCCAGCGCACCTGCCAGCCGAATACCCGCTCGATCAGCGCAGCGCTGCGCTCCGGATCGCTGACTGTCAGATTGACATGTTCCAGGCGTGCATTGGTCATTCCGGATCTCCCTGCTTGGTTTCCAGCACCCGTCATCGGCTGACAATTGCCGAGTCGTACGACCTCAAGCTAAGGTGAGGTCAAGCTCTTACCTGCGGGACCGAAATCATGGCCGCCCCTGCCCTGCTCAGCATCGGCGAGCTCGCCCGCCGCACCGGCCTGTCGGTCTCCGCGATCCGCTTCTACGAGGCGCGCGGACTGGTCTCGGCGGTGCGCACGTCGGGCAATCAGCGCCGTTTCCTGCGCGCCGACATTCGCCGCCTGTCCTTCGCCATGATCGCGCAGCGCTGCGGCTTCACGCTGGCCGAAGTGGAGGCCGAGTTGGCCGGGCTTCCGCACGGCCGTGCGCCAACCCAGGCCGACTGGACCGGGATCAGCGCCAGGATGCGCGCCGCGCTCCAGGCCCGCATCGACCTGCTCACCCGCACCCGCGACCTGCGCGACGGCTGCATCGGCTGCGGCTGCCTCAGCCTCGAGCGCTGCGCACTCTACAATCCGCAGGATCGCGCCGCCCGCGCCGGGGCAGGCCCGCGCTTCCTGCTCGGCAACCGGGCAGCGATCATGACCGAAGAGCAGCAACCTTGATCCGGACAGCGACCTGCGCCTGCGGCCAATTGCGCGCGGTCTGCCGCCGGCGGGCCCGTGCGCCGCTCGGTCCGCCACTGCCGAACGCCGGCACCGCTGGGTCAAGCTGGGCGCCGTCGCACCAGATGAGCAACAATGAGCGCGCGCAACGGCGTTCGTGCTAGAGCGCGCCGCCGATGCTGCCGATCCACGCTGTCCTGCCCGATCTGCTCGCCGCGCTGCGCGCGCGGGAGTGCGCCGTGCTGGTCGCCCCCCCCGGCGCCGGCAAGACCACCGCGGTCGCGCCGGCGCTGCTGGGCGAGCCCTGGTGCACGGGCGAGATCCTCTTGCTTTCTCCGCGGCGCCTAGCGGCGAGGGCGGCGGCCGAGCGCATGGCGGAACTGGCCGGGGAACGTGTCGGCGAGACGATCGGCTACGCGACCCGGCTCGACAGCCGCCGGTCCGAGCGGACTAGGCTCCTGGTGCTGACCGAGGGCATCTTCCTCGCCCGCATCCAGTCCGATCCCGAGCTTGCCGGCGTCTCAGCCGTTTTGTTCGACGAGGTCCACGAGCGCAGCCTGGACAGCGACTTCGGCCTGGCGCTGGCGCTCGATGCGCAGGCGGCGCTCAGGCCCGATCTGAAGCTGGTCGCCATGTCCGCCACGCTGGACGGCGCGCGTTTCGCCAGGCTGATGGACGGCGCACCCGTGATCGAGAGCCAGGGGCGCAGCCACCCGATCAGCCTCGTCCATCTCGGCCGCAGCCCCGAGCGCCGGATGGAGGACGAGATGGCCGGCGCGATCCGGCGCGCGCTGGGCGAGACGGAGGGCTCGGTGCTCGCTTTCCTGCCGGGCGTCGCCGAGATCGAGCGCACCGCCGAGCGCCTGACATGGCTGCCGCCCGATACCGATCTGCACCGGCTGCACGGCACGCTCGAGCCGGCGGAGCAGCGCGCGGCGATCCGTGCCGCGCCCGAAGGCCCGCGCAAGGTTGTGCTGGCCACCGCCATCGCCGAGACGAGCCTCACCCTGGACGGCGTGCGGGTGGTGATCGACAGCGGCCTTGCCCGCCGCCCCCGCTACGATCGCGGCGCGGGAATCACGCGACTGGTTACGGAGCGGGCCAGCCAGGCATCGGTCACTCAGCGCGCCGGCCGCGCCGGTCGCCAGGCGCCCGGTACCGTTTACCGATTGTGGGAGGAAGCTGCGACCGCGAGCCTACCGCGGTTCGACCCGCCGGAAATCCTGGAGGCGGACCTGTCGGCGCTGCTGCTCGACTGCGCGCTGTGGGGCGTGGTCGACCCGAATAGGCTGCGCTGGCTCGATCCGCCGCCCGCGGCCGCGGTGGAAGAAGCGCGCAACCGCCTGCGCTCGCTCGGCGCGATCGACGAGGCCGGGCGGCCAACGGCGCACGGGCGCGCGATTGCCGCACTGCCGCTGCCGCCTCGCCTCGCCCACATGCTGATCGAGGCGGAGGCGCGCGGCTGGGGCGAGACGGCGGCGGAGGTCGCCGTTCTGCTCTCCGAGCGCGGCCTGGGCGGCACCGACGCGGACCTGGAGGTGCGGCTGCGGCGGTGGCGCTCCGAGCGGGGCAAGCGGGCGGAGGCGGCACGGGGGCTAGGCAGGCGCTGGTTGCTCCTAACTCGCTCGTCCCGAGCGAAGTCGAGGGGCGCACGTGACGAAACCGTGCCAGCGCCCCTCGACTACGGTGGGGACGAGCGAGGTGGGAGTGGGGCCCCGGTCGGCCTATGCATCGCCCTCGCTTTTCCCGATCGCGTGTCCAAGCGCCGCGACGCCTCCGGCGAGAACTGGATCAGTGCCGGCGGGCGCGGGTTCCGGATCGATCCCACCTCCCCGCTCGCGCGCGAAGCCTGGCTGGCGGTGGCCGAAGTGGGCGGCAGCGCGGCGGGCGCGCGCATCCTGTCGGCCGCGTCGATCACCGCGGCCGAAGTGGAGCGCCTGTTCGCCGATCGCATCCGCGACCGGGCAGAGCTCAGCTTCGACCCGAAAACCGGGACGGTGCGCGCGCTGCGGGGTCGCCGGCTGGGTGCCATTGCGCTCAGCAAAGGTCACGACGTCAAAGCCTCGCCCGCCGAGGTCGAGGCGGCGCTGCTGGAAGGCGTGCGCGCGCACGGCATCGATCTGCTGCCTTGGAGCGATGGCGCGCTCGCCTTGCGCCGTCGCGCCGCATTTGCGGGACGCTACGATCCGTCTCTCGCCGATCTGTCGGACGAAGCGCTGCTTGCCGATGTGGACGAGTGGCTTCCGCTGTTGCTCACGGGCAAGCGCCGCCTCGCCGATGTCGATCCCGGCGCGCTGGGCGGCACGCTGGACGCGCTGCTCGGCTATGAGGGTAGACGCATCGTCGACCGGCTCGCGCCGCTCCTCTTCACCACGCCGGCCGGGAGCAGTCACGCGATCGACTACCAGGCCGAAGCCGGCCCGACCGTCACGGCCCGCGTGCAGGCCCTGTTCGGGCTTTCGGAGCATCCGGCCGTCGCCGGCGGGCGTGTGCCGCTGGTGCTCGCGCTCACCTCGCCCGCCGGCCGCCCGATCCAGACCACGCGCGACCTGCCCGGCTTCTGGGCCGGCAGCTGGGCGGCGGTCGCCAAGGAGATGCGCGGCCGCTACCCCAGGCACCCCTGGCCGGACGATCCGGCCCGCGCCGATCCCACCTTGCGGACCAAGAAAGCAGCGGCCCGCGCGGCGGGCGGTTGATCCGGCGCGCGTCAACGGGCAGGAGCTTGCGCCATGGCAGCGAGAATCTTCCAGCAGTCCAAGGCGACCAACCAGTCTGGCAAGGCGCACATCGATCACTGGGTGCTCGAATTCGAGTCCCACAGCCGCGCCCGCCCCGACCCGCTCACCGGCTGGCCCGGCGGCACGGATACGCAAAGCCAGGTGTCGATCAACTTCGACACGCTCGAACAGGCCAAGGCCTATGCCGAGCGGTCCGGCATCTCGTACCATGTGATCCCGTCGACCACGCGCAAGCTGCGCCTTCAGTCCTACGCCGATAATTTCAGGTAAGTCTGGTCCTACCGTTACATCGCTCATCCTGAGGAGGGACTGAGCTTGGCGAAGGCCCGCCTCGAAGGACCGCTGCCGTGCGTGCTTCGAGACGCCGCTTCGACGTTGCTCAGCGGCGCGTCAGCATGAGCGGTTCGGTATTATTCGGCCTTCAGATACCCCGCCCCGAGCAACAGCAACAGTTTCACGTCCATTTGCGACCCCGCCGCGCGGCGCTCGGCGACGAACGCCGGCACGTTGTTCAGCGGCACGCGGTGAACCACGATGTCCTCACCCTCGACACCGCCGCCCTCGCCCACCTTGGTCAGACCTTCGGCGCGCAGCAGGGTGAAGCCTTCGGACGACATGCCGGGCGAGGCGTGGAACCGGCCCAGCTCGATCATCCGCGCGGGCCGGTAGCCGGTCTCCTCCTCAAGCTCGCGCGCGGCGGCGTCGGCCACCGCCTCGCCTTCTTCCTCATCGCCGACCAGGCCGGCCGGCAGCTCCAGGCACCACCTCGCGATGGGGACGCGATATTGCTCGACCAGGATGACATGGCCTTGGTGCACGGCCAGGATCACCGCCGCGCTGACGCCGCGGGTGCGCCCGACAAACTCCCACGTGCCGAGCGTCTTCACCAGGATGTACTTGCCCTGCCAGACGATGTCGGGCGTGCCCGTCGGGCGCGAATGCTTCATAGGGTGATCACCCTGTCCGGCAGTTCGTTCACGTCGCCTTGGCCCACCGGCACATGCTCGGCAAGCACGACGCCGATCATCTCGATGGCGCGGACCATGCCGTCGCCCGGCCGGCCTGCCTTCACCTCGACGAGCAGGGCAGCCATCGCCTCGCCCCAGACCTCCGGAGCGACCTCGGCGTGCACCGCCTCGTCCGCCACGATCTCCGCCCGCCGCTCCTGCAGCGACAGGTAGAGCAGCACGCCGGTCCGCCCCGTGGTCCGGCGCTCGGCCGCGGCGCGGAACAGCTCGACCGCACGGCGTCGAACGCGGCGCGCCTTTGTCGAGGCGGGCGTGAGCGCCATCCGCAGCGCCGTCCAGGCGAGCAGGTAGCGGACGATCAGGAACGACAGCGCCAGAGCGGCGAACAACGCCGCCATCAGTGCGCCGCGGGTGACGCCCTCATTCCAGCCGGCAAACAGGCCGAGGCCTCGATCGATCAGGGCCTGCGGCAGCGCCGCCACCAGCGCCGGCACGAGCAGCATCGCGAGCACGGCATAGTGGAGCCCGACATCATGGTAGGCGTCCGATCGCTCGGCCACGACCGTGACGATCTCGCCGCGGCTCGCCTGCTCGGCCGTCGCAACCGCAGCACTGACCCGCTCCCGGTCCCCAGGCGCAAGGCTCACCATGAGCCCGAGGCACCGCCGCCGCCCGACGAGCCGCCTCCACCGGAGAAACCGCCGCCGAAGCCGCCGCCTCCGCCGCCGCTCCAGCCGCCCCCGCCGAAGCCGCCGGAGCCGCCGCCGCTGCTCCAGCCGCCGCCTAGGCCCGGCCCCCACAGGATGATCGGGAGGCCGCCGCTGCCACGGTAGCGTCGCCCGCTTCGCCCCCTCCTCAGCATTGGCAGGATGATGAAGACCAGCACCGCACCCCAGAACAACAGGGGCATGATCGAGCCGCCCTGGTCTCCGTTCGAGCGGCGCGCCTGCCGTTGCGCCAGCGCGTCGCGCGCCTCGATGACGCGCCGTTCGGCCACCTCGGGCGGCGCCTGCAATTGCTCGATCAGGGCATCGGCGCCCGCGACGATCCCGCCCGGATAGTCGCCGCCCCTGAAGGCCGGCACGACCCGGTTCTGGATCAGCAGCCCGGTGAAGGCGTCGGTCAGGATCGGCTCCAGCCCGTAGCCGACCTCGATCCGAACCTTGCGTTCGTTCGGCGCGATCAGGAACAGGGCGCCGTTATTGGCCCTGGCCTGGCCGATCTGCCAGGTCCGGAACAAGCGATTGGCATAATCCTCGATGGGGAAGCCGCCGAGGCTCCCGACCGTTGCCACCACCAACTGCCGGCTGCTCCGCTCATCCAGGGCCTGGAGCTTGGCGCTGAGCGCGGCCTCCTGCGCTGGCGCAAGCAGATCGGCGTCGTCCACCACACGGCCGGTGAGGCGCGGGAAGGTCTGCGCGTATGCCGGGATGCCGAGCGCGAAGAGGAACAGCAGCACGAACCAGAGCGCCCTGGTGACCAAGGGCAGTCGGACCGGTGCGCTCACGTGCACGTCAGGAGCCGAAGTCGACCTTGGGGGCGGCCTCGGCGCCCGGCGTGGTCGCCTCGAACGGCACCATCGGCTCGGCGCCGTAGATGATCTTCGCGCCGATCACGTTCGGGAAGGTGCGGATCGTCGTGTTATAGCGCCGCACGGCCTCGTTATAATCCTGGCGGGAGATGGTGATCCGGTTCTCCGTTCCTTCGAGCTGCGATTGCAGCGCGAGGAAATTCTGGTTGGTCTTGAGGTCGGGATAGGCTTCCTGCAGCTGGCGCAGCGGCAGGATCGCGGCCGAAAGCCGCCCCTGCGCTTCCGAAAAGGCGCGCATCGCGGCGGGATCGCGCAGCTGCTCGGGCGAGAGCGTGATCTGGGTGGCGCGTGACCGCGCTTCCGTCACCTCGCGCAGCGTGTTGCGCTCCTGCGCGGCGGCGCCCTTCACGCTCTCGACGAGGTTGGGGATGAGGTCGGCGCGGCGCTGATACTGATTCTGGACGTTCGCCCAGGCGGCCTTGGCCTCCTCTTCCGCGGTTGGGATGGCATTGACGCCGCAGCCGCTCAGCGAGATCAGAGCGGCGGGTGCGAACAGGAAGGTGGCGAAATGTCTGGCGGTCATGGACTGGCGGCTCCCCTCCCGCCGAAGCGGGTCTCATCGATGCGCGACCGGAACGGCCTCGATATGGCGTGAGTTCCCGGCCTTCTCACTGACGTGAACGCAAACGGGCGCTACGCTTTGCTGCGCAGCGCCCGCCTTTGACGGTTCCGGCGGGCGTACGAGCCCCGCCGGTTCCGGATCAGATCCTCTTCTTGCGCCGCGCGCCGAGCAGGCCGACTGCCGCTAGCGCGAACAGGCCGAAGCCGGCCGGAGCCGGGACCGGCGTGCCGCCCGTCGAGCCACCGCCCGTCGAGCCGCCCGAGCGGTTCAGGTTGACGGCGCTGAAGCTTTCCGGGCCGGCCTGCGCGGCCGAGATTGTGGATTCAAGCGCGATCCGGATGTCCGAGAAGTTCGGCAGGCCGAAGATGGTGGAATTGAGGAACGCCTGCTGCTCGGCATCGACCACGAACACCGCGCCCGCCTTGCCGTTGCCGGTTTCGGTGGTCGGGAAGTTCTGCTGCCCGTCGATCGCGGCGAGCAGGCTGCCGTTGCTGCCGTAGAATTTCAGCGTCACGTCATTGACGTTGACGTTGTTCTTGGCCGCGCCGCCCGGCTCGATCGCGTTGAACAGGAGGCCGATGTCGCTGGCGTCCTTGAAGCCGAGCTCGCCCAGCGTCGGAATGCCGAACTTCTGGTTGTCGGTCTGCGGGTTGACCTCGTCGCCGCCGACATTGGTGACGCCGTTGCCCTTGAACACGCTAGAATCGCTGATGCACGAGCCGGAGCCGATTGCGATCGAGCCGCCCGCGTTTGCGGACACGCAGCCGGACTGAATGTCGTCGCCGTTGCCGCGCTCCTGCAGCGTCAGAAGCCGCGGGTTGTTGCCGAAGCCCTGTGCGGTGACGTTGATCGTCGAATCGAAGATGAGGCTAGCCGAGGCTGCTTGCGGCGCCACCGCCAGCAGCGCGAGCGCACCGGCGGGAGCGAAGAATTTCAGAGACCTGATCGATTGTGCACCGGACATAACGAAGCTCCCACTGTTTTGCCCGCATCAGGTGCCCGCACCGGCACATGATCCTCGCCACTGCAGATGGCAGAGCCGGGCGGGTCAGTGAAGAGGCGAAACAGGCGCGAGGTGGGACTGTCCCGGATCGTAACAAGCGGGAAAACCGTGTTAATCCATCGCTCAAACGGAACCGGGCGGCCGGACAGGTCCGGCCGCC
>SXGT01257741.1_pt1 | contig 10200 bp, 11 predicted proteins | sample 3176221 | NCBI WGS metagenome assembly SXGT01 (sample SAMN11356862, study PRJNA531348) | freshwater metagenome | isolation source: freshwater sample F1-120 | place: China: Fuxian Lake, Yuxi | collected 2017-12-25
CGCTGTCATTGCCGCCCGGATGTCCTCGGGCAGTTTGCCCCAGGCCGTCTTGGCGATGTGTTCGGGGATGCCGAACAGTGCCTCCGCTACGCCGCCGGCGATGGCCGCGATCGTGTCACTGTCGCCGCCAATCGAGATGGCATTGCGGATCGCATCCTCGAAATCGTTCGCTTCCAGTGCGCAGATGAGTGCCTGCGGCACGGTGTCTTGGGATCGCTCGTTGTAGATGTAAGTGGGCCGGATGTCATCGACTGAGGGTGAGAGGTCGTAGCCAAAGCGTGTGGAAATTTCTTCGCGGATCTGTGCGGCTGACAGCCCGGATCGGGCCAGGTAGATGGCCGTGGCCGTGGCGGCGGCCCCCTTCATGCCTTCGGGATGATTGTGCGTGACGGCCGTGACATGGTCGGACAGTTGCTGCACTTCTTCGAGGGTGCGCGCCAGCAGGCCAGCGGGTGACACACGCATGCCGGCACCGTTGCCAAAGCTTTTGTACGGCCCTTCATCATCGCTGCCCAGCCATTTGGCAAAGCGCATGCCCCATCCGCCGTTCTTCCAGTAGCGCCGACCCCATGTCCGTAGCGCAATGGCCGGATCGATATGTCGGGTCAGCGCATCAGCCACCGCTGCTGTGCAGACACTATCGTCGGTAAAGAACGCGTTGGGATGGAAGAAGGGCTGAAAGTTCTTTGCCCGGTAGTTTTTGAATTCATAAACGGAGCCGACGATGTCTCCGATGATCGCGCCCAGCATTAGTCTTCTCCGATCTCGTTGTCGAGCGGTGCCAGGCGGCTCAGGAAGTGGGGCCCGATCGTGTCTCCCCTCAAAATGACATACCCTTTGCTGATTTTGATTTGTTCCCATGGGGGTGTCGATGGTGCAGAAAACGACCACAGTTGATCTCCGGCCTGGATCGATTGCTTGAAGGCCACCCATGATGGATTGAGGTGTCCGAACGGTAGTCCAGGCGTTGCTTCCAGCGGATCGCTGATGATCTCGCTCGTCTCTATGTCGCTCAGCGAGAGGTGTTTCAGGAGATGATCTTTGGTGACTGCGAACTTCTTGGGCGGTTTGGGTGGATCTACTTCCTTGGTGTCGCGCGCATTGGCCATCTCCTTGGCTTTCCAATAGATAGCGATTGGCCACGCCACCAGAGCTGTTAGGCCCGCGAGAATCGGAATGACGACCTTGTTGAGCGGCCACCACCACCACTTATCTGCTCGTGGGTCTGCGGCGAGTGTCAGATCGTGGACTTGGTTGGCAATAGGCGATCTGGACGCTTGGTGGAGGACAAAGATCACGGCCAGAAAAACAGCCCCGATCCCGAGGTACACATAGAGGTAGGTCATTGATTGTCGTCCTTGCAACGAGTCACTATCGGGAAGTCCGTCATCGCCACGACCTCAGGCCGTTGGGGCCGTTCCAAACTTTCCGCTACGCCGTTCTGGCGTAAGCGGCAGTCAACCACAACACCTTCTCTGACCTTAAGAAAACGGTCACGCTCGTAAACACTCGCGAACCCTCCGTGGAAGTACTGCAGCAGCGATCCCTCTGGAATCCGCAATGTTCCGGAGTACCAGTGTGCAAAAACCCGATCTGGGTAGCCGGGAAAAATATTCTCTAGTGTGGCCTCTACGCCGCCCTGGAGTGTGCCGGTCAGGCCAACCATATAGAGCCGGTCATTGACGATCTCCCATGTGCCGATATATCCACGCCATAGCGCGGTGGAATCGACTACAAAATCTGGTTTGACACCGCCTAATGCGAAATAAGCTTGAAGCGGCTCGGTGCACATCGATGTTTCTTGGCCTTTGTAAATCAGGTTTTCATGGACTTGTGCGGTCAATTTGTTCTCCTGGTTCTTGGATGTCGGATAACGAAAGCTCAGTGACGATTGATGCGCTGTGTCCTGTGCCCCACCGTCACAATGGCTCCGTCAGCGCTCAGGACAGCAAAGGTGATGAGATGTGACTCGATATGCTTGTAGGCATTGTGGGTGATCTGCCTACGAAGCGTGTTGCGGGTGCGGTGGTCAAAGAAGAGGATTGTTTTGCCCCGGTGATCATGCGCATGGCGACCAAACTCAAAGAGGCTTTCGACAATAAGGGTTGGAATCCCCCTTTGCTGAAGCCTGGCCTGTGCGTGATGGGTGATCGATAGCATGGTCCTGTCCTTCCAAATAGGGTGACGACAGATGCCATACTATGGAACCTCAGGCTCGTAGCGTGAGCCTATGGAAGTGTGCTGATTTGTTCGTCACACTGGCGAATGCTGGTTTGTATCCTGTTGATTCAAATGAATTCAGGCTTGGACGGCGCCCCGGAATGGGGTTGTCCGGGGCGGTGTGACAAATAAATCAGTATCTCCCTAGTAGGTGTCCTTGTACGCGTTCACTGCCCGCGTCAAAGCTTCCTCGAGCCCGTCCTGCGCCGACTGCATCGGGTTCTCCGATTCGAGTGCCGATTCGGGTGCCGATTCGGGTGCCGACTCGGGTGCCGATTCGGGTGCCGATTCGGACGGTGCTGAATCTTGGGGTTGAAAGGACCTCGCCTGCAGCAGATACACCTGCTGCAAACTCTTGCCTTCCATCTCGGTTAAGGCGCGCAATTGCTCTTTCAACATTTTCACGAATCGGCCTTCCGAACCATACTCTTCTTCCAAGCGACGGATCCTTCTCGGCAGACTCTCTAGTATCGATTCCATCATAATCCTCCTTACCAATCGTTTGTCGGCATGCCGTCTGTTTGGCGGCACATATTCTACATCTGCAACTACGCCATACTGCAGCACACACATCAAAAATATTTACTGATATCCCAAAACGCCTCTTAGCTTGGCGGTGATCCTTGAAAGGGTTGATAGGTCGTCCGTCTGGATCCAGTCGTTCAAGCCCAGGATGGGCAGCAGTCCTGCGATCTCTTTGTAGGCGGCGGTTCTGACCGCTTCATCGACGGCGGCGATTTGGGCCTTCAGCATCCTTTGGGCATGGCGCTCGAGCGCCATCTTTCCTTGGAGTCGAGTGGTGAGCCAATCCAGCAGCAAGGCCCATGCCTGATCGTGGTTTGTTGTGTCGTCGATGATCTTCGCAATGAGTTTCTCAATCGTGCTGTGGGCCGCAAGAGCGGAGACGGCTGCAACGGCGTCATGAAAGTCGTGGGCCTTGATTGCTGCGCTGTTGAAAGCCATGATCAAAATTTCTGGCGTTGGTCTGAAAACCTCCGTATCGCTCTGTTTCAGGAATGGTGGGATATCGAAAGCATCCTTTCCAGCATCTCTCAGGAACGGTGGGATATCGAGCAGTTCCATACGGGCCGATGATGCAGATCTGACCGTGGAGGCGCGGATCCGGCTGGCTCGCGCGGGTGTGAATGGATCCAGTCTGTAGCAAACGAGATCACCCGGATCATGAAGCTGTTTTCCGGTTCCTGGAATTCTCATGAACGGTGGTACGACACTTCCATAACCGCCGTGTCCGGCCGCCTGCATTTGTTCGATTTGTTGCAGCGCTGGCAGTCCGATCGCCTTGTCGTCTTCTGCGCGGATGTGAACCAGGAACAGGTTGGTTTGTTCGCTCACCAGTTGGTATTTGAGCGCAAGGGCCAGCGCTTCATCGGGGATGGTCGCAGTGGCCATTTGCCGGGCTGCACCCAGCCGGGTCAGGGTGGTGTCCTGAGTCTGGCGGATGGCTTCGGGACGGCTGCAGAGGGTCTGGTCGTTGCTTTTCCAGATGAGTTCGGGGGTCTGGCTGGGTGTTTCAGTGAATCGGGCAAAGAGGTGTACGGTTTCGCCGTCGTAAATGTATGCCGGCAAGGGTGACTGCCAATCCGGGTTGCAGTGCCAATCCACTTTCAGCTGTGCCGCTTGTGTCCCACGCATTCTGCGGAACATGCGCACGATCGCTGCCGACATGTCTTCGTTGGGCGAGATCAGTTCGCAGGCGCCCCCTGTCCCTTCGGCCAGTTCACGGAGCAGGCTTTCTGCCGGTGAGCTGCCCACACCGATGGCGAAGACCCGTTGGCCGGATTTTGCGCTCGCCTTGAGTACGGCCTCGATATCCCAGATGTCGCCGTCTGTGATCAGCAGCACGATGGGTTTCTGGGGCATGGTGTCGGGTGTTTTGATGTCGCGGAAGGTGGCGAGGAGGGCTTCCTTCAGTTGGGTGCCGCCCATGTCTGCCGCTGTCATTGAGATGGCCGCAGCCACGCGTTGGACGGTTGCCAGGGTGCATGGCTGCAGCGTTTTCAGGTCGTGACGCACGCCATCCCCAAAGCGGCTGTAGGAAATGAGGTCGACGGGGTTGAGTTCCTGGAGGATGTTGTGGATGGCAGACCGGGCAGATTCAATACTGTCGCCCTGCATCGAGCCTGAACAGTCCACCAGGATCTTCATCATCAACGCTGCGTCATCCTGCTCGGGGAAAGTGGGGCAGAAACTGGCCAATACCCGCGTGTGTTCGCCATCGGGTGCGGCAACGGCGAAGGATTGGCCGGTCAGACCGTCGAGGTTCAGGATGAAGTCCCGATCCAGCATGCCGCCCCTTTCCAGCAGGACAGCGAGGCCCTGTTCAATGGCTGTCATGCGGATCATGTGACTGGGACTGGCCAGTTTGGCCGCGGCAATGGGCCCCAGAAGTTCGAGCCTGAGGGTGAACGGGTACTCTGTCATGGGGTTGACTGCGGCCGTTTCGTGCAAGGCTAGCCCGCCGTATTGATGCGGGTCTCCGAAGCGGGGCGCGATGACAGTGGGGATGCAGAGGCGTATCTGGCCCTGTTCAAAGCGGAGCAGTTGGGCGTATTCGATCTCGATCGTGACCTCTTCCCGGTCCTTGAGGTTGCCCAGGTTAGCGGTGTATAGCCCCAGAGCTGACCGCTCGACCATCACCGGCGTGTCGCCATCCTCGATGGCCTGTTCAAACTTTTCGACGGCGATTTTCTTTTCGATGACGGTGGCCTGTAGGCGCTTGCCAGCGATTTCGACATTCATGCCCAAGAGCGTGGCGCCCCAGGCGAGGGGGAATGTGTAAACCGTCTCCAAGGTCCTGCCCGTGTTGTTGCGGTACCGCTGCTGGATTTTCATGTTCAGCAGCAAGCCTTCGAGTGTGCCGTTGAGATGGACGGATTTGAGTGCGATGGTTTCGCCGTTTACGCCATTAAAGCAGGCTTCTTGTGTCATTTTGTGGCTCCTTGATCGGGTTTTGCTCAGGTCGGTTCGTTCTGGTCGGATTCGGTGCGCTTAAACCCGTCTTTGTTCATCACCTTCTCGGCGGCCTGCATGACCTCGCGGACAAAGGCGCGGAGCTGCTCTGGCGTCATGCCGGCCTCTTCCGGAGAGATCTGGATCTCCACGCCCGGGGCGACAAAGAGGTGGCTTTTCACCTCGATGGAGCCTGGCCGACGCGGCCGGGCCGGAACGGGCGTATCGCCACCCGCCATCACATCGCGGATCCGTTCCAGTGACACACCGGCATCCGTGAGCTGTTTGATCCGGAGCAACTGGTCAAGGTGGCCATGGGTGTAGTGGGCGGCCCGGGTTTCGCCGATGGGGCGGTCGACCAGGCCCAGCTGAATGTAGTAACGCACGGTCCTTTTGCTGAGATCGGTGAGCGTGCAGAGATCATCGAGGGTGAAGGTTTTATCGTTCATGGCCATGTCCTTGGTGCTGTTGGGATATTATGACACCTAAACTGTCGAAGTCAACTGTCGTTAAAATATTCAGGTCGCCCGGTAAGCGTCGTGGGGTAGGGCGGTGTGACGCATAAATCGGTATGTCCTTAGGTTTTTATCAGGCTCATCCAGTGAGCTCAGGGCTTGCCACACTGTGGCCTGACTTATTCCCGCTATGAGGCCGTATGACCAAGCACACCACCCGAGAAGCCTGGCTGCTCGCAGCCGTAGACTTGCTCCGTCCCATCTTCCTGGCCAAGTACCATGTCATCCCGACCCATGTCATGGTTTCCTGTGGTTTCGCCAGCAGCGGCACACGCAGCCACCATATTGGCCAATGCTGGCCAAGGCATAGCAGCAGCAATGAGCAGAATCAGATATTCATTTCCCCGGCCTTACATGACTCCGTCGAGGTCCTCGATACGCTGGTGCATGAACTGGTGCATGCCGTGGACGATTGTTCGCACAAGCATGGCAAGGAGTTCAAGAAGATGGCACTGAGCCTGGGGTTGAAAGGGCCGATGCGGAGCGCCAGCGCAGGCCCTGAGCTCAAGGAAAGGCTGGGGCAGCTCGTTCAGAGGCTCGGGCCCTATCCTCACGGGAGGCTATTGGTCATACATGAAAGGACGGTGAACCGGGCCAGGGCTCGCGCCAAATGCCCGGAATGCGGCTTTGAGGTGCCCATGTACCGGAAGTTCCTGTCGTATGGGCCACCGATCTGCCCCAAGGACAAGATCGAGATGACACCCATCGGTGACTGGGAAGAGGCATGATTGTGGCTACAAGCACTTTTACTACGACAGGTTCAGGGTGTCATACCCCGAAACAGCGGCAGGCCATGGCGGCATGACGCAGAACAATGCGCTTTTTTTAGATTGTAATACCCAGGAGAGTTTATGATAAACAGAAATTCAAATTGGCGCTTCATCAATCCTATATATTGGATATTGAGGTTCAGGGATTTCTTCATATCGGTTGTGTTCTCAGTCGCCATGTTTCTTGGGACAATACCATTTATGAATCAACTGGCAATATCTTCCAGGGATGATATAATCATCACGCGCGTCAGCATGATTGTTGAGGATCTGAATGAATGCAATAAATATTTTGATCGAGACCCTTGGTGCGAGAGGCTGCACAAGGCTATCGACGATGATGAATTCATGGAGCTTGTTTATAAAGCGAGTCATAGTGAGTCAAAATTGGGGTTGGTGATTGACGCTATTCTTGAGAATACCTTCAAGGTGTCTTTCATGGGTGGGATTTACTATACTATCCAGAATGGCTTTCTGGGTTTTGTTGGGATGTACGGCGGACTTAAAATCATGAGGTTTTATCGGCGGCGGAAGAGCAGGCGGCTGAATACTAATTGAAATGTATGTGCATCCGGGATAAGGCACCTCGGATTAATTCTGATTTCGTCATTCCGGCGCAGGAACGTCACCCCGGACTCGATCCGGGGTCGGAATCCAGTCAAATCAACGGCACGGACACCGGCCTGGCCGTCACTTCGGAATGGGGTCGTTCGGGGCGGTGTGACGAATAAATCAGTATGTCATTAATACAGGTTTTTGAAGGATGGAGGCCATGAGGACTATACGCATTGGTATGCTTATGTTGCACTGTTTGGTGGTGTGTGCGTCAGCGAATGTGGTTGCTGCAGATCGGGAATGGGATTGTGATGGGGCAGAAACGGGGGGAAAAACATACAAAGTGTATGAGCTGCCTCCGTACTGGGTTAGCTATGAAATCTACGGTAATGAATCAAGGCTATTCAGGGATGATTTTCGCCCATCGTACAGAGACAATATTCGTAGGGTCGTTGTGTTGGCCGATGGGATGGTGATCAGAGAAGATGTAAGAATGCTTGGTATTGAAAAGGACGCACTAAGCAGGCGAATACCGGTTTATGAAACTACGAAGAAGATCTATCAGTTAAATAAAGCTGAAAAGGAAGAGCTTAAGTCACTCTACAGTTTCAATTTAATGCGAGCACTAAAAGTCAGGTCATTCAGGAACCAGCGAACACATAGTATCAGCACGCACCTGATTTTGAGTGTGGTGCATAACGGCGAACATCAGAGCTATAGTCTGGACCAAGGATCGGAATATTCTCCACGCCAACTTGAGGCGATAGTCTATGATATAGACCGGCTCTTGAGTCAGCCTGAGATAATGGCACGCAAGCACAAGAACAATATGCTGGATGGGGCTGAACAATGCTTCATGGCCAAGACAGTGGGTCATGAGAAGTTGTTGCACATCACACAGGACGGAATTGATATACCGGTCAGGTTCGATGGGCTAATAAGAGATCATGCGATGATTATAAACGGCGGTCTGAAAGTAGTGTACTGCGGTGACAGGGCTTATGGTGAGACTGTGTTCTTGGTTGCGCCCAGGAAATTCACTTTTAGGGATGCATGGCGACTTGCGGAGGAAACCTTCACATATACATTTCCTGAATCTTTGGATATAAAAGGTGGTCTGGTTTTTACAGAAAAAAACACTGGGAAGGATAACCCGCAAGGGCAGCCAAAAATCATTGAAGACGATCAGGATCTCAATGAGGAGATCCAGCCCGCCTACGGGGTGAAAAAGGGGACGGTGAAGACTGTGGATGGGAAAGCATACGCCATCGAACTGAAGGTAGAGAAGGTTGGGCGTGCGTATCGTCTATACACGAAGGTCTCAAAACCTTGAGGCATGGTAATCCCCCATTCAAAAGAGGGCTCAGAATGACCCCATTCCGGGGTGACGGCCCGGCCGGTGTCCATGCTATTGATCTAACTGGATTCCGGCCCCGGATCGAGTCCGGAGTGACGTTCCTCCGCCGGAATGACGGGGCTGGTATTAATCAGTGGCTCCCTAGAGGCGCTGTCACTGAGTTGTGTTTATGATTCATTCTTGTCACTCTTCAAGCCGTGCTTGCGTGCGATGCGATGCAGGTGGCTTCGATTGAGGGCGCTTACCTCCGCGGCACGCGTGAAGTTGTATTTGCATCGCTTGAGTAGAGTTTCTGCATAAATGCGCTCGAACACGGTACAAGACTCCCTGTAGGGCATATCAAAGATGGCCTCCATTCCACTGTCTTCCTTCGCCCGCACTCCAAGGTGACGCTCAACTTCTTCGCCCGTGATCTTGCCATTTTTCGCAGTCACTGCCAGTTGCTCCAGCGTGGTTGCGAGTTCGTCGATGTTTCCGGGCCAATACTGCGTGGCGAGAATGTCCATGGCGGCTTCATCCAGATCAGGTGCGGGCAGGCCCTGACGCGCGCATATTTCACTCAGCAAGTGTCGTGCAATCTGGGGGATATCCTCTGGATGGCTGCGTAGCGCAGGAACCCGTAGTGCTGCATGGGTCAGCTCGTTATAGAGCTCGCGTGAATAGCCTTCCTTGAGCGCCAGGCTTTCTGCACTGGTGCATATCACACGAACATCGAATTCCTTTCGCCGCGACATGAGTAGCAGCAGACCGCGTTGTTGCATCTTCGTAAGACGGTCGATGTCTTGTAAAAACAGCACACCGCCCTTGGCTATTTGTAGCCACGACAGCGGTGATTCTGCCAGCATAGACATATCATCGGGCGCCTGCCACGGTGTGCCGGGTACATGCAAGAATCGGGCACAGGCCTCTGCACCCGATCCAGGTTCGGCAGACAGAAAAATGGGCGCTTCGCGATCTTCAGCTTTGCGCAGGTGGTACTCCAGAGCCTCAATGGTTTCGCTGTCGCCTAGCCCCACGATATGTGCCGGACGATCGGGTTGCCTACGGCCATGCATCAGCGCCTTTTCTACGGTGTCGATCAGCAACTTGAACGCAATCGGTTTTTCCAGAAAGGCTAATGCACCCAGACGGGTGGCCTCTACTGCGTCCTGTATGGTGCCATTCCCGGACATCATCACGACCGGTAGGGTCAGCAGGCCTTGAGCGGCCCACTCCTTGAGCAGCGAGAGTCCGTCAAGATCCGGCATCCAGATGTCCAACAACACTATGTCTGGGTCATACTCCTTGCGTGCTTGACGCCCCTGAGCACCATTTTCGGCCAAGCGTACATCGTGACCTTCAGCCTCGAGAGTCTGCCCCAAGGCATCACGAATGCCGGACTCGTCATCAATGATCAATATCTTGCTCACTTGGCCCCTCGTTATGTTTCGCTGGCAATGATGCCAGTATGCAGCCCCTGAGGCTCAAGAGGTGAGCCCTGGAATGGATGTTTTCTCGATGTCGCCATAGGGATGGTGAATCGCGTGAAGGTTGTCTTATTGGCCTGAACTTGCCAGTTGTCTTGATCGCATCGAAGGGTTTTACAATAGGGCCCGCTGGGGTTTGAACTGTTGTATTTGAACAGCGCCTATCGGGGCGCTGTCTGGTGTCTGCAAGGTCGGGGGATGCCTGCAAGGGGCCCTCGTGTTTCACCCCAAAAAACCATGAAAGAGCGTTTCGTGTCCCACCCGGAATTATTCCATCGAAGGCCGTGTGATCGGCCCGTCTGCGGCAAGTGAGAAGGCCGCACGGGTTTTTCCTGCTGTACTTTGCC
>SXGT01815973.1_pt1 | contig 10200 bp, 6 predicted proteins | sample 3176221 | NCBI WGS metagenome assembly SXGT01 (sample SAMN11356862, study PRJNA531348) | freshwater metagenome | isolation source: freshwater sample F1-120 | place: China: Fuxian Lake, Yuxi | collected 2017-12-25
GCTCGGTGGGAGGAAGCGCTGCTTCTGCGCCTCGGTACCAAAGGCGATGATCGTGGGCCCCAGGAGCCCGCACCCTATGTGCCCCAGCCGCCCTGGCGCCCTGGCCCTGGCGTACTCCTCGAAGAACAGGATCTCCTGGGTCAGGCTCGCGCCCCGGCCTCCATACTCGAGCGGCCAGCCCAGGCAGGTGTACCCCGCCTCGCCCAGCCTCCTCTCCCAGGCCCGGCGCCCCTCCAGATCGGCGTGCTCGTCGCCAGGGCCTCCCCGGCCGCGGAGCGAGGCGAACTCGCCCTCCAGGTGGGCACAGAGCCAGCCGCGCACCTCGCGACGGAAGGCCTCGTCCTCGGGGCTGAAGGTGAGGTCCACGCCGCCTACTAGAACATGTTTCACTCCGCGCGCAAACGGGGAAGCGCGAGCGTCCCTGGCTCACTCTCCCTCACTATAAAATCTTCACCCTCACAGCCCAACGAGACCAACCCCAAAATCTCCTCTCCTCCCTGTAAAATCTACCAGCTCACAGCCCAACGAAGCGTTGTAGCGAGCCAGAGAGGGAGGATTCACAGGGAGAGGGGAGATGCCCAACGAAGCGTTGTGCACAGCCAGCGAAGGGGAATTCACAGGGAGGAGGGGAGAGGGGAGACACCAGGCGCCGGGGCGTCGAGGCCTATCGCCCGGGCGATGCGCTCCCTCATGGAGGACGGATCGCCGAGGAGCGCCTCGGTCGCGCGGGCGCGCTTGAAGTAGAGGTGGGCGTCGTGCTCCCAGGTGAAGCCCACCCCGCCGTGCACCTGCACGCTCTCGGCCGCGGCGTGGAAGAAGGCCTCGGAGCAGTAGGCCTTGGCCATGGCCGCGGCGGCGGGGAGCTCGCCCGGCCGGTGCGACGCGACCCACGCGGCGTAGTAGGCCGCGGAGCGCGCCGACTCGACGCGCAGGAACACGTCCGCCAGCTTGTGCTTTATGGCCTGGAACGAGCCGATGGGGCGGCCGAACTGGCGCCTTGTCTTGGCATGATCCAGCGCCATCTCCAGGCACCTCTCGGCTGCGCCGACCTGCTCGGCCGCCAGGGCGACCCTGGCCTGATCGAGCGCTGTGGCGAGGGCCTGGGCCCCGGTGCCGGGGGCGCCGAGGACAGAGCCCCGCGCTCCCTCGAAGCGTAGCTCGGCCTGGCGGCGGGTCGCGTCCATGGTGGGTAGCGGGCGCCTCTCGAGGCCAGGCGCGTCGCCCTGGACGACCAGGATCTCGTCCTGGCCGTCGAGCGAGGCAGCCACCAGGACCAGGGTGGCCGTGTGCCCGTCGAGCACGTGCCGCGCGGTCCCGTGGAGTCGGAAGGCGTCCCCGTCCCTGGAGGCCACGACCCCCTGGAGCGCGACGGTCGCCGTGGCGCTCCCCTCCGCGAGGCGCGGGAGTAGAACCTGTTTCATCTCCTCCGAGCCGCCCTGGACGACGACGCTGGACGCCAGGCACACGGAGGAGAGCAGGGGCGCGCACAGGAGCGCGCGCCCTGCCTCCTCCATCACCGCCGCGAGCTCGACCCAGCCAGAGCCAAAGCCCCCGTAGGCCTCCGGGACGGTGAGGGCCGTCCAGCCCAGCTCGCCCGAGACCCGGCCCCAGACCTCGGGCTCCCACCCCTGCTCGGTGGCCATCGCGGCGCGGACGCGCTCGGACGACGACGCCGAGGAGAGGAAGCGCCTCGCCCCTCGCTTCAGCTCCTGCTGCTCCTCCGAGAACGCAAACCGCACCGCTCCTCCCGACGGACCGACTATAGGGGCCTCACGCCGGCTCCGTCCACTCCCGGTCGAGGCTCTCCGCGGGCAAAAGCGCCCTCGACGCTGGTCTGGCAGCGCCCAGGGTGCGATAGTTCGCTCGGGCACCCTGCTGTCTGTCCCGCAGGAGTGGACCCGCGCAGGAGGGGTAATTTCATGGTTCGCTCGACCCTGTTTGCTGGACTGGCAAGTATCGCCCTTGTATGGGCAGGGTGCAGCGAGGGGGGGGCTGGCCTCGCCGATGCGCCGACCACCGACGCGACCCCCCCGGACTCCAGCCCCCAGGACTCCAGCCCCCCGGACTCGAGCTCCGTCGACTCGAGCCCCTCGGACGCCAGGGCGGACACCTCGGACGCCGGGGGGGGCGACGCCGACTCCGGCCCGATCGACGCCCCGGTGGACACGGCTCCCGCCGTACCGGAGACCCTGGCCAACATCCCCGGGCTCTTCGACTTCGATTTCGAGGACAACACCCTCGCCTACAGGGAGAGCTCGGCCCCCACCCGTATCCGCACATGCAGCATCCCGGGCTGCACGACCAATACCCGCCTCAACGCGGTCACCACAACGGAGCTTCACATCACCATGGCGGGGGGACGGATCTATTACCCCTTCAAGACATCGGGCGCGCAGAACCAGATACGCAGCATCAAGCAGGACGGGACCGACGATAAACTCGAGGTGGGGCGCTCCGACATCGGCATACTCAACATAGTGAATTTCTATGGAGGCGTCGAAAATCAGATCGTCGACATCCTTTGGCTGAGGTCGGCCGCTCCCCCTCCCAGGGCCACGATCACCCTGGTGGTCAACCCCGCGGTGGGGCGTACGGCCAGCGTACCCAAGGCCTCGAAATACCGCCACTCCAACGGGGACGGCGCCATCAGCCAGCCCGTCCACGGCCCGGGGCTCCCCTTCTCCACCGCCGGCGCGACCGTGCCCACCATGGACGGGCAGACCGAGATCGCCACGACCACGCGCACCGTGGCCGGCGCGGCGATCATGTACCCTGCAGTCGCCCTGGTGAAGAACAATCGGGTCTTCGTCTGTCCGACAGCCACCGACTGCGCCGCCTGGCTCGACGTCGCGCCCGGCGACACCATCAACTTCGACGCGACGCACCTCTATATAGGTGGGAGCACCGGACTCTCGCGGTGCGCCCTCTCCGAGATAGGCCAGCGAGGGACCTGCACCCCCGCGTCCCATGTCACCGGCGAGCCTGTGCTGGATCTCTACCTCACCCCCACCCACGCCATCTACCGGAGCAACACCCTCGTACGCCGCGTGGCAAAGTAACCGGCCCTGCGCTGCGGTCGTCGCACCGGCAAAGCCATGGGGCCCCGGAGGTGCTAGGTTACGCAGCTCCTGACAGGGATTTCCACCCATGAAGATAGGCCCTCTCCCGGCCCGACACCTGGTGCTGCTCCTCGGCGCGCCCTCGCTCTCCGCGCTCCTGCTCCTTGCCTGTGTGGGCGAAGATCCAAAGGTCGGTTCGCCCGACGCGGCGGGCTCGCCCGAGGCGAGCGCGGAAGACAGGGGCACTCCTCCTCCTCCTCCTCCGGACTCGAGCGCGCCCGATGCGGGCGGCGACGCGGCCATGACCTGCCCGGGCAAGCTGGTGCCATGCGGCTCCGTGTGCACCGACCTCTCCAGCTCCAACGAGAACTGCGGAGCTTGCGGCAAGTCGTGCGGCGGGGGGATCTGCACCAACAGCGCGTGCGGGGTGGCGGTCGTCAGGGACAACATCGCCAAGCTCAATGGCCTGGCCGTCGATGATGCATCGCTCTACTTCACCGACGCCGACAAGGTCTTCAGCTGTCCGCTGGATGCATGTACGACGCCCCCCAAGCAGCTCGCGGCGATGATCGCCTACGACGCCCAGAAGATCTCGGTCGACTCGGGGTTCATTTACTTCGAGAGCGCCCCCAACCAGGCCACCCAGCGGCCCAACATCTACCGCTGCCCGATCGCCGGGTGTCCCAACCCGCCCACGTCCATCGCGGCCGATGGTCTAAACGGCATACGCTCTTTTCTCACCTTCCAGAAGTCCATGTACGCCAACCTCGGGGGCTCCGGGATCAATCGCGTCGACTGCTCGTCCGGGGCCTGCTCGGCCGGCACGCTCGTCGTCACCCGGCCGGTAGAGCAGTTCGCCGTCGACGCCCAGCGCGTCTACTTCAACGACACCACAGGAGGGTCCTCTCAGCTCTCGAGCTGCCCGCTCACGACCGCCTGTACCACGAGGACCACGCTCACCCAGACCCGGATCCTCGGAGATATCGCGGTCACGGGCAACCTGGTGTACTTCGTCGGTCCCGGGATCACCACGGGCGCCGCCGGGGTCTTTGCTTGCCCCACAGCCACGGCCTGCGCGACCCCCACCGTGTTGACCAAGACCGCCGGGGAGATCCCGAACCTGGCCGTGGACGGCTCGGGCATCTTCTGGACCGAGGAGGACAAGCTCATGTCCTGCCCCTCGGTGGGTTGCCCGGGTGGCCCCAGGACCATCGCCTCGGGGCTCAGCAGCGTGGGGCTCCTCCGCCTGGACACAAAATTTGCCTATTTTCGCACGAACGGGACCACGGCCGGCACGTCCGCGATCAAGCGCGTCGCCCGCCCCTGAACCAGGGCCGCTTCCACTCAGTTCGCGGAGCACTCCGGCGGGACCGGGGCCCCCTTGCAGAGCGCCACGCCCTCGGGTGTGGCGGGAGGGACGATCTCGAGGACGGCCCTCGGCCCCTGCGAGTAGAGGATGGGCCTGGGCTTGCGGGAGCAGGAGCCCACGCCGTCCCTCTCGACCAGGGCGCCCTCGAGCGGAGCGCAGCCCCCCGCCTCGTTGGGCACGGTCCACGCCTGTCCGGTCGGGTAAACGGCGGCCATCGCATAGCGCCCCGGAGGGAGGCAGCCCTGGCGAACCTCGCGCACCAGCTTTCCCAGCCCCTTGAGAACAGCAGCCTCGTCGAAGAGCGGCCTGTCGCCCGGCTCCGCGGGATCCGCGCTCTTTCCAGAGACGTGAGGCGTGACCAGGAGCCCTCCCCTGCCGGCGTTGGTGGGATCGATGCAGAGCGCCGCTGGCCGCACCAGCACCTTCACCCGGTCCCGGAGCGCGGCCGTCGTGGGCGAGAGCGGGACAGGCCCCACGATGGTCTTCACCAGGCTCTCGTCCAGGAGGGTGATGCCCTGCAGCACCACCATCGGCTGCCTGGCGTTCCCCTGGACCACCAGGCTCTGAGGATCCACCTCGTGCTTGCCGTCGTCCACCAGCTTGCGAAACGCGATCTGAGGCCAGAGCGCGGGGACGCTGGAGCTCTCGGGGATGGGAGCGCCTCGAGAGAACACGACGAGCCCGCCCCTGCCCTGGGGAGGCGAAGGCTCGAGGGGGAGGCCGAAGGGCCCATTCAGATCCGTGCCCTGGGAGAGCTCGTCGGGCGCCAGGCCATAGATCAGGGTGAGGGCCGGGAAGCCTTGCTCGTAGAGCCCCAGCGTCGTCGGGTTGGGCTTGGCGGGAGCGGCCAGGACATGGAAATCCTGCGTCATCGTGAGGACAGGGACGTACTTTGGATCGCCCGAGGGGTTCTGCGGGGTGGGGGTCTTGAGCGCCGGTTCCTGGGCTCCTTGAGGGTAGAAATAGGGGCGATTTGTCGGCAGGGCGCGGCCGATGACGACAGGCACGTTGTCGGCCAGAAAGCCCTCGGTCGGTATCTCGAAGCTCCCGTCCTCCCTGGCCCTCCCCACGTCCACGGGGAGGTAATTGGGGGCGTAGTTGGGGTTGGCCTCGTTCTTTTCGGCCTCCTTCGTGTCCAGGTAGCCGCCGACCAGATCGCCGGCCTCGGGCTGGTTTCTGTACTTGAACTGCGGCAAGAAGCGGCCGCTCCGATCGTAGAAGGCGACCAGGATGTACGAGCCCGCGTCCAGCGGGGAGAGCGTGAAGGGCGCCGACACGCTCACCTGCTCCGTGGCGCCGGGGCAGGCCACGCTCTTGGACGAGGAGCGAGGCTCGTTGGCGAAGAGCTGATCGCCAGGGACCACCGCGAAATTGAGCGCGCTCGCGGCCAGGCCCAGCGGAGGAGGAGGGTTCTGGCGAGAGAACGCCAGGATGACCGCATTGCCCACGATGCGCTTGTCCTGGCTGCATGGCCTGGGCCCCACGAAGGTCACGGTCCCCCGGATGATCCCTCGCGCGGGGAAGAGCCTCCTGTCCTTGCGGCTGTCGTCGATCGGGACGGTGCAGGCCCCCAGCGCCGCGAGCACGACGACCAGACGAGCGAGCGCCGCTGGAGCTCGGGGCGGCGAGGGGGCGAGGGGGGCGAGGGGGGCGAGGGGGAGGAGGCGCATGTCTAGAACCGGAAGGTGGCGAGGCCCATCACTCGGCGATCGATCAGCTGACCGAAGGGGTGCTCGCGGTGCTGGACGCCTATCAGGTTCCAGCCTGCCACCGCGAGCTCCGCCCGGTCTTCGAAGAAACGGTAGCCCAGGCGGGCGTTGAGCAGGGTATAGGCCGGGAGATCGAAGGCCTGGTACTCGATGCGCTGGAGCTGGGCGTTGGTGACCTGCTCCGCCCAGGACTGGGGGGCCACGAAATGGAAATCGACCGAGCCGTCGATGCCGACCCCGGTTCGGACCTGGACCCCGGCGTTGAGCTTGTGGACGCTGGTGCGGGCGTCCGTCGTGATGACGCTCGAGACGCGATCGGCCGCGGTGCAGCCCGACTCGTCCTGGTTGACCACGTTGAGGGTGTAGCTCCCGTAGAGATCGAAGCCCTCGAAGGGGAAGGTGCGCACCGACAGCTCGCCGCCAAGCAGGTTGTAGAGCTGGCACTGGTTGCTGAAGCCCCCGATGAGCAGAGGGAACTGACCGGACTGAGGGTCGAAGGCCTTGGCGCCGGCGGCGATGTCTCCCACGGTGATGGGGCGAGCCCCGGAGAGCTGGATCAGGCTGCTCACCCGGTTGTAGTAAAACGAGGCGTCGACCACGAGCTTGTCGAGATCCTGGGTGAGGTAGCCTATCTCGGCGTTGAAGATGCGCTCCGGCCCCACCTTGAAGGCCGGATCCTCGGAGCGAACCCCCTCTGTGACGGCGGAGCCCCCCGACACCGGGAGGTTCACCGGCAGGCGCAGATAAGACTCCAGGAAGGTCGGCTTTCGGAACGCGGTGGCCACAGTGGCCCTCAGGGTGGACTGGCGGGTCGGGTGGAGGAGCAAGGCGCCCCTGGGCGAGGGGACGAAGCGATCCAGGTAGGGCACATAGTCCAGGCGCCCGTCGGCCACGACGGTCACGACCTTCCCGAACCCCAGCTCGTTGTGGAGGAAGAGCCCGAAGTGGTTCTCGGTGCGCCGCCTGTCCAAAAATGTCCAGTTCACGTCCTTGAAGCGGTAGCTCCCGCCCACGCGTAGCTCGTTGTGGACGCCCTCCGAGATATCGAAGCCGGCCTTGAGCTGTAGCTCGTTGTCGACGATGTTCTGCTCGGCGCGAGAGGGGAGCAGCGATTGTCCCTGGTAGGCCACGTTGAGCACGCTGTCGGTGCGGAAGCGGTTCCAGAAGGTGCGGAGCTCCACGTACTTGGAAGAGAGGCCCGCGGTCACGTCGGTCGCGACCAGATCGGGGAGGACCAGATCGTTCAGAGAGCCCGCCCCCAGCACCTCGAGGTTGCCCTGCACCAAACCTCCTCCCGCGTACAGCAGGGTCTCCTTTCCCAGCTGCTGGGAGCCCCGTAGATCCAGGCGCACCGTCCTGGCGGACTCCACCTGATCGGCGACGCCAAGGCGCACGTCCGCCCGGCCGTTGGGCACCTCTCTAGACCACCGGGGCAGGTAGTCGTAGCCCGCGGCGGCTCGCCACCCGAAGCCCTTGTTCAGCCCGGAGGCCCACAGACTCCCGTGGGCGGTGCTCTGCGTGCCATAGCCGGCGGCCACCCCGTTCTTTCCCTGCCCAGGGCGCTTGGTGATGATGTTGATGACGCCGTTGAACGCGTCGGCTCCATAGAGCGCGGAGCCAGGGCCTCGCACCACCTCGACCCGGTCGATGTCCTCCACGCCGATGGTGAACGCCTGCCAGAAGGTGGCGCCCAGCAGATCGACGTAGACGCTGCGCCCGTCGACCAGGACGAGCACCTTGTTGGACAGCCTCTGGTTGAATCCACGGATGCTGACCTCGGTCTGGCCTCCGGTGACCTCCATGATATCGACGCCCGCGAGCTTCCGCAGGAGCTCGGGGATCTTGGTGATGCCCGAGAGGCGGATGTCCTGCTCGGTGATGACGGCCGTGGAGTTCGGGGCGTCGAGGGGGCTCTGGCGCCCTCGCGAGGCGGTGACGACGGTCTCGGCAAAGACGTCCTCGGTGCGCGCCTTGCCTATGGCCTTGGGGGAGAGTGGAGGAGGAGGAGGTTTGGGGCTCTCGGGCTTCGCGGGCTCGGGGCATGGCTCGGCGGGCTTCCCTGGCTCTGGCTTGGGGGGCTCGGGCCTGGGAGGCTCGGCGGCGGCCTTGGCCTGGGCGAGCTGGAGCTCGAGCTGGGTGACGATCCTCTGGACCTCGTCCTTGTCCGAAGGATCCCCCTCCAGGTACTTCTTGTAGACCTCGATGGCCCTCTCGGTGTGCCCTGCCTCCGCGTGGGCCCGGGCGATGTTGAAGAGCACGTTGGGGTGAGGGACCAGCTCGTAGGCCCGCTCCAGCTCGGCGATCCCGGCGTCGTAGCTCCCCGCCGCGATGGCCGCCATACCCGCCTTGAAGTGGGTCCTTGCCTCGGCGCGAGCGTCGGCCGAAGCGTCCCTCGCCACGAGCAGCACGAAGGCGGAGACCAGCGCCAGGGTGACCCGCCGCGCGACGCCCCCACCTCTCCCTCTGCCTTCGAGCATCGAACGGCCGAGCCTACCAGGGACGATCCCCCGGGAGAAGTACGCTCTCCACCCGGCATTCTCCTGGCCGCAGCTCCCGAGCACCTGATTCAGGGAACCAAGGTCTCGACGACCGCCAGCAGTCCGAGCAGAAGAAGCGCGTCCACGCCACCCATGCGAACGACCTTGGGCGGCAAACGATCCTGAATCCACTTGCGTACAGTGGCGCCGATAGATGCCACGAGTATGCCTTTGGTGACCATCGCGGCCACGGCGCCGAGCCAGACGGCGAACGGCGCGGGATAGCGCGCCGCCATCGCCCCCGCGGTGACCTGTCCGACGTCGCCCCACTCGGAGAAGAAGATCGCGGCGAAGGAGATCATCGCTGCCTTACCCGTGCCTTGCGTGTCCTTTTCGTCGGATCTCGTGAGCGGTTTTCGCCATACCGTATTCGCAACTCCGAGGAAGCTCACGGCCGTGACGGCAGCGACGAGGAGTCGAGGCAAGTGCGAGACAGCTTCGCCTACGGCGACCGCGACACCCATTTTCGCCATGAACGCCACGGCCATGCCGAGCATGATCGGCGCCGTGCGGTAGCGCGTCGCGAGGACGCCCGTCGTATAGAGCAGCTTGTCGCCAAGAATTTCAGCCAAGAAGACCGCCCCATATGTGGCGAGGAAGCACGCGAGCATCGTATTCTCCTCGCGGAGCCCCACCGTGTTCCTCCCATGTGCGTCCGCTTTGAAGGAAATGGAGCCGATATTTTCATTTGGCCATACATTGCATGACAACACATCAATGGGCATGATGTCATATGTTCAGGCTTGACGCGGTGGGGGGGGGGGGGTCTGGCGGTTCGCTCCGAGCATGGACGGCGCAGCGTTACAGAATCACTTGGCTACGGTCTTGAGTATCCCTGACCTCCTTGTTTTTGCCAAGGAGTTTGGATTTTATGAAAAGGAAAGACAGGTCGATGTCGCCGGGTTCTTTATCTCGCTTGTTCTCACCGGCGGGACGCACGAGGGCGGTCGACAGGTCGATGTCCTTCGCACCTACCTCAAGCAGGGCTATGGGCGCGTCGAGCGGTCCGCGTTCTACGAGCGCTTCAACACCAGCTGTCAGGCGGTCCTCGTGAAGCTGCTCGACCGAGCCATTGCAGCCGGCTTGGCGCAGCCGAAGATGCTCCCTGGCATCCTGTCGGGGGTCTCGGACTGGCGCATCTTCGACTCCACAACGGTCAGGCTCCCGGACGGGGCCTACAACGAGTACCCCGGCTGCGGCTCCTATGCGGCCATCAAGGTTCATAAGGAGTACTCGTTGGGGACCGGAAATCTTGTCTCTTATCAGTTCAGCCCGGCCAAAGACCACGACAGCCCCTTCCTCACCATAGATGCCTCCCGACGTGGGCAAGGTGCGTTGTTCGACCTGGCCTACGTCAGCCTCAAACGGCTGGACGCTTGCGAAGAGCACAATGTCAAATTCGTGTGTCGCCTCAAGGAGAACTGGAAGCCGAGCATCGACCGACTCGTCCGTGGAACGCTGACCGAGCCGCTCGATGGTGGTGAGGACTTCGACATGTTGCTCGACGAGGATATCTTGTTGTGTGA
>SXGT01256522.1_pt1 | contig 10199 bp, 9 predicted proteins | sample 3176221 | NCBI WGS metagenome assembly SXGT01 (sample SAMN11356862, study PRJNA531348) | freshwater metagenome | isolation source: freshwater sample F1-120 | place: China: Fuxian Lake, Yuxi | collected 2017-12-25
AACAGTCGCTGGAGCTTCGAAGGCCACGGCGCTGAGAAGCGCGGGCGCGGAACACCGGCCAAGTTCCTAACGGTGCAGACGCTCGGCCTTCTGCTCAACGCGCTGTTCACCTGGGTGCTGACTGGGCCGCTGGTGGGTGGCCCGACCTGGTGGCCGCTGGTGCCAGTCGTCACGATCACGCCCATTGTCACCTTCGCGCTGAACCGCTCGTGGGTGTTCGGCTGATGGAACGCGTGGTCTACGACCGGATGGCGGAACTCGACGCCACTCACTGGTGGTATCGTGCCCGGCGCGAGGTGCTCGCCGCGCTGATCGCGCGCAAGGTGCCGCTGCCCGAAAGGGCGCGCATCCTGGAGATCGGCTGCGGCACCGGGCACAACCTCGCCATGCTCGGCCGGTTCGGAACCGTCGATGCGCTGGAAATGGATGGCGCCGCGCGGGCGGTCGCCTCCAGGCGCCTCGGCCATCGGGTCGGCGACGCGCGTCTGCCCGAGCTTCCCGGCGTGCCCGAGCGTCATTACGATCTCATCGCGCTGCTCGATGTGCTGGAGCATGTCGAGGACGATCGCGCCGCGCTGCGCTCGATCGCGCGGCGGCTGAAGCCGGGCGGCCGCATCCTCATCACCGTGCCCGCCTTTCAGTGGATGTGGAGCGCGCACGACGTGGTGAACCATCACCACCGTCGCTACTCGCGCCGCAGCTTCCGGCAGGCGGCGGCAGATGCCGGGCTTCACGTCGAGCATCTGAGCTGGTTCAACAGCCTGCTATTCCCGCTCGCGGCCGCGGCACGTCTGGCCGGGCGCGTCACAGGCAAGCAGGAAAGCGACGACACGCTGCCGCCCGCGCCCCTGAACCGCCTGTTCGAAACCGTCTTCGCGCTCGAGCGGCACGCCATCGGCCGGCTCCCGTTCCCGCCCGGCGTCTCGATCGCCGCGGTGCTATCGGCCTGACGGCGGCTCGCCACTCCCGGCTGCTTCCGCCACATGGCCGAGCCGGGGCGTGCCGCCGGCGCGGCCGGCAATATCGGCGACGATGTAGAGCGGGCGCCGCTTCGATTCGATGTAGAGGCGGCCGAGATATTCGCCGATCATGCCGAGCACGAACATCTGCACGGCGCCGAGCACCACCACGACGAGCATGGTCGAGGTCCACCCCTGGACGGCGCTGCCGGTGAAGAAGCCGATCGCGATGTAGACCAGCAGCAGCAGGCTCGCGAGCACCAGCCACAGCCCGACATGGCTGGCGAGGCGCAGCGGCGCGGTGGAGAAGCCGGTGACCGCGTCCAGCGCGAACGCGATCATCTTAGCCAGCGGATATTTGGTGGCGCCCGAGAAGCGCTCGGCGCGGTCATAAGCGAACGGCACCTGCCGGAAGCCGACCCAGGCGACCATGCCGCGGATGAAGCGCGCCTGCTCGGGCAGGCTGAGGAGCGCATCGAGCGCGCGCCTGCTCATCAGGCGGAAGTCGCCGGTGTCGAGCGGGATATCGACGTCGGTGAGCCGTGAGAGCAAGCGGTAGAAGAGCTTGGCGGTGCCCTTCTTGAACGCGGTCTCGCCGGCGCGCTGGCGACGGACGGCGTAGACCACGTCGGCCGCCTGCCGGTCCATCTCGTCCATCATGCCGGCGAGCAGCTCGGGCGGGTCCTGGAGGTCGGCGTCGATGATGAGGATGCGGGCGCCCGCGCTGAGATCGAGGCCGGCGGTCAGCGCCAGCTGGTGGCCGTGGTTGCGCGACAGGTTGATCGCGACCACCCGCGGATCGGCCGCAGCCAGCGTCTGCATCGCCGCCCAGCTCGCATCGCGCGAGCCGTCGTTGACCAGCACGATCTCGTGATCTTCGCCCACGGCCGCGCGCGCCGCCGCGCTCACCCGGCGGTGGAGCTCGGGCAAGCACGCCTCCTCATTGTAGCAGGGGATGACGATCGACAATGCGGGGCGGATCATCCGGTCTCCTCCAGGGCGATCGGCGGCGGCGCCCGGTCGAACACCCGATAGAGCACGCTGTGGCCGTTATGCCAGATCGGCTGCAGCCCGACGAGCAGCCGCTGGTCGTGAAATGGCGGCCTGATCAGCCAGACATAATCGAAGGCGTCGCGCGGCAGCGTCTTGAGGCTGTCGTCGAGCGAGAGCCAGCTCTCCTGGGTACATTTGCGCGGCGTGACGATCTGGCTGGGATCGCGCATGAACCAGCCCGCCGGCGCGTAACGCACGGTGAGGAGCGCGCCGCCCGGCAGCTGCCACTGATCGTTGGTGAAGGCGTGGCGGCGCACGGTGGCGAGCCCGGGCAGGTGGCCGGTGCGGCCCTGCATCCAGCCTTCGCGGCACGGCCGGCCGACGAAGCTGACCAGGCGGGCGCCGCGCGGCACCCGCTTGAGCGCCGCGAGCTCGGCGTCGAAACGGCGGTCGTGCAGCGCGAAGCTGTAGGTGAGGCCCGCCAGGCGCACGCCGACGAACAGCAGCGCGAGGCCCGCCAGCGCTGCCGCAAAGCGCGGGCCGGCGCGCGGCTTCAGTCGAACGGCGAGGATCGCCACTGCGAACAGATAGGGCACCAGCCGCATGTCGGCATAAGCCGAGCCGAACATGATGCGCGGCAAGCACAGGAAGACGATGCTGAGGAAGATAACGGAGGCCAGCAGGTTGCGCGAGAATTGCAGCCGCGGGCTCCACGCCGCGCGCAGCAGCAGCAAGGTCACCAGCGCAAGCGCGCCCAGGTCGAACCATTCCCAGCGGTCGCGCAGCGCATATTTGATCCACAGCCACTTGGCGTGCCAGTTGAAGAAATCGCCGGTGAATCCGCCGCCCTGCGCACCCGTTCGCCACAGCAGCATCAGCAGCATCGGCGGCGCCAGCGACAGGCACTGCACCGCGGCGCGAAAGCCGGCAGCGACGATCGCGCGCCGCTGATCGAATTGACGGATCAGCTCGGCCGAAAAGGCGAGCACGCCAAGCGTTCCCCAGCCGAACGTATGTGCGGTCCAGACGACCACCGAGATCGGCACGAATATAGCCGCGCGCAGCCAGTCCCGATCCAGCCGGCCGAGCTGCAACCACAGGCCGAACGCCAGAAAGGCAAGCGCCATCGAGAGCGCGAAGTTGACGAACCCGAACAGGAACGGAAAGCCGTAGGCGAAGGGCAGGGCAAGAAAAGCACTTGGCGGAATGCGCCCGTGCACCTCGCGCGCAACCCACAGGAAGCCGGCGGCGGTCAGCACCGGAATTGCCATGATGAGCAGCTTGGTGCCAAGCTCCAGTCCGAACAAAGCCGCCACCGGTACGATCAGCAGATCGATGCCGAGATTGCCGATCAGCGCCATGTCGTAATCGAAAAAGTGCTGCAGCGCCGGATCGCCGGCCCGACCGAGTTGCACCGCATAACGCGCCATGTGGCCGGGGAGGTCGACCAGCGGCGGCACGTCGGGCCCGATCAGCGGCACCGCCATTGCCAGCACGAGGAAGGCGATGACCCACGGCTGCTCCCAAAAGCCGCGCGGGCGGGCAGGATCGAGCTGCCGATAGGGTTCGGTGACGGACAAGGGCGCGCTCGCTCGGGGTCTGCGCCCTTTGCCGGAGGATCAGCGGATGCGCCAGACCTGCAAGCGGCTCTCCCCGGGCCAGGCAACCGGCACCAGCCATGACGGCGTGCGCCCGGCGGCGAGCCCGGCCCAGAGTCCAAGCGGGTTGCGCTCGGCGTAGAGCTGGGGCTCGATCAGGTCCGGACAGACGACGAGGTAACGCGCGCCGCGGCGCTGGAGGATCCGGCGTGCATCGGCCGGAGCGCGGGTGAAGATCTCGATCACGTCGCGCATGGCGGCGGCGTTGCGGTGGTGACCGCTGGCGATGATCCGATGCGGCGTGTGGATCAGGATGGCAGGTCCGATGTCGAGCGGCGCGGCGAGGGTCGATAGCGGCAGCGCACGCAGGAGGCGCAGTTCGCGGGCATCGACGCACTGGCGCGCGCTGCCGGCGCGCGCGCTCGAAGGCGCCGCCTCCGTGACCAGAGCTGCCACCGGCAAACCCGGCATCACGAGCGCGACCGCACCCAACAGGGCGGCGACGCGGGGGAGCGGCGCGAGTGTCCGGCTTCGTTCAAGAATGGCGTGGACCAAGAATACGGCGCCAGGAAGGGCGAGCAGATTGGCGAGACCGGCGCCGCGTTGCACGAGCAGCGACACGGCGAGGGCGGCCCCGAGCAGGAACGACAACGTCGCCCAATCGACCTGCGCCGGCCCGATGGCGCGCCGCCGGGCCGCCCAGCAGCCGACCAGCCCGACAAGCGGCAGGCAGAGCATGTGGGCGACGATCGCCGGATCCTGCCGCCACACCGGCAGGCCCTCGGCGACATGCTGGTACCAGAAGGAGGCGACCAGCGGGTCGAGCGCCACGAACGGCCCGCGCGAGCAGGCCGGCGCAATGCCGATCAGGGTCGCGCCTGCCGCAACTGCAACGGCGAGCAGCCCGGCACCGCGGTTCACTAGCGAGGCGGGCGCGGCGGCGACGAGAAGCGCCGTGCCGGCGGCGGCCATCGCGAGCGCGCCGAGATAAGGCGCGGTCAGCGCGTCGCACTGCATAGCGAGCCATGTGCCGGGCGAACGCGTCAGCGCGAGCAGCACCGCCGCCCCGCCGCCGAGCGCGGCGACAAAGGCGAGCAGGCGCGCACCCTGATGCGGGTCGCGCAGCCAGCGCCACGAGAGCCATCCGGCAATGGCCGCCGCCATCGGCAAACCTTCAAGCGAGATGGTCAGCCACGTCGCGGTTGCCAGACCGGCGAACGTGCCGCCGCGGCGCGCGCGTGGGTCGAGCAAAGCCCAGGCGGCAGCGAGCCCGAAAGCCAGCTGCCAACCGTGATGATCGATCCGGAACGGCCGCAACTGCGCCACCGCCATCACGCTGACCGCGGTGAGCAGACAGGCGAGGATCGCGCGCTCGCGGTCGAGCAGGCGATGGGTGATCGCCGCCACCAGCGCCATGACCACGCCCAGGGTCAGCAGCGGCACCAGCACCAGCGCCGCCGTCTCCGCCGCTGCGGCGCCCAGCAGCGGTCGCAGCAGCAGGATCGCGGCTGCGAGCGGCAAATCGACGAGCCGTGACCAGTGCATGTCGCCGCCCCCAGGCGGGTTGATGCGGTGCTGCGAGACGTCGAACCAGCTCTGACCCGCCAGCCAGTCGCGCACCTGGAGCAGGCGGAGCGCGTCGTCCGGATCGGGAAAGATGCGGGTGGTGAACGTCGCAGCCGAGAACGCCAGCAGCAGCAGGCTGGCGAACATCCAGCAGGCGACGAACGGCAGCGCCGACACACGCAGCCGCGGCGGAGGCGTCGCGGCCATCAGCATGCGAAGACGAAGCGCCGCCGCAGCACGTAGGTGAGCTGGAAGCTGACCGCGATGGCGGCCAACTTGGCGAGCCGCGGATCGAGGCTGAGCGCGTCGCCGATGCCGACAATCGCGGTGGTCACCGCGAGCCCGGCAACTGCCGAGCCGAGGAACAGGGCCTGCTGCTGCCGCCGCGCAGCACCGGGCGCGGCGAGCCGACCTGAGAAGACGGCGCGGCTGGAGAGCAGCCAGTGGGCGCCGATGCCGGCAGTGTAGCCGAGACCCGCGGCCGGCGCGGGCGCGACGCCGAATGCCATTGCGGCAAGGAACACCGCCATGTCGACGCCGAGCGCACCGGCGCTGGCGACGACGTAACGGAGGTAGAGCAATCGCGAGGTCAACGTAAACTTGCCTCAGGCCGCCTTGAGGCGCTGTGGCACCAGTCGCTCGGAGGCGAGCGCAGCGCGCTCGCCCTCGTCGCCGCTCTCGTGATACTCCGCGTCCTCGTTGACCGCCCAGATGTCGTAGACGCGCGCGCCCGCCGCGATGTTGCGGGCGGTGAGCATCGCCGTCATCATCGCGTGATCCTGGTTGTTGTAGCGGTGCATGCCGTTGCGACCGACCAGGTGCAGCGTCGGATAGGCCGCTTCCAGCTCGACGCGCATTGCCTCGACATTGGCGCGGTAACTGTCGTCGTAGACCGGATAGGCCTTTTCCTGCCGTACCACGACGCCGCCTTCGACATCGGTCGGATCGCACAGGCCGAGCCGACCCATCTCTTCCTTGGCGAGAGCGATCAGCGCGTCGTCCGAGCTGGTCCAGAGGCCATCGCCCTCGAAGCAGAAATATTCAAGGCCAACGCAGGCGACCTCCGGATCGGGCACCATCTCGGGCGACCAGGAGCGGAAATTCTGGATGCGCCCGACCTTGACCGACGGATCGTGGATGTAGATCCAATTGTCCGGGAACAGGTCGGGCGAGCGGATCATAAGCGCGACCGTGAGGAAATCGCGATATCTGAGGTCGAGCGCGTTCGAGGTCGTCGCCGGCAGCGGATGGATGCGCCCGGCCAGTTCGCGCATCGGCGCCGAGGAGATGACGTGGGCGGCGTTGATCACCACGGTCTCGCCGTCCGCGCGCTTGGCGGCGACCCGCCAGCGGCCGGTTGCCTTGTCTTCGGACAGCTGCTGGAGTGCGTGGCCCATCAACACGCGATTGCCGCCGGCGACGACGAAGTCGCGGGCCGCGTCCCACATCATCCCGGGGCCCTGGCGCGGATAGCGGAAGCTTTCGAGGAGCGTCTTGGTCTCCATGCCGTCATTCGGGCGCTTGTTGAGGCCGAACGAACGCTTGAGGCCGTCCAGCACCGCCGAGCCCAGCGACAGTCCTTTGATGCGCTGCGCCGCCCAATCGGCTGAGATGTCCTCGCAGGCCATGCCCCACACCTTTTCGGTGTAGGTCTTGAAGAAGATCGAGAAGAGCTTCTCGCCGAACTGGTTGACGGTCCAGTCGCGGAAGCTGGTCGCGTCCTTCTTCGGGAACAATTTGGCCCAGCCGAACGAGGCCATGCAGAGGCCTGAGCGGATGAGCCCGAGATTGCCGAGCGCCTCGAACGCGCGCAGCGGGTAGGAGTAGAATTTGCCTTCGTAATAGATGCGGCTCATCCGCGGCCGCTGAATGAAATCGTCCGGCAGGATCTCGTTCCAGAGATCGACCACTTCCTTCGACTTGGAGAAGAAGCGATGACCGCCGATATCGAAGCGGAAACCGCCATGCTCCACCGTGCGGCTGATGCCGCCGACGTAGACGGGATCCTTTTCGATCACCGTGACCGAATAGCCCTGCTTGGTGAGGAGATAGGCGGAGGTGAGCCCTGCCGGCCCCGCCCCGATGATGGCGACGTCGACTGCCTGGTCGGAGCGCTGCATGCCTTTTCCCCGGATCGTGTTCGGGGCCGAGGAATGAATGACACCTCCTAAGGGGTGGTTAACAAGGTGTTGGCGGATTTCCGTTCAAGCCAGCGAAAGCGCATGGCGGTTAGCAGGGGCGGGTCGGCGGCGCAGCCGCTTTGTGAGATTGGAGTAGACCCATGAAGAAGTTCGTCCTGGCAGCGGCGGCGGTTGCGGCCGTCGCGACCCCGCTCCTGGCGCAGCAGATGGCGCGGCCGCAATCCGGTGGTGCGGGAATGACGCGGGCACAGGTCGAGAGCCGCGTGCGCGAGCGCTTCGCGCAGGTGGATGCGAACCGCGACGGTTTCGTCACCAAGGCGGAGGGCGAGACGATGCGCGATCGTATCCGCGGCGAGCGTCGCGAAAACCGCGGGGAGCGCCGCGCTGCCAGCTTCGCGGCCCTGGACGCCAACAAGGATGGGCAGATCAGCCGCGCCGAGTTCGACGCGCCGCGTGGCGGCGATCGTGCCGAGCGTCGCGAGCGGCGGATGGAGCGGCGCGCGTTCCGGGCACATCATCGCGGCCTCGCCCGCTTCGGCGGCGCGAAGCTGTTCGAGCGCCTGGACGCCGACCGCGACAGCCGCGTCTCGCTCGCTGAGGTGACCGGCGCCGCACTCCGCCGCTTCGACATGAGCGATGCCAACAAGGACGGTACCGTCACCCGCGAGGAGCGACGCGCCGTTCGCGCTGCCCACCACAAGGGCTGAGCCGTCTCCCGCCCTCCGCACGCTCTGAGCGGGCGGGGGGCGTTCAGACCGCCGGCGCGCCGGCATCCACGGCGCGGATCGCGCTCAGCGATGCCTCGATCCTGCAGCACACCCCGCCCGGCTCGAAGCTGAGTTCCGCGCTGCCTCCGAGGTCGCTTTCGAGCCCACGCTCGATCAACCGTGATCCGAAGCCGCGCCGCGTCGGTGCGGTGACCGGAGGCCCGCCGCGCTCCCGCCACTCGAGCAGGAGCTTGCCGCCGCGCTGCTCCCAGCCGATTGCGACGCTACCGCCGTCGTTCGAGAGCGCGCCGTACTTGCCGGCATTGGTGGCAAGTTCGTGCAGCGCCAGCGCCAGCGCCAAGGCGGCGCGAGGCGCGAGCCACAGGTCTGGGCCAGTGGTGGTGAAGCGTTCGGGCGCGAGGTGGCTGGTGGCGCCCTCCACCACCCGGCTCAGCAGCGCGCCTTCCCAGTTCCGCTCGGTGAGAAGGTCGTGCGCGCGCGACAAAGCAACGAGCCGCGCGTCGAATTGCCGGCGCGCCGCTTCGATACTGATGTCCCCGCGCAGTGTCTGGGCGGCGATCGCCTGCACGGTGGCGAGCGTGTTCTAGACGCGGTGGTTGAGTTCATTGGCCAGGAGGCGCTGGTGCTCCGCGGCCATGTGCTGTTCGTGCACATCCTCTGTGGTGCCGTACCACAGGCAGATCGCACCTGCGCCGTCGCGGCGCGGATAGGCCCTGGAGCGCGCCCAGCGATATCCGTTGCGGCGATGGATCACGCGATGCTCGATATCGTAGGGCTCACCAGTGGCGATGCTGTGCGCCCAGGCCGCAAGCGAGGCAGCGACGTCGTCCGGGTGCAGTCCCTCGGCCCAAGTACCTCCGATGCCCGAGGTGCCGGTCCACTCCCGCCAGCGCGGTGACACACGGTTCAGGTGACCGTCAGGCAGCGCCGTCCAGGTGACTTGCGGGTTGAGTTCGACCGCGTGACGGTAATGATCCTCGCTGTCGCGCAGGCGCTGCTCTGCTTCGGCGCGCTCCGCCGCCGCCCACGCCCGTTCGGCGACGTCGCGCACCACCGCCGCTTCCGATCGCAGCCAGCGGCGCGGCTCCTCCTGGTGCACATAGAGGAGCGCGCGCAAAGTGCCGTCCCGCGCAAGTGGCACCGCAATCACCGCCTTGGCGCCGGCGAGCGGATCGCCCTCGGGAAGCTGGACCGAAGCCTGGGCCGCGGCGAACGCCTCGACATCGTCGATCACAAGCACGCCGCCGCCACGGAAGTGCGCCAGGATCGGCTCCGGAAGGGTCAGCAAAGACGCTTCCTCCTGCGCGAGCGACGGCACTCCGTCACCGCTCGTCCAGACGTTGCGGATCGCGATCCTGCCCTCCGCCTCGTCGACATCGACGAAGCCGCAGCGGGAGGGGCGCAGGAACTCGCCCAGCGTTTCGAGTGCCGCCTGTTTCACCGTCTCCGGATCGTTGAGGCCGCGGATGCGGTCGGCGAGCGCGATCTGCATCGACAGCCGGCGCTCCGTCACCACCGTGCGAGTGACTTCCTGGCCTTGGTTGAAAATCCCGAGAACCGCCCCGTCCGCGCCAAGAACCGGCGTGAAGCTGTAATCCCAATAGGTCTCCTGAACGACACCGCCACGCTTCATCGGCAGCAGCTGCGCGTCGGCCGCAAATCCCTCGCCGCTCGCCAGCACGCGCGCGAATTGCGGGCCGATGACGGGCCAGATGTCGCTCCAGACGTCCGCGGCCGGCCGCCCCAGCGCGTGCGGGTGGCGCTCGGCGGGGATGGGCGCCCAGGCATCGTTGTAGAGCAGAATGAGCTCCGGCCCCCAGTAGATCGCGGCAGGTGCGGTGGAACGCTCCATCAGGCGGTGGACGACGCGCAGCTCATCCGGCCAGTCCGCCATCGCGCCGAGCGGCGTGGCCGCCCAGTCGAAGCCCCGGATCCGCGCGGCCATGCCCGGCTCGCGCTCAGCGGATTGCAGCGCGGAAGCGCCCGATGCCTCAGTCACGCCGCCTCGAGCGCGGCCTGCTTCTCGGCCGCGAGGCGGTCGAGCTCGACACGGCTCTTCTTCTCGGCGGCCGACTTTAGCTGACCGCAGGCGGCCATGATGTCGCGCCCCCGCGGGCGCCGGATCGGCGCCGAGATGCCGGCCTCGAACACGATGTCGGAGAAGCGCTGCACGCGCGCGTCGTCGGAGCACTCGTAAGGCGCGCCCGGCCACGG
>SXGT01631416.1_pt1 | contig 10199 bp, 9 predicted proteins | sample 3176221 | NCBI WGS metagenome assembly SXGT01 (sample SAMN11356862, study PRJNA531348) | freshwater metagenome | isolation source: freshwater sample F1-120 | place: China: Fuxian Lake, Yuxi | collected 2017-12-25
AGGGACCTCGCGCTCGATATCGAGGGGTCCGCAACAACCTCTTCGACCTTCGACGCACCTGCGCTCTCGGAAACCTCGAAGTCATTCAGGCACGGATTGCCGCATGAAGTATGGACGCGCAACCCGGTCGGCGTTCTAGGAGCGTGGCATTCAGGTTCTCGGCGCTCGCGTTCTTGGCCAGCTGCCAGAGCACCATCCGGTTCTGGGTGCCCGCCGGGGAGCTCGTGCCCATCCGGTACGAGCCACGCGCGTAGAAGGCCGTGCTCGGCCCCGAACCGGACTGCGCCATGCCGTCGATCAGCACGCTCGTCGCGCCCGTCTCGACGGGCAGGCGGAGAAAGTACAGCTGGTCGTTGTGATCGGGGTCCTGGGCGTGGGTCGGGACGTACCCCGCGTAGACGAAGACGTCGCCCGACACGGGAGGGGTCTGACCGACGACGATACGCCCGGGCAAGACCGTCCTGCCCATCGCGTTCGCTTCCAGCAGGCTGCAGTTCCCCGAATCCGGATTCCCCGCGCCATCGACGTCGCACACCTGCAAGTCATCCCAAGAATGCCACGTGTAGTCCTGGTCATCATTCTCGAAGACCGCGAGCTTCTCTTCGGTCTCGCCGGCTGCCTTGGTCCTGCCGACGGCCACGCCGACCTCGCCCGAATTCCCGCCGACACTGTGGAAGCTGGCCCGGTCGACCGCACCGGAGCTGCTCACCGACACGACCGTCGTCACCCAGCTTCCCGCCACACGGTGATAGACGACGGGAGCGAGATGGCTGGTCGTCATGCCGCCGCCTTCGTCGTGTACGTAGCGGAGATTGGCGGCGACGACGGTCTCCTCTCCCAGCGGCAGGATCCACATGCCGTGCATCATCGTGCGCGCGTTCCCGTAGAAACTCGGGTTGCGCAGATCATAGCGGCTGAACGTCGCGTAACCCGGGGGCATGCTGGGCGCCGGGAGCCGCTCGCCGCTGTCCGCGCCGTCGACAGGGTCCTCGTCATCGTTGTCGATGCGCACGGCGTGATCGGTCTCGGTGGTCGGCAGGACCGTGAGGATATGAGGCTGCGTCACATCGACGCCGCTTTGATTCTCGTCGCATTCCTCGGTGATGAGGCCATCGTAGATGATGCCAACGCGGCAATTGGCCGGGTCCTGGAACTCGACGACCGGCAGGGCCACGCTCGGACTGCCCGCGAAACTGGCGGCGGTGAAGAGCTGCTCGCCCGCGACGTGGCGCCAGATCTCGTAGTCGCCCGGCGAATCCATGTCGACGCTTGCAAGCCCCAGGATGTGCCCGCCGACCGGATCGGCCAGCAGCGCCTTGCCGATCTGGTGGCCGCCGCCGCCGCTCGCCATGCCCTGCAGCTCCTCGAGAAAGCTCCAGGTCCCGCCCGTCCAGCTATAGAGGCCCGTTTGCCAGTCCGCGATCGGCGTCGGGCCCGTTCCGATCTTGATGAGGTCGGCAAAGGCATAGCGGGTTCCGCTTCCGGCATGGATGCGCAGGGCCGAGCGCAGACCCACGGCATCCCACCCGCTTGGCGGCGCCATCGCGCTCCTCGCGTAGGATGTCCCGGCCGTGGGGTTGGTCCAGAGCTCGCCCTCGGCATCCGCATAGGAGCTACCGAGGAAGGCGGCGAGCCCGTAGACCTCGCCGTGCGGGTCACCGTTTTCGGGGTTGCTGTCGTAGGCGTCGTCGTCGTAGCAAACGAAGGCGTCGACGTTGTCGACCATGGCGGACCCGCAGCGGTAGCGGACGTCCGTCACGTGCAGGTGGGTGCGATTGTCGGCGTTGGGCCCCTGGGTGCAGGCCAGCGCGACGACGGCCGTCTGGCGGCGCTCGCCGGTCACCGGGTCGAACAGCAGGTTGATGGGCACGTTGCCGTCGTTGTCGTAGGTGCAGTCGAGCTTGGCCGAGCAGAAGACGTCCTCGAAGTTGATCGCCACATCGAAGAAGCCCTGGTTCGCATCGCGCATGATGGTCAGGTTGAAGGTGACCGTGACGTCGGTGTTCTCGACGCACGTGAACGCCAGCGCACAGCCGCCTTGCCACGTGTCGGGGGTGGTGCCCGCGCCGCCGTAGGGACATGGGTTGACCCATTCGGTGTCGCCGACCTCGGTGCTCGGATCGAGGTAGAGATTGTGAACCCAGAGCGTGACGCTGTGGTTTTGGTTGCCGGGGGCGGGCTCGGTCCGAACGCTCTCGTGTTGGACCTATCGGCAGGTCGGGGCCGCTCCTCAAGATAAGTAGTGATAAGGGGCGAAGCCGCTCGACCGCGACCTGGGTCGGAGCAACCTACGGCGGTCGGGGTGCCACCGTTCCGGGGCCGCCCGGCGCCACGTTGGACTAGGAATTCGTTCGGGCTCGTGACACGTTCCGCCGCCTCGACCCCGAGGTCCCGCATGCGCCGAACGTTCTCTGTCCGCTCCGTCCTCACCGCCGTCACCGCCGCCTGTGCGCTGACCGGGCCGTTCCTCACACCCGCGGCCCGCGCCGACCAGCCGAGCGACGGCGCCGATCTCGCGGCCGAGCTGCAGGCGCTCTGGCGCGTCGCCGCCTGCGCCGGCACCCCCGCGGCCGCCGCGCTTCCCGACCGCGCCAACAAGGGCGCGTTCGACGACGCCGTCGTCGGCGAGCACTGCAAGGCCCTCGGCAAGATCCTCGACAACTACCGCCGCGACTGGCTCGCCCCCGCCAAGCCCTTCTTCGAGACGCTCGTCCCCAAGGACGTCCCCAAGACCGTCGTCTACCCGTTCGCGGGCGGCGATCTCATGACCGCGCTCGCCGTGTTCCCGGGCCTCGAAGACCTGACGACCATCTCGCTCGAGTCGGGCGGCGATCCCCGCGGCGTCTTCCGCGTCGAGACGAAGGAGCTCACGCGCGTCCTCAAGCTCAATCGCCAGTTCATCAACGAGCTCGTGGTCTGGAACCACAACCGCACGCTCGACCTCGCGCAGCTCGGGCGCACGCAGCTCCCCGCGCAGCTCATCTTCGCGCTCGTCGGGCTCCAGGTGCACGGCTTCGAGCCGGTCAGCCTGCGCGTCATCACGCTCGAAAAGGACGGCACGGTCCGCGGCCTGACCGAGAAGGACTTCGCCGCCTTCGACGCCAAGGTCTCGAAAACAAAGGGCTTCAAGCGGAACACCGAGCTCAACGTGCTCTTCTCGAACTACGAGCTGCGCTTCAAGAAGAAGGACGGCACGGGCCCGGTGCGCACCTACCGCCACTTCATGGCAAACCTCGCCAACGATCACCTTGCCGACAACCCCGGCCTCATGAAGTACCTCGAGAAGAAGGGCACCATCGCCGCCATGACCAAGGCCGCGAGCCACCTCCTCTGGCACGGCGCCTTCAAGACGATCCGCGAGTACCTCAAGCAGCACATGCGCTGGATGGTCTCGGACTCGACCGGCATCAGCCCGGCCCACCTCGAGGTCGGAAAGTGGCAGCAGACGGTTTATGGCAAATTCGATACTGCCATCTTCAATCCGACCGCCGACGGCCAAAAGGCGCTCCGCGCGCTCTACGCCTCGCAGCCCGAGCGCAAGCTCCCGATGAAGCTGTTCGGGTATCCGACCAAGCACCTGAATCCGACGCTGATCGTCACCGTGCCCAAGGGCTGACGGTCCGTCTCGCCGCGCCCCCACGGCGCCCGGGCGGAGACAGCGTGTGTCGTGCCGCCGCCCGAGCGGCTGGGTTGACCGCCACCCGTCCGACGGTCGGAATGAAGGTCGAACCTCCTCTCGCCGCAACAAGGACATCCCATGCTTGCCGTGTTCTCAGCCCGTACCTGCCTGGCCGGCCTTTCCGTCGCGAGCGCGCTGGGCGCGAGCGCCTGTTCCCACACCGCGGTGAACTCGGGCGACCGCCCAACGAACGAGCCGCCCGCGGCGGCCAAGGTGCGATTCGTCTTCGACGAAATCCCCGCCGCGGTCCTCGACGAGCAGCAGCGCAATGGTCCCGTCTTTCGTGCGCGGCTTGGCGTCACGGCGCCCGGCGGAACCGAGCGTCTCGTCGATCTGGGCGAAGTGGAAGGCGACTGTGACGAAGCCCGGTACGTGACCTACGAGCGCCCGTCGCCGCGGCCGGCCGACACGGTCCTGGGAACCGTGTGCTACATGGGCGGTGCCACGATTCTGGTCGTCGTGCGCGACGGCGACGCGTTCGTCGTCCACCAGGCGACCCAGGGCGACGGGGCGATCGAGGACGAGAAAGGCGAGATGACGGCGCAGCCGATGTCGCCGTGGAAAGAGCTCGCCCGCGTTCGCCCCTGACCGTCGGCATCAACCGCTCGAACCCGGACCCAGCGGCAGCGGCGCCGCTTGGGGCCAGGTGAGCGCACCTTCGGCCGCGCCGCTGCCGATGTCGCTCGGGATCGGCGACGGGCTCACGCTCCCCGAGGACGCCGGCGGACTCGCGCAGCAACCCGCGTCGACCTGGGCGCCGGTGCAAACGGCGCCCGCGACGCAGTCCATGCACGCGTCGATGAGATCCATGTCGCTGCCGAAAGCCTCGACCGGCAGGCACGCAGCGGGGCGTACCGCAGGGCCATCGGCGTCCGCCGCGAGGGCCGCCGTCGTGCCGACGGGCCCCGTGTCCAGGTCCTGGCCGACGACGTCGCAGGCGACGACGGTCAGCGAAGCGAAAATGAGCCCGACGAGCGATCGAAGCGACAGCATGAACGCGCCTCCCGATGGTGGTGGTCTCGGCCTGGGCCACTCCCTTCCGGACTCGGGCGCGCGCCGTCGAGGTTTCGAAAGAAAGAGCGCCGTCAGCGCACGTAGGTCTGTCCGCCCGGCGTACTGAGCGGTGTTCCGGGGCAAGCGCCGGCTCCGTACGCGATGAACAACGTGTCGGCCGCCACGAGCGAGAGCTCCACATGCTCGTGGTCGTTCGCATAACAGTGCGTCGACGTGACCGACTCGGGGGGCGCGGCGTCGGCGAAGACGAGCGTGCCCGTCGGACCCAGACCGCCGATCACGACAAAGCCGGTGTACTCGCTGACGATGCCGATGCGCTCGCGGTAGGGCGCGGTGACGGGTGCGTCGCTCCACCAGGCGCCGGCGGCCGTGCCGACCACGTCGCGCATCGCGCTGCGACACGTCGCGCCGACCACGGGACCGCCGGCGAGGATGCCGCCGAGGCGCGCCATGTAGGCGGTCCGGAGCGCTTCGGCGAAGTAGTCGTACGGGCAGTCGCTGTTGACCATGTAGTTGATGTCCCAGGGTCTTGGCTCGGGCGGTAGATAGCGGGCTTGGTTCGCGAATTGGTGCACGACCGTCGTGTTGTAGACGCCGAAGTCGAAGTTGTGGGCCTCGCGCGTGCCCGAGGTCTTGGCGATGAGGTCACCTGCCGCGAACGGAATCGGCGCCGCGAGCTCGACCCACAGGCGCGAATCCGTGGCCGGCGGGCCCGTCCAGAGCTCGCGGATCGTGGCGACCGGATCGGTCAGGTGGCCCAGGCGGAAGGCGACCTCGCAGCTGGTCCGAAAGCGGAGGCCCCAGTCGCCGCGGGCTGGATCGTCGTGGTAGGCATAGAGGATCACGGCCTCGAGCACGGCGTCGACGGGTGCGTAGACGTCGACGCTCTGAACGCCCGAGGCTTGATCGATTTGAAGGTAGGTGTGTCCGCGGATCTCACCGCCCCACGCGGCGCCGAGCGGGTGGATCAACGCGAGCTTCGCGACCTCGGTCACGTCGTGCGTGAAGACCGGGTGGGCGTTCGATCGCGACGCGCGCGAACTGCTTGCCCGCAGCGAAGGCGGGCCACAAGCAGCTGGGGCGCCTGAGTCGCCGCCCTCGGCCGCGTCGCGAAGGTCGCTCTCGCCGTCGTCCGCCGCCGTGTCGCCGACCGCTTCGACGCTTGCTTCGATGTCCACCTCGACTGTGTCGGCGACCGCCGTATCGGCGACCGCCGTGTCGAGCACCGCGGTGTCGAGCACCGCGGTGTCGAGCACCGCCGTGTCGAGCACCGCCGTGTCGAGCACCGCCGTCTCGGCCACCGCCGTCTCGGCCACCGCCGTCTCGGTCGCTACGTCCTCCACGGCACGCGTAGCGGTCGCCGTGACCGTGTCGCCGCTGCACCCGGCGAGCACCAACGTCGCGAGCCACCCGAACATCCGCATCAGTCGCCTCCGCGCACCGGGATCGTGTCGGCTCACGGGTTGAGGAGCTGCGCGAAGCCCAGGCCCGCGGACGGGTTGCCGAGGTTCACGTACATCAACTGGCGTTCGAGATCCCCGTCGATGGCATGGACGAAGTAATCGCCGAGCGTGTTGTACTCGCTCGCCGAGAGCGCGGCGCCGGACGGCCACAGCACCACGATCTCGCGGTGCGCCGCGGTGGGCTCCCAGTCCTCGAGCTCGAAGGCCGCCGGATCGCCGGTGGCGTCAGCGCGGATGTACGCCACGCGCGTCTTCTTGGCCTGCTTGCCGGCCGACTCGTCGCGGTAATAGAGCTTGTGCTCGCCCGGGCTGGTCTCGAGCATCGTCGGCCCCTGCGCCAAGGTCGCGATCGCCGCGGCACAGCCCGCGCCGTCCTTGGTCACGTCCCAGCCGCTGCCGTCCCAGCGCGCATGAAACAGCGCGTTGTCGCCGGCCACGCCGCAGTTGTCCGCGCCCGTGATGACCATGAAGCTGCCGGCCGCCATGTCCCAGGTCCAGCCCTCGCGCGGCATGCCGATCCGGAACTGACGCGCGTGACGCAGCCCGGTCGCGGTGCCCACGCCCGCGTCGATGACGAGGCTCGGCTCGCAGGGTCCGCCGCTGGCGTAGTCGCTCTGCTGGGCCGTCGCGCCGCACGCGGCCGAGCTCGCGCGCGTGTCGAAGTCGCGGCCAGTCAGCCCGTCGACGCTGTCGAGCGCGTAGATGCGCGTCGTCTTGTCGCTCGCGGTCACGTCGGTCGCCTCGAAGTAGAGGCGCACGCGGTCCTCGCCCGCGAGCGGCACGGGCTGCGACGCCTGGATCATGAGCGCGCCCCCACCTGGGTAGCAGCTCGAGGCCTTATCGGGCTGGGGGCAGGCGTGCTCGAGCCCGGCCTCGAGCGGGGTGAAGGCCGTCAAGTTCGCGACGGTCGAGGCCGCGCTCGCGCTGACTGCGATGCGCACGCCGCCGGTCCACGCGGCCGAGCCCTTCGGGTTGTAGTAGAGCTGCATGACGCCGGCGAGCCCTTCGGGGGCATCGGCGCCGAAGCGCAGGCCGTAGCTCAGCGTGGCGCCCGACGTGACGATGGTCGAGGCTTGGGAAAAGCTCGCGCCGCTGCCGGCGAGCTGCCAGACCTCGGCAGAGGTCGTGCCGCTGGCACTGGCGCTGCGCGTGCCACTCGTACACGCAGCGTCGGCGCACGCGTCGACCGTGACGGTGTAGGTGGTCCCAACGCGGAGACCCGTCAGGATGGTGTCGGCGTCGGCGCCCGCGAGCTCGAACGCGAGGGTGGTGCCCTGGGCCGCGTCGGTCGCGACGATGCGGTAGTGGTGGGCCACGCCGGCGTCCGCGACCTGCACGGCGAGCCGCGTCGACGAGGCGAACGAGGTCGTGCCGACGCTCGTCGCGCCGACGGGCGTGACGGTCACCGACAATGCGGGCGGGCTCGCGTCCGTGTCGGCGGTCGTCTCGGGCGTGGCGGTCGTTTCTGTCGTCGTTTCTATCGTCGTTTCGGGCGTGGCGGGCGTGGCGGTCGTCTCGGGCGTGGCGGTCGTTTCGGGCGCGTCAGCGCTCGAGTCTGCGAGCACGTCCCCCACGCCCGCGTCGGCGGTGCACCCCGCGACGAAGTAGCTCATCACCCCGAAGCACACACGCACGGCCCACGAAGAAAACACCGAACCTCCCCCTTTTCTTGAACCAACGGCGTGGCTCCATCCTACCCCGCTGGACGCGCCCCGGCGATGCCATCGGCCACCGCGAACCCGCAAGTCCGCGCCGGTCGCACGCCGTGCCCGTTTGCCGCGTGGCGAGCGCTGCTCCCGCGCCCACGAACGCGTTCGCCGCCGGGTATGGAACCGTGCTTTGATGCTTCGTATGGCCGCGACCCACTCGGAGCCCCGCATGCTTTTCACACGCACCACGTTTCCCGCCGTCTCTCTCCTCGTTCTCGCCGCGCTGTCCTCGGGATGCGCCTCGACGGCACCCACCGGACCGACCGCCGCGAGGTCCTCGCCCAGCCCGACCTGCGCCGCGAGCGCCGCGACGCTGCACGCGGTCGACGTGGACGTCCAGCCCACCAAGGACGGGGAGGCCCCCATCCACCTCCGCGAGATCCTGATCGATGCGACGCCCGACCCGCGAACGCTCGCGGCCGTTCGCCGACTCGCCTCGGTGGAGGCTCTGACGGGTCGCGCGATCGACGCCTGAAAAGCCGACGCCGCGGGGTTCTCGGCCGACGAGGGCGGCTTCACCGGCCTCGCGATCGACGTGACCTTCAACGGTTGCAACTTGCTGCAACTGAGCTCCCGTGTCGACATGGTGGGCGCGTATCCGACGAGCGAGGACAACGCCGTCCTCATCGACCTGCGGACCGGCAAGCGACTCGGCGCCGACGATGTCTTCGCCATCGGCAAGCAGGCCGCGCTGGCCGAGACGCTGCAGCCGCAGCTCGCCCGCGCGGTCGAGACGATTCGGCAGGACAAGGACGCGGAGGATCTGGTCGGCGACATCGCTGCGCGGCGCGTCACGGTCCAGGACCTTTCGAGCTTCGAGGTCCTCGACACGGGCCTCACGTTCGACTACCGATTCGACTTCCCGCACGTCATCCAGGCACTGGAACCCGAACCGTTCTTCCTGACGTGGGCCGAGCTCGCGCCGTTCCTCGCCAAGGACGGCCCGCTCGGTGCGGGCGGACCGCGCTGAGACCGCCCGCGCCGACGCCGCGCGCCGGTTACAGCTTGCGACCGGAGTGTGACGGTCACAAACCGTCGCATTGCGCCTCGGACGCTGGGAGCCCTGCCCACGTCGCGGTATAGGCCCTACTTCGCTTTCTCGAGCGACTCGCAACCGAGGGCGTCGCCGTTATCGCAAGCCTGTTTGAGGAGCCGCAGCGCTTGGGTCTTGTCACCTTTGGTGAGGTAATAGTCGCCAAGGCTTCCACAGGCCCGCCAAGCTCTTCCCTCGCACGCCTTCTCGAGTAGCTTCAACCCGCGAGCTTCGTCGGCCGGGACGCCGGTCCCGTTGAACAGCATCAAGCCTAGGTTGTAGCAGCTCTTGGCGTATCCGAGGTCGCAGGACTTCGTGTAAAGCGAGACCGCCGTCGGGATATGGGCACTCACTCCGAGGCCACGCTCGAAGGCGATGCCCGCCATTCCGCAAGCGACCGAATCGCCTCCGTCGCAGCTCTTCTTGAAGTACGAGACCGCCTTCGCTGGATCGGTCTTGGTCATCGCGAGCCCTTTTTCATTGCACGCGACACCCTCGCACGCCTCCTCGGGGGGCGGGACTTGGTCGAGCGGAGAGGCTTCCGCGCTGGGCTTGGCAACGACCGCGTCAGCCGGGCTCGTGGGTTTGGCGGGCGTCGTCGCGGCATCCGACGCAGCTTCAACGGGTGCTGGGCTCTTGCCGCAGGCGCCGAGCCACAACGCCGTGGCGATGAATAAAGCTAGTGTTTTCATGGACGTACCTTAGTCGGTTCAGTGAGCCTTGCCCACGCAATTCGCATGCTTCATCGGCCCGGCCAGGGCCATCCTTTCGAATCGCTGCGCCGCGGTGGGCTCCCAGTCCTCGAGCTCGAAGGCCGCCGGATCGCCGGTGGCGTGCTCGCCAGGGGCCGTCTCGAGCATCGTCGGCCCCTGCGCCAAGGTCGCGATCGCCGCGGCACCGCCCGCGCCGTCCTTGGTCACGTCCCAGCCGCTACCGTCCCAGCGCGCATGGAACAGCGCGGCGTCGCCGGCCACGCCGCAGTTGTCGGCGCCGGTGATGACCACGAAGCTGCCCGCCGCCATGTCCGAGGTCCAGCCCGCGCACGGCATGCCGATCCGGAACTGACGCGCGTCGCGCAGCCCGGTCGCAGCCCCCGCGCCCGCGTCGATGACGAGGGTCGGCTCGCAGGGTCCGGCGCTGGCGTAGTCGTTCTTCTGGGCCGTTGCGCCGCAGACGGCCGAGCTCGCGCGCGTGTCGAAGTCGCGGCCAGTCAGCCCGTCGACGCTGTCGAGCGCGTAGATGCGCGTCGTCTTGTCGCTCGCGGTCACGTCGGTCGCCTCGAAGTAGAGGCGCACGAGGTC
>SXGT01847860.1_pt1 | contig 10199 bp, 11 predicted proteins | sample 3176221 | NCBI WGS metagenome assembly SXGT01 (sample SAMN11356862, study PRJNA531348) | freshwater metagenome | isolation source: freshwater sample F1-120 | place: China: Fuxian Lake, Yuxi | collected 2017-12-25
GGCGAGCGAGGCGCCGAGGATGGCGTTGGCCCCCAGGCGACTTTTGTTGTCCGTGCCGTCTAAGGCGATGAGGGTGCTATCCACCTGCGTCTGGGCCCTAGCGTCGCAGCCGATGAGGGCCTGGGCAATGTCGTGATTGACGTGCTGCACGGCTTGCAGCACACCGCGCCGGCGGTAGCGTGTAGGGTCGCCATCACGCAGTTCTACCGCTTCTCGGGTGCCGGTGGAGGCGCCGGAGGGGACTGCCGCCCAACCATGGGCGCCACTGCTGAGGGTGACTTCGACTTCGACGGTGGGATTGCCCCGGCTGTCCAGAATTTCGCGTCCGCACACCTGTGTAATCACGCCCATAGCTTTACGCCTTCTCCGCCACGGCTTGGAACGCCGCAGTGCTGGCCTGTAGCGTTGTGGCGATGTCCGCCTCGGTATGCGCGGTGGAGAGAAAGCCCGTTTCAAATTGCGATGGCGCCAGGTAGATCCCCGCGTGCAGCATGGCGGCAAAATACCGTCGGAACGTCGGGACATCACACGTGCCAGCCTCGTCGTAATTCCGCACGGGTTGGGCATTGAAAAAGACGGTGAACATGGATCCCAATGAGGTGATGTACACTTGGACGCCGGCCTGGTGTGCGGCCTGGCGTGTGGCTGCGACGAACGCCGCGGTGCGCTCGGCCAGCACCTGGTAAGGCGGTGCGGCGCGCAGAGTTTCGAGCGTGGCAATCCCGGCAGCCATGGCCAGCGGATTCCCAGACAACGTGCCCGCCTGATACACTGGGCCGAGCGGTGACATACGCTCCATAATCTCCCGCTTGCCGCCATAGGCCCCGACGGGTAAGCCGCCACCAATGATTTTTCCAAGTGCTGTCAGGTCTGGCGCAATGTTGTGCAGCGTCTGCATGCCACCATAGGCTACACGAAAACCCGTGATCACCTCGTCAAAAATCAGGAGCGTCCCGTGTTCCTGGGTTATGGCCCGCAGCCCTTCCAGAAAGCCTGGCTCTGGCGGCACCAGCCCCATATTGCCCGCCGCGGGTTCGACAATGACGCAGGCGACCTGCCGCGCGTGCTGTGCCAGGGTCTGGCGCATGGCGTCGAGGTCGTTGTACGGCACCGTGAGGGTGTGGCGCGCCAGCGACTCCGGCACGCCGGGGCTATCTGGTACCCCGTAGGTCATGGCGCCCGATCCGGCTTTGACCAACAGACTATCGGCATGGCCGTGATAGCAGCCCGCACATTTTACGATGATATCGCGCCCAGTGTAGCCGCGCGCGAGACGAATGGCGGACATGGTGGCCTCGGTGCCGGAATTGACCATGCGGACCATTTCCATGGCCGGAAAGGCGTCGACAATAAGCTGCGCCAGATGCACCTCGCGTTCCGTAGGGGCGCCAAAACTGCAGCCATCGGCGGCGGCCTGTTGGACGGCGGCGACCACCTGCGGATGGGCGTGGCCGAGAATTAAAGGCCCCCAGGAACCGACATAGTCGATATAGTCGTTGCCATCGACGTCGTACACGTGGGCCCCAGCGGCGCGTTGAATGAACGGCGGCTCAAGGTTGACCGAGCGAAATGCCCGTACGGGGCTGTTCACACCGCCAGGGATGACCTGCTGGGCCTGCGCAAACAGCGCGGCAGACTTGCTGCGACTCTGGATAGTCACGCCAGTATTCCTTCTTATTAAAACTTTGTCAGGCTAGATAGCGCGCGAGGAGTAGCCCTAGACGTTCCCGTATGGGTGGAGAGATATGGACGGTGTCCGTGATCAGGGCAGACTGCAACGCCGTGCCACACGGGCAGGTCCGCGCCCCCTGCAAATGGGGGACGGCCTGCGTAATCACCGCCTGCGCTAGTTGAACGTTCTGGTGCAGGATGGCCAGGATGGACGCCACGTCCACATCAGCGGCACTGGTATGCCAACAGTCGTAGTCGGTGGCAAGGGCCAAAGTGGCATAACACAGCTCTGCTTCACGGGCCAGACGCGCCTCGGGCATGTTGGTCATGCCAATCACATCCACACCCCATTGTCGGTACATATACGATTCGGCCCGCGTGGAAAATTGTGGGCCTTCGATACACAGATAGGTGCCGCCAGCGTGCACCGTGGCTCCCGCCGCCGTGGCGGCATGCTGTAAGGCCTGCGCCACCACGGGACAGACCGGGTCGGCAAAAGCGACATGCACCGCCAGGTCGTCGAAAAAGGTGCCGATCCGGCGCGTTGTCCGGTCAATGAACTGATCGGGTATCACGAGATGGCCCGGGTGAATGGCTTCGCGCATGCTGCCAACGGCACTGACGGCGATCAGCCATGCGACCCCGAGCGCTTTGAAACCATAGATGTTGGCCTGAAAATTAATCGCTGATGGGGGCACACGATGGCCCCGTCCGTGGCGCGGCAGGAACACCATCTCGCGTCCGTGCAGTGTGCCAACGATGTAGGCATCGGAGGGTGACCCAAACGGCGTGCTGACCTCGACTTCATGGACCGACTCTAAGGCCGCCATGGCGTAGAGGCCGCTCCCACCAATGACGCCAATTTTTCCAGCATTCATGCTACACCTTGTCTCACAGTCCTCGCTACGGGCCACGTCCGCGAGGCATCCCGGGTCTGGGCTGATCAGGGCAGCGCCAGCAGGAGTTCTGCCGTCTGCACGACATTAAGGGCCGCCCCCTTGCGTAGATTATCGGCCACCACCCAGAGGTGTAAGCCGTGGGGGATGGCGAGGTCAGCCCGGAGACGCCCAACAAAGACCGCATCCTGCGTACTGGCCCGGATGGCCTGCGGATACTGTTGATGGGCGTAATCATCCTCTAAAGCCACGCCAGGAGCGTGCTCCAGGAGCGCACGGGCTTCCGCTACGCTCAGACGCTGTGCCGTCTCGCAGTACACCGCGGCGGAATGACTATGCGCCAACGGCACATAGGCTGCGGTGGCGGTGACTGCCAAGTCAGGCGCCCCAAGGAGTGTGGGTGTTTCTACAATTAAGGCCATCTCATCCTGGGTATAGGCGTTGTCGAGAAACGCCCCGCACTGTGGCACACAGTTAAAGGCGATCTGATGCGGCAACACTTCGACCGCAGGTGGGCGGAAATTCAGGAGGTCGCGGAGCTGCTGGTCGAATTCCTGCACGGCGCGCCGCCCAGAGCCAGAAATCGCTTGATAGGTAGCGATGATCACCCGCGTGAGCGTTGCCGCCTGGTGGATGGGTGCGAGGGCCAGCGCCACTTGGATGGTGACACTGTGTGGCATGGCGATAATGCCTTGATGTTGTTGCAGGACGCCTGGGTTGATTTCCGGCACACACAGGGGCACGTGCGGCGCCGAGCGAAAGGCGCTACTACAATCGAGCACCACGGCCCCGGCATGCACGGCAAGCGGGGCATACGTGCTACTGGTCTCAGCATCAGCAGCAAACAGGACGAGATCGACGTCGTCGAGGGCGTCGCGGGTGAGTGGACGCACGACATGGCGTTGACTCCGGAAATCGACCCGCGTCCCTGCCGAGCGCCGTGAGGCCAACAAGGTCAACTGGCTGAGGGGAAAGGCGCGCTCTTCGAGCACCCGGAGGATTTCCTCGCCCACCATCCCTGTGGCACCCACCAAAGCGACATGCGCAATTTTCATGCCGCGCCTACCTTGGCGCGGCAGCAGTTTGCTGCAATGCGGTACAAATCAGGGCGCCCATTTCCGTGGTGCCTACGCGTGTGCCACCCGGTGCCATAATGTCGCCGGTGCGGTACCCCTGGTTGAGCACGCTCTCGACTGCCGCTTCAATGGCCTGCGCGGCTTGGGGCTGCTTGAGGGCATATTGCAGCATCATGGCGACGGAATTGATCGTGGCAATAGGATTGGCGATATTTTGTCCGGCAATATCTGGGGCACTGCCATGCACCGGCTCGAAGACGCCGACGGTACCGCCAATGCTCGCCGAGGGCAGCATGCCAATCGAGCCGGTGAGCATCGAGGCCTCATCACTGAGAATGTCGCCAAAGAGATTGCCGGTGACGATGACGTCGAACTGGCGCGGTGTCCGCACCAGTTGCATGGCGCAGTTATCCACGTACATGTGGTCCAGCGCAATGTCGCTGAACTCCCCGGCCAGTTCGGTGACTTCACGCCGCCACAAGACGGAGGTTTCGAGCACATTGGCCTTATCCACTGATGTCACCTTGCTGCGCCGCTGGCGTGCCAAGTCAAAGGCCAAACGGGCCACACGCCGGATTTCTTGCGAGGTATAGCTCATGGTGTTAAAGCCACGTTCCCCCTCGGGCAGCGTTTCAATGCCGCGAGGCTCGCCGAAGTAAATGTCGCTGACCAGTTCGCGTACGACCATGATGTCAATACCCTGCACGATCTCTGGACGGAGCGAGGAGGCCCCAATCAACGCCGTATAGAGCTTGGCGGGTCGTAAATTCGCAAACAAGTCCAGTGTTTGCCGCAGGCGTAGTAGACCGCGCTCCGGGCGTTTGTCTGATGGCAGTGCATCCCACTTCGGGCCACCAACCGAGCCAAACAGGACGGCATCACTGTCACGGCACAGCTGCAACGTTTCTTCCGGGAGGGGATCACCCGTGGCATCGATTGCCGCCCCGCCTACGAGGCCATGGCGCAGGGTGAAGTGCAGGCCATACAGTCCTTCAATCACACGCAGGACTTTGATCCCCTCGCCCACGACTTCTGGGCCTACGCCATCTCCCGACAACACCGCAATACGGTACTCCATAGATCCTCTTCTCCTTTACGCTTGCTTGCGCGGTTATTTCGTGGCCAGCGTCCACGACCCATCCCAGGATGGCTCTGGCGGGTGGGCTTTCAGATAGGCACACCGCTCAATATACACCCGGCTCGGCGTCGTGGGGCGGCTTGGGAACACCTCTTCCAGCTTCTCGCTCTCGGTCAATGTCGCCATCGCCTCATCCCACTGTTGCTGTCGGTAGAAGGTCAGGCCGCGCTGGTACAGGGCCCGCATCTGGATCTGTTCGGCAGATAACTGCCCTTTGTAGGCCATGATCTCAACGGTTTCAATGGCTTCGGACTTGCCTACGACGCGGACCGTATCGAGGTCACGCCATTCAAACGCCTCACGTCCCGCCATGTCGAGTGTGTCAGTGGTACATTGGATATACACGCCATACTGCTTTGCAGCGGCTTCCAGCCGCGCTGCCGTATTCACCACATCGCCCATCATAGTGTAATCCATGCGCGTGGTCGAGCCCATGTTGCCGATGACGATGTCGCCAGAGCTGATACCAATGCGCATACGCATCTCGTAGACGAGCGGGGGCCATTTGTCCCCTTCTGCCCGCCATTTATCCCGTAAGCGCGCCAGGGTCTGCTGCATGCCGAGCGCCACCCGTAACGCCCGCTGCGCATGATCGTCCTGCGGAATGGGCGCACCAAAGAACGCCACAATGGCATCGCCCTCGTATTTATCGAGCGTACCGCGCTCGGCGATTAACAAATCGGTCATGGCTGACAAGTACTCATTGAGGAGTTCCACCAAGGCAGTCGCGGTCAGTACCTCAGAAAAACTGGAGAACGACGCAATGTCGGTGAAGTAGGCCGTACGCACACCCGATGATCCTCCCAGTTGGGGTTCAATACCCCGCTCGATCATACTATTCACCACATCTGGCGAGACATAGGTGCTAAACGTGCGGCGTAGATAGCGACTCATCTTCTGCGCAAAGACGTAGTGATAGATGGTCATGCCGAGCCAGACGACCACCGTAGTGAGCAAAGGATAGACCAGGCTCAACTGCACCCCAGCACTGGTAAACCACCAATAGTTGAGTCCCGCATGGCCCACGGCTACCAGCATGGTGGCCAGAACGCCCCACAGCGGTCCGAGGAGAGGCAAGACGAGCATTAAGCCCACCCCAACGAACGCGATAGCGCTGGCGGTGTACCAACTGCCCCACCACGGGTGCACGAGGAAACGCTGCCGCAGGATATTATCGATAATCGTGGCATGCGTTTCGACACCGAGAAACGCCGGATCAAAGGGCGTTAACCGTAAATCTGACAGGCCCACTGCCGTGGCACCAATCAAGACAATTTTGTTCTGGAAGTCTTGCGGCGCCGCCTGCGAGACATTGCCACGGACAATATCCACAATGGAGTAGCGTGGGAAGCGATAGGGTCGTCTTGCTACGGCGGCCTCTTCCTCCCGGAGCGCGGACGGGCCGAGGTGGTTAATCACCATACGCCCCTGGCGATCAACGGGAATGGCCAGAGGCGAACGCCCTGCCACCAGCACTACCTGGAGTGTCTGCGCAGCGTCCACGGAGATCATCGTCGTGGCGTGCCCATGGCGGGCCGTCAAGGTATGTTCCAACAGACGAATACCGAGCGGGGCAAAGAGATCATCCTGCTGCGCGGCAGCGGCTCGCTTCCTCCCTTGGTACTTGGCGACCAGGGGATAGCGCCGGATGACCCCATCATCCGGCTCCGGACGGCTGTTGAAAAAGCCATTGCCCCAGGCAGCCTGCGACAGCAACGGCAGGTTCGATTCTACCGCGCAGGCTGGCACCAACTGTAAGGTCTCAAGGCTCGCTCCCGCCGCCAGCCGGGGTGTATACCGGGCATTAGTCGAAGCCGTCAGCGCCTGAAAAAAACGCGCCAACTCCGCATCCTGCAGATGCGCGACATCCTGACACTCCCAGTGAAAAAAGTAGCCCAGAATCGTCCGGGCGGACTCCGCGAGTGCAGTGGCGAAGATCTTGTCATGATCGGCGGCGGCCACGAGGCGTTGGAGTTCCGCTCGTAATGCCTCATCGTCAAAGTAGTTGCGGCGTGCGAGGGTGTCTTGCAGGATCTCCATCTTGTCCTTCCCAGCACTGGTGTCAGAAGACGAAAAGACCACATCATAGCCAATCGTCGTGGCCCCGTAGGCGGTCAGACGACGAATGAGCTCGGCTTGCACGGTATACGGCCAGGGCCACCGACCGAGCTGGTCAACACTTTTTTCGTCAATGGCGGCAATCACTACTTCCGGGCCGGGTAGCGCGGGACCACGCAGCAAGAAACGCAGATCATCGGCGAGAAGTTCGAGACGGTGCAACGGCCTCACGAGCAACGGTTTCTGACCCTGGTGCGTCTCATCGAGCCAGAAGAGTACGAACACCAGCACAATCAGCAACACACCGAGGGTCGTACTATTCCCCCAGGTGACGTTTTTGATCCAGGAGCGCATAGTGTACCTCAGAGCCCCGTCTGCTGCGCGGCACGGATAAAAGCGCGTACCTGCGCCGCATCCTTGGTGCCGGGCGTGGCTTCCACACCACTACAGACATCGACCGCATATGGTTGGACGATCTGGATGGCCTCCTGCACATTCTCGGGCGTCAGGCCACCCGCCAGTATGATGCGCCCATAGTGATGTAACGTGGCCACCCGCGCCCAATCGGCTGGCGTGCCTCCCCCGCCATAGACGTGTGGATGATAGCCTTCCACCAGCAGCGCCGCGACGTGGTAGTGGGACATCGTCTCCGGCTGGATCTGGGCCGTGAAGCGAAACGCCTTGATCACCGGCCAGGGCAATTGGTGGCACAGCTCTGGGCTTTCAGTGCCATGCAGTTGCACCCTCTGCACGCCACTGGTCTGGGCGATGTGGGTGATGGTGTCAAGACTTTCGTTGACGAACACCCCGACGGTGGGAAAGCCAGCGGGCAACTGCGCCACAATGCTGCCGGCCTGCTCAGGCGTGACATAGCGTGGACTCGGCGGATAGAAGATCAGGCCAATCATATCGGCGCCCGCGTCCACCGCCAGCTGGGCGTCGTGCAGGCTCGTCATGCCGCAAATTTTGACTTGTGTCATGCGTGTTCGCCCAGTGCAAGGGTACGTCGTGCCGCCCGCTACGCCTGCCCCCAGCGTGTAGAGACCACCTCGCCTTCAGACGTCAGGCGCCAGTGCAGCGGATAGGCCAGGAGCCCCAAGCGGGCACAGGCGCCGTACAGCTCCAGGTAGGCGGGATGATTGTGCGCCACGATGCACACTCGTTCCCCCTGACGCAGCGGCAAGGCGCTCAGGCCCGCGGCGAGTGCGTCCACGCGGGCCTGGAACTCACGAAAGGTGAGGCAGCCCTGGGGATAGATCACCGCCGGACGGTCGCCAGCAATGCAGGCGTTGCGTACCAGCATATCGTACAGCGTCAAGGCGTGGGCGGACATGATAGCACCTACCTCATGGCATGGTCTCTGCGGCCCTGGTCCCCTGCCTTACCCCTGCGAGGAAACGCGCCGACGATTATGCAAAGTCGTACACGCTGTCACTGCAGAACGCACGCGGCTGGCCCAGCCACCGCTGCCGTCCTTACGAGACGTCTGGAGCAGATTCTACCCATTGCTGCTGTGCGAAGTCATACCACCGCTGCGTGGCATGATTCCCGGCACACCGACAATGTTGCCGGGCGACATCATCGAGCGGCTCATGAATGCTCAGCCGATCGATGTTGTAGATAAAACTCTGCGACGGCACGCAGCGCTCATCCGGCCCCCAATGCCCCCGCCGCTTCATGTCGTCCGCCGAGCGCGGCCGTTTGATCTTCGGATGCGCCGCGTGCTCTCTACCCCTGGCGTAATCGTCTATCCAGACAATACCCGTCTGGTCATCCCACGACAGCCTGACACCAGGTGCAAGGTCTTTCACATGTTTCATGAGGTGCGTTCCTTGGAAAAGCCTTTGACCTTTTGGCGTCTGAGTATAAGCAATGCCCACGGTCTTTGCCAGTCGCCTCAGGGTCTTACCACCCGTCAATTTTCCTTGACTAGGAGGAATCCTCTGTCAGGCAAGGGGTCTCCACACATTTTGGAGGCTTCGATGACCCAGCCATGCGTGTTGATCAAGGCAATTGCAGAGGATTTGCAGACGCGGCACCCCGACTATCACAAGTCACGGCGTGAGGGACTGCTGGCTTGAGCGGGGGGGATGCGGGAGGTGCGAAGCGCCAATAGGATGGAATGGGCGACAGGACTGGCCCGCGAGATCGGCACGGAACATGATCGCTCCCAGGACATCGAACGGCAGTTGAAGAACGCAAAGACCGCTGTTGATGTGACGATCCACCCCTATGCTTTGGAGGTTATGAAGCGTCTGGCTGCGCGAGGAGAGACGAGTGATGTGCCAATGGATCACAGGCACATCACCGATGTGCCTGAGGTCTTGATGCTGTCGGTGCGCCGACGCACACGGGCCGTGCCGGTCGCGTGGCGGGTGCGGTCAACACCAGGCAATAGTGGCGTTGGTGTGCAGAAAGAGCTGCTGCACAGCGTCAAGGCATGGTTCCCGGAAGGCCTCTCGATCCTGCTGGCAGCCGATCGCTTGTAGGGGACGGCGCCATTGATTGGCTGGTGCCAGCAGGCGGCATGGGCGTACCGTATTCGTCTGCAAGGTCATCTGCCCTTGACCCACGCAGGCGGCGCACTGACCACCGGCGAAGTTGCGGCCCGGATCCCCGCAGGCGTCATGGGGGCCGCACTCTACGGCAGCGGCGTCCTGACCCACAGCGGAACGTTGCATGCACAAGGCCAGCAAGAGCCGTGGATCCTGGCGATGGATGTCAAGCCGCACCGCGATACCGGCCTTGATGACGGCATGCGCTGGGGGATTGAGCACAGGGTCTCGGATTTGAAGAGCCGTGGCTTCGGCCTCATGCAAAGCCCTATCCAGAAACCCGAGCGCCTGGAACGGCTCATCCTCGTGATGAGCCTCACCCGGTATTGGGCTGTCTCCTGCGGCGCCTTTGCTAAGCATCCAGCCGCAAGCAGCGGCTTCAAAAGGGGACGCTGCAACAGGCCTTGCGTTCCATGACTTCCCTCTGCAAAGCCGGGTGGCGCTTCCTGCGACGATCCTTGACCTTGGCTCTTCCTATTCCACCACTCTGGGCCATCTGGCCAACTCATCAGGGGGAATGATGATCATGATCAAAAAATTGACGGGTGGTAAGCCTCAGAGGCTGTTTGAAAAGTGCAGGCTGCCGTGAGCCGACGCCACATCAGACGCGTCATCGAGAGGGACATCCTGGCCTCACTGCTCTGGGGCAACCGTGCAGAGTCTTTGCGCAAGCGGCGCGACTGGTTGAGCCACGCCAGGGGGCGTGCGACCCCCCACCGCCGAGGCCGCCGCCCCAAGCCCTGCGCCCCTGCAGGACGCCACGTGCCCCGCAGGACGCCGCGCCGAGGGTGGCTCACCCCGGCGA
>SXGT01124046.1_pt1 | contig 10198 bp, 10 predicted proteins | sample 3176221 | NCBI WGS metagenome assembly SXGT01 (sample SAMN11356862, study PRJNA531348) | freshwater metagenome | isolation source: freshwater sample F1-120 | place: China: Fuxian Lake, Yuxi | collected 2017-12-25
AGCGATCCTTGCGGCGGGTGCGGCGATGGCGATCATCGCCAGTGCGGAGACGTTGTTGTGTGCATCGGCCGTGGATCGCATGACACCGACACTGCGCACGAACTACGACCGAGAACTCGCGGTGCAAGGCTTGGGCAACATGCTCAGCGGATTGTTGGGAGCATTGCCGATGACCGGCGTCATCGTTCGGAGTTCGGCGAATGTTGAAGCGGGAGCCAAAACCAAATGGTCGGCGGTCCTGCACGGCGTTTGGCTGTTGTTGGCGGTGACGCTGCTGACGGGAGTCCTGCGACAAGTGCCGACCTCTGCGTTGGCTGCGATTCTGGTTTACACCGGCGTGAAACTGATGAACTTCGGAGTGGTGCGGTCGTTGGTGAAGTACGGTCGCTTCAAAGTCGTGATCTATGTGGCCACCGTCGTCCTGATCGTGCTGACCGATCTGCTGACTGGAGTTGTCAGTGGCTTGATGCTCGCGACCGGCTGGTTGTTGCACACGCTCTCGCACTTGGAAATTCGACGTGACGATTCGTCCGGCGGGCATAAGATCAACCTGCATCTGCGAGGAGCGGCCAGCTTCTTTCGTGTTCCCCAGTTGGCGAAGGTGTTGGAAGCGCTCCCGGCCGACTCGACGATCCACATTCATGTGGAAGAGGTTTCCTTCATCGACCACGCCTGTCTGGACTTGCTGACGAATTGGAAACAGCAGCACCAAGCGATCGGCGGCCAACTGGTTCTCGATTGGGAATCGCTCACCGCTCGCAGTACTGCTCGATAATCCTGTCGGCGAGTTGCTCCCACGACTCGCAATCCGAACTCACCGTTGCCTTTTGCGGTTTTGGAGATCAAGCTGAGAATTGCCATGTCTCGTGCGATTCGGCAAACTGTTTTCAATCAGTCAATCATTGACGGACCAAGAGGTGACGATCCGAGGAGTTGAGGCATGTTATTGGCGGAATCGAAACATCGACCACTGATCGCGGGCGACTATTTGTCGCGTGAAGATTTCGTCGAGCGATGGTGCCAGCTCCCCGGAGTGAAGTTCGCGGAATTGATTGAGGGAGTCGTTTACATGCCGTCGCCGCTGAGTGTTGATCATGGCCGCAATGATTCCGCTGTCAATTTCTGGTTGGGACATTACTTGGCTTACACACCTGGTTGCGATATCGGGTCCAATTGTACTTGGTTCATGCTTGATGACGCACCGCAACCCGACATGCACATGCGAATCGACAAAGAGTGCGGCAGTTCGTGGGTCGAGGATCGTTACTTGCACGGTGCGCCGGAGTTGATTGTGGAAACCTGCGTTTCCAGCACCTCGTATGACCTGCATCAAAAGAAAGACTTGTATGCGGCAGCCGGAGTGAAAGAGTACTTGGCCGTGCTGCTGGAAGTGGGTGAAGTTCGTTGGCATCGGCTGGTCGGTGACAATTATCAACTGCTGCCCTGTTCGCCCGATGGCCTGATTCGATCGGTGGTTTTTCCGGGCCTATGGCTCAACGTCACCGCGCTGCTGGCCAACGATCTGCGAGCGCTGCTGGCCACGCTCGAAAAAGGTTTGGCAACCCCGGAGCATGCCGAATTCATTGAACGGATCAGTCGTCAGCCGTGATCAAATCGCAGCACGGTTTTCCGGAACGAAGTCTATCGGCCGCAGTCCGTTGGACCTACGGGAGTTTTGAGCGAGTCACTGCGGTTGGGCGGCGAAACCGCGTTACGAATCTGTCGCGATCAGTCCTTTGCTGATGGCAAAGCGGACCAAGCCGGCGATGTCGTGGATATCCAGTTGCTGCATCAACTGCATGCGATGTGTCTCAACGGTTTTGACGCTGACCAAAAGTTTGGTTGCGATTTCTTTGGTTGTGAAACCTTCGGCAATCAGTTGCAGAACCTCGCGCTGTCGTGGGGTCAGACGACTGAGGGGGCTAGCCAGGATTCCGCTATCGGACGTTTGTTGATTCAGGTAACCGGAAATGACGTGCTTCGAGACGGTGGAACTGAGGTAAGTATCGCCTCGGCTGACAGCTCGTAACGCCAATTCGAATTCGGTGGGCGAGTCGCTCTTAACGATGTATCCCGACGCGCCGGAGCGCATCGCTTGCAGGACGTATTCCTCCGCCGAGTTCATCGACAGCATCACAACTCGGATCGATGGCCATTGCTGCTTGATTCGATGAAGGACTTCCAAGCCGTTCATTCCCGGCATCAGGATGTCGAGCAACACCATGGTCGGGTTAGACTGCTGCACCATTTCGAGAGTCTGATGTCCATCAGTCGCTTCACCCACGACTTCAAAGCCATCGAATCCGGCGATCAGCGACCGTAACCCCGCTCGCATCAGCTTGTGATCGTCGGCCAACAGCAGTCGTTCGGTACTCATGACAATTCTTTCCACTAGGGCACTGACGTCGAAAACAGCCCTGCCACGACTTCGGAAGTCTCTAAGTCTTCGGAAGATTGTCGCACCGGAAATGTGGCGGTCAGAGAGGTTCCATTGCCTGGCGAGGACTGCAAGTGGAACTCGCCTCCCAATAGTTCAATCCGTTCTTGCATTCCCAAAACACCAAAGCTGCTGCCATGAACGGCACGGTTGAGTGCCGCCTCCGTATCGAAACCAATTCCGTCGTCTGACACCGTGAGCAACACATTGGACCTCTGAAGGATCACTCGCACGCGAACGCGCTGCGCCTTCGCATGGCGACAGACATTCGTGACCGATTCTTGGACGATGCGGTAACAAGCAGTCTCGATCTCACTCGAAATACTCTGCGGGGTCACATCGCAGAACAAGCTGAATCGAAAGCCGCCTCGTTTTGCCTGTTGATCCAGAAGCCAACGCAATGCTGGTTCCAGGCCCAGGTCGTCCAGCATGTAAGGTCTCAGTGCGATCGACAGATCGCGAGCCTGTTGGATGGCTTGTTGTACGGATTTCTCACATTCCCGAAGCCGCTCTTTGCCCGACTCGTCCACTGATTTCTGGAGTGCATGCAGATTCAAATTGATGGCGGTGAGCACCTGTCCAAACTCATCGTGAAGTTCGCGAGCCAGATGGCGACGCTCTTGTTCTTGCATCATGAGCAACCGACGCGACAAATTCTGCTGATTGAATGCCAACGCTTCTTGCTGCTGTTCTGACCGGCGTTGCAACTCCTGTACGTTTCGAGTGTGATCGTCGATGTCCCTGGCAACGCCGACGATGCCGATGACTTTTCCGGTCTCATCGCGAAGGACGGTCTTTGTGGAGGAAAACGTTTTGGACTTCCCATTGACCAGTACGGTTTCATTGATCACCAACCGCTCGTTTGTGCGGAGAACGTGCAGGTCGTTTTCACGAAGTGCGTCAGCTAACTCAGGCCAGACTTGTTGATCGGTCTTGCCCAAAAGCCCTTCAAACGGAAGGCCGGCTGCTTCCGCACAAGCCAAATTGATCGCAATGTACCGGCCCGATAGATCCTTCACGAAAATCGAATCGCCAATCGAATCGAGCACGAAGCGGAACAATGCCTCGTGCGACAATTCGGAATCAGCAATCGACCACTGAGAATTCGCCATCTCGGTTGCGCCTCGAACAAATCTCAACACGACGCGCCAGCGAGTGGCTGTCTGAGAAAGACCACTTGCTGGCACGTCGTGCTCAACCCCGTGATTCCAGCTTCGTCAATTACATTCCCGTTCCGACCAACTCTTTGCCAACGGCGTAGCGAACCAATGCCGCCGTGTCGTGAAGGCCAAGCTGGCTCATGATTTGATACCGATGAGTTTCAACAGTCTTCACGCTGATGGTCAGTTTCTCGGCAATTTCGCGCGAGGTGAGCCCTTCGGCGACCAATTGCACGATTTCACGTTGGCGAGATGTCAGTGAACGGAACGAGCCGACTGGCTCTGCTTTGGAGTGGGGCTTTCGGTCGACACGGTTGAGGTATCCCGAAATGACATGCTTGGAAACGGCAGAGCTGAGAAACGTATCTCCATGGGCAACGGCATTCAGAGCCAGTTCCAATTCAATTGGCGAATCGCTCTTCACTAAATAACCGTGAGCTCCCGCTGTCATCGCCTGAAGCACATATTCTTCGGCCGAATTCATCGACAAAATCAGAACGCGAACGGCGGGAAAGTTCTGCCGAATTCGAGCCAGGACATCTAAGCCATTCAGGCCCGGCATCAAGATATCCAGCAACACAATGTCGGGCGTCAACGCCGCGACCAACTCCAACGTTTGTTGCCCGTCATTCGCCTCACCCACGATTTCGAAGCCGTCGAAATCTCGAATGAGTTTGATGAGGCCAGCCCGCATCATCATGTGATCGTCAGCCAAAAGAATTCGGGTTAATGCCATGATTGATTACTTGCTGCTCAACGTGTCGGGGAATTCCAGGGAGGCAACAGTTTGCCGCAGGAAATCAAACTGTCAACCAGCATTTAAGCTTTGGCCCAAAGTCGCGGAACTTTTCAATTCGTTCGAAGTGGCGTAGTTGGGGAACGTTGCCGAAACCAATGTTCCACGTTCCGATGTGGAATCGACCTGGAATCGGCCTCCGAGAAGTTCGACTCGTTCGTGCATGCCGACGATGCCGCAGCTCTTTCCTGCCGCAGTTCTCGCCATCGCTTCGGATGATCTGAAGCCGATGCCGTCGTCCTGAATCTCGACGTGCAGGCCACTTTCGTTGATCTGTGCCCGCACCCGAATCGAGCTGGCCTTCGCGTGTCGCACGACGTTGGTGACAGACTCTTGAACAACCCGAAAGCTGGCGGTCTCGATGTCGTGAGCCAGTTCTCCTTTGCGAACACTGCATTCCAGATGAACATTCAATCCTGCTCGCTGGCCCTGCTGATCCAGAAACCATCGCAAGGCAGGCTCCAGTCCCAAATCGTCCAAAAGTGACGGCCGCAAGTTCAGCGACAATTCGCGGACTCGCTGGACTGCGTCCTGAACGATGGTCATGCAATCTTGTACGCTGGCGTGTGTCGTTTCGTCGGAGTGATTCAACAAGCTTTTCAAATTGAGCGTTACCGCAGTGAGTACCTGGCCAATCTCATCGTGCAGTTCGATCGCCAAGTGTCGTCGCTCCTGCTCCTGAGCGGTGATCAACCGGCGGGACAAGGTCTGTAGTCGATCCTGCGTCCGGACTCGTTCTGTGATGTCGCGCACAAAACCGAGAGCGCCGATGATCTTGCCTTCCGAATCACGCAGTGGTCCCCAAACACCGGAGGACCAACCGTCACGACCCGCTCCCAATTCGTACCGGATCGGCTCGCTTTCGAGCGTTTCGCCCTTGAGCGCGCGATGATGCACCAAATCGACGCCATGCTTTGTCAAAAATGGAAAGAATTCCAACGGCTGACGACCGAGAACGTCTTTTTCCTTCAGGCCGGTGAGCCACTCCATGTAGGGATTCCAGACGCGATACCGCATCTCGGTGTCATAAACGATGATCCCTTCTTGAGCACTCTGCATGATCTGTTGAACGTACGAATGCGTTTCACGCAGGCTCTTTTCGGCCTGTTGGCGTTGTTGTTCGAGGGTCTCTTCCTGCAACTGCCGGAGATACACGCTGCACAAAACGGCGAGCTGCTCGTGCCCAGATTCCAGCCACCGTTGATTTTCTTCGGAGAAGCCTTCGGGCGCATCGCACAAGGCAAAGATGCCGATGACCGTGGAGCCTCGACGAATGGGGATTCCCAGAAAGTACCGGACGCTCGTGCCGGAAAGAATGTCCATTGGCGAAGAGCCAAACAAAGCGCTCCGCAATGGCTTTCCCGTTTGCAAGACCTGCGAGACGGCTTGATGCAGTGGTGGAAACCAGGCCGCCAAGGCATCGACGCGCAGTCGCTCGGTGGATTTGCCGCTGTCGGATGCCGACGAGACGAAGCCCGCACTCATCCCCCCGATGAGCGACCGGTCTCCATGCCTTCGCGCACGATGATCAGCTCGCCAGGACGGTCGCGGAGACCAATGAACCCGAAGCGCCCGCCCGTCTGCTGCAATGCGGAACGCAGCACCAAAGTCATCGACTCGGCCCAATCACCTTGATCGAGATAGGCCGCCATCGCGGAGTTCAAGACTTCCAGCAGATTTGCCTTCTGCTGAAGGTCATTCGCGATCTGCTTCAGAGCGGTCACGTCGCGAGCGATTCCCACAATGCCGATGGATTTTCCATTCGCATCGCGGAGCACGGTCTTTCGACACGAGGAAACCAGCCGCTGGCCTTTGAATGTGAGGGTGTTCTCAAATGTGTGCGGCTGCTGAGTCCGCATCACAATCTGATCATCCTGCCGAATCAATTCACCGTCATGGACTCCGAAAATGTCGATGTCAGTCTTGCCCAGGATTCTCTCGGCGGGAAGGCCGAGAAGTTCGGCACAGGCCGAGTTCACAAGGACGTAGTGCCCGTCAGCATTCTTGACGAACATCGAATCCGCAGCCGCATCGAGCACCCTCTTCAAGCTGGTCTGTTCCTGAAGTGAACTGAACGATAACGGCGGCGGAGTCTCAGGCATTTTAAGATGCTTTCAATAGATGCAGGTTCGCGATGGTGATGCCCGAAAGCATGGAGCCCACGATACCCAGAAAACCTTGGTCTGTCCCGCAGAGGAAGAGATTTTCTAAGTGTGTCGTGCCCGTGCGGATTTTATGAGGAGCCCCATAAACCGCTCCATTCAAATGGCTGGTGAATTTGGTGATCGTTCTTGGCGTGAAGGCATCGGTGTCGACAACATGGCCGCGAAAGTCCGGCATGAATCGCAACGCGGATTCGACGATGCGGTTTGTCCAAACCTCTTTCTGTGCGGTGTACTCGTCCGGGGTCAAATTCATCCAGTAGGCGGGATTCGCGAGAGCGGTGATCCGGACGCGGCCTTCATCCAACGGCGTGTCGTACTGAAAATTGTTGGGAGAGCAGATGATCCCGCTCCGCAGATCAACCGGTTCAGTCGGAGCGTCGTAAACAAATCGCTCGTTGTCGTTGTAGAAGATGATCGTCTCGTTGTGTCCCAGGTCTGCCGGCATGCAGTCGAGCGAAAAAATTGTCTCGACAAACGAGATCGCTCCCGGCTGGTAAGCCAGCGCGTCGGGAGGCGGAATGTCGCACAGCCGCATCGTTTCGGCCGAACCCGCGCTCGAAACGACGTGCTTCGCTTCGAGCACCTCGCCACTCTCCAGTTCAACGCCGGTGACTTTGCCGTCGCGTGAGAGAATGCGTTTCACTCCGGAACGCAGCTTGAGTTCGCCACCGAAGTTCCGGAACTGCTGAACCATCTTGCGCATGATCAGCCGCACCCCTTCGTGCGGCCGAGCGAAGCCTTCCAAAAAGATCGCCTTGAACATGATTACAAACTGGCTGAAGTCCATGTCGTGAGCGGTCGGGCTGCCGTAAAACATCAGCGGACAAAAGATCATGTCCACGAGCAATGGATCCGTGATTTCTCGGCCGACGATCTGGCGAGCTGAAGTCTCGCGGCTGGCGAGATTGAGTTCGTCATGCTGCTGAATCTGAATGACGAGCCGCCGAAAACCGTCGATTTGCGATGGGAATGTTTCCGCGACTTGCTGTTCGAACAGGGTGAATTCGTTGGTGAATCGTAGCGTCCTACCGGGAAATGCCACCGTCGATCCGCGCTGCGGCGTCAGGTCGAAATCTTCCCAGCGGAGCCGTAGTTGCCGCAGCAGTTTGCTGAGCGGCCCCGTCTTCGTTCCCGGCTTGGCGTAATTCGTGATGGCATGCAGGCCGACGTCGTGGTCGCGCTTCCGCAGCCGATAAAACGAATTCAGCCCGCCAATCGTTGTGTGCTTTTCCACAACGCAGACAGGCCGTTCGTAATAAGCCAGCCGAATTCCAGCCGCCAACCCCGATAACCCCGCTCCAATGATGATCGTGTCGTACATGGCGGGCAAAACTGAATCTCGATCGGCCGGAATTTACGCCGTCGCCGTTTGCAGTTTCGGAATCAGATATTGAACGGTGCTGGTCATGGTGCTCAGGAAACCGTAGTCCTCTTCTGGAATCTGGACTCGGTAGAGCTTGCGGAGTTCCATGACGATGTCGAGGAAGTCCATGCTGTCTAGTTCCATCTGTTCGCGAAACGGCACTTCATCCTTCAAGAAGGCCAAGTCATTGTCCGGCGCAATCTTCTTGAGGATGTTGAGGATGACTTGTCGAATCTGATCCGCACTCATTCCGCGTTCTCCAGCTCTGGCTATGCCTGAATCTCAAACTTTGCGTGTCACGGTTGTGCCAGCCGTGTTGTTGAATGTCAATCGGCACGGCTGACCGAGCCGCGGCACTCCCGACTTAGTTTCCAGCGACTTAGATTCCTGAATAGCGTTTCACAATGACAACCGAATTGATGCCGAGCATGCCGAACGAGTTATTCAGGATGTGGTCGATCCGATCCATTTGTCGCGGAACATTGGCCACAATCTGAGGCACGTCGCACCGCGGGTCCGGACGGTCGAGGTTGATTGTAGCGTGGGCCAAATGGTCGTCAAACGCGGGGAGATTGCCCAGAAGCTCCAATGCTCCGGCCGCTCCCATCGCGTGACCGATGAAGCTCTTGGTGTTGTTCACGGCCAAACTTGATCGGTCACCAAAAAGCTGCCGGATCGCTTTGCACTCCTCGATATCCCCCTGTTCGGTCGCGGTGGCATGACTGCTGAGAATGTCGATGTCGTCCGGCCCAATACCAGCTCGTTTCAGGGCCAATGACATGCACTCCGCTTGCCGAGTGGGATCTGGCAGCACAAAGTCGGTCGCGTCCGAGTTCATCGCGTGGCCCACGATTTCCCCGAAAATCTTGGCCCCCCGAGCAAGTGCGTCCGGCAGACGCTCAAGTGTGACGAGTCCGCCTCCTTCGGCGACAACGATGCCGTTGCGGTCGAGATCAAACGGCCGAGAGGCTTTTTCCGGCTCGGCACTAGTGGCCAAGGCCCCCTGACTTTTGAAGCCTGCGAAAATCCCAAAGGTGTGAATGCTTTCGGAGACCCCTCCCGCAATGGCGAGATCGACCTCACCCAGCCGAAGCATCTGCAAACCCTGGATCAATCCCGCGTTTCCGGCGGCACACGCAGCTCCAAGACACAGGTGCGGCCCGGTGATCCCCAAGCTGAGCGTCACTTCGCCCGCCGGATTGTTCGCAACGGTGCGCGGGTTGTGATGGTGCGTCCAGACGCTGGTGTCGTAGTTGAATTTCGAGATCTCAAAGATCTCGTTTTCCGTTTCGACGTTGCCGTGTTCCGTGATGCCAATGAAGACGCCGACCCGATCCTTGCGAACGTCGGACCAGGTCAGCCCGCTGGACAACACCGCTTCGTTGGCGCAGTAAATCGCGATGGAGCCCGCTCGGGTTCCGCGGCGAGCTTCTTTGCGTTTTTGGTGCTTCAAAACATCAAAATTACAGACGCCTGCGAGCGTCTCTCCGATGTAGCGAATTTCGTATTTGCTGACTCCCGACTTCCCGGCCAACAGCGCGGCTCGGTACTCAGTCAAATCGTTTCCGTTCGGAGCAGTGAGTCCGACTCCGGTGATCACAATGCGGTGGTTGGGGTCGGACATTGAGCTTCAGCACCCAACAGTTGTCAGAATCGGAGGATCTTCTCGGATGACAATGACGGCGGGGCGGGAGGTTATCCGTTGCGGATTCGACCCGCAAGCGGCTGAAATCGCTGAATTGGGCTTCGCGAATCGCAACGAAACTCGGACCTTGATGCTGCCAACGTGGAACTACTGTTGCCGATGTTTTGCGAAGAATGATAGTGTCCCGGCCTCACATCATCCGGCTTGAGATTGCGGCATGTTTGTGCTCGGCATTTCAAGCCTCTCGCCGCTGCTTCTCCCATCTTCCTTCCACGATTTGCCTACCCGTTGAGTGCAGGTTCTCTGCATTGAGGTTCTCATGCTGCGCGTTTTCGTTGTTCTTGCGGTGACCTGTTTGGCACTTGTCGGTCGTTTGTCGGCTCAGGAGTTTCGGGTTTACACGCAAGTCTGGGACAAGCAGTCAACGAATCCAGATCCCATTTCCCGCTGCCTGACGGTCTGGCATGCAGGCAAAGTCTATGACTCAATCTACGACGCACACGAAGTGACGATTATGGAGCCAGCTCAGCGTCGCATTTGGGTGGTCAGTACGTCCAGAAATCTGAAAACCTGCGTCGATTTCGATGAACTCAAGCTCATGCTGCGAGAGGCGGAAGATCGTCTGTCGGAAC
>SXGT01515121.1_pt1 | contig 10198 bp, 9 predicted proteins | sample 3176221 | NCBI WGS metagenome assembly SXGT01 (sample SAMN11356862, study PRJNA531348) | freshwater metagenome | isolation source: freshwater sample F1-120 | place: China: Fuxian Lake, Yuxi | collected 2017-12-25
ATGCTAAAAGGTGAAAAATTGCGCGACAAGATCGAGGAACAGCCCGCCAAGCTCCAGCAAATGCCTCACCTCGTTCGCTCATTCTTCAAAGTCCCGTCTGTCGCCTATGTTGGCGACTGCTGAGTAAAGACTTTTCAAGGACACTGACTAACAAATATCCCAATCAGCCGTGGCCAGTTCAAAAATTTGATTCATCCGGGTATTGAATGGGTAAGTCTGGCCGGATAGAGGTTGAGGCCGCCGCAATGGAAGTAGACGGCGATCTTGAAGTTGTCCGGATTGCGATATCCGCAAGCGCGCTTCTGGACGGTCGCGATTTTGGAATTCAAACCCTCGGCAACTGCGTTGGTGACACGATGCTATCCTTGGTTTGTGGCAGGAGGGCCTGCTGCCGAGAATTGGCGCTACCGCCCGCGACCTCGACCAGTGCAAGCGCTTCGATGATCTGGTCGAAGCCCTGAAGTCCGCGCAGGGCATTGACGGGCGCGCCCCCTTCGTCATCCCGAGCGCGCTCGCGTCGCGCGACCCGGACAGGCGCGCTGTCGACAGCAACAACCTGCGCGACTGGTTGCTCAAGCAGGGGTTCGATTCGCCGGCGCTGCACTGGTTTGCCGATTATGGTTGCCGCGACGACTACGGCGCACGAGCCGCCGGAACCTCGGCATGGGCGGAGCTGCTCTATTTTGCCTGCCGCAACGGCGCGGCAGCGGATGCGGATCCGCACAGCGTGCTCACCTGGCCCGAGGGCAACGGCTGGCTGGTCCGGCAGATGGTCACGTGGCTCACTGCAAAGGGTGGGCCACGTTTGCAGGGGCAGGCACTATGTACGCGTGTCGAGACCCGTCGTACCGGTGCCGAAATCGACATCTATCTGGCCACGGAGCAACGCAGCCTGCGGGTCCATGCCGACCACGTCATATGGGCGGCACCCGCATTCACCCTCGCACGCGCCTGGAGCAACCCCCAAGCAGGCTTTCGCGACATCGTCAGCGCGATCGAAACCAGCCCCTGGCTGGTCGCCAACCTCACCCTCGATTCCGCGCCGCTCGATCTGGGCCCCGCTGGACTGGCTTGGGACAACGTGTTGCGTGAAAGCGAAGCCCTCGGCTACGTCGTGGCGACGCACCAGACCATTCGCGTCAAGCCGGGGCCGACAGTCCTGACATACTACTGGCCGCTCGCCGACGAGGCGCCGCGTGAAGCGCGTGCACGCTTGATGACGACGCCGTGGAAGGTCTGGGCCGATCGCATCATCGACGAACTGTCGAAACCGCACCCGCAATTGCGAAGACAGTTGCGGCGCATCGCCCTTTGGCGCTGGCCGCATGCGATGTCACGGCCGGTGCCGGTATTTCTTTCTCTGCCCGCACGCGACATGCTCGCCGGACTTGCGGGTCCGCTGCATTTCGCACACGCGGACTTGAGCGGCTTGTCGCTGTTCGAGGAAGCCAACCACGCCGGCGTGCGGGCCGCGCACGCCATCCGTTGACTGTCGGCAGGCGGAACGACAATCGCAAGTCGTCAGGTCGCCGTGCGTTCAGGCGGCGACCACCAGTTCACGCGGGCAATCCGACGTCCAGTGCTCCACGCCGTCTTCCTTGACAAGAAACGTGTCCTCGGTGTGATGGCGCACCCCGGCATGGTAGTAGCTGTACTCCAGGCATACCACCGTATTCGGCTCCATCACGGTGCGGTTGACGCGATTCATGCGTGGCTGCTCGTGCGGATTCAGGCCAATCCCGTGGCCGACAAACTCGCGCGGAAAATTGGGCAGGTACTTGCTGATGTGGTTGTAGCCGCGCTCGAAGACTTCGCCGCCGGTCACACCGGGCCTGAGCCACATGCCGAGCTCGAGCTGCACTTCGTTGAGCCATCCCCAGATCTCCTTGTGGCGATCCGTCGTGTGGCCGATGAAATACGAGCGCACGAAATCCGCGGGATAGCCGCGGTACATGGCGCCCATGTCGACCTTGACGAAGTCGCCCACTGCCATGCGGTGACCGGTCGGAAACGGACTGTGCGCGGCAAACGAGGTCCGCGGGCCGCAGCCCACATTGATGAAATGGATGCCGTCGGCACCTTCCGCAATCATCCGTCCAAGGGCAGCACGCGTGAGATCCTCGTCGGTATTACCCGGCTTGATGGCGGCACGAAAGCTTTCGTGCGCCTTCGCCGTGATCTCGGCGGCCCGGCGCAGGCGGCGTATTTCCTCCGCTGTCTTGACCATGCGCACGATGTCCATGTCGAGCGCGACATCGACGATGGTATTGCCTGCCAGCATGCCATCTAGCTTCTGGCGGAATCCCGTTGTGAGGTTTTCGCCCTCCGTGCCGATCGTGAGACCCTTGACGTTTCGTTCGCGCAGGATGTCTTCGGCGGCCTCGAAGAAATCCTTGTAGAAATGCACGTCCAGGTCGGTGAAGAATTCGGCCATCGCATAAGCGCGCACATCCTCGATCCAGGTCGAATCCATGGCCAGGTGGAGGTCGACCGCGGGCACCACGAAAGCAGGCTTCTTCGCCGGGTCGCGGAAATAGAACACGGTGAATGGCCGATAGCCGAGATTGGCGCCGTTGTGGAAGAACTCGCTGATGTACTTCGAATTCTCGGTGCCGCGCACGATGATCAGGTCGAGACCCTTGCGGTCCATCATCGCCTGCAGCCGCTTCTGGTTGAAAATCGCCGGTTCACGCTTCATGTGCTCGTCCTGTTCTGGTTGATGTCGATTCGGAGAGCCCGCCGGTCGTCAATCCGCGCGAATACCGGCGGCCTTGATGGTCGGGGCCCAACGCGTGGTTTCGTCACGCAGGAACCTGCCGAGATCCTCCGGCGAGCCTCCGCCGGCCTCGAACGCCTGGGACTCGAAGGAGTCGACCACTTCGCGCGTGCGCAGGAGCCCCGCGAATTCCGCGTTGAGGCGCAGAATGATGTCACGCGGCGTGCCCGCCGGCGCGAAGAAGGCCTGCCACGAATCGACCACCGCGGTCGGTACCTGCTCCTTCATTGCCGGCAGGTCGGGGGAGAAGCGCGAGCGCCGAGACGAGGAAACCGCCAGGGCGCGCAGCTGGCCCTGCTTGATGAAGCCGAGCGTCGCCGGCAGGGTCACGATGGTCGCATCGATCTGGCCGGCCACCACGTCGATCAGGGCGACGCCGGCGCCGCGATACGGCACGTGCACCAGTGGAATGCCAACCTGATTCATCAGCGCCACCGCCAGATGGCCAGGAGAGCCGTTGCCGGATGTGCCGACAGTGAAACCCTTTGGACGGGTGCGGGCCTGGGCCACGAACTCGGCAAAGGTCGTTGCCGAAATCTTCGGATTCACCGCCAACACCTGCGACAGCGTTGCGATCATGATGATCGGGGCGAAGTCCTGCAGCGGATCGAACGGCAGCTTGCTGAACATGCTCGGATTAACCGCCAGCGGATCCGACGCAATCATGATGGTGTAACCGTCCGGACGCGATTTCGCGACCGCGTCGAAGCCGATGTTGCCGCCGCTACCGGATCTGTTTTCAACGAGGAAGGGCTGGCCAAGGCGCTCGGACAACCCCTTGCCGAACATGCGCGACAGAATGTCGAGGCTGCCGCCGGGGGCGGAAGGCGCGACAATCCTTACGGGACGGGTCGGCCAGTCCTGGTTCTGGGCCGCAACCCTGAATGGAAGAGCACCCAAGGTCATCGCTACGGGGGCCCGAGCCAGGAAACTGCGGCGATGCATCACCCTGCTCCTCAACCGAGGCTACGGCCTCTGCACTGAAATTTGGCGGATGCGGACCCGATCCGCACCCTGCACAACATTCGGTGGAAGTGTATCAACACTCATTCCATGCCTTGACTTTACCACCGCAGTGCTCAAATGTCCAACTTCCCAAGGAAAGCAGTCACAAATCTGGATCGCCGTCTGCGTCTATCTCATCGTCGTCATTGCCAAGAAGCAACTGAATCTTCCAGCATTGCCACAGCTTTTACTGAATATTTTCGAGGTCAACATGTTTGAGAAAATCCCACTCGATCAATTGGTTGTCGATGCGACACTGAATTTCGACGACCACCCCTAAGATAACCAGATGTTTTTGTTGTAAAATCTACCGGACAGATGTGAAATGCCCTATACTGGAAGCAGTTTGGCATGCAATGCAAAACAAGGGGCAGAACAATGTCCACGATCAGATTGATGCTCCGTTGGCGCTCCACCATTCTCGGCGAACTGGCGACCTTGGCTATCGCGGCGGTGCTTGTGTCTGTGCCCGCCGGCGCACAAGAGGTCCAGTTCTGGCATTACCAGACATTCGGCAACCAGAAGGCGCTCCGCCAGATGCTCGACGGTTTCGAGAAGGAGACCGGGCTCAAGGTGCGCGACACGGCCAAGCCGCCGGCCGATCTTTACGCCGCGGCAATGGTCGCGGCGGCTGTCGGCCGCGGCCCCGACATCATGCAGGTCTTTACGCGCAATGTCCCGGCGCTGGTGACGCAAATGAACGCCGTGCCGCTCACCGCCGACCCGGGCTCGCGCGAGTGGCTGAAGAACTATCTGCCGTCGTTCCTGCACATGGGCACCTACAACGGTACAGTTTATGGCGTGCCGCACGCAACTGGTACGCCGCTAATGTATTACAACAAGGACCTGTTTAAGCGGGCAGGACTGGATCCCGCGAAGCCGCCGCGGACGTGGGCCGAAGTGATCGAGGCCAGCCGCACGATTCAGGCGAAGACCGGCAAGGCCGGCATCACGGTCGTGCACGACGCCCTCGACTTTGGCACCAACACGATGCTGATAAGCAACCAGGCCAAGATGTTCAGCGACGACGGCAAGCGCGTCGCCTTTGACGACGCGCGCGGCATCGAGGTCATGCAGACCTGGCAGGATCTGGTCATCAAGCACAAAGTTCATCCGACCGGCGAGGTGAACTCGCTGCGCAGCGCGTTCGAGGCCGGCGAGATGGGCATCCGAATTGACACCAGCGCGACCCTCGGCCGCTATATCCGCGGCGCCAAGGGCAAGTTCGAGCTGGGCGTGGCCCAGTTCCCGACCTGGGGGGACCGCCCGCGGAGCGTGCCTAACAGCGGTTCGGTGGTGGTAGTTTTCGCACCCGAAGGGCAGCGGCGCACCAACGCCTTCAGGCTCATGGCGTACATGTCGCGGGCGGCTGTCTCCAACGAATGGTCGAGCGTCACGGGCTACATGCCGGTTTCGGCCGACCCTCTCGCCGACCCGAAGATGGTGGAGTTCTACAAGCAGAACCCCGAGTACCTGCCGATCGTCAACCAGATGAAGGACACAGTGCCGATGGTCGTCTGGCCGGCGCAGCATGCCGGCGAGATCGCAGTCAGAATGAAGAATCTCGTCGACGACGTCTGGGTCAATAAAGCGCCGGCACCGGACCTCGTGCGTGCCACTGTGGCGGACATCAACCGGATTATGGCCGGGGGCAAATAGGCTTGCGACGAGCCGAGCACAACGACAAGTTGCTGCCGCCGCACCGGTCACCATGAAACGGGGTTCGCTACTCGCGCCCTATCTATATCTGGGCCCGGTGATTTTGCTCGGCGCGATCTTTGTCTACTGGCCGCTCCTCTACACCTTCTATCTCGCGACGGTGAAGTGGAACTTGGTTGCCACCAGCCGGCCCTTCGTTGGCCTCGATAATTTCGTGGGCGTGTATGACAGTTCGCTTTTTGCCGACGCCGCGCGCAACACGTTCATCTATATCTTCGGCTCGATACCGCTGAAGGTATTCCTGCCGCTCGCCGTCGCCGTCTTCATCTGGATGTGCACGCCGCGTACGGCCAATCTGTACAAGACCGTCATCTTTCTTCCTGTCCTGGCCAGCTTCGCCGCCGTGGCCGTGATCTGGCTGTGGTTGCTCAATCCGATCGGCGGCTATTTCAGCATCGTGCTGCGCAAGCTCGACCTTTCGATGCCGAACCTGCTCTACGACACGCACTATGCGTTGGCGACCGTACTGGGCGTCTCCGCCTGGAAGATCCTCGGCTTCAACACCCTGCTCTACCTCGCGGGCCTCACCGGCATCAATCGCGGATACGCCGAGGCGATGCGTATCGACGGGGCCAACGACCGCCAGATCTTCCGCTACCTCGTATGGCCGCTGCTGACGCCGACCACGATGTTCGTGCTGATCACGACCGTCATCTTCTCGGTGCAGCAAGTGTTCACGCCGATCGACATGATGACCAAAGGCGGGCCGTCGAACGCGACGACCAACCTCTTCTATATGGTCTATCAGATGGCCTTCCAGAATCTCAATATCGGCTACGGCGCTGCCGCGACGGTGGTGCTCTTCGTTCTGTTGATGACGATCACCTTCGCAAAGTTGAAGCTGCTGGACCGGTTCGTGAAGTACGAAGACCGATGATCCACTTCAGCCGCTCCTGGCGGGCGGTCGCCCACACTGTATGCATCGTCGCCGGCCTGTCGATGCTGCTGCCGCTCCTGCTGGCGTTCGGCACGTCGTTCAAGCCCTACAACGAGGTCAGTGGCGCGCTGCCGTGGCCGGCGGTGCCGACGCTCGCCAACTACATCCGCGTCTTCGATGACCTGCCCTTCGGCCGATACCTGTGGAACAGCTTCGCCACGACGACGCTTCGCGTCACCGGGCAGCTGGTCCTCGCGGTGCTTGCAGCCTATGCGTTCGCGTGCTGGCAGTTCCGCGGCCGCGACGCGCTGTTCCTGGTCGTACTCGGCGCGATGATGATCCCGCACTCGCTGACCATGGTACCGCTCTACATCATGGTGGCGCAGCTTGGCTGGTTTGATACCTATACTGCGCTGATCGTGCCCAACCTCGCCGCGCCTTTCGCGGTGTTCTTCCTGCGCCAGCATATGCTGTCCTTTCCCAAGGAACTGATTGACGCGGCGGAGATCGACGGGGCCGGCTCGCTGCGCGTTCTGTGGTATGTAATGCTGCCTAACCTGCGGCCCGCGCTCGCCGCGTTGTCGATCATTCTGTTTCTCGAGTGCTGGAACGAATATTTCTGGCCGCTCATCGTCACCGAAACGGAGGCATCGATGACCGCCCAGATCGGGCTCCGCAAGTTCCTCAACGAGGAGCTGGGCAATGAATACGGGCCGCTGATGGCCGCGGCCACGCTCGTAAGCCTGCCCCCGATCGTCCTCTTCTTCCTGGCGCAGCGCAGGGTCATGGAGACCTTCGTTGCATCGGGCCTCAAGGGTTAACTGCCTCATCACCACGTAATCGGGAAACCTTCCATGACAAATTTCCGCATCGTTCAGGTCTCCGACCCGCATCTGAGCCGCTACAAGGCTTACTACTATCAGAACTGGGAAACCTTCCTGCGACTGATGCTGGAAGACCCGCCAGGTCTTGTCGTCTGCACGGGCGATCTCTGCGTCAACGGCGGCGAGCACGACGACGACCTCGTCTTCGCGCGCGAGCAGCTGGGACGGCTCAATGTGCCCTGGCTCGCCATTCCCGGCAATCATGACATCGGCGACCAGCCGCCCGACCACAAATTCAAGGAGCCGGTCGACGACGAGAAGCGCGCGCGCTGGCTACAGCGCTTCGGCAACGACTACTGGCATGCCGACCGTGGGAGTTGGCGGATCATCGGTCTCGATGCGATGCTCTTCGACAGCGGGCTCCCCGCCGAGGTAGAACAATGGACATGGTTCGAGCAGACACTCGCGGCACGCGGCGAGCGCCCGGTCCTGCTCTTCGTGCACAAGCCGCTGTTTCTCGACGACCCCGAGGAAACCAGGGAGAGTAGTCTCTATTACGGTGTCGCCACGCGGCGGCGGCTGCTTGATCTGGCGCGGCAGCACGACATCCGTCTGATCGGAAGCGGTCATCTGCACCGCCACTGGGCAACCGAGCACGCGGGCGTAAAACTGGTCTGGGCGCCGTCGAGCGCATTCATGATCACCGGCTATCCGAAAAGCGTCAAGGTCGGCACGGCCGAAGTTGGGTATGTCGAGTACCTGCTCTCGGGTGACCAGATCGAGCATCGGTTCAACGTGTCGCCGCGCTTTGTACCGAACGACATGCGCGAGGCAATGGAAACTCTGACATCGACGGTCTATCTGCCGCCGCTACCGCTGATCTCGGCCTGACCAGGAAGAAACAGCAACCGTGAGCACATTCAAGCGCGAATGGTACGACGAAATCTGCCGTGTGGTCGCGGCTCTGGGCGGACTGCAGCCGGCGACCGAAGAGTTCTTCTTCCTTCGCCATGGGCAGACCGACCATAATCTCCGGCGGGTCGTCCAGCCGCCGGTCGGCGTTTCGCTCGACGATACCGGACGGCAGCAGGCGGAGGCCGCGGCCCTCAAGCTCGTCGGAAAAAAGGTAAGAAAGATCATCGCCAGCGACAGCGAGCGCGCCTGGGAAACCGCGCAGACCGTGTCGCGCGTCTGCGGCTGGCCGGTGCATGAGGCCCCGGCGTTGCGCGAACGGCACTGGGGAATTCTGATCGGAGGGTCGAATGTCGGGCTCGATTGGGGCGCGAGCCCAGCGGACGGCGAAACCTTGGCGCAGTTCACCACGCGGACGCTGCAGGGGCTCAAGGAGGCCCTGCACAGCGATGAGATTCTCATCACCGCCCATGGTGGCACGTATTTCGTCCTGCTTGCCGCCCTCGGCATCCCGCATCTGCCGGAGTTGCCGATGAACGCGACGCCGATGCGCCTGGTGCGCGATGCATCGCATTGCTGGCAGCTCCATCAGCTATAGCAGCGCGGCGCGCTCGGCCAAGGAGCTTGCGTTCGCGATGTCCGACAGCCAACCTCGGCGATGGTCTTGGCCGCACCTGTTGCAACACCTGCAGGCACAGTCTTGGTTCCGGCATCAGGCGCTGTGCGCACCGGCTTGCTCGGAACCTTCGTTTTTTGATCGGCTTTCCCTGCAAAGGCCACGGCGCGTGCCAGTCGTGCACCACGCGCTGCATGATGGGGGCCGCCGCGCATCTGACTGATTACGTCTTGCCGTCGTTGCCGGTGTGGCAATTGCTTGCCGCGAAGCGGAAGCCCATGCACGGAAAACGGTGGCGTTGTCGCATCCAAGCGGCTGGGCTATTTCCTGCCCGATGATGCGGCCGTTCAAGCAGCGGTGCTTCCAAAGATCATCAAGACGCGTGGCCACGTCCGTTCTGACGATACGGCCGGTAATCTGAACGTGGCTCGTAGCGCGATGCCCTGCAAAAAACTAATCGAGAAGTTCGCGCAAACGCGCGTGCGTAGCGTGGTGAGTAAAATCAAAATGCAGCGGCGTTACCGAAATCATCCCGCGCGCGATGGCGTGCAGATCCGATTCCTCGTTGGTGTTGTGATTGTCGTGATTGAAACTGAGCCAGAAATAAGGAAAGTTGCGCGCGTCGACGCGTTCGTGAACCAGAATCTCAAACGCCGCGCGCTTACCGACTTTAGTTGCGACGGCACCGCCAACGCGGTGGGGCAGGACGTTGGGAAAATTGATATTGATGAAAACACCAGGCTCCAGTTCCGTTTCGACAAGGCGCCGCAAGATCTTCGGCGCATGTTCTTCGGCTGTCTTCCACTGCACATCATTGCCCGCACGAAACACTTGGCTCATCGCGATCGAACGTATGCCGCGATGCACGCCTTCAATCGCCGCCGCAATGGTTCCGGAATAAGTCATATCTTCGGCAAGATTCGCACCGCGATTGATGCCGGAAAGCAACAGTGTGGGCGGATGTTCTTTCATTATTTGTTTGCAGGCGACAATCACACAGTCGGTTGGCGTACCTTGCAGTGCGAATCGTCTTTCATCGATTTGACGCAGGCGTAAAGGCTCCGTCAGAGACACGGAATGGGACTTCCCGCTTTGTTCGAATTCCGGCGCGACGATCCAAACATCGTCGCTGAGTTGGCGCGCGATTTTTTCCAGCAGTGCGATGCCGGGCGCGTGAATTCCATCGTCGTTGGTGACCAAAATTCGTTCGGACATTGAGTACTTTCTGATAGATGCGACTACAGAATTATCGTTGCTGCCAACCAACAATTGGATTTGAGTATAGCGCTGTGCGACTGGCAGGCCTGCCCTGAGTCTGTTCCAATGAAGTATGAGCCTGAACGGGGTAGCGTGTTTCCAACGAGGTATGAGCCTGAAACGGGGCTAAGGCGGTCCGTATCGGGCTGCGGTGCAGGGGGTCGATCATCACGGGATGGTGATCGACATGAACGAATCCAGAATCCGAACAC
>SXGT01895897.1_pt1 | contig 10198 bp, 6 predicted proteins | sample 3176221 | NCBI WGS metagenome assembly SXGT01 (sample SAMN11356862, study PRJNA531348) | freshwater metagenome | isolation source: freshwater sample F1-120 | place: China: Fuxian Lake, Yuxi | collected 2017-12-25
CCTCCCGGCGTGGGCCGGCTCGGTGACGCGGCGGGTGACGGGTCGGGGGGAATTGGCCGAGCGGAGCGCCGGTTCGCCGCTTGCGGCGAACTGGCGGGGGAGCGAGCGCCAATTTCACCCGGCCCGGCAGGACCCGGGGGTAACCTCGTTCTGCCCCCCCCACGCCAGACGTTTGCCCCCCGGAAAGAGCGCCGATCCGCGCCCCGGGGCGCCGCGTCTGGCCCGGCGCCCCCCGCCTCAAGCCAGCGGGATGCGCACCTCGACCCGGGTGCCTTCGCCGTCGACGCTCTGCAGGTCGATGCGCCCGCCGACCCGCTCCAGGTCGGAGCGCGAGCCGGAGAGCCCGAGTCCGGTTCCGCCGCGGCCGTGATGGGTGCTGAAGAACGGCGTGAAGACCCGCTCGAGGTCCGACGCGGGGATGCCGCGCCCGTCGTCGTCGACCACCAGGAGCGCCTCGTCACCGCACCGGCGGAGCCCGATCTTGACCCGCGTGCCCGCCGGGGTCTTCTCGTAGAGGGCGCGGTGCGCGTTGTCGACGAGGTTGACCACCAGGAGCACCCAGCGAGAGAACGAGCCCACCACCTGCACGTCCGCTTCGAGCTCGACCTCGAGCTCGCCTGCGGCGCGCCGCGCGAGGCGTGTCGCCGCCGCCACGACCGCGCCGAGGTCGACCGGTGCGGCGGCCTCGGCCGCGGACGCTCGCCCGGCGCCCAGGTACCCTTCCACCAGCGCCGCGATGTGCCCGGTGCTCTCCCGGGCCAGCGCGACCAGCGCCGCCGCTTCGGCGGCGTCGCCGCGGGCCAGCGCCTCCTCGGCCAGCTCGAGGTGGTTGGTGGCCGCCATCAGCGGGTTGCGCACGTCGTGGGCGAACCCGGCGCCGGCCGCGAGCGCCGCGTCCATCCGCCGCGTCTCGCTCCGATGCTCGGCGTGTCGGGTGGCGTCCGTCCGGTCGCGGACCACCGCGATCGTGTAGGTGCGGCCCTGCCAATCCAGCGGCGCGAGTGCGATGTCGACGGGGAAGATGCTGCCGTCCTGCCGCCGGGCGTGGAGCGGCTGGCCCGACGCGCCCATCGACCGCTTGCGCGGGTGGGCTGCGTACCCGCGGACGTGCGCGTGGTGGAGCGGCCGCACCGAGGGGGGCAGCAGCGCGTCGAGCGGCACCCCGACCAGCCCCGGCGCCCCCGCGCGGAACAGCCGCCCGGCGTGATCGTTGGCGTCGGCCACGCTCCACGTCGCGTCGACGACGATGACCGCGTCCGGCGACAGCTCCAGCAGCGGGCTCCAGGGGGTCACCGCTCAGCCCTCCAGCAGGCCATGGGCCGCCGCGAAGCGGATGGCCTCGCGCAGCGACGTGAGCCCGAGCTTGTGGAACGCCCGGCCGCGGTGGGCCTCGACCGTGCGCGGGCTGATGTTGAGCCGCGGCGCGATGTCGACGTTGCCTTCGCCGCGTGCGGCGAGGATGAACACCTCGCGCTCGCGGGCGGAGAGCTGGGCGAGCGGGTCGCTCCCGAGCTGCGCCGCCAGCGCCGCGGCGCTGGCGAAGACCGTGCTGCAGAGCGGCGGCCGCAACCAATACTCCCCGGCGCAGACCGCCTGTAGCGCCAGAATCAGCTCCTGCGCGCTGTTCTCCTCGAGCACCAGGCCGCGCACCCCGGCGCCCAGCGCGTCGAGCAGCGTGCCCGACGCGGCCGAGTCGGTGATGCACACCGTGTACGGCCGGAAGGCCGGCGACAACGAACGGAGCACCTGCGGTGCGGCGAGGCCCGACAGCCGCTGCGAGATGACCAGGGCCGCGGGTTGGTGGCGTTCGCAGAGGCGTACACACTCGATACCGTCGCCGGTTTCGCCCACCACCACCATCCCGGCGTCCCGCACCAGTCCCGCGGCGGCGAGCCGGGCGAGCGAGTGGGAGATGGCGACAAGGACACGGGAAGGGGGCATCGGTGCTCCGGAGCGTCGTTGTCCCGCATCGCCGGGACTATGCCAATAGGGTGCAACCCGCGATCTTTTGTCGCACATCACGCAACAGCGGAGAGAGTTCGGCGTCCGAGGCCGATGCGCCGGGACTGCCTCGAACGCTCCGATCCTGGCGAGTCGGGCTGCACCCGACGTACAGGAGTACGTCAGGACGCAGACCCCTATGAAGAACGCCAGCGCAAGCTCCATCCTCGTCGTCGAAGATGACGCCCGCGTCCGAGATGCCATCTGCAGAACGCTCGCGACACACGTTGCGTTTGTCGAGGCGACCGCCGATCTGGCCGCTGCACGCGCTGCGCTCGGCCGACGTTCGTTCGACCTCGTGCTCACCGACCTGCAGCTCCCCGACGGGACGGGCATCGAGCTGGTGCGCGCGCTCCGGGCCGCCCGCGACGCGACGGCGGTCGTGATCCTCACCGGCGCGCCGGACCTCGAGTCCGCGATCGAAGCCGTCCACCTGGGCGCGGTGCGCTACCTGCGCAAGCCGGTCTCGACGGCCGAGCTGCGGCAGGTCGTGGGCGAGGCGCTGGCCCGGGCCGGTGACACGAGGGCGCTGCCGCCGTCCGCGAAGTCGCCCGTCGGCGAGTGGGCAGGCCGCCCCCCGCCGGTCGAGGCCGCGCAGCTCGATCGAGCGCTCGCCGGCGTTCACGTCGCGTGGCAGCCGATCGTGGACCTCGCCACCTGTCGCCCCGTCGCCTTCGAAGCGCTGGTCCGGTGTGAAGACGCGGCGCTCCCGCCCCTGAAGCTGTTCGCGCTCGCCGCCCGCCTGGGGCGACGCGAAGAGCTCACGCTCCGCATCCGGGACTGCGTCCTGCGCGGGATGGTGGGCACCCGCTCCCACGTCTTCCTCAACGTCCGCGCCGACGAGCTCAACGAGTCGGTGATGCTCGCCGAGGGCGGCCCGCTCGAGCAGCACGCGCGTCGGCTCACGCTCGAGCTCAACGAACGAAGCGCCCTCGAGGAGCTCGTCGAGCTGCGTGAGCCGGTCGAGGGGCTGCGCCGGCGCGGGTTCCGCATCGCGCTGGACGACCTGGGCGCGGGGAGCGCCGGCGTCGGCACCTTCGTGCACGTGACCCCCGACATCGCGAAGATCGATCGGTCGATGGTCACCGCGCTCGACCAGGAGCCGCTCAAGCGCCACATCTTCGGCGCCACCGTGCGGGTGTGCGGGGAGCTCGGCATCCCCGTGGTCGCCGAAGGGATCGAGACGCACGCCGAGCTCGCGCTGGTGCGCGAAGCGGGCTGCCCGTTCGGGCAGGGCTACCTGCTCGGGCGCCCCTCCACGCGCAGCCTGGCCGAGCTCGAAGTGGTCGCCCCCGGCTGATCTACAGGTGTGCGCCCTTGCCGACCGCCTCGGCCACGGCTTCGAACATCGCCTCCCCGACCGTCGGGTGCGCGTGGACGGTGTGCAGGAAGTGTTCGGCCGTGACCTCGGCCCCGCGCGCCATCACGAAGTTGGCGAGGAGCTCGGCCACGTCGTGCCCCACCAGGTGCGCGCCGAGGATCTCGCCGTGGCGTTGGCCGACGATCACCTTCACGAACCCTTCGCTCGCGCCGATGGCCCGGGCCTTCCCGTTGGCGGACAGGGGAAACTTCCCGACCGTGTACGCCACACCCTTGGCCTGGGCCGCCGCTTCGGTCAGGCCCACGCTCCCGATCTGCGGCTGGCAGTAGGTGGCGGCGGGCATGTTGCCGTAGTCGACGTCGGGGACGTGCTGGCCGGCGATGCGCCCGACGCACACGTGCGCTTCGGCGTAGGCGGTGTGCGCCAGGGCGGGCGGCCCGCACACGTCGCCGATGGCGTAGACGCCGGGCACCGACGTGCGGTAGCTCGTGTCGACCTTGACGTGGCCGCGCTCGAGGCCGACGCCCAGCGCTTCGAGCCCCAGGCCTTCGACGTTGGGGGTGACCCCGACGGCGAGGAGCGCCTGGTCGGCGCGTAGTTCGCGCCCGTCGGACAGCTTCAGCACCGCCTCGTCGCCCTCGGCGCGCGCCGACTGGCACTGCACGCCGGTGATCACCTCGACGCCGGCCTTCTTGAACGACCGCAGCACCTCGGCGCTGACGTCGGCGTCCTCCAGCGGGCACAGGCGGTCGGCGCCCTCGACCAGGGTGACCTTCGTGCCGAACGCGTTGTAGAAGTAGGCGAACTCCAGCCCGATGGCCCCGCTCCCGAGCACCACGATCGAGGCGGGCTGGGTGGGGTTGGCGATCGCCTCGCGGTAGGTGAGCACCCGGCGGCCGTCGACCTCCATGCCCGGGAAGACGCGCGCGCGCGCACCGGTGGCGACGATCACGTGCGCGGCGGTGAGGACCCGCTCGCCGTCGGCCCCGTGCACGACCACGCGCCCGGGCGCGTCGAGCCGCGCGGTGCCGGCGATGCTCTCCACCCCGTACTTCTTGAACAAGAAGCGTACGCCGCGCTCGCTCTGGTCGGCGATCTTGCGGCTGCGCGCGATCACCTTCTGCCAGTCGTGCCGCGGGTTGTCGAAGCCGAGGCCGAACGCCGCCGCTTCGTGGGTGAGGAAGTGGTATTGCTCCGCCGCGCGCAAGAGCGCCTTGCTGGGGATGCAGCCCCAGTTGAGGCACACGCCGCCGAGGCGCTCGCGCTCCACGCAGGCGACCCTCAGCCTGGCCTGGGCCGCCAGGATCGCCGCGAGGTAGCCGCCGGGGCCCGCCCCGATCACCACGACATCGTACTCCGCCGCCATGTGTCCGCTCCGCGAGGCGGCGAGGCTATCCGGATCCGACCCTGTCGGCCCGACTGCGCGGGGGCCGCCGGACCCGGCCCGGCGAGGGGACGGTCGCGGGCACCCGCCCCGGGTTCAGTCCTTCCGACGCGGACCCTTCTTGGGACCGTCGCCGCGCGGTGCGTCGACCGGCGGACCGGCGAGGATGCGGAAGACCACGCGCCGGTTGACCTCGCGGGCATCTTCGCCGGTGCCCGGCTGCAGGGGCTGGCCCTCGCCGTAGCCGCGGGCGACGAGCCGATCGGGCTCGATGCCCTGGCCGATGAGGTACTTGCGGACCGCCTCCGCGCGCTTCTGCGAGAGCTGGAGGTTGTAGTCCTCCGCACCCTGATCGTCGGTGTGGCCCTGGACCTCGACCAGCCGCAGCTCGGTGTGGTTCTCGAGCGTGGCGGCGACGTCGTCGAGGATGCGGAAACTCTCGGCCTTGATCGTGGCGCTGTCGATGTCGAAGAACACCTTGTCGCGGATGTCGACGCGGTCGGCGAGGACGACGACCCGGCTCACGCCGAGGGTCACGTCCACGCTCTTCTTCTCGTCCTTGCCCACCTGCACCTTCACCCGCTCGGGGCGGTACCCCTCGGCCCAGACCGACAGCTCGACCTCGCCGGCCGGGACCGGCTCGGTGCCGATGCCGTCGCCGCCGGTGGTGAACTTCCGGCCTTCGCCGAGCAACGTCACCAGGGCGGAGACCGGCTGGCCGACCTCGTTGCGCACGCTGAGGATGACCGTGCCGCCGGCGACCGCGGGCTGGAGCTGGAAGCTCTGCTCGTGGCGCGGGGCCTCGGGGACGACCAGGCGCGCTTCGGTCGCGCCGAAGCGCGGGGCGCGGACGCGCACGCCGTACTCGCCGGGCGCGAGCGAACGCGTGAGGTCGCCGTCGGGGAGGCTCCACCGACCGAGCTCGGGGCCGCTGACCAGCTCGATGCTGGCGCCGGCGAGGCGGCGGCCTTCGGGGTCGGTCACGACGAGGTGGGTGGGGACCAGGCCCGCGTCGGGGCAGCCGTCCTCGTCGGCCTGGCCGTTGCGGTCTTCCGGTTGGTCGGGGCACAGGTCCTGCCCGTCGGCGATGCCGTCGCCGTCGCGGTCCGGACCGCGATCGACCCGGGCTTCGCGCGCGGCGGGGACGAACCCGAGGCCGCCCAGGACGCGGAACTCCGGCGCGCCGACCCCGGTGGTCAGGCCGGTCCCGCCGCCGAGGCTGGCCACGAGGTTGGGACCGAGGCGCGCACGGCCGCCGAGGCGCCATTCGATGGGGTTGGCCCCGGTGGTGTCGGTGGTGGAGAGGACCGATTCGCCCTCGAGCTCCGCGACGATGGCGAAGGCGTCGACCACCGGGACGCTCACGCCGACGCCCCACTCGGCGCGGCTGCCCCAGCTCAGGTCGTCGAGCGCCGCGGGCGAAGCGATGTGGATGCCGGCGTTGGCGGCGACGAGCACCCGCTTCCCGACCGTGGCGCTGAGGCCCGCGCTGAGCTCCGGCGAGCCGGAGCCCATGTAGAGCGCGCCGTCGCCGGTGGGGACGCCGATGTCGCCGTACACGCCGAGGCCGAACATCGCGTCATGGCGGGGGATGATCGCGCCGAGCACGCTCACGCGCAGGTCGCCGGGGGCGAACCCCCCGTCGGTGAGGTCGCCGCTCACGAGGTGCAGCGGCATGTCGACGGCCACCCCGAGGCGGCCGGTGGCGAAGGACACGCCGAGGTCCAACGAGGTGGCGCTGCCCACCAGGTCGATGGGCTCGCGGGCATCGTCGAAGCGGTACTGGAGCGGCGCCGACGCGTAGTTCACGCCGAGCCCGAAGCCGAACCCGGGCGCGTGGGGGCGCACGTCGCGGACGCTGAAGAACGTCGGCGCGGTGAAGTCGGGGCTGTACCGCTGGGCGTTGACCGTCGGTTCGGCGCGCGCGGGCAACGGGGCCGCCGCGACCGCGAGCGCGCCGAGCGCCAGGGCGCCGGTGGTGCGGGCGCGGCGACGGCGGACGGCGAGCGCCCCCGCGACCAGGACGCCCAGGCCCGAAGCCCAGCCGCCGCCGGTGGAGCAGGCGCCGCCGGTGTAGTGGCCCCCGCAGAGCCCGTCGGCGCAGACCGGCGCGGTGTCGTACGGCGCGGTGTCGATGGGATCGCCGCAGCCGTCGGGGTCGGTCTCGGCGTCGAGGCGGTCGGGCAGCTCGTCGCAGTCCGCGTCGTCGTCGCAGCTCTCTTCGCCGTCGAGGAGGCCGTCGCCGTCGGAGTCGGCGTCGGCGGGGTTGCTGCCGCACACCGACTCGTCGTGGTTGGTGATGCCGTCGCCGTCGGCGTCGGCGCAGGGCCCGTCGCCGTCTTCGAGGTCGGCCGCGTCGATGATCCCGTCGCAGTCGCTGTCGCCGTCGGGCTCGTCGCCGTCGTCGACGCCGTTGTTGTCGCTGTCGGGGTCTTCCCAGTTGTCCAGGCCGTCGCCGTCGGCGTCGCCCTCGGGTTCGTCGACCGTGGCCAGCCCGTCCCCGTCGTCGTCGTCGTCGCAGAAGTCGGGAATCCCGTCGCCGTCGGTGTCGAGGAACAGCTCGTCGGTGTCGGCCCGCCCGTCGCCGTCGCGGTCGGTGCCGTCGCCGCCGCCGCACTCGTCTTCCAGCGCGTCGGGGATGCCGTCGCCATCGGCGTCGACGTCGTCGGCGGGGTCGGTGGGGTCGGTCTCCCACGGGTCCTGGACGCCGTCCTGGTCGCGGTCTTCGGTCGGGTCGGACAGGCCGCCCTCGTCGGTGTCGACGTTGTTCGCTTCGGTGATCGTGGCGCCGGCATCGCCGTCGGGGACGAAACACCCGGCGCCCACGTCGGTGTCTTCGTGCGGCTCGGAAACGCCGAGCTCCAGGCCGTCGGAGAGCGTGTCGCCGTCGCTGTCGCACTCGAGCGGATCGGTCGCGTGGAGGATCACCTCTTCGCCGTCGGTCAACCCGTCGTCGTCGGAGTCGGCGTCGTCGACCGCGGTGCCGAGCTCAAGCTCCTCGACGTCCATCAGCGCGTCGGCGTCCTGGTCGATGCCGAGGGAATCGCTCCACGCGTCGGCGAGGGCGCCGAGGCCCGCGGAGTCGTCGGTGGCGCACAGATCGTCGTCGGCGCCGAGCGGGGTGGAGCTGTTGCCGGTGATGCCCGCCACCCGGAACGTCGTGCCGCTGAGGAAGCTCGACGGGAGCTCGCCGAGGTCGACGCTCACGTCGATGAACCAGTCGCCGAGGGTGTGGATGGACGTGGGCGCTTCGCCGACGCTCCACTGGGTCGTGTTGACGTCGATCAGGTCGTCGGCGAGCTCGTCGGCGCCGTCCCCGCCGTCGGTGTTGCGGTAGAAGTAGACCACCGGCGAGCTGCCCGTCAGCGCGAGCACGTACTCGTAGTCGGCGAGGTTGCCGTCGGTGTCGAGGAGGATCGACCAGTCGAGCGGCTGCAGGAACGTGCCCTCCACCAGCCACGGCGTGTCGTCCACGCGCATGCGCAGGAACAGGTCGGTCCCGTCGGTCTGCCAGTACAACGCCGGCGCGCCGATCGACGCGTCGCCGACACAGTCGATGCCGTCGGGGTTGCCGAGGCCGTCGCGATCGTGGTCGTCGACGACGTCGACGAGATCGGCCCCGCCCTGCGTCAGGGCGAGCCAGTCGGCGTCGGAGGCGGGCCAGGCGAGGGCGCGGGTGGCGACGAGCAGGAGCAGCATGAGGGTCCCTTGACCCGTCAAGTCTACCCTATTTTGACGATCTCGTCCAAACGGGGAGGGGAGGCGCGCTTCTGGCGTCCGCGCCGCGACCGTCCCCGACGGCGGCAGGGGCGGGCGCGCGGCCGGCTCCGGCTACCGGGCGGCCTGGTACGCGGCCTTGTAGAAGTAGTAGCTGGACCCGTCGTCGCAGGTCATCGGCCCGGCGTGCCAGTAGCGGTCGCGCAGGGTGGTCTGCTCGCCGACGGTGCAGCGTTTGCCGAGCATGCTGCCGCGGTCGCTGTAGTACGCGTCCTCGGGGTGGACGGCGGCGACGACCACCCGGGTGCCGGCGGGGAGGCTGTAGTCGAGCGCGTTGGGCGGCACCGTGACCGCGGGCGCGGCGGCGGCCACCCGGTAGGCGACCTTGTAGAAGTAGTAGCTCTGCCCGTCGTCGCACACCGCAGAGCCGCCGTGCCAGAACCCGTCCTTGAAGGTGGACGGCTCCGCGAGCGTGCAGCTCACGCCGACGAGCGCGTCGCGCTGGCCGAAAAACGCGTCCTCCGGGGAGACCTCGGCGATCGTCACGCGGCTGCCGGTCGGCACCGAGGCGGTGGCGGCCCCGGCGGGCATCGTGGGCGCGGCGCGGCCGAGCTCTTCGTAGGCGGCCTTGAAGAAGTACCGCGCGCTCCCGTCGTCGCAGTGGGCGGGGCCGCCGTGCCAGCCCGCTTCGTTGAGCGAGGACGCGGAGTCCAAGGTGCACACCAGCCCGATGAGGCCGCCACGGTCGCTGTAGTAGGCGTCGGTCGAGTGGATGTCGAGGATGCGAACCCGACTGCCGCCCGCGAGCGCGCGGGTGGCGCGGGTGCCGGGGAGGGCCGCCGGGCCGGTGCCGCCGCCGCCGCCGACCACGAGGTACGCGGCCTTGTAGAAGTAGTACGAGCTGCCATCGGTGCAGTCCTTGACCTGGCCGCCCTGCCACCCGTCGCCGTGGTACGACGAGGCGCTGTCGGTGGTGCACACCGTGCCCACGATGGTGGCCTTGTCGCCGTAGTAGGCATCTTCGGGGGAGACGTCGATGACCTTCACCCGCTGGTTGGCGGGTACGGCCGTCATGGTGCGGCCGTCGCCGGCGGCGGTGGGCGCGGAGAGCAGGGCGGCGAAGAGCAGCAGGGAGGGGAGCATCGGCCTCTCGGGAAGCGGGAAGCTTATCCGGGGACGCGGCGGAGGCGCGCGGCGAACACGGGTTCCCCGGCGGCATCGAACTTGGCCTGGTAGCCGGTGACCACGTCGTCGGGCCATGGCGCACCGGCGCTGCGCACATCGTCGCTCTGGCCGAGCAGTTCCCACTCACGAGCCGCGGCGGCCGCGGCGACGAGCGCGTCGCGGTGGGGGCGGAAGTCGGTCTTGAGCCGCAGCTCCCCGCCGGCCCGCACCAACCGCGCCGCCTGGGCGACGAACTCGGGGGTGATGAGCCGATGTTTGGCCTTGCTCGGGCTCGACCACGGGTCGGGGTGGTGGATGTAGATGGCGTCGAGCTCGCCGTCGACGAACAGGTCGTCCAGCGCAAACCACGAGTAGCGCACGACGCGCGCGTTGGTGCTGCCGGCCTTGCGCAGGCGCTCGGCGGACTGGACGCAACGTTTGTAGCGGATCTCGAGCCCGATCCAGTCCTCGTCGGGGTGCCGCGCCGCGGCCTGGGCCAGCCAGCTCCCGTTGCCGAGGCCGAGCTCGAGCGAGCGGCGCGCGGCCCGGCCGAACTCGGCCTCCCAGGCGCCGCGCCGGGCGGGCGCCGCCTCGGCGGGGAGGAGCTCCGC
>SXGT01507273.1_pt1 | contig 10196 bp, 7 predicted proteins | sample 3176221 | NCBI WGS metagenome assembly SXGT01 (sample SAMN11356862, study PRJNA531348) | freshwater metagenome | isolation source: freshwater sample F1-120 | place: China: Fuxian Lake, Yuxi | collected 2017-12-25
AACATCGTCATCGGCGGGGCGGCCGGGGCGATGCCGCCGCTCATCGGCTGGGCGGCGGCGACCGGCGAGATCGGGCTACTGGGCGTGTACCTGTTCGCGATCGTGTTCTTCTGGACCCCGCCCCACTTCTGGGCGTTGGCGCTACTGCTGAAACGCGAATACGGACAGGCCAGAGTGCCGATGCTGCCGATCGTGCGCGGCGACGCCGAAACGCATCACCAGATCCTGCTCTACTCATTGTTGTTGATCACGTTGACGCTGGTGATGGTGCCGTTCGGGCTGGTGGAATGGATCTACCTCGTCTCGGCGGTGGTGCTGGGGGTGATCTTCCTGGCGTACGCGGTGCGCCTGTTGCGCAACGCCAGCCCTCAGGCCGCTACCCATCTGTTTCGCTACTCGATCCTCTACCTGGCGTTGCTGTTCGCCGCGGTCGTGGTGGATCGCCACCTGCTGAGCTGACGTGAGCGTTGGGCGCCGGATCGGCTCGCGCCTGGCTCTGCTGCTGGCGCTGGCGCTGTGTCTGGCGGCGCTGGCGGCCTGTCAGCGCCGCGAGCCGCTCCCAGACTACTGGCCAGCCCCGCGCTTCTCGCTGGTGGACCAGGCGGACGCGCCGTTCGACTCAGCGGACCTGCAGGGCCGCATCGTGGTGGCGAACTTCGTCTACACCACTTGCACCGATATCTGTCTGTTGTCCACCGCGAAGATGCGCGAAATTCAGGAGCGGCTCAAGCAGCGCGGGCTGTTCGGCTCCCAGGTTGTGCTGCTGTCGTTCAGCGTGGACCCCGTACGTGACACCCCGGCGGTGCTCGCGGCGTACGCGGAACGATTCCACGCCGACCCCCAGGGCTGGCGATTCCTGACCGGGGATCGCGACCTGGTGCGCCACCTATTGCACGACGGCTTCAAGGTCGGATTCCCGGAGGGGCAGAGGCCGCGTGGCGACGACCCCGGCTGGATCCACACCGATCGCTTCGTGCTGATCGACCGCGCGTACCACGTGCGCGCGTTCCCGGAGATGAGCGACCTGGACCTGGACGCGCTGATGGCCGACATCGAGGCGCTGGCGGCCTGAGTGTGACCCGCCCACGCGGCTCTCTGAGGCGGGGGCTATTCGGCGCGGATCGCCGCCTTCAGATTGTCGATGAACTCCGCCGAAACGGTCTGCAGCGCCAGCTCTCCCCGCGCCCCGGCATCGTCATCATCGGCGGGTCCCGTCTCGGCGGTCACTTCGCCCAGCGCGATCTGCTCGGTCAGGTCGTCGGTGCGGCGGATGCGGCGGCTGAGCAGTCGCATCAGCGCCCCGGCCACGGAGGGATTCTCGGCCAGGGTGACCGCCAGCAGCGGCGCGGTCAAACCCAGCGTTTCGGTGTCGTGAATCGCGGTGACGGTGGCGGAGCGCGGCGCGGACTCCAGCACACCCATCTCGCCCACGATCTCGCCGGGGCCGAACTCCGCCAGCACCAGCGGCTCGTCGTTGCCCGGCAACACCCGCTCCACCCGCACCCGCCCGCGCAGGATGACGTGCAGCGATTCACTCGCATCACCCTGGCGCATCAGGTGGCTGCCCTCGTCAAAGCGGTTCGGGTGTCCCTGTTCGGCAAGGCGTTGCAAGGCGCGCAGCGGCAAACCGCGGAACAGGCTCGCCTGCGATAGGGCGGCGACCAGGGGGATGTGTTCGCGCTTCACGCCCACCGGCTACTCCTTCACCAGATGATCAATGCGTCTCTCATTGTACGCCCCAGGCTACGACGCGGGTCAGGTTCCCGGTTCGTTGGGCAGCGAGTCCAGCGCGGCAAAGATGCTCCGCGCCTCCGCGGAGTCCGTCCCTACCGTCTCGCAATGAATCGCCAGCGTGCGGATGTAGCACGCGCGCGCATCAACCACATCGCCTAGCTCCTGCAGCAGGCGTCCCAGGTTGGTGAGTGTAATCGCCAGGTCCGGGTGGTGCGGGTCCAGCACCCGATCCTGCAACGACAGCGCGCGGCGTAAGTGCTGCACCGCCGTGGCGCGTTCGCCGGATCCAGCCAGTAGCCCGGCCAGGTTGTTCAACGCACGCGCGCAGTGCGGATGTTCAGGCCCCAGCGCCTGCTCCCAGATCGCCTGGGCTCGTTCAAGATGGACGCGCGCCCCGGCCAGGTCGCCCCGGGCGTGCAGCAGCCCGGCCAGGTTGTTCAGGTGATTGCCAACGTCCGGATGGTCCGCCCCCAGCGCCCGCTCGGCGATCCCCAGCGCCCGCTCCAGGTAGGTCTGCGCGCGGCCAAAACTGCCCATCGCTTGCAGCACCATGCCCAGGTTGTTGAGCGAGCTGGCGGTCGCGGCGTCATCCGGCCCCAGCGCTCGTTCGCGGATCGCCAGCGCCCGCTGGTGGGCGCGCAGCGCCGCCTCCAGATCGTCCAGGTCGCGGTACAGCTGGCCCAGACTGCTGTAGGCGTTGGCGATGAGCGGATGGTCGGTCCCCAGCGTCTGTTCGCGAATCGTCAACGCCCGTTCGAGGCAGGAACGGGCGACCGCCCGATCGCCCAGCATCTGAAGCACCAGACCAAGATTGTTGAGGCTATCCGCGACGTAGGGGTGGTCGGGGCCCAGCGCCTGCTCGATACTCACCAGCCCGCGCTCGAAAAAGCGACGCGCCCCGGTGTAGTCTCCCTGGTTCTGGAGCAGCAATCCCAGACTGTTGAGGCTGTTGGCGGTGTGTGGGTGATCCTCGCCCAGCACGCGCTCCTGGATCGCCAGCGCCCGCTCCAGATAACGCCGCGCCTCCGCGTACTCGGACTGCGCCTGGAGCACTAACCCGATGTTGTTGAGCAGAATCGAGGTGCGCGGGTTGTCTTGCCCGAGCATGTCCTCCACGATCTCCAGCGCCCGTTGATAGTAGCGCCGCGCCGGTTCCAGGTCGCCCACCGTGAACAGGTGATCGCCTAGCTCGGTACACAGGCCAGCCGCCAGCTCGTCGCGGCGCCCGAAAGCGGCGTCGGTCACCGCGCGCAGGCGCAGCTCCAACGGGCGCAGACCCTCCGCGTCCCCCGACTCGTTGTGGCGCCGCATGGTCTGCAGCAGCGAGTATTCCAGCTCTTCGCGGGCGTCGTCCCCGCCCGTGGGGTCCGGCCCGGTTACCAGAACACGTCTCCGCCGTTGGGGCTGATCGTCTGGCCGATCATGTTGGAGGCGTCGTCGCTGGCGAGAAAGACGTACGCCGGGGCGATCTCCTCTGGCAGCGCGATCCGGCCGATCGGCAATGTGGCGAGTTTTATGTCAAGCCAGGGCTTCAGTTCCGGGCGATCCGACATCGCGGTCAGGGTCGGCCCGGGCGCGACCGAGTTGACGGTGATTCCCAGACGCGCCACCTCTTGCGCGAGCGAGACGGTCAGCGCGATCACCCCGGCCTTGGCGGCGGAATAGGCCGCCAGCTCTCCGGACGGCTTAAGCCCCAACTGCGAGCTGGTGGTGACGATCCGCCCGCTGCCGCGTTCGATCATGTGCGGCAACACCGCCCGTACAGTGAGGAAGACGCTGGTCAAGCAACCATCCACCAGACGGTGCCATTGCGCCAGCGACAGCTTGTGGGTCGGCATCTCGTCGCCGGAGATCCCCGCGTTCGCCACGCAGATGTCCAGGTGGCCCAGCGCGTCCAGCGCCTCTTGCACTACTCGCGCCACCTGCTCCTCGCTGGTCACGTCCGCCTGCAACGCCACGGCGCGCCGCCCCAGCGCCTCCGCCTCGTCCGCGACCGCGCGCGCCCCCTCCAGGTTCTTGAAATCGACGATCGCCAGGTCCGCGCCCTCGCGCGCGAAGGCGCGGCAGACGGCGCGACCAATACCCGATCCGCCCCCGGTCACCAGCGCGGTACGCCCTTCCAAACGGCCCATCTCGTCCCTCCCCAAACCGCTCAGATCGTAGCAGTATCGTCGGCAATGGGTCCGCTCCCAGCGGAAATCGCTCCGCCTGGCGCGAATCGTGCCTACAGTGAGCGAACGTTTCAGGGAGCGGCGAATCAGCGTGTTGAACCCAACCGAAGAGCCCGGAGCGCGCGTTCGTCAGGCGTTACTCGAGGATGTCGCGATCCGTCGCATGGGTCGCTTCGACGCGCTGGACGCGCGACTCTTTCTCGCGCTCAACGAACTCCCACACACCCGCGGCGGCGATCGGTTCCTGAACCTGATCACCGAGATCTTCCGCGGCGGCTGGATCTGGATCGGCGCACTGCTGCTCACCTTTCTGGGACGCTCCGAGGGGAATCGGGACGCACTGCGGGTGCTGCTTCCGGCGGTGGTGGGGACCACCTGGATTGTGGAGTACCCGATCAAGTCCCATTTCCGGCGCAGCCGGCCGTTCATTCACGTGGTGCAGGCGCGGGTGGTGGGCAAGAAGCCGGGAAGCTGGTCGTTCCCCAGTGGCCACACCGCCTCGTCGTTCGCCGCCGCCTGGGTGCTCAGCACGATCTGGCCGCGCCGTTCGCCGCTCTTCCTGGCGATCGCCACCGCGGTGGGGGTAAGTCGGGTGTACGCCGGCGCCCACTACCCGGGTGACGTGCTCATCGGCGCGCTGCTCGGGATCTCGATCTCTGAGGCGATCCGGCGCCTGGTCTGCCGGGCGCTCGGCCGCTCCCCTGGTGGGGGCCGCCCGGCCGCCCGGCGTCGGTCCTAACGTACCGCTCCAGTCCGTTCCGGCGGTCGCTGTGCGGCTCGCCAGGGTGGCGTATCGTCGTGGACACAGCACACGAACAGATGGGAAACGGGTGGACGACGATGAACGGCAAAACCTCCATGGTGCGGACGGAGATCGAGATCGACGCGTCCGACGAGTTGGTCTGGCAGGTGCTCACGGACTTCGAGGCATATCCCGAATGGAATCCATTCATCCACCGCGCCAGCGGCCGGGCAAAGCCGGGGGCGTTGCTGGAGGTCGCGGTGGCGCCACCGGGCGCGCGCGAGATGACGGTGCGGCCGATCGTACTGTGGGTGGAGCCGCGGCGCGAGCTGCGTTGGGCCGGCCGCTTGTTGCTGCCCGGCAGCTACGACGGCGAGCACAGCTACCTCATCGAGCCTCTGGGACCGAACCGGGTGCGGCTGGTTCACCAGGAGCTGTTCGAGGCCGAGCAGACCCCAGCAGTGATGCAGTCATTGGTGCGACGGGAGAAGCTGGGATTCGAGGAGATGAACCAGGCGCTGAAGACGCGGGCGGAGGAGCTGCGCTAGCGGCGCCCCGTGGTGGGTAGATGACGCGCTAACGACCAGGGGCAATTCCTTGTTTTGGGCGGGGTTGCGGTGCGTACAATAGGCCCGCTCCAAATCCGCCCGGCGTGTTGCGCCGGCACTTGCGGAGGCCCGCGCGATGCTATCCAACGCTCCTCTGGGGTACCGCGATCGGCATGGCGCGGTTCCGCGCCTGGTCTGGTGGGCGATAGCGACCTCGGTTCTTCTGGCGCTCTCGCTGCTGGTCATGCTGGCGCCACCCGCTGAGGCGGAGGACATCGGATCGGTCGTCGGCGGGGTGTTCCACGATCTGGATGGCGACGGCCTCCAATCCGACGGCGAGCCGGGGCTCAGCAACGTCCCGGTTGAGTTGTACGACCACAACTCCAATCTGCGCGCGCGGTCTACATCGACCGCGAGTGACGGCGGCTATCGCTTCAGCGACGTACTCGCCGGCAGCGACGCGGTCGTGATCTCGGTTCCCGATGGGTACGAGATCGTGGGCGAGCCGCGGCGGGATCAGCAGGTTCATCGCGGGGTGGTGGAAGACGGCCCGCGGTTCGGGATCAGGGCGACCATCGGGGTGGATCTGCTCGGCAACTCCACGTTTCAGGACTCGGTAGTCGGCTGGCGCGGATCGTCCGCGACGGTGACCCAGTATCAGGGCATGCAGCAGAACGCGGAAGCGCTGCTGAGCCGCGTTTGCAGCGCCCCTGATCCGCACGATCCGCTGTTGGAACCTTCGCTGCCCACAATTGGCGGCAAGTTTGTCGGGATCCAGGGACGCGCGTTCCTGGATCGCGACGGCGACGGGCTACGCTCGTCCACCGAGCCTGGGCTAGGCAATGTCGAGGTGCAGCTCACCGGCCAGGGTCGCGACGATGTCGTGCTCACCAATTGGGGCGGATGGTTTCAGTTCATGGACGACCTGTCCCCCGGGGAGTACACGCTCACCCCGAGCGCCCCGGAAGAATACAGCCCTCTCGGTCCACGTACGGTGACGATTCCCCGCGGGGAGTTTTCGCAAGGCAACGACCTCCCGATTCGGCGCCTGGACGGCGCGGACGCGCCGCTCTGTCTCGACATCAACACCGTGGCCAGCCTGGATACCGGGGGGCTGGAGGGATTCGCCGCGCGGGTGGCGCTCGCCTGCCCAACCCCGGCGGTCCAGCCGCCAACTGAGGAGGCGACACCCCCGCAACCGACCGACGATCGATCGATCATCATGGGACGCGCGTTCCTGGACCATAATGGGGACGGGCAACACTCCGAGGGCGAACCCGGGGTGGCCGGGGTGAAGGTGGAGATTGGCGGAGAGGGCCGCGAAGAACAGACGACCGCGTCCACGGATCGGAACGGCATCTACCTCTTCGAAAAGGTCGAACCGGGGGACTATTCGCTCTGGGTCACCGGGGTGCCAGACGCCTACTACACGCAGGACCTGCAGGTGTTCCGCTTCCAGGTGCAATCTGCATCGCTGCACCTCGGACCGCCGATCAGGGTGTATCCGAAACCGGGCGAGTCGCCGGGCACCTGTTCGCGTTCCTACGGCGTCAACGATGGGGGCGGGAACGTCCAGCGCTCGCGGCGCGGGGAGTTGTTCATCGCGCGGATCTGGGTGAAGGCCTCCGACGGAAGCGCCGGCAAGACGGTGCGGCTCACCCTGCGCGAGAGCGGCGGCAACAGCGCTTCGCGGGCGGGCCAGAGCGTGGCGGTGCTGCTGACGGACACCTGGCAGCACGTTGGGCTGGAGTACACGATTGGCGGAAGCTCGCCACGCAATCTCACACTTTCGGTGACGCAGGACAACGCACGCCCGGGCGATGCGTTCCTGGTGGACTCGGCCCGCCTGTCGTTCGGCCGGGCGATGGCGGAGCCGGCGGCGCCGTCCGGCCTCACCCTCACCCCGCAGGAGGGTCAGGTGCTGCTCGCCTGGGGAACCTCGCCGGACGCGGCCGGGTACACCGTTGAACGAAAGTCCGGGGAGACCTGGGTTCAGGTGGCGACAGTGGGGGCATCCCAGACCTCGTTCACGTATCTGACCGGTGCCGCGACGCCACCCTCGGCGCAGGCGACGCCGGGGGACTTCGCGAAGCTGCCGTTCAGCGCGGGCGATAGTGAGGCGCAGCAGACCGCTACCTATCGCGTCAGCGCCTTCAATGACGGCGGTACCTCCGACTACTCCGAGGCGGTTACCGAAACTGGCGAGACGGTTGAGAGCACGCCCACCCCCACCCCAACGTCGTTGCCCGGCGCCTCAGGCAGCCCGGGATCGGTGGGCGAGGTGCTCGCTCCCACCGCCACCCACACACCCGACAAATCGCACTCGCCCACCCCAACCTCCACCCCGGCGCCTACCGAGACGTCGATCGAGGCGCCCACCGAAACGGCAGTGGAGGAGGAACCAACTGAAGAGCCCACCGAGACGGCGGTGGAGGAGGAGCCGACCGAAGAGCCGACCGCGACCGAAACCGAGGAGTAGCGATCCGAGCAGACTCCGGGCTCGGAGGCTGCCGCGGCGAATGTACCCAGCGGCGGACACAGAGAAAGGGCCGTCCCAGGTGAGAGGTCTCACCGGGGACGGCCCTTTCAGGTTTCGCGGTTTGAAGCGTGGCGATGAACGCCGCGCTCCGTCAGCTCCGCTTAGCCGCCGTTGCCGCCGTTGGAGCTCTGGTGAATCAGCTTCCAGATCCGCTCGGACTTGAACGGGATGTCCACGTGCTTGACCCCTACCCGGCGCAGGGCATCGCCCACCGCGTTGGCGACGGTTGGCACCGCGCCGATGGTGCCGGCCTCGCCGATCCCCTTGGCGCCCAGCGGGTTGGCGGGGGTGACGGTCACGGTACGGAGGTTCTCCATGTGGGGCAGCACGTCGGCCCGCACCGCGGCGTAGTCGAGCAGCGAGCCGGTGACGAGCTGGCCGGTGTCCGGGTCGTAGACGATCTCTTCCCACATCGCCTGTGCCGCGCCCTGGGCGACGCCGCCCTGGACCTGGCCATCCACCAGCAACGGATTGACCACGTTGCCGCAGTCATCCATGCTCAGGTACTTGACCAGCGTCACCTCTCCGGTGTCCATGTCCACGTCCACTACCGCGACGTGGGTGCCAAACGGGAAGGTGAAGTTGGGCGGATCGAACGCACGGGTGAATTGCAGGCCCGGCTCCATTCCATCCGGAATCGTCACCCCGTGGTAGGCGGCGCGAGCGACTTCCGCGAATGTGAGCGTCTTGCCGCCCGGCACGCCCTTGACCGCGAAGGTGCCTTCGTCCAACTCGACATCGTCGGGCGAGACTTCTAGCATGTGCGCCGCGATCTTGAGCGACTTGTCGCGCACGTCCTGCATCGCCAACTGGACTGAACTGCCGCCCAGCGCCAGCGAGCGGCTGCCGCCGGTGCCGTTGTTGGAATAGGGCGCGCTGGCGGTGTCGCCGTGCAGCACCGTGATGTCCTCGATGTCGATCCCCAGCACGTCCGCGGCGATCTGGCCGAACGCGGTCTCGTGACCCTGTCCGTGCGCCGAGGCGCCGGTGTAGATCGTCACCTTGCCGCTCGGTTCCACCCGCGCAATCGCGGTTTCGAAGCCGCCAGCGCCCATGATCTTGGAAGGACCGAAGGCGCAGATCTCCACGTAGCTGGCGAAGCCAACCCCACGCAGCTTCCCGTTCTTGAGCATCTCGTCGGCTTCAGCCTGGAGCGCCCGGTACCCCGACGCCTCCAGCGCCTTGTCCATGGTGGTGGCGTAGTCGCCGCTGTCGTAGGTCAGCCCGATGGGGGTGGTGTAGGGGAACTGCTCGTTGGGAACGAAATTGATTCGGCGGACCTCAGCCGGGTCCAGATCCAGATCGTGCGCCACCGCGTCCATCATCCGTTCCAGCAGGTAGGTGGCCTCCGGTCGGCCGGCTCCGCGGAACGCGTCGGTGGGGACCTTGGTGGTCATGATCCCGTACAGATCGTAGTGGATGTCCTTGAAGAGGTAGGGGCCGGTCCCCATCAAGGTGGTCAGGGTGGGGATCTCGGCGGTGCCGAAGTACAGGTAGGCGCCCAGATCGGCCAGCAGACGGCCCTTCAGCCCGAGCACGGTGCCGTCGCTCTTGCAGGCCATGCTGATGTAGTCGATCTGATCGCGGCCGTGCGCCATTGTCGCCAGGTTCTCGCGACGATCCTCCAGCCAGCGCACCGGACGGCCAAGCTGGATCGCCAGCCAGGGGACGATGACCTCGTCCGCGTAGATGTTCGCCTTGGCGCCGAAACCGCCGCCGACCTCAGGAGCGATCACCCGGAACTGGTTCTCTCGCAGCCCCAGGATCGTGGCGAACTGGCTGCGCACGACGTGCGGGAACTGGGTGCCCACGTACAGCACCAGGCTGCCCTCGCCGCGGCGATACTCGGCCAGCGCGGCGCGGCACTCCATCGGGAGGGCGGCGATACGCTGATTGACAATGCGCCGCTCCACGATCTTGTCAGCCTGCGCGAAGGCGGCGTCCACGTCGCCGTTCTTTACCGTCTGCACGAAGCAAACGTTGGTGCCCATCGATTCATGGACGAGTGGCGAGCCCTCATCCATCGCCGCTTCCATGTCGATCACCACCGGCAGCGGGTCGTAATCGACCACCACCAGATTGGCGGCGTCCTGCGCGATCGCTTCGGACTCGGCGACGACAACGGCGATCGCCTCGCCGGCGAACCGCACGGTCCCTTCGGCGAGCATGGTGCGTACCGGATTCTTGGCGTTCGGTTGACCGGACGCCCCAGGCAGCGCGGCGACCTTGGAGTTGACGTCGGCACCGGTGTACACCGCGACCACGCGTGCCCCCAGCGAGACCTGCTCCCGGTCGGCCACCCCCTCGGGGACGCCCATGAGGTAGGCCTCCAGGAGCGGCTCGAACTCCTCGCGCGCCGAGAGCAGGTAGTAACCCAGGTCACCGCCGACCGGGCCGGTGCCCAGGCACGACCAGTCGATCGCCACGACGTCGTCGCCCTCGCGGCCGGGGAGGTTGCCCGG
>SXGT01944828.1_pt1 | contig 10196 bp, 10 predicted proteins | sample 3176221 | NCBI WGS metagenome assembly SXGT01 (sample SAMN11356862, study PRJNA531348) | freshwater metagenome | isolation source: freshwater sample F1-120 | place: China: Fuxian Lake, Yuxi | collected 2017-12-25
ACGCTCCCGGGTACGACAAACTTATGGCGTGGGCGAACGCACCGATCATGCCAACGCCTGGCGCGGTGGGGGACATTCTGCAGACGATCGCCAAGGGTCGAGGCATCAAGCCCCCATGCGCATGATCGCGCCTTTGCCGTAGCTGCGCTCGATGGAGGCGACAGCGGCTTCGAGGGCTTTGGAACGTTCGGGGTCGATGGGCATGGGCCTTCCTTCGGGTGACGTGGGTATCCTACCCCATACCTGTACGGACGCAAGGCACGTCGCGCCAAAAAATGGTCGGATTGAAATTTCTCGTTCAGGTCGGGTTCAGGAGTCGTCCGCGCAGCAGGTCCAGCGCGACGGCGACCGAGGCGGCGAGGTTCCGCAGCCGGTCGTACGGGAGGCGCACCTGACGATGGGTGGTGCCGTCGGGCCCCGCCACCGCAAAATGTACCGTGCCGACGGGCTTCTCCGGGCTGCCCCCACCGGGGCCGGCGACGCCGGTGACCGCCACGACCCAGTCGGCGCCGCTCCGCGCGCGGGCCCCCTCTGCCAGCGCGCGCGCCGTCGCTTCGCTCACCGCGCCGTGCTCGGCCAGCACCGCCTCCGGCACCCCGCACTGCCGCACCTTCTCGCGGTCGGCATAGACCACCGCGCTCCCGACGAAGACGTCCGACGCCCCCGCGGTGGCCGTGAGCTCCGCGGCGATGCGACCCGCCGTGCAGCTCTCCGCCGTGAAGACGGTCTGCCCCCGGGCGCGCAGACTGCCGACCACGACATCGGCCAGGGACCCCGAGTCCACCCCGAAGACGAACGGCGGACCGAGGCGGGCGACCGCCTCGGTGGTCAGGCCCGCGGTGTCCTGCCCCGCCTCCACGTGCAGCTTCACCTGCACTTCCGGGAAGCTCGCGCGGTAGCCGACCACGACCCCGGGGCGCTCGAACCCGTCCATCCGCTCCGCGGCGACGCTCTCCGCCAGGTTCACGGTGCGCAGGATGACGGTGCGTCGCGGCGCGAGCCCGAACCGGTCGCGCACGCGGTCCAGCACGTGTGCCTGCACCATCGGCTTCATCTCGAACGGGACGCCAGGCAGAAAGAAGCACAGACAACACCCCGTGTCGACGAGGAACCCCGGCGCGGTGCCCAGCGGGTTCTCCAAGAGGGTGGCCCCCTGCGGAAGGAGCGCCTGCACCCGGTTCTTCGGGGGCATGGGGCGGTTCCGGGAGCGGTAGCGTGCTTCGATCTGGGCGAGGCCCACCGCGCTCTCTTCGAGCGGTACGCCGAAGGCCGCGGCCGCCGCGTCCCGGGTGAGGTCGTCGCTGGTGGGCCCGAGGCCCCCGGTGCACACCACCACGGCGGCGCGCGCGGCGCTCTCCTCGATGACCTCACGGATCGCCGCGAGCGCGTCGCCCACGACCGTGACCCGCCCCGGCACCAGCCCGACGCCCTGCAGCTCGGACGAGATCCACGGGGCGTTGGTGTCGACCCCCTGGCCGGCCAACAGCTCCTCGCCCTGGCTGATGATGTCGAAGCGGACGGCCATGCGCCCGAGTATCGCACGGGGTAGGCCGACGCGTGCCTCCCGCTCCCGGACCCGCGATCGCCCTCGACGTCGGCACCGCCAAGATCGGGGTGGCGTACACCGACGCCGGGCGGCGGATGGCCTTCCCCGACCGGACGGTCTTGCGCGCCGGAGTCCGCCGAGACGCGGAGCAGCTCGCCGCGCTCGCCCGCGCCCGGGGCGCCACCGCGCTGGTGGTGGGGCTGCCGGACGCCGGCGGCCGCATGGAGCGCCTCGCCCGTCAGGTCGGGGACGCGGTCGGGGCGCTGCTCGCGCTGGAGCCCCAGTACGTCGACGAGGGGTACACCTCCGCCGAAGCGCGGGCCCGAATCGAAGCCGCGGGCGCGGCCCGTCGTGACGTCGATGCGTGGGCGGCGATGGTCATCCTCGAAGCCTGGCTGGCCCGCGCCGCGGAGCCGCCGGGTTAGCAGCTCCCATGCCGCACGCGCACGAGTCCCTGGTGCCCCTCCAGGTCCATGTCGTCACCGTGTCCACCTCGCGGGGGCCGGCCGAGGACAAGTCCGGGCCGCTCCTGCGCACGATGGTCGAGGGCGCGGGCCACATCGTCGTCGGCCACGCCATCGTGCCCGACGACGCCGACGCCATCGGCGCCGAGCTCGATCGGGCGCTCGGCACCGCGAATGTCGAGCTGGTGCTGCTCACCGGCGGCACCGGCATCTCCGCGCGCGATTGCACACCGGCGGTGGTGCGCAGCCGGCTCACGCGCGAGCTGGAAGGATTCGGCGAACTCTTCCGCAGCCTGTCCTACGCGGAGATCGGCCCCGCCGCGATGTTGTCGTCCGCCCTCGGTGGCCTCGCCGGCGGAAGGCTCGTCTTCGTCCTCCCCGGTTCCACCGGCGCTTGTCGCCTCGGGATGGACAAGCTCGTGCTCCCGATGCTCGGCCACCTCGCGGGCGAGCTGCGAAAGGAGGCGCCGGCGGCCCGTCGCGCCACCGAGCTCGTGCGCCCGGTGGTGCGTGCCCGCACCACCGCCGATCCGCTGCCCGACGTCCTGGCCGCGCCCGTCGGCATCGAGCCCCCCCGCCGCGGGATGGACCTCGTGCAGTCCGGTGCCGGCGAGCGCCCCGAACCGTCGTCGCCGCCCGCGGCGGGCGGCTGGCAGGGCGCGCTGGTCGACCTCGGCGGGCGGCTCGTGCCCGTGGGGAACTCGACGCTGCCGGATGCACTTTCGAGCATTCCTGCAGCGATGGACGTGCTCAACAGTTCCACCGCCCGGATGAAGCTGGTGTGTGACGACGGGCGCAGTTGGCTGGTCTTCGGGTACCCCGACCTGTTGCGTCCCACGTCCAAGGTGCTCGCCGTACGCGAAGCCTTGCCGGTGGCCGAGGTGGTCGCGCTGCACCGGTGGCCGGTCCGCGTCGGCTTGTGCTGCGAGTTGGAAGAGACGCTCCTCCCCGGCACCGAGGCCAGCCTCGAGGCGGTGTCGACCGAACGCTGCGGCCGCCCCTGGGACGGCGGCGGCCAGCTCTTCGCGGTCGACGGCGCGGCCGTCTGGGTGCGCGAGCGGCGGTACGTCCGTCGCTGGGACGGCAAACGTGCCGGCCCGGAAGAGAACGTCGGGCCCGCCATCGGCAGCCTGCTCCTGCACTGGTCCCAACGCTGAGCACCGACTGGCGCCACCCGCTGTGTGCGCTCGAGACGGTGCGCGCCCGCCTCGTGGCGAGGCCGGCCCCGACGCCGGAAGCGTTGCGCCGCCACGACGAGGCGGTGGCGGCCGGCCAGGACACCTACGTCGACCCTGCGAGTGGCCGGAGCGTGTTCACCGCGGCGGCCCACCGGGCGCGGGGCGCCTGCTGCGGGTCGGGATGCCGCCACTGCCCGTACTAGGGTTAGCTTCCCGGTCGTGTTCCCCCTCCCCACCGAGATGGCCTGCCCCGCGCCCACCCCCCAGAGCGCGGTCAGCGTCGAGCTGATCACCGCCGGGGTCCAACACACCGACTGGGCGCAGGTCGAGGGCGGTGGCCGCACCGGCGCGGTCGACCTGCCCTACCTCGTCGGCGTGGTCCGCCACCCGTCGGGCACGGTCCTGGTCGACAGCGGGCTCGGAAAGACCACGCGGGCGGGCACGTTCCCGCGCGGCCTCTTCGCCACCTTCGACGTCGAGGTTCCCGAAGGAAAGGCGGCGGCGGAGCGGGTCGCTTCCCCCCGCCTGGTGCTGCTCACGCACAACCACTTCGACCACGTGGGGGGGTTGTTCGACTTCCCGGGGGTGCAGGTGTGGGCCGGCCTCGACGACACCGGCGGGCTCCCCGGCGATCTGCGCCGGGCCGTGAACGTGGTCGGGCAAGACCTGCGCGACGGCGTGGTGGGGCGCGCGCTCGGTGTGCCGGCGAAGGACGTGCTCGGCGACGGGACGATCTGGTACCTGGGCACCCCGGGACATACCCGAGGGTCCGCCAGCGTGCTCGTGCGCGCCGCCGACCGGCCGTACCTCTTCGTCGGCGACACCGCCTGGGTCGACGCGCACCTGCAGGACAAACGCCGGCCGGCCTTGGTCTCCGCGCTCATCGACGCCGACCCTTCCGCCCTCGATCGCAGCCTCGACTGGGCGCGGTGGTTCTACGCGAACTGCCCAGGTGTGGCGGTGATCGCCGGGCACGAGCCGTCCCGCGCCGAGAAGGCCCCGTGAAGCTGCAGGCCACCATCCGCGGGGTCGCCTACTCCTTCGGCTCGGTCAAGGAGGTCCTGGCCAAGGCCAACCCGCCGAAGTCCGGCGACGACCTGGCCGGCGTCTCCGCGCGCGAGCCGGTGGAGCGGGTCGCCGCCCGCGCGGTCCTGGCGCAGCTCACGCTGGCCGAGCTGCGGGCCAACCCGGTGGTGCCCTACGAAGCGGACGAGCTCACCCGGCTGGTGGAAGACTCGCTGGACGAGTCAGCGTACAACGCCGTCAAGCACCTCTCGGTCGGGCAGTTCCGGGAGTGGATCCTCGACGCCGGCACCACCGCGGCCCGCCTACGGAGCGTCGGCCCCGGCCTGACCCCGGAGATGGCGGCCGCCGTCTGCAAGCTCATGTCCAACATGGACTTGATGGTCGCCGGCGCGAAGTGTGAAGTGCTCGTACGATGCAACAACACCTTGGGCCTCCCGGGTACCCTTTCGTCCCGCTTGCAGCCCAACCACCCGACCGACGACGTCGAGGGCATCCTCTACTCCGCCCGGGAGGGCCTGGTGTACGGCTGCGGCGACGCGGTCCTCGGGGTGAACCCGGCGACCGACACGCCCGAGAGCACCGCCGAGATCCTCCGCGCGCTGGGCGACCTGCGCACCCGCAACCAGATCCCGACGCAGCAGTGCGTCCTGAGCCACGTCACCGTGCAGATGAAGGCGTTGGCGCTCGATTGTCCGATGGACCTCATGTTCCAGAGCGTCGCCGGCACCCAGGCCGCCAACGCCGCGTTCGGGATCGACGTGCGGCTCATGGACGAAGCGTGGGACCTCATGCGACGCCGCCGGTCCAGCCTCGGGCCGAACTTCATGTACTTCGAGACCGGGCAAGGCAACGCGCTCTCCTCCGACGCCCACCACGGCGCCGACCAGGTGACGCTCGAGGCCCGGGCCTACGGGTTCTCTCGCCGGTACAAGCCGTTCCTCGTGAACACGGTGGTGGGGTTCATCGGCCCCGAGTACCTGGAGGACGGTCCGCAGATCACCCGTGCGGGGCTGGAAGATCACTTCATGGGCAAGCTCATGGGACTGCCCATGGGATGTGACGCATGTTTCACGTATCACGCACGCATGAGCCAGGACGAGCTCGAAGGCCTCAAGGTCCTGCTCGGCGCCGCGGGCTGCACCTACCTCATGAGCCTGCCGGTGGGCGACGACATCATGCTCACCTACCCGTCGACCTCGTTCCACGACGTACCGACCGTCCGCGGGTTGGTGCGCAAGTCTCCGGCGCCGGAGTTCGACGCGTGGCTGGCCAGCCGGGGCATCTCGTCCGGGTTCACCCCGGGCGCCCGCTTCGGTGACGTGACGGTGCTCCGTTGAGCGCACCCCTCTCCCGCACCCGCGACCTCGTGGCGGCCCTGCGCCGCCAGTTGGGGGAAGACGACCCCCAGCCCCCGCGCGCCCCGTTGCCGCCGGTGCCGCTGCCCCCGGAGCGGGTCTTCCCGTCCCCGCGCCGCCGCAGCCGAATGGCCGAGGCCGCCGCCGCCCATACCACCGCCCTCGTCGGCATCGGGCACGTGGGCACCCGCTACGCCACCGACGTGGTCCTGCAGTTCCAGGCCGAGCTGGCCGTGGCCCACGGCGCCGTCGCCGCCGAGCTGCCTGACGGGTGGGCCGAGGCCCGCGGCTACGTGCCGGTGCGGTCCCGCGTCGCGCACCACCGCGAGTTCCTCCTGCGCCCCGACCTCGGGCGTCGCCTGGACGAGCCGAGCGCCGCGCGCTGGTCGGCCGAATGTCGCAAGGACGTCGACGTCCAGCCCATCCTGGCCGACGGCCTCAGCGCCGTGGCGACCATGGGCGCCGGTCCCGAGCTGCTCGACGCCTTCACCCGGGAATGTGAACGAAAAGGCTGGTCTGTGGGCACTCCAGTTTGCGCAAAGTTCGCACGGGTGTGGCTGCAAGACGAGATCGGGGAGCTGGCGCGGGCCCGGGTCGCGGTGATCCTGCTCGGCGAGCGCCCCGGCCTCGGCACCGGCGACGGCCTGAGCGCCTACCTGGTGTACGGTCCCAAGCGCGGCAACACCGACGGAAACCGGAACATGATGTCCAACATCCACGCCCGCGGCACACCGCCGGTCGACGCCGCCCGCCGGCTCGCGGTGCTCGTCCACCTGATGCTGGAGCAGGGCACCAGCGGCGTCTCCCTCGACCTCGCCCCGCGCGCCGCCGAGCTGGGCGAAGCCGCGCGTGGCGGCTACCGGGCGCCGCAGGCCCGCTCCCGACTGGTGGAGGTCTGATGCCCGTGCTCGAGCCACTCGTGCCCAAGGTGCTCACCGTGCGTCGGCTCCCCGGTGCCGACCCCGCGCTCTTGCGGGCGTACGGCGCCGACCCCGAGCGACACCGCGCGCTGGGGCTGGTCACCGTCGACCAGGACGACCCCACCTACGTCGCGCTCGACGAGGCCACCAAGCACGCCGCGGTCGACGTGGTGTACGCCCGGAGCTTCTACGCCGGCAGCCGGCACGCCAGCGGGCCGCTCTCGGGCGAGATCCTCGGCGTCCTGGCAGGCGAAGATCCCGCAGAGGTCGACGCGGGGCTCGACGCACTGTTGCAGACGCTGGCGCACGACGCCTGCTTCTACGCGGCCGACGCCGGCGGCAACATCGCCGTTTTCCCCCACGTGATCGCCTCCCTGGGCCACTACCTGTCCGCCCAGGCGGGGCTGGTCGCCGGCACGCCGATGGCCTACCTGGTGGCGCCCCCCATGGAAGCGACCATCGCCCTCGACTACGCGCTCAAGGCCGCCGACGTGCGCCTGGTCAAGGCATTCCCACCGCCGACCGAGACCAATTTCGCCGCAGCCTGGCTCACCGGAGAGCTGCACGCGTGCGAGGCGGCCGCGATGGCCTTCGCCGAGGCGGTCGTCGACGTCGCACGCCAACCGCGCGAACGATAGAGCAAGAAAGGTTGGGGCGTCGCGCCGCGATCGTCCCGATGGCGGCCGAGGCCGGCGCGCGACGCGGGCCGCCCGGCGGGATCGGCCGCCGTCAGGCCAGACCCGGGGCGGCCCCCACCTGCGCTACTCCCCCGCGACCCACAACCAGACCTCGTCGTCCACCGCCGCCGCCGTCGGCGAGCCCCACCCGGCGCCGGTGAGGCCGACCGGCGTGAATGCGAGGCCGTCGGACGAAGCCGACACCCCCACCCCCTCCCCGCCGAGACCATAGAGCAAGAATTCTCCGTTCTGCATGCCCAGGACGTCCGGAACCTGGGGCGGCGACACGAACGAGAGCGCCGTGCTGGGGGTCCAGGTGCGCCCGCCGTCGCCCGATTGCAGGGGCGTGGAGAACCAGGCGTAGCAGGTGGCCGGGTCCACGCACCACACCGCCGGGTCCACGCCGCCTTCGTCGTGGGTGGCGACGACCTCGGCCGGCCCCCAGTTCAACAAGTCGTCGGACTCGGCACGGTACAGGCGATGGGGTGTCGGCACCGCGAAGGGATCGGGCACGTCGGCGCACAGCTCCTCGGCAGGAACCCCGAGGAAGTACAGGGCCCAACGGCCGTCTTCGAGGCGCTGGAGCTCCGGATCGACCGCGTAGGTCGGCAAGGGCTCGGCGAAGGACAGCTCGACCGGCGACCACGCCGTGCCCTCGGCGCTCGTGGCCGCACCCAGCCCACCGAAGCCCAGGAGTCCGCCGCGGAGCGGCGCTCCTTCGCCGGCCAGCTCGACCAGGCGATCCAGGTCGCCGTCGACGTACAGCAGCACGAAGGTGCCGTCGTCCCGCCGCGCGACGTCGGGCACCGAAGCGGCGCCCAAGACGTCGCCGCCTCCGGCGAACGCAACCCCGTCCGTCGCGCGCCACGGCCCGCGCACCGTGTGCGCCCACGGACCCTGGCGCGGGGGCGCCCACTCCTCGACGACGGTGATCAGCGCCGCGAGCTCCTCGTCCGAGGCTTGTCCGTCGACGAGGTGGCCGGCGAGGACGTTGAACGGCACCGCGACCGGCCAGGCTTCGTCGAGGCAGTCGGGACCGGGCGCGATCTCGCGGGGAGCATCCGGCGCGGGATCGCCCGAGTCGCCGTCCGGCGTGGGCAGCGGCGCGGTGCCACACGCGAACAGGACGGTCAGGAGCACACCACAACTTGCCCGCGCCCCGTGGCGTTGTCCATGCGTCCCGCCACCGGCCCGCGTGTACGCTCCGCCGCGCGCGCGCGAAAAAGCGGACCGGCGGCCCTCGCCGACCTCCCCCCGGGGGACTAGGCGGGCGCCCATGGAAGCTCTCGCCCTCTTGGAGCCCGCGGCCACCCGCGTGCGCGACCCCCTCACCGGCCGTAGCGCCTGGCTCGCCGGTCTCGTGCAGGACGCACGCATCGACGGGGACACGCTCCGCTTCGTGCTGGCCGTGAAGAAGGAGCACACCCCCGACGACCGCAGCCGGATGCGCGAGGCGCTGCTCCGCAACCTCGTCGAGCGCGGCTGGAACGGGGAGATCGTGTGTACGGTGCGCGTGGAGGGCGTCGCCGCCACCGGCGCGGCCCCGGCTCCCGGCCCGGCGCACGGGCACGATCATGGGCACAACCACGGCCAGGCCCGCCCCGCCGAGCCGCTCAAGGGCATGAGCGGGCCAGGGATGCAGCCCCACGGCGGGCCGATCACCAAGTCGATGCCCGAGGGCGTCAAGCGCGTGATCGCGGTGACCTCCGGCAAGGGCGGCGTCGGAACGAGCACCGTCGCCACCAACCTGGCGGTGGCGTTGGCCCGGATGGGGCACAAGGTCGGCCTGCTCGACGCCGACGTCTACGGGCCGTCGCTCCCGCTCATGATGAACCTCCACGCCCGGCCGATCGGCAACGACAAGAAGCAGATCGTCCCGCTGCCGAGCCACGGGGTGAAGTGCATGAGCATCGGGCTGTTGGTCGACGAGAAGGAGCCGGTGATCTGGCGTGGGCCGATGGTCATGGGGCTCATCAACCAGTTCCTCAAGGAGGTCGACTGGAGCGACACCGACTGGCTCATCGTCGATCTGCCGCCGGGCACCGGTGATGTGCAGCTCACGATGATCCAGGGGGTGCCCATCACCGGCGGCATCGTCGTGACCACGCCGCAGCCGGTGGCGCTCTTGGACGCGGTCCGCGGGCTCGAGATGTTCAAGAAGCTCGACGTCCCCGTCCTGGGCGTGGTGGAGAACATGTCGTGGTTCGAGCTGCCCGGCGGCGGGAAGGCCCACCCCTTCGGCGAAGGCGGCGGGGCGCGCCTGGCGACCGAGTACGGGGTGCCGCTGCTCGGCCAGGTCCCGCTGCGAGAGAGCATCCGCGCCGGCGGCGACGCGGGGCGGCCGGCCGTCCTCGACGGGGACACGACCTTTCAGGCGATCGCGCAGAAGGTCGCGAAGCTGGCCTGATTCTGGACGGTGGCGCTTCGGGCGATGGGCCGGGCAAGACGCGGCGACCCGGGGCGCGGGTCGGCGTCCTTCGGGTGGCAGGCCGAACGCAGCGTGGGTGGTGCACGAAACGAAGTCACCCCCGGGTCCTGCCGGGCCGGGCGAAATTGGCGTTCGCTCCCCCGCAGATTCGCCGCAAGCGGCGAACCTGCGCTCCGCTCAGCCAATTCCGCCCGACCCGTCACCCGCCGCGTCACCGAACCGGCCAAACGGGGGGATGCGTCTGGCACAACGGGGGGACGCCGAACCGCGAGGGTCTGGCTGCACCGGCCCACGGTCGGTGGGCGTGGCGATGTCGAACTTCGAGCAGTATTTTTTGGTGGGCGTGGCAGCGGCAGTGAGCCGGCGCGGCGGGAGGCGGGAGGTCGGGAGGTCGGGAGGTCGGGAGGGGTGGGCGTGGCGAGGTCGAACGTCGAGCAGGTCTCGGTGGGCATGGCGGCGTCGCACAAGGCCGGGGGCCCTGGCCCCGGCGGGAGCCGACTTGCGACGGCCGTGGGCATGGCGGCGTCGCACAAGGCCGGGGGCCCTGGCCCCGGCGGGAGCCGACTTGCGACGGCCGTGGGCATGGCGGCGTCGCACAAGGC
>SXGT01684998.1_pt1 | contig 10195 bp, 8 predicted proteins | sample 3176221 | NCBI WGS metagenome assembly SXGT01 (sample SAMN11356862, study PRJNA531348) | freshwater metagenome | isolation source: freshwater sample F1-120 | place: China: Fuxian Lake, Yuxi | collected 2017-12-25
CGGCGGCGTCGGCGCCTTCGGGTTCGTGGGCCTGGTGCTCGGGCCCATCGTGCTCGTCACGGCGAGCACGCTGCTCAACGCGATGGCCGGGCACCCGAAGCCACCCCCGGCGGCGGAGTGATGCGCCTGACGATGCCCGACGCGTGGTCTTTCGCGGCTGGCGCGCTGACGGTCAGGAACCCTGCCGCGGGTCCAGTCGCACGATGCGCCGCGGGGGGAAGCCGGTGAGCACCCGGAACACGACGCCGTGCGGGTGCTCGGTATCGACGCGGTCCTGCTCCGCCCCGGTGACGGGGACGACGCGATAGTCGCGGGTCTCGCCATCGAGCGTCGCCCGCACATCCGGATTCTCGAGGGCGCGTCGATACCACGCGCGGGGCCAGTGGTTGGCGGACACGTAGAGCCGGCCGTCGTAGTCCAGACGCTGCACGACGCGGGCGTGCGCCGTGCCGTCGTCCTCGAAGGTCGTGATGACGACCGACGTCTGCTCCCCGGGCTGGAAGTAGCCGAGCATCGACTCGAACCCGGCAACCAGTCCCGCGTAGACCACCAGCAGGACCACGATCAGCTTGACGGCTCTCACGTTAGACCACCCCCACGGGCATTATAGGAGCCGCTTCCGCGGACGGCGACGCCGGGCAGCGGCTGGCGGTCGCGGCTGCTGCCGCGAGGACCGGCGAGGCGACGCGTATGGGTTTCGGTGGCCGGAGCACTCCTCAGGGGCCTCGAGTGCGGCCAGCGGGTCCCTGGTCCGGTATTGTGGATCGGTCCATCTCGCGCTATCGTGACCACCATGCGTCCTGCGCCTCGGGTGGTTCGGGTGTCGAAAGGAGCATGACGGATGAGAGCGGGCACCCTCGCCTCCGCCATCGCGGCGACCTGTGCGCAGGGACGGCTCCGGTATCTGGGAGCTTTGTGAGGGAGATTCCATGCCATCGACCACACGCACGTGCCTGACGTTGTGTTCCGCCCTCGGCCTCGCCGGGGTCGCCGCCTGCGCAACCTCGACCACGGCGAGCCCCGACCGGTGCGCCGACCTTGCGGCGCTCGACCTGATCGACATGCGGATCGAGGACGCCGCCTCGGTCGAGGCCACCGCCGAGGAGCCGGCACACTGCCGCGTCGCCGGGGTCCTGGAGACCGAGATCCGGTTCGAGCTGCTGCTGCCGCAGCCCGGCGACTGGAACGGACGGTTCCTGATGGGTGGCGGCGGCGGGTTCGTGGGCAGTGTGCAGAACCAGGCCATCGGGCTCTACGCCCATGGTGGCGGTCCGCTCCAGCGTGGCTACGCCACCGTCGGGACCGACACCGGACACGAGGGGAACGGCATCGAGGCGTCCTGGGCGCTCGATCATCCCGAGCGGCAGGAGAACTTCGGGCACCGGGCGGTGCACCTCACGGCCGAGGCGGCGAAGTCCATCATCGGGCACTACTACGACCGCGGACCCGACTACTCCTATTTCGTCGGCTGCAGTCGCGGCGGCGGGCAGGCGATGATGGAATCACAGCGGTATCCGGACGACTTCGATGGGATCGTCGCCGCCGCCCCCGCCTATCACTGGACCGGCATCACGGCCGGATTCGTGCAGAACCAGCAGGCGATCTACCCCACCGGCGACCTCGACGCACCCGTCCTGACGCTCGACACGCTGGATCTGCTGGGGTCGAGCATTCTCGCCGCCTGCGACGACGACGACGGTGTCGTCGACGGGACGATGACCGATCCGCGCCGGTGCGAGTTCACACCCGCGGACTTGACCCGCTGTCCCGGCGACGAGGCCGGCGCCGGCTGTGTCACGGCTGCGCAGCTCGCGGCCATCGAGCGGGTCTATGAGGGCCCGACCTCGAAGGAGACCCCGATCTACCACGGATTCAACTACGGTGGCGAGCACGACCCTGGCGGGTGGGACTCGTGGGTCGTGGCCAGCGACGCGCGTCGCGCCGGCGGCATCCCGAACGCGCAGTACGGGTTCGGAACCGAGCTGTTCAAATACTTCGTCTTCAGCGACCCGGAGTGGGACTACACGGAGTACGACTTCTCCACGTGGGCCGAGGACACCGCACCCACGGCGGCCATCCTGAACGCGACCAGCACCGACCTGAGCGCCTTCCGCGACCGCAACGGCAAGATCATCTACTGGACCGGATGGTCGGATCTGGCGCTGGCGCCCGAGGGCACCATCGACTACTACGAGCGGCTCCAGGCCGGCGATGCGACCGCCCGCGACTACGCCCGTCTCTACATGCTGCCGGGGGTGCTGCACTGCGCCGGGGGCCCGGGACCGGACCGGGTCGACTGGGTGGAGGCGATCCGGGCCTGGGTCGAGGAGGGCCGCGCCCCGGAGCGGCTGGTGGCCTCGAAGCTCGACGCGGCGGGCGTCCCGCTGCTCACCCGGCCGGTCTGCCCGTATCCGCAGGTCGCGGAATACGACGGCCGCGGTGACGTGAACGACCAGCAGAGCTTTCGCTGCGTGGCGCCCTCGTCGTTCTGAAGCCGTCCACGATGGTCCGTCTCGCCTCGAGATCGGCGACGCGATCGTGCCCCGCGAGGTCAGTTCATCTGGTGCGGAGCCGACACCGGCGCGTGCGTGGATCGGTGACTGTTGACAGTCGCCAGGTACCTCACCCGATCGGCGACATAGCGGGTGGCGTCGAAGATGTTGCCATGCTCGCGCGACGCGCAGTACTGGATGTAGAGGCACAGCCGGTACGTCCCGGGTTTGACGCGGCTGCCGAAATGCAGGCAGCGTGAGGTGTCAACCAGCCCGGCGCTCCCTGCCGGTCCCATGACAGCCATGGCCTTGTCGAGCCCACCGACCTCTGCGAGCTCGCTCTCGAGGTAGTGCGCCATGGCCATGTCGGCGTCGCGGCGCTGCCTGATCGCCCGGGTAATCCGGCTGGTTTCCGACGCGGGAATGAAGGTGAACGGTCCCTCGTCGGGCCCGACCTCGCGCAGGTTCAGGAACAGCTTGGCCTGGCGCATGCCTTCGGGGTCGAGGTGATAGATCTGGCTCGACACCGTGTCGTCGTGCCCGTGCGCGACGGAGTACAGGAGATCAATCCGATTAAGGTGCGGGACCGTACCGAGGTAGTTCGTGACCAGGCTCAGCAGGCTGTCCGAGAGCGCAAAGTCGACGAACTCGGGATGCTGCGCCAGGTCCTCGTTGCTGAGGACGCTGCGCATGAACGCCCACTTCTTGCCGTGCATGGCCGTGTCGGGGCCGGCCGCGGCTTCGAGCTCTCTCTTCTTCTTTGCGAAGAGGCGCACCGCCAGCCCGATGATCTCCGCGGTGCCCGGCAGGGCGCCGGGAGGCAGCATCGCGTACCCATTGTCACGATTGAGCTGCGCTGCCGGGTGTTGCCGGTTGTAGGCAACGGCCGCGGCCTTCCGCTGGAACGCGTCGCGTGGCGACGTCGCGACTTCGGAGACGGCGAGCACCGCGCGGCCGGCGCTCGTATAGCGTCCTCGGTGATAGATGCGGCGGCGGAGGCGCTTGGCGTTCTTCTTCGTGAGGCCCCAGACGCGAAACGAGTTGTAGTACACCTTGCCGAGCCGTCGCCGCACCGCCCGCCATGTGTCATGGAGGGTGGACGTGGCTTCGACATACAGGCGCCGTGAGTTCTTCGCGGTGCGCTTCCGTGTGCGCCGCAGCGCATTGACGGACAGCCAGAACGATTTGCCCAGCGCACGACGGTAGAACGGTCTTGAATCGATCTGTTCCGCCATGGTCGTGTCAGTCTAACGCGGTTCGCGTCGCGCTCAGAACGGGCGGCGCCGCGCGAGTCCCGCAATCGCCTCGTGCTGCTCCCCGAGGGTTGCGCGCAGCGTGCCGAGATCGTTGACGTCGAGCGCGACGTATGAGCCCGGCCGCATCCCGGTGAACACGCGCCGCGCCAGGTCGAGATGCTGAGCGGTGAACGCCCGCGGGTTCGAATAGAACGAGAGCGACACCACTCCATACAGCGGCGGCAGATACGACAATCCGCCGTGCGTCCCGACGAACGCGCGCGCCCGTGCGATCACTCTCGATTGCACGTCGAGGTTCGTGCGCGGAGACATCAGATGAGAGATGCGATGGACGCGGCCGCGCGCCGTCACGTCCATGTCAGGATGCTCGTCGAACTGGACAGGGGGATTCAGCAGGACCACGTCGGTTGTCTCGGCCAGAACGTTCACGAGATCCACGACGAATCGCCGGTTGTCGTCCGTGTCGGGAAAGGCCGCGTTGAAGTAGAAGCGGACCGCCACATAGTCACGCGGAAGCGTCGCGGCGAGGTTGCCGGCCTCGATGGCCGGCAGCGGCCTGAAGACCGCGAAGTTCTCCACGACGCTCACCGGCGCCCGACTCTGCCAGAACCCGTGGAACAGACGGTACATGTACATCGGGTGCAGCAGATCGCTTTCGCGCACCTGCAGGGTCTGCCGCACGAGCTTGATGATGTCGCGGTCGAATTCCGTGAGCGTCCGGGGCTTCCGCCGGCCCTCGGTGATCCGCTGCTCGCTCTTCTCCCGGAACTGCTCCGGCGTGTAGTAATCGAACAGGTCGAGGTAGTGCCCCGCGATGTCGCGGTACCAGGCGCTGCAGCCGCCGCGCGAAACCACCACCATCCGCTCGGCGTCGAACGGCCGATACGCCTTGACCCAATTGAGGAACGGGATCCAGTAGAGAAGCTCGAAGCCGACCTCGCTGACCCATGGGCCGACGATGATGCGACGGTCGCGCCGGGCCATTTTCTGCAGGAGCCGGGGCACCGCCACGGCTTCCTCGGTCGGCGCGTCGACCCCTGCCAGGCGCGGGAGCGCGCGGGGAATGATGTACTGCTTCACGTACGCCTTGATCGGGCGGAACCGGAACAGCCAGTCGAAGACCGCCAGCGACATCTGGACGAGCGTGCCGGTAACGGTGATCGGTCTCAGTTGCCGCTGCCGCTTGGTCGAGACGCGCGTCAGGCGCCTGACCGCTCGCAGCAGCACTGCCACGGGGTAGAGCACCGCCCGCAGCGGGTAGACGTAGAGCGGAAGCCGCTGCGCCGCCGGCGCCGGCGCGGCCCCGAGTTGCTCGATGGCCTCGACCATCCGCGGGGTCGCAGCCTGATCGAGACCGTGCGGCCGCGCGAACGCCTGGACGAAATGTTCGATCTGCCGTCGCGTGCCTGCCGGATCGTCGAGTGCGGCCGCGAGTTCCCGCACGTGCGCGTCGAGGTCGTCAGCGAGCCGAAGGAGCCCGCCGCCCTGAGACGTCAGATGACGGAAATGCAGCGTGCCGTCCTGCGTCCGCTGATACTCGGGCGTTCGAATCGAGAACACGGGGCGGCCGACGATGCCGCATTCGATTTGGGCGCTGGTGTTGATGCCGACCGCGCCGGCGGCATGATGCATCGAGTCGAAGAACTCGTTCCGCGACTCGAAATCCACCGGGCTGGCGCCGCCGCGGGGCCAGACCACGACGTTGTCGAAGGCCTTCTCGTCGAAGCGATGCCAGGGCTGCCGGTTTTCCGGGTGCGGGCGGACGAGAATGCCGGCCCCGCGCACTCGCGCGTCGGGCGCGGAGCGAATCGCGCGGATCCACTTCTCGATGAAGATCACTTCGTCTGGCGCGATGAACGGCGACGAGCACAGATACAAGAGGATTGGACACGCCGGATCGAGGCCGACGCGGGCGCAGAACGCGTCGCGTGTCGAGCTGGGACGCCGCTCGAACCACTGGTCGTACACCATAGCCCCGGTCACGACCACGTCGTCCGGATTCGTGCCGTGCATCCGGACCGCTTCGGCCTTCTGCGCCTCGTTCCAGACGAAGACGTTGTCGGGCTGCACGCGGATGAGCCCCTTGTTCGTGAGGTTGTCCCAGCTCAGGACGGGCAGCGCACATCGGATGCCGACGCGCCGGGCGGCTTTGACGAAATCAACCTGATCGGTGCCGATATCCACGAGAGGCGTCACCAGCAGCACGTCGGGGCGCTCGTGCGCGACGAGATCGAAGATGACCCGATCGACCGGGATGGCGCGCTCGACGATCAGCAGGGCCTTGACGAGGAGCCTGTTCGCCGCGCGAACGCGGAAGAGCGGCAGATCCACGAACCACCGGATCGGGCGCAGCACCTTGCCGCGCGCACGCTCCTTGAGGCTGTTGATCCCCTCGTACTCGGGCGTCAGATAGCGGACGTAGTCAACGGTGCACCGCGCAACGCGGCCCAGGCCGAGCCAGAAGCGCCACGGAGTCTTTCGTTCGAGTTGGCCGCACGTAATCGCAGGAAAGTCGTGGGTGAGCTGCCACAGGAGCGTCCCGTCACCTTCCTTGTCCTGCTGGCCGAAGACGAGGTGGACGCGGTGGTTCCGCTCGGCCAGCGCCTGGAGCGTCGACGCGAAATTACGCAGCGCGCCGGGATGCCGCATCGAGAACAGGATTCGCATTCTGGGCGTCTCTAAGATACCACCCGGCGCGTCGCTCCGCCGGTGGATCGGGCGACCGCCCGTCTCGAATGATGAGCGGGGTCACCGGATGTTCCGACCTTGTTCACACTTCGCGGTTTATGATGGGGGCGTTTCGGTTTTTCCCGCCGAGGGACGATACTGCGTGCCGACACTCAAGTATGCGGTCCGGCTGCGCGGATGATGGTGAAAACGGGCGGAGCCATGATCCAACGACCCCTACAGAGACTAGGAGGCACGCCATGAACACCGGACATCGCACGACACGCGCCGTTGCCAGCCTCGTGCTGGCGGCTGGAATTGCCGTGGCGACCGGCGCCGCCCAGTCGCCGCTCGAGCCCGACTGGCGGCAGGTCGAAGCCGAGACGCTGGAGCATTTCCAGACCTTGCTGCGGTTCGACACGAGCGATCCGCCGGGCCGCGAGAAGCCGGCGGCCGACTATGTCCAGGACGTCCTGGAGCGGGCGGGCATTCCGGTGGAGGTGTTCGCGCTGGAGGCTGAGCGACCGAACATCGTGGCGCGTCTGCAGGGCAACGGGTCACGAGCCCCCCTGCTGCTTATGGCGCACACTGACGTCGTCAACGTGGATCCCGAGAAGTGGACGTTCCCGCCGTTCAGCGCCACCCGCGACAGCGGTTATATCTACGGACGGGGTGCTGTCGATGACAAGGACAATCTGTCGGCCAGCCTCATGGTCATGCTGCTGTTGCAGCGGTTGGACGTCCCGCTCGACCGTGACGTGATCTTTCTCGCCGAAGCGGGCGAGGAGGGTTCCACCCGAGTCGGTATCGAGTTCATGGTGAACGAGCACTATTCCAAGATCGAGGCGGAGTACTGCCTCGCCGAAGGGGGGAGCGTGGCTCGGGTCGGGGGCGAGACACAGTATGCGCTCGTCCAGACGCTCGAGAAGATCCCGCGGGCTATCGAGCTGACCGCACGAGGGGTCGCGGGACATGGGTCGGTGCCGCTTCGCACCAATGCCATCGTGCACCTCTCCAAGGCGGTTGCCACGGTCGCCGACTGGCGGACCCCGATTCGCCTCAATGAGACGACAGCGTCCTACTTCAGACGTCTCGCTCGCATTTCGTCCGACGAAGACGCGGCCCGATACCTGAGCCTGCTTGAACTCGATACGCCCGCGGCCCTGGCCGCCGATGACTACCTGAAGCAGCACGAGCCATCGCACGCCTCCATGGTGCGCACCTCAATCTCGCCGAACATGTTCGATGCGGGTTATCGCATCAACGTCATTCCGTCCGAGGCCACCGCGCTGCTCGACGTGCGACAGCTGCCGGACGAGGATCCAGATGCGTTCCTGCAGGACGTGCGTCGAGTGATCGACGACCCCGCCATCGATGTGCAGTACGCGCCCCGCGACGTGCGTCCGATCGCAGACAACGGACCGCTTGACTCGCAGGCGTTCGAGGCGGTGCAGGCGGGCATCGCGAAGCACTACCAGGTGACGACGTTGCCCACCATGAGCACGGGGGCGACCGATATGGCCTACCTGCGCGCCAAGGAGATGCGCTGTTACGGGATCGGTCCGGCCCTGGATCGTGAGGATGCCGCGCTTGGCTTCGGGGCCCACAGCGACCAGGAGCGAATTCTGGAGACAGAACTGCACCGGTTCGTACGCTTCTACTGGGACGTCGTGGTCGAGCTGGCTGCCTCCAAAGGCTAGCTATACATCGGGTTTCCACCACCTGGGCGGCGGCAGCCTGTTCGTGCGGTAGTCGACTCAGGGTGCTATTCCGTCCACAGGAGCACCCGCTCGCGGTCTGGCTCGGCGTAGTCGAGGATGAGGCCTGGTCGGCCGTCTTCGCGGGAGAGTTGGATCAGCGGCCGCGCCGCACCGAACTGTGCCCGCGCCTCTTCGAACCTGGTCTCGGCTGCGCTCGGGGTGACCCGGGCGAAGTCCACGTTGCTGGTGAACACGTAGACGGCCAACCCGATGAGCGTGACCATACCCAATACGCCCAAGGCCGCGAGCGACACCAGCGCAATGATCCAGGTGCGTTTGCGGGACGATGATTTCGGCATGGTGTCGAATCCCATCAGATCGGACGGGGCTCGCACCTGCGACGTTCCCGGGGCCACGAGCCCCACTCAACCTACTCGCGCCGGTAGCCGTTCTTTTGTAGGTCTTTCGCGAGGTTCACGCCTCGTGTGTCTCGACCTTCCGAACAGAAGGTCAGGCCGCGCTTGTAGTGTTGTCGCGCAGTCGCGTGGTCGCCAGAGAGGTCAGCGAGCTTGCCAAGCTCCAGGTGGGCCCGTCCCGTGACCCAGAGGCGCGCGTTCAACTCGAGCACGTGCATCAGGTCGCGGCGCGCGGCCGCGTCACGTTTGAGCTCCAGCCTGGTCTTACCCCGCAGATAGCGCCACAAGGCCTCTTCGCCCTGCATCCGTATGCGTGGGTCCGTTTCAAGCATCGAAAACCCCTGGCGGAGTGAACTGGCGGCCAGTGCCGGCCGGTCGTCCCGCAACGCGGTGGCGGCCGACTCCAACCAGAAGACCCGGTTGCGCGGATACTGACGCTGCAGGCGACGCAAGACCTGCTCGGCCGCCACAAACTCCCGCTCGCGGTTGTACAGGAGCACGAGCCCAATGGCCGCCTCCGTACGGGTGTCGCCGTCGTAGTCGGCGGCCTCCCGGATCAGTTCCAGGCCTTCTTCTCGTCCGCCTCCAAAGCCCACCATGCGCGCCATCATCCGGATGGGCAGCGGGAGCGTCGCCACGAGATACCGGTAGGTACCCACGATCAACATGGCGTCCTTGCGCGTCGGATCCAGCTCGAGCACCCGTTGGTGCGCGTCGTATGCCGCCTTGGCAGGCTTGAGCGCCTCGATCACTTCGCCTTCGATCGTCGCCCGATACGAGGCCGCCAGAGCCAACGAGGCGCCCAGTTGGTAGTACGCGTCAGGGTCGTCCGGAGACGCCTCCACCAGCGCTTTCGAGAGGATAACGGCGCGGGTCACGTGCTCGTCGAAGGTCGCCGCCAGGTCGGCCGGCGGATCGGGCAGATCCACATTCTTGGCGGTGACACCACCCAAATAGTCGGCGACGGTCAGAGTGCCGCGGAGGAACAAGATCCGCATCCACGTCATCGCCGCGAGGCCGCGATGGGTAGCCGGATTGCTCGCGTCAGCGGCAATGGTCGCCTCGAACACGTCGACGGCGGCCTCGTGATCGAGGTTGTAGGCCAGGTCGTAGGCCCGAGCGAGATCTTCGGCGATGTCACCAGCACCGGCCGTGGTTGCCCAGAGCAGGAAGACCGCGCCGATCGCAGCGTGTCGAACCATACAGTGCCCTATGATAGCGGAGAATTTCCCCTGTCCGGCCGGACGTGTGTCCGGCCCGACCTGGCGGTCCGGGAGCCAACCAGCCTGTGATTCATCGCGTCGAGCGCGTAGCCTTCGAGAACGTGCCATCGTTTGTGTTGCACCCGGGTTTGCCGGTTACGGTCGGGAACCGCACAGTGCCTGTCGATGTCGCGTATGCGGGTGCGTTCTATGCCGTGGTCGACAGCGAAGCGGCGGGGGTGCCCCTACGGCGTGAGGCGCTGCCGCAGATCCGGCGACTTGGCTGGGACATCGCGCGGGAGGTCGAGGCTGCGATCACCGTGCGCCACCCAGACGAGACTGGCCTGCACGGTGTCTACGGGACCGTGTTCACCGGTATCGCCGAGCGTCAGGACGCCGATCTGCGCAACGTGACGGTGTTCGCGCATCGCCAGGTAGATCGGTCGCCGTGTGGTGCCGGCA
>SXGT01090025.1_pt1 | contig 10193 bp, 10 predicted proteins | sample 3176221 | NCBI WGS metagenome assembly SXGT01 (sample SAMN11356862, study PRJNA531348) | freshwater metagenome | isolation source: freshwater sample F1-120 | place: China: Fuxian Lake, Yuxi | collected 2017-12-25
CAGCGCGTTGATCGCGCGCACGCCGGTGTCCAGCGGTTCGCGCACCGGGGCGCGGTCCATGGCGTTGAGCGGCGCGCGGTCCATCGGTTCGATGTCCACATTGAGGATCGGGCCCTGGTGGTCCAGCGGATTGCCGTGCGAGTCGACCACGCGACCCAGCAGGCCGCGGCCCAGCGGCAGGCGCAGGGTGCCGCGGTCGTCGGGCGAAGGCGGCTTGTTGGCGTGGCCCACGCGCGGCACGGTGCGGTAGGGCGCGAGCGGCGTCACGCTCGCGCCGCTGGCCAGGCCGTGCGTGTCGCCGGCCGGCATGAGGAAGGCGCGGTCGTTGGAGAAACCCACCACCTCGGCCAGCACCGGCTCCTTGCGGCCGTTGCTGATGAGGCACTGCGAGCCCACCGGCACCTTCAGCCCCACGGCCTCCAGCACCAGCCCGGCCAGCCGCGTGAGCGTGCCGCGCACCTCCAGCGGCGTGTCCACCTTCGCGTTGGCGCGCACGTCTTCCATGAAGTGACCCCAGCGGCTTTCGGCTCCAAAAACGCTGTCAGACATCGGCTTGCTCCGGGTTCCATTCGGCGTTCAAACCCAGGTTGCCCACGGCGCGGGCCCAGCGTTTCTCGATGGTGGCGTCCACCGCCATGGTGGCCGATTCGATCACGCAGCCTCCCGGGCTCACACTGGCGTCGGCCACAAACTCGGGCACGGGGCTGGACAGGGTTTCCTGCAGTGCGCCCTTCATGAGCGTGAGGTCGCCCGGGTTCATGCGCACGGTGGCGGGCAGGCCGTCGTCCACCAGTTGCGCGAGCGCTTCGGCGATCACCGGCTTGAGCGGGTTGGTGTCGCTCTGCAGTTCGCGCCGCACCACCTGGCGCGCCAGGTCGCAGGCGATCTCGAGGATCTGGCGCGAGATCTGGTCTTCGTTCTTCTTCAGGTTGTCGCGCGTGTTGCGCAGCAGTTGCGCCATGCGCACCGCGGTTTCCTCGGCCGTCTTGCGCAGGGTGGCTTCGAGGGCATCGCGCACCTCTTGTGCACCGGCGTCGTGGCCGCGCGCGAAGCCTTCGGCAAGCGCCTGCTGGCGGGCCTGCTGCAACACCTCGGTGGTCACGCCTTCCTGGTCGGAACCCGCGCCGGTGTCTTCGCTGCCATCCACGGCCGAGAAGTGCCACGCGGCCACACCGTCGATTTCCTCGCGCGGAATGAAGCGCGAATGGGGATTGGGTTTAGTGGCCACGCGCCACCCCCGCTTCCAGAGACACCAAGGGTCCGGCTCCGCCGGCCCGAGGTGTCGTCCCCCTGGAGGGGGAAGGCGCCGAAGGCGACGCAGGGGGTGCTTCCTTATACAAAGGCTTCATCTTCGCCTCCGCCGCTGATCACGATCTGGCCTTCGTCCGACAAGCGACGCACGACCTTGAGAATCTCTTTCTGCTGGCCTTCCACTTCCGACAACCGCACCGGTCCGCGCGATTCGAGGTCTTCGCGCAGGGCTTCGGCGGCGCGGGTGGACATGTTGGAAAGCACCAGTTCGCGCAGCTCGGTGGTGGCGCCCTTGAGCGCGATCACCAGCGAGTCCGAGGCCACTTCCTTGAGCACCATCTGCACCGACTTGCCATCGAGCTTGAGCAGGTCCTCGAAGGTGAACATCTTGTCCATGATCTTCTGCGCAAGATCGGGATCGAACTCGCGGATCGAATCGATCACCGAGTTCTCGATCTGCGTGCCCATCATGTTGATGATCTCGGCGGCGGTCTTCACGCCGCCCATCGAGGTCTTTCGGATCTTGTCGCCACCGACCAGGACCTTGTAGAGCACCTCGTTGAGGTCCTTGAGGGCCGTGGGCTGGATGCCTTCGAGCGTGGCGATGCGCAGCATCACCTCGTTGCGCGTGCGCTCGGTGAAATTCTTCAGCACACCGGCGGTCTGGTCGGACTCCAGGTGCACCAGGATGGCGGCCACGATCTGCGGGTGTTCGTTGCGCAGCAGCTCCGCGATCGACAGCGGGTCCATCCACTTCAGGCTCTCGATGCCCGACACGTCGCCGCCCTGCAGGATGCGGTCGATCAGCAGCGAGGCCTTGTCGTCGCCGAGTGCGCGCTTGAGCACGGCGCGCACATAGTTGTCGGTGTCGGAGACCAGCAGGCTCTGCGACGAGGCCTCGCTGGCGAATTTCTGCATCACCTGGTCGACGCGGTCGTGCGAGACCGCACGCGTCTTGGCGATGGTCTCGCCCAGCTTCTGCACTTCCTTGGGCGAGAGGTGCTTGAACACCTCGGCCGCTTCCTCCTCGCCCAGCGACATGAGAAAAATGGCCGCGTCCTGGATACCCGTGTCTTCCATGATCGTGTTCCTTGTCTATGCGAAGCGGCGCAGGGGGTGGCTCCTGCTCATGCAGGAGCCTCACCGTTGACCCAGCCTTTGACGATGTTGGCGACCGCGGCGGGGTTTTCGAGGGCCAGTCGCTTGGCATCGGCCAGGCGCAGCGTTTCCGGCGTGGGTTCGTTGCTGGCGCCCGGCATCGGCAGGCCCGGGCGCTCGGGTGCTTCGTTGAGCACCGCGTTCAGCGGCTGCAGCGGCGTGTTGGCGCGGCCGGCCACGGGTGTCTTGATCAATTTCAGGCTCGGCCGCACCAGGCCCATGAGCAGCAGCAGACCCATGCCCAGCATGCCCAGCGGCCAGGCCAGGCTGCGCAGCAGGTCCTGGTTGTCGGACTGCTGCCACCAGGCCGGCTCGCTCACCTCGGTGCTGGCGCGTTCCACGTTGAAGGCGGCGTTCACCACGTTCACCGAGTCACCGCGGTCCTTGTTGAAGCCGATGGTCTCGCGCACCAGTGCGGTCATCTGTTCGAGCTGGGCGGCCGGGATCGGCGTGCTGGTTTCCTTGCCGGCCTTGTCGGTGCTGGTGCGGTGGTTGATCACCACGGCCGCGCTCAGGCGCTTGATCTGGCCACTGGCTTCGCGGACCACCTTCACGGTCTTGTCCACTTCGTAGTTCACGACCGACTCGCGGCGCAGCGAGCCGGGCTTGTCGGTGCCCTGGCCGGTGACGCCCGTGGGGGCGGCCGCGCCGTTGATGGGCGAGGTGCCGGTGGCCGGCGGCTGGTTGCTCACCGCACCGGGCACGCCGGCGGGGCGGGCAGCGGCGGCGGTGCCGTCCTCCACGGTCTGCTGGCTGCGCACGGCGCTGGGCTCGTTGCCCTGGTTGGGCTTGTGCAGTTCGCTGGTCGATTCCACCAGCGAGAAGTCCACCTCGGCGCTCACCTGCGCCTTGACGTTGTTGCGGCCCACCAGGGGCTCCAGCATCTCGGTGATGCGGCGGGTGTAGAGCTGTTCGAGCTGCTGCACGTACTGCAGCTTCTGCGTGTCGGCGCCCTGCGCCTGCGCATCCGGGGGTGAAGACAGCAGGTTGCCCGCGTCGTCCACCACGCTGACCGCCTTGGGGTTCATCTCCGGCACGCTGGCCGCCACCAGATGCACGATGCCGGCCACCTGGGCACGGTCGAGCGTGCGGCCCGGGTGCAGAGTCAGCAGCACCGAAGCGCTGGGCTTCTGCTGCTCGCGAAAGAAGCCGTTCTGGTTCGGCAGCGCCAGGTGGATGCGCGCGCTCTGCACGGATGAAAGCGACTGGATGGAGCGGGTGAGTTCGCCCTCCAGGCCCCGCTGGAAGGTCAGGCGCTCCTGGAACTGCGTCATGCCGAAGCGGTTGGACTCCATCAGCTCGAAGCCGGTCACCGAGCCCTTGGGCAGGCCTTGCGACGCCAGGCGCAGGCGCGTGTCGTGCACCTTGTCGGCCGGCACCATGATCGCCTGGCCGCCCTCGGCGTGCTTGTAAGGCACGTTCATCTGCGAGAGCTGTGCCACCACCGCGCCACCGTCCTTGTCGCCCAGGTTGGCGTAGAGCACGCGCCACTCGGGCTGGCGGCCCATGAAGAAGAAGGCCAGCGCCAGCGCCAGCAGGCCCATGGCGCCGATCCCCAGCTTGAGCTTCTGCGACGCGTCCATGCGGGCGAATCCCTCGCCGAAGGCGCTGCGGTTGTTCGCGGGCTGGAGGTCCAGTTCGGCAACGGCGGTGGTGCTCATGGGGGTCGGTGCTCGGGTGAAAAGGGGTCGACTTCAGGGCGGGATACACCCTGTTGCAGTCGATTATTCGGTCCCGGTGCCGCGGCCATAGCCGTGAAAAGGCGGTGCTTTGTGCCCTTATTCCCGTCCCGTGCGGACGGGGCCGCGCCTAGCATCGAGGCGTTGATTCAAAGTCGAAGGAGTCCGCCATGGACATGCGCATTTCCTCTGTGGGCAGCCAGGCCCTGACCGGCATCGGCCAGTCTGCACTCAAGCGCCCCGGCGCCGCCGGTGGCGTGGAAGCCGGCTTTGCCGACAGCTTCAAGGCCACCCTCAAGGGCGTGAGCGCGGCACAGGAAGACGCCTCCCGCCTGCAGACCCAGGTTCAACTGGGCAACCCCAAGGTCAGCCTGGAAGAAACCATGCTCGCCATGCAGAAGGCCCAGGTCGGGTTCCAGGCCACGCTGCATGTTCGCAACCGGATGGTCCAGGCTTACAGCGACATCATGAACATGAGCGTGTAAGGCTCCCCCCGCGCCGGCCTGCGGCCGTCACCTCCCCAGGGGGCGATGCCTGCGGCCCGGCAAAGCCGGTTCCGCGGCATCCCCGACAAGCCATCTCGCTCGCCCGATGGGGTGCTTGTTCAGTGCATCGGTTGCGGCTGGTTCCGGTCAATCAGTTGAGACAAATCATTGAGCCACGGCTCGGCCAGGCAGCGGATCTCGGCGTCGGTGCGCAGGATGCGCTGCATGATCTTCACCTTCTCCTTGCGCTCGTCGGCCGCCAGTTCGGCACTGCGGGACTTGTGGCGCAGTTGCGCGATCAGCACCGCGCAGGCGCTTTCGAGTCGAACCACCTGGTCCCAGTTCTCGGACTGGGCGGCTTCCAGCATCTGGCGACTCGTGTTCTCGATCGCCTTGTAGTAGTCGAGCAATCCATGTTCCATGGTCAGACTCCCCGCACGGGGACGGCGCCCCGGATTTGTTGCCAGGATTGGGCGATCGGCTCGATCAGGTCGGCGACTTCGGCGACGGCCCCGCCATCGCTGCGCAGGTTGGCGTGGGTCAGGCGCTGGATGCCGTAGTCGTACAGGCGCTGCAGGTTGGCGGCGAGCTCCCCGCCTTCGCGCAGGTTCAATCCAGGCTTGAGGCCTTCTTCCAGAATGCGCACCGCCTTGACCAGCGAGGCACCCTTGATCTCCACCTCGCCGCGCTCGATCGCGCCGCGCGCCTGGTTGAGCGCCTGCAACAAGGCATCGAACAACAGACCGACCAGTTGGTGTGCGTCGGCACCCTGCACACCGGTCTCGGCGGCAACCCGTTTGTAGGCAGATGAAGCGCGTGTGCTGACAGAGGTGAACATGGTGTCGGTTCCTTGTGCTTGATACCTTTCAGTATCGGCAAGCGACCGCACGACTGTAGGTGCCGGGCGATGAAATGGAGGCGAAAAGTTCATGTTTATCTACCCGTCGACATGCACGAGCCCCAACCAGAGACGGCGAGGGTCCGGCTCCGCCGGCCCAAGCCGTCGTCCCCCCTCCCAGCGCCGAAGGCGCGCCAGAGAGGGGGGAAGCCGCAAAGCGGCGCAGGGGGGTGTCTCTATCCAGTGCTCTTGTTCCAGAGCGCGACCTGCTGTGTTACGAAGGCATTGAGGCCGCTGAGCTTGCCGACCGCCGCGTCCATGGCGTTGTACTGTTCGAGCAGCCGCACCTCGGCCCGCGCGGCCCGGTCGTTGACCTTGTCCTGTTCCTTGCCATTGCGCGTGAGGGCGTTCTGGATGGCTTCGGAACGCGAGCTGACGACACCATCGGAATCGATCAGGCCTTGTGCAAAGGTCCGGATCTTCAGGCCGAAGCCCTGGGCGGTCGGGTTGGCGTTGGCCACGGTGAACAACTGGCGCAGTCCCTCGTAGTTCGTGGTCAGTGCCGCGTCGAACCTGGTGGCGTTCAGGCTCAGCTCGCCACCGCTTTTCGCTTCGATGCCGACGTCGGCCAAGCGTTCGAACGGACTGCTGGCGGTGACCGAGCGCATCATGCTGCGCAGCGCGTTTTGCAGGCCCACTGCAGTGCCGTCGCCCTGCAGCGCGCCCGCCGACTTCGACGTCGGATCGTAGCGGGTGGCATCGGCGAGTGTCTTGGTCAGGGCGTTGTAGGCGTCGATGAAAGTCTGTATGTTCTTGCGAGCGCCCTCGGGATCCACGCTTACGTCGACCTCGACCGGCGCGGTCGTTACCTGCGAGAGTTGCACGGTGAGGCCGGGCAGGGTGTCGGTCATGCGGTTGGTGGCCGAGACCACGGCCACGCCGTTGATGGTGGCCAGGGCGTTCTGCGCCGCCTGGGTCTGGCTCATGCCGGCGGCCACGCCGGGGTCGTAGGCCAGGCGCGATAGGCCGGCGCCGCCGGCCTCGGCCACTTCGATGCGAAAGCCGTTCGCTTCGCCGGTGGTGGACGAGCGCATCAGCAAGCGTTCGCCCGACGCATCGCGCAGTACGGTGGCGCTCACGCCGGCACCGGCTTCATTGATGCGGGCGGCGATCGCAGTCAGCGTGTCCTGGCCCGGGTTGATGGTGATGTTCACCGGCGTGCCGGTGCCTGCGGTGAAGGTGCCGCCTGCCCAGGTGCCGAGCGAGATCGTCATGGTGCCGCCACCCATGGCGCTGCCGGTGGGCACGGCGGTGGAGGCCGTCGACTGAGCGCGGGCGAGCTGCTGCACTTCGAGCGTGAGGCCCGTGGCCGCCGCGCCTGCGGCGGCGGTCACGCTGACGGCGGAAGGGTTGGACGAGGTGCTGGTCACGGCGTTCCAGCCGGCCGAGGTGGAGAGCTTGGCCGCCGCATCGCCGAGGGCCGAGACCTGTGACTTGATGGTGCCGTAGACGGAGAGCTTGGTCTTGAAGGACGTGGCCTGGGTTTCCAGCTGTTTGAGCGGCGCCTTTTCGAGCGCGACCAGCTGCGACACGATGTTCTTCACGTCGAGGCCGCTGCCGATGCCGGGAGATGAGATGGTGGCCATGTTCGCTTCCTCAGGATGGACGCACCGCACGCGGTTGCATGCGGTCTGTGCATCCCGCAAAGCCCGAAGCGGCGAGAGCAGCTGGCTGCTTCGCCGCCCGGGACGCCGCGCGCTTGTCGCGCGGCGCTGTTGCGGACCGGGAACCGATCAGCGCAGCAGGGCCAGCACGCCCTGGGGCAGCTGGTTGGCCTGGGCCACCATGGCGGTGCCGGCCTGTTGCAGGATCTGGCCGCGCGACAGGTTCGACGTTTCCGTGGCGAAGTCGGCGTCCATGATCCGGCCGCGTGCAGCAGCCTGGTTCTCGGAAGCGATGCGCAGGTTGCTCACCACCGATTCGAAACGGTTCTGCACGGCACCCAGCGTGGCGCGGTTCGTGTTGACCGTGTCCAGGGCGGTGTCGATCAGGCCGATGGCGGCGGTGGCGCCTGCGGTGGTGGCCACGGCACCAGCGATGGTGGGGGCGGCCACGGCAGCCACGGCGATGGTGTCGGTCGAGTTCGCGCCCACCTGGAAGGTGATGGCGGTGCCGAAGACAGCGGCGCCGTTGAAGCGGGTGGAGGTGCCCAGGCGGGTCACTTCGGCCACGAGCTGCTGGTATTCAGCGTCGAGGTTGGCCAGGTCACCGGTCTGGTTCACGCCGTTGGCACCCTGCACAGCCAGTTCACGCATGCGCTGCAGCGCGTCGCCGATCTTGCCCAGCGAGCCGTCGGCGGTCTGCGCGAACGAGATCGCGTCGTTCGAGTTGCGGATGGCCACGTTCATGCCGCGCACCTGAGCGTCCATGCGGGTGGCGATGGACAGGCCGGCGGCGTCGTCCTTCGAGCTGTTCACGCGCAGGCCGGAAGACAGGCGCTGCATGGAGGTGGAAAGCGAACCGGACGAAGTGGCCAGGTTGCGTTGGGCATTCAGAGACTGAACGTTCGTGTTGATGGTCGTCATAACTAACTCCTAAAAGTGGATAAAAAGTAATCCGGCATTGCTGCCAATCTCAACGCCAGCCAGAAGGCTGGCCGCCATGACCGGAGCTGGGCGTATCTCATCGGCTGGCCCCCTGGCCTGTCACCGTCTCGCCGCTTGCACTTGCCGGACGACGAACCTGTTTTAGAAGTTCGTTGGTTTCAATTTCGGTGACATGCCGGAATTCTTTAGCGCCGGCTGTTTTTCATTGCGTCGAACAGTCGGTGTGGAGCCGCCCTGTTCGGGTCTTTCGCACCCTGGTTCGTGCATCCCGTCACGAACAGGGCCGAACTGAGAACCAAAGGTGTAGGCATTGCGCTGACATCACCACATCGGGCTCCTGACAGCGCTTACAGCGTTTCACCGATTCAAGAAATCTGGCCCGTCGACACAATTACTCACATCGGAAACGCAGACGCAGGCACCCCGCCAGCAGGCAGATTCCCCCGAAGGAGCCCCACATGGACAGCGAACAACTCTTGGCCGAAATCCGCGAAGCCAATCTGACCTACCTCATGCTGGCTCAGAACCTGATCCGCAAGGACCGCGCGGAAGCCCTCTACCGCCTGGGCGTCACCGAAGAAGCCGCCGACCTCCTGGGCATGCTCTCCACCGCCCAACTGCTGAAGATCGCATCCAGCAACATGCTGCTGTGCCGCTTCCGTGTGGACGACGACCTGGTGTGGAACCTGCTCACCAGCCACAACGTGAAGAAGGTGGACAACAGCACCACCACCCAGCTGCACGCCAGCATCCTCATGGCCGGCAAGTTCGCCGAATCCATGGCAGCCGCGAACTGATCTTTTTTTCCTTTCATCTCCAGGACCCCACCATGGCCGCAGGCAAGAGCATCCTCAACGAATCGCGTGACATCGAGCGTGCGGTTTCCCTGATCCAGCTCGGCGCGCGCCTGCAGGTGCTGGAATACGAAACCAGCCTGTCGTACGAGCGTCTGCTGCGGCTGTACAAGGAAGTGGCCGGCAAATCGCCTTCCAAAGGCCAGTTGCCCTTTTCCACCGACTGGTTCCTGACCTGGCAGCCCAACATCCATGCCTCGCTGTTCCTCAACATCCACGAATACCTCTCCAAGACGAGCGAGCTGGAAGAGATCGACACGGTGATCAAGGCCTTCCGTCTCTACACCGAACAGATGCAGGCCAGCGCCATCGAGCCGCTGCTCTCCGTCACCCGCGCCTGGCGCCTGGTGAAGTTCGTCGACAACGGCATGCTCACGCTGACCAAGTGCACCTGCTGCGGCGGCCACTTCGTCACCGAGCCCTACGAGAACCGCCATTTCGTCTGCGGCCTGTGCCAGCCGCCGGCCCGTGCAGGCAAGGGCAGCGCCAACGGTGGCTTGCGTCTCCACTGAAAACGGCGACGGGCTTCAAAACTTGAAATGGACCCCGATGCGGGTCCATTTCGCGTTTATGGACCGGCTCAATCGCCCCTAGAGTTGGTCGATAGAAAAGGAAACCCTCCAAGTCACGCGCGCCCATTGGCTCGCGTCCTCTTTCAGGCTCAAGAACATGTTCGTCATCATTGGTTTCGTGGTCTCGATGCTGTGCATCTTCGGCGTGTTCATCATGCACGGGGGCAACATCGGCGTCGTGCTCAAGGCCCTGCCTTTCGAGATGACCACCATCCTGGGTGCGGCCCTGGGCGCCTTCCTGATCAACAACCAGATGAAAGTGGTGAAGGCCTCCTTCAAGGGACTGGCCTCCTGCTTCAAGGGCAGCCGTTACACCAAGGCGCGGTACATGGAGTTGCTGGCGCTGTTGTTCGACGTGTTGCAGAAGGCCCGCAAGGAAGGCCTGATGGCCATCGAGCAGGACGTGGAGAACCCGCACGAATCCGCGCTGTTCAAGAAGTACCCCACCATCGCCGCCGACCACCATGTGGTCGAGTTCATCACCGACTACCTGCGCATGATGGTCTCGGGCAACCTGAACGCGCACGAGATCGAATCGCTGATGGACGCCGAGATCGAGACCCACCACCAGGAGGCGCACGCGCCGGTGGCCGCCATCGGCCGGCTGGCGGGTGGTCTGCCGGCGTTCGGCATCGTGGCCGCCGTGCTGGGTGTGGTGAACACCATGGGTTCGGTCGGGCAACCACCGGCGGTGCTCGGCGGCATGATCGGCGCCGCACTCGTCGGCACCTTCCTCGGCATTCTGCTGGC
>SXGT01312652.1_pt1 | contig 10193 bp, 10 predicted proteins | sample 3176221 | NCBI WGS metagenome assembly SXGT01 (sample SAMN11356862, study PRJNA531348) | freshwater metagenome | isolation source: freshwater sample F1-120 | place: China: Fuxian Lake, Yuxi | collected 2017-12-25
ATACACCAATTCCGGATCCACCTGCCGCTTGAGCGGTGTTTTCAAGATGCCATTGCTTTGTGTAATCAGGGTCGTTGGGAACTCGCGACACGCTGAAGGTCGCATTTGGTTCCAAGCTCATGACTCGCCCGAAGCCAAGCGTCGAATTCACTCGCGAGATTGCATTCTCAACCTGTGCGAGTGAAAGCCCTGTCGCTTCCAAGATGGCATACCGACCATTGCCGAACGTTCGCACGTTTGTCGCTGTGCCATTGGCAGCTTCTGCAAGTCGGCGTGTGACTAGATCTGCGGAATCGTTGCCGAGCGCTTCGCTGTAGGTCACTACGTACGAATTCGTGATGGCGCGGACGTGGTGTCCGTTCCATTCAACAACTACTTCGTTGGCGGGCAGCGCAAGTGGCCCCATCACCGATGAATCAACCGACAAAAGTTGTCGGCCTTCCAGTGTTTGGAACATGGTGTCCACGCAGCTACAGGCTCCGCCTGCGCGTGATGGTGTCGATTGAAATACACGGCGTCGATTTGATGCCATTCAAAACGCTCCAATAGCTGTCGAGACCGGTTTGCGCTGGTCAAACGCTGGTCCGGCGCTGCGGTACTGACCTATTCGATCAGGGCACGCTGCGCTTGTCTGTCCTACGAAACTTCGTAGGAATCAGGGGCGGGCTGTCTCCCCAGAGGGCAGGGACACGCCCTGCCAGGCCCGCACCAAGTGGTGCTCTCAGCGTATCAATATATCCGCAATCTTCAGTCTGTGGGTTGCAGTTGCAAAAGATTGTGTAGAGACTTGAAAATCATTCCCGGTGTTTTCACTGGTAATTAGGCAAATGTTAAGGTTTAGGGCTTTTGTCGGGTACTCAATACAACTCGAAGGAGTTCAGTTTGTTCGTCGGTCCCCGCAGTGTTGAGCGATGTAGTCAAAGCTGCCATGACTTCTTCAACGCTGAGCGGCGACACTTTTGAAAGCCATGCCTTGGTTTCAGTCATCGCCTGCGGCGGTTTTTCTGCAAATCCCGCCGCTATTGCTCTGGCACTCGGTATGACTTCAGCCGCCGTTTCCACCAACGTGTGAATGAGCGAAATCTCTCTTCCGCGGCGGCCGTCGATCAGTTGTGTATCGAAAGCAATTGGTCGAACCGCACCATTTCCAATCGTCTGGGCAAGTGTGGGAATCGATACCGCGGGTGAAAGTCCCAGCCGGTGAACTGGATATCCAAATTTTGCGCGTGAATCGGAAACCACATGGTCAGCGGCGGTGAGCAGTGCACATCCACCGGCAATCGCACCGCCTTGTGCCGCTATTACAACCGGACATCGAGTATTTTTCAGGAGCATGATGGCGGTGCTCAAACTCCGGAGCAAGTGCTTCAATACCGAGCCGTCCGGACTCTGCTGGCACAGTGGAAGATCAAAGCCAGCACAGAAAACCGGACCGTTTCCCACCAGCAGCAACGCACGTGCATCCGCTGGGCATTCCGCGATTGCCTTGACCAGTGCATCTGACATGGTGGGGGTCAAGGCATTTCGCTGATCGGCGCGATCAAGCGTGATCTCGTACACCAACTTATGTAGCGAGGCGTGAATCATGGGGTTTGGCTCTTGCCAAGCGATTGTGCAAATTTGGTGGCAACCGAAAGCTCCACGGAATCAACTCGCGTTGTTCCACCTGCATCGTTAAGGGCTGAAATGAGAGTTGCCGTATCGATATTCCCCGGAGCACGCGTATTCGAGGTGCTGGCATATGGGCACCCACCTAGTCCTGCGGCGGCGGAATCAAACGATCGAACACCCAAACCAAAAGCTGTGCGTGCACATTCCGCCGCACGTCCAAAAGTGTCATGCAGGTGGAGTGTAAAACGCAACGGATCTCGCAGGTGTGCCTCGCCAAACTCCCTGATATGTTCACGAAGCAGTCGAGTGAGCAGGGGCGAATCAGCTGCCCCGATCGTGTCCCCATAGTCAAGCTCATCAACTCCCAGGTTGATAAGCCGCTTTGCTACAGACACAACTTTGGCAGGAGAAACAGGGCCTTCAAATGGACATGCGATGACGCATGAAACATATCCACGGATCAAGAACCCTTCCGCTTTTGCCCGCGGAATAAGTACTGCAAACCGTTCAAGCACCTGATCGATTGTGCCGTTGGTGTTCTTGTGTGAAAATGACTCGCTTGCCGCGGCAAACACTGAGACTTTGTTGATGATTCGCGAACCCGCAGCGGAATTCACATCAATCGCCTGCGACAAGCCGTTGTCGTTTGGCACGAGTGCTGAGAAAACCACATCATCGGTTTTCACTTTCTTCACCATCTGAAAAAGTTCTGCGGCATCGCCCAGCTGCGGAATCCACTTTGCGCTCACGAAACTGGAAACTTCGACTTCATCAACACGCGCTTCTACCAATCTCGCAACAAGTTCAGCCTTGTCTTGCGTAGGAATGTGCCTGGCCTCATTTTGCAGGCCATCGCGGGGAGAGACATCTGTAATACGCACCAATTGCGACATACCACAGAGTAGAGGCTCAGGAACGAAGAAGTTCTGGGACCACCCATCTATTGAAGGCCATTGTGTGTGGCCAATGTGTCCGGAAACGCCCAGTTTGAATTCGGCGTGTAACGCCTGTGCCCGCATGGCCGGGTTCAAACGGTCTGGATGACACATTGCATCGCTGTACCTGAGCCATTGCGGTTGCAGGTTGCGTGAGTGTTCTGCACATTCAACTCAGCATCACTTCTTTCTTGTTCGTTCACATGAGTGAATGGGAGAAAGCCCGCCGGAGGTGGAGGTGTGGTGTGGTTTTGAAGTAGCACATTCTAAACAGGAGCAGAAAAATGAACACACGCACTATGAAGACCGTTGCAGTTGCCTTTGCCGCTTTGTCCGCCGTTTCAGTTGCAGGCGCCGATGTGATCCGCACCCCAGGGGCACTTTCGCTGGACGCTTCGCTGCAGACGTTTGAGACAATGAGCATGGGTGTTGTTGGAAACTCGTTCGTCTCTGGCAATCTCACGTTCTCCTCGGCAACGGGCTTGGCGATCACCTCGATCGCTGGCTATCCCGCCAACGGCACCGCAGTGACTGGTTTGGTCTTGCAGCCGGTTCGCACCGTCAATGTTGGCCCGGGCGCTTCATACAGCCCGCTCACCATTGAGTTCGCCGCTCCGGTCAAGGAAGTCCTCCTCGGTTGGTTTGACCCCAACTTTGAAGGCAACGTCCTGCAGTGCTTTGACTCCAGCGGCAATTTGCTGGAAGAAGCTCCGGTCGATCTCGGCCCAGTCGGTGGCCTTGCGGCGGCGTACATCGGTTTCGTCCACCAGACTGCTGACATCAAGTCAGTCCGCATGGTGAACCCAAGTGGAAACGACGTCTACGCAGTGGACAACATTCAGACTGTTGTTCCCGCTCCCGGTGCAGGTCTGGCAATGGCGGTGGCTGGTTGCGTCGCGATTCGTCGCCGCCGCACCAAGTAAACAAACTCTCTCCCCCTTTCATCACCTGAAGGCGTCATGCTCACCACATGTCGCCTTCATGTGTTTTTGGCGAGACTATCTTTGGGTGTGAAAAAGGCAGACAAAGAAAACTTGAACTCCCCCGATCGCCAACTCACGTGGACAATCTTGCTCGCAAAGTGGACGCAGTTTGCCAAGTCCTCGCTAAAACTCCCTAAGACCGCTGAGGGCGATCGCTGGCGAACGGCCGTTGCTCCCATTATTTCGCTCCAAGCAGTCACCAGTGCTATGGCCGAACTCGATGAACTCGAGTTTGATGAGCGAGCACTCGCGTTCGATAAGTCCGAGATCATCGTGCGCAGTCGTGCTGAAGAACTTAAGACTCTCTGGGCAGGCGAAGAACTCCCCGAAGCGATTGTCGAAATAATTGACGACACAAAACTTGCTATCGAATGCGCCCGCGAAGGCGGCCTGGAATGGCGACTTCTTCAGGATCGCATCCTCGTTATTCATCCCGGTGAACTCGTCGCACTCTTGCGCTCGCGCGGTTTCAAGGGCGATCTGTTCCTTCCTACGCCCGGAATTCCCATGTTCAGCGGCAGCCCAATCGCCTTCATGCGCGGCCGCCTCGGAGAGCCAGTTGAAGAAAATCATGTCATGCTCGTTGATGAATATCTCAACGCCGAAACCGACATCCAGTGGCAGCCGGGCTTACGTCAGGTCTTCCGCCAATTCGATTTCCTTAAAGGTGGAGCGGCTCGCGACTTGGTTCAGAATTCTTCCACCGGCGTACTCCCGGGCCAACTGCTGATGGTCCAGGCTCTGGATGATGGCGAGCCAACGCCCGTAAACATGCCGCCGAAAAAGAGCAAAGTCGACCCGGTGCCCGTGGTCTTCGAAGTAGACGAAGATGAGGTCGAAGAATCAGACTGACGGTGCGGTCCCCTTGAGCCAGCGCTCAAGGTAATGAATGTCAACTCCGCCGCGGATGAAGTCGGAATTCTCCATGATCTTGAGCTGGAGCGGAATCGTCGTCTTGATCGGCTCGATCTTGAACTCGCGCAGCGCACGGGCAGTTCGAATAATCGCCTGCCGCCGGTCATCTGCAGTCACGATCAGTTTGCCAACCATCGAATCGTAATTCGGCGGCACGGTATACCCGGGCACAACGTGCGTATCCAGGCGAACGCCCGGACCACCAGGACATTCCCATGTCGTGATCTTTCCTGCGCTTGGCCGGAAGTTGTGATCAGGATCTTCCGCATTTATGCGGCACTCAATCGCATGGCCGCGAATTTCGATGTCTTTTTGCCGAAATGGTAATGGCATTCCCGCCGCAACCATGATCGAAGTCTTTACGATATCGACCCCAGTGATCTGCTCCGTAACCGGGTGTTCAACCTGCACACGCGTGTTCACTTCAAGCATGTAGAAATTCTGTTGCTCATCCATCAAGAACTCGACGGTTGCCGCACCGTGATACTTCGCGGCTTTCACGAGTCGGGCTGCAGCTTCGCAGACGGCATCGCGTTTCTTGCGATCGAGTCCTGGTGCAGGAGCTTCTTCGACGACTTTCTGATGTCGCCGCTGCAAAGAGCAATCTCGCTCGTACAGATGTACAGCGTTGCCATGCTTGTCGCCAACAACCTGAACCTCGATATGCCGCGCGTGTTCGAGGAATTTCTCCACATAGACCGCGCCGTTGCCAAAACTTGCGAGGGCTTCCTGAGCCGCCTGCTTTATGCTCAATCGCAGTGTCGCTTCGTTGCGGCAGACTCGCATGCCGCGGCCTCCACCGCCAGCTGAAGCCTTGATAATGACTGGGTAGCCGATCTTGTTGGCAACTTTGACTGCTTCTTCTTCCTCTTCAATCGCGCCATCTGAGCCGGGGAAGACCGGAACTTTGTTCTCGCGTGCGGTCCGCTTGCATTCAACCTTGTCCCCAAGCTTTTTCATCGCTTCAGGGCTCGGCCCGATGAACTCAATCTTGCAATCGCGGCAAATCGCCGAGAAATCTGCACGTTCTGACAAGAACCCATAGCCGGGGTGAATCGCATCAACATCTGCAATTTCCGCGGCGGAAATAATCCGGCTGATATTGATATACGAGTCCTTCGATGGCCCAGGACCAATACAAATTTTGCGATCGGCCATGCGGAGATACGGTGCATCTTTGTCCGCGGTGGAATACACGCAGACAGTCTCGATGCCAAGCTCTTTGCACGCACGCATGATGCGAAGGGCGATTTCACCACGGTTTGCAATCAGAACTCGTTTGAACATGGGTGAAGTTTTATCCTGTAAAGTGCAACTCGCTCGAAGCGCGAGCGGAAGGAGAAGTTATTGACGTAACCAAAGAACAAAGAGAAGCCCAGCCGTGAGCATGAGGAGAATTCCCAGAGCCGAAAAGAGTTGCAAAAGCACATCGATCCAGACTGCTTGAAATTCTCCCGGATTGGCCTGCGATTTCACGCCAGCCCAGTGGCGAACGCGAAGCCGCCTCACGATCAAAAACATCGCGGCGCCTGCAACCAACACCGGAAGTGCGATCACCCACAGTGCGACATTGGCAGTCTGCATCTGCTCGGTGACTGGCCCAACAGGTGTTTGCAGTGAAAGCGCCATGAGAATTTATGCCGGCTTGACAAGGAACATCTTTTGGCCAAACTCCACTGCTTGACCATTCTTGACGAGAATCCGGGCGATCGTTCCCGACTTCTCAGCCTTGATTTCATTGAACACTTTCATCGCTTCAATCAGGCAGACCACCGAGTCGTTATTAATTTTGGAGCCTTCAGAGAGGAAGGGCTTGGCGTCCGGACTCGGCGATGCGTAATACGTCCCGACCATAGGTGATTCAATCGCGATCAACCCTGCATCGGGATCAGCCGCGACGGCACCTGTGGCAGCAGGTGCAGCGGCAGGAGCTGCCGCCGGTGCGCCAGCCTGTGGTGCCTGCGCATAGGCCATGGGCATTCCAGCGGGTGGTCCAATAGTGGGGCCGCCGCCGTTATATATGACGGGCTGATGATTGATCACCGAGTTAAGCCCGCCGCGTTTGAGCTGAACGGTTTCTTTCTCATCCTGAATATTCAGTTCGGTGAGGTCGTTGTCCTTCATGAGTTGGACAAGGTCTTTGAGGTTCTTTATGTCAATCATGCGATTTTCCCAGAGAAAGTGAGGTGAACAAATGCAGGTGTCAAAGCAAGGTCAAGATCAAAGCGTTGCCCAGTCCAAATCCATGGGCAACGAGCACAAACACTCGCTGCCTTTTTCTGTGATGGCAAAGTCGTTTTCAAGTCGAACGCCGCCAACACCCGGGAGGTAAATTCCCGGCTCGATAGTAACGACGTGGCCAGCGGTAAGCACCGTGTCGCCAGCCATGTACGAAACGCGTGGTTCTTCGTGGATATTCAATCCAATGCCATGCCCCAATCCATGGCCGAAATAATCTCCGAAACCAGCGGCCTTGATGTGGTTGCGAGCAATGGCATCAATTTCAAATGTCCGCTTACCCGGCGCTAGTGCGGCGGCAGCCATGTCATGCGCCTCGCGCACAACCTTGTACACTTCCTTCATCTTCTTCGGCCACTTGCCCAGAGCAAACGTCCGCGTCATATCACTGTGATATCCCTCAACCACCGCGCCCCAATCGATCAACAACAAATCGTTCTTCACCAGCTTGGTGTGATTCGGCGTGTAGTGGGGGCGTGAAGAATTCGCCGCCGCGGCAACAATCGAGTGAAAGGAGGCTTCGCGGCTGCCGCGGGTTTGCATTTCTGCTTCCAGCCTTGCCGCAATCTCTTGCTCGGTTCGACCCGCTTTGGCTTTCTTCAAAATCGCCAGCAGGGATTTTTCCTGAATCTTGACAGCTGCCTTGATGTGCCCGATTTCCAGTGCGTCTTTCACCACGCGAAGCTTGGTGAGGAGATTGGGTGCAGGTACTAGCTTGATCGAAACTCTGGCCTTCTTGAACGCGGCAGAATACGAGTTTGCATCCGCAACGGTCATCACCTCAGCCTGAAATCCCAGCCGTCCGTTCAGGCTTGCCGCTAGATCTATCACCGCCGCCGACATGGCAGCTTTACGAATCACGATCTTGCATTGAGCTGCATGTGGGGCAACTTCTTCCTGGTACCGCGAATCGCTGATGAGAATCGGCTTGCTAGCAGACTTTGAGACAACCAGGTAACTGTCCCCACCAAGAAAACCCGTCAGGTATGCAACATCGAGCGGGTTGGTAATGAGCAGATGATCAAGTTCCGCAAGAGTGAGCAATGACCGCAACCGCGTAACTCGCGATGCGTGTACATTGGCAGGCGGTTTGAGATTGGTAGACGCTTTGGGCATGGGAGCCATAATACTCGCTTTAGGAAGCGGTCGTCTTTTGCCTGAGTAAGATGTGAGAGGTAAATGTTTGGTGTTAGATAAGTTGGAAGAGCATTTAGCACCCCAAACTGAACGCGTCAACAAAATCAAGGTAATCGAAGAAATCAATTATGCCATCTTCGTTGAAGTCCGCGCCGGGGAGATTGGAACTGAACGCATCCACAAAATCAAGGTAGTCAAAAAAATCTACAACTCCATCGACATTGAAATCAGCATTGCAGTTTGGTGGCGGTGGACAGGTTGGGGTGACATATACGAGACCAATCAAGTTCCCGACCCCCGTGGAACCGACTGCTGTCGCGGCTCCTGTACTGAGATTCACTGTGTAGAGAATGTCGCCATCATTGTCGACCATGTACATTGTGTGGTTGTCAATGTTGTACGTCATTCCCCCGCAGCCAATGGGTCCATTGAGCGGTCCTACCAGCGTCGCGTTGCCATTGCCCAAATTGACTCGATACAGGCTATCCGTTCCGGTGTTGATCATGTACATGATGCCATTGTCTGAGTCAAAACCCAGAGCGTTAAACGTCGTGGCACCAATAGCGATCCCCGTAAGTCCGATCAGAGTCGCTGCACCATTTGTTCGACTAATTGAATATAGCCCATGGTTGTGAATTGAGACTCCATATAGAAGCCCCGTGCGAGGATCGATCTCGATCGCATGCATAATGATGGCGGTGTCGCCGTACGGTCCGACAATTGTTGTTTGCCGCGTACTGACATTGAGCGTGTGGAGATTCCGCGGCTGTCCTGCGAGTCCTCCGGTTGACGACAGATACGTTGTCTGGGTTGCACAATCGAATGTAAGCGACCCTGTAATATTGTTCCCGGCGCTGATATTGCCAAGGAGCGTCTTGGCACCCGTCCCAATGTTAACATTGTAGAATTGGCGGCCACTCTCACAGGCGTACATCGTGCCCTGACCGGCGGCCTGGGTTGAGGTAAACAGCACCGATCCAAACAGTAGCGATTTGGTCAGAATTTGCATTGCGTCTTCTCCTCAAAGTACGTTTTGAATGTAGAGAGTGACTTACATTTTAGAGTACTGGACAATTACTTCCTTGTCAATCAAATTACCTGGGATTTGAACGTCTCTCCGAGTTGTTTGCTTATCTTGCCAACTACGATCTCCTTGTAGTGTGAGAGGTAATGTGACAGGAAACAATCTCAACTCAATCCCGATAGCGATACTAATTGGTGCAATCGCGCCGGTTGCTCAAGCGGAAGTGAAAGAAGTCACCTTCGCCCACCAGCACGGTCTCACCTACCTCTCTTTCATGGTGATGAACGAACAAGACCTCGTCGAAAAAAATTGCAAAGAGGCAGGACTCGATGTCGCCGCCAGATACATCGCCATGGGCGGTGCCGCTCCAATAAATGATGCGATAGTCTCCGAACGTGCTCAAGTCGGCGCAGTCGGCCCGCCATCACTTGTCCAGCTCTGGTCCAAAACCAAAGGCTCGCTCGGGGTCAAGACCATCGGTTCCATGAGCAGCATGCCAATGTTCCTCAATACCAATCGCGTAGATCTCAAATCGATTTCAGAATTCAAAGAAACAGACAAGATCGCACTTCCATCAGTAAAAGTCTCGGTTCAAGCGGTCACACTGCAAATGGCAGTTGCGCAGCTCTACGGAAAAGACCAATACGCAAAGCTCGACAAGTCCACAATTTCAATGCCGCATCCAGATGCACTCATCGCGCTCACTTCCGGTGGCGCATCTGGAATTACAGCACATTGGACCGGTCCCCCATTCCAATATCAGGAACTCAAGAAACCCGGCATTTCCAAGGTGATTTCCAGCTACGATGTTCTCGGCGGCAAAAGCACATTTGTTCTTGCAGTTGCAACCGAGAAATTCCGCCGCGATAATCCCAAGACTTTTAACGCAGTAGTGAAAGCTCTCAGCACCGCCCAGGAATGGATCGGCACCCACAAAGAAGAAGCCGCCGACCTCTATCTGAAGTACACCAAGTCCAAAGAGAAACGCGAAGACATCCTCGCCATGCTCAACGATCCCGAAATCGAATTCACAATCGTTCCGGCCAACATCCACAAGTACGCAACGTTCATGCACGAGGTTGATCCCAAAAACATCAAAAACGCTCCCACTGACTGGAAAGAACTCTGCTTCGATTTCCTCCACGACAAAAATGGAAGCTGACTTGCACGCATGACAACGCTGATCTCACAATCTCAATCCCCTTCAGATCCGCTTCTCAGCGTCCGCGGCGTCACGCTGCAATACATCACTACCCGCGCCAAAGTCACCGCAACATACCGCGTAGATTTCGATGTTCACGCTGGCGACCGATTCATCCTGCTCGGCCCCTCAGGCTGCGGCAAGAGCAC
>SXGT01094357.1_pt1 | contig 10190 bp, 9 predicted proteins | sample 3176221 | NCBI WGS metagenome assembly SXGT01 (sample SAMN11356862, study PRJNA531348) | freshwater metagenome | isolation source: freshwater sample F1-120 | place: China: Fuxian Lake, Yuxi | collected 2017-12-25
CCCGAAGGCGGCCAGGTTAAAGTCTCGATCGCAAAGCTGAAAGACGGGGCCAAGGTGAGCATCAGCGACACCGGCATCGGAATCCCGCATAGCGACATCGAGAAGCTGGGGCGCCCCTTCGAGCAGGTGGAAAATCAATTCACCAAGAGCAAGGGCGGCTCGGGCCTCGGCCTTGCCATCTCGAAATCCCTGGTGGACCTGCACCACGGTTCGCTTTCCATCGCCAGCACCGTAGGGGCCGGCACAACGGTCACCGTCGAGCTGCGTTCCAATCCAACGGCCGAGAACTCCAAAGCGGCGTAGAGCCCTCATCCGGCCTGTCGGCCACCTTCTCCCATGCAAAAGCACGGGAGAAGGCGCTAAATGACTATTGCCTTCTCCCGTTCGAAGAAAAGGAAACTCCTGTTGTCGTGTGTAGCACGATGTTGCAACGCGTTGCATAACTCTTTGAATTCGCTTGATCTGTGCATTCCAACGTGGCTCAGTGATGGCCACTGTTTCATTTCAAACGCTACCTATTCGGATTGCAGGTAGCAAAGTGGAGACCGCAGATGCCCAAGCTTCACCTGACCAAATCCGCCATTGACGACCTTACGCCGGGTTCCTCAGAAACGGTCTACTGGGATGATAGCGTGCCCGGCTTTGGCTTGAAGGTGACACCCCAGGGCCGCAAAGTTTTCATCGTGCTGTACCGGACCAGGGACGGGTTTAGCCGCCTTCGCAAATATACCATTGGAACCTATGGCCAGACGACCCTGGCGATTGCCCGCATCGCTGCCCAGAAGGTATTGGCAGACAAAAATGAGGGGAAGGATCCCGCTGCGGTAAAACGAGACCTTCGCAAGAGAGTGGTCACCGACACTGTTGAGGACATGGTCAAGGAGTATCGTTCACGCCACGTTGATGCCCTGCGAGCTGGCTATGAAATCAACCGTATCATTGACACGGAGATACTCTGTCGATGGGGAACCAAATCCATCCACGAGATTGACCGGCGTGATGTACTTTCTGCCTTGGACGAGATTGTAGCCCGCGGATCACCTTCAGCCGCCAATTATGCATTCAGCGTCATGAGGGCCATGTTCAATTGGTCCATCGGGAGAGGCATTCTGGAAAAGTCTCCCTGCACCGGGTTGTCCAAACCAGCCCCGGTCAATTCGCGCAGCAGAGTACTTTCCGATGATGAGCTTCGGGAGATCATTTTCGCGGCGCGGAGGACCAGCAGGCCATATGGAGCAATCGTCGAGCTCCTGGCGCTTCTTGGTCAGCGCCGAAGTGAAGTTTCAGAGATGACTTGGCAGGAAGTGGATCTTGATAAGAAAGTTTGGACTATTCCTGCCGAGCGAGCAAAGAATTCCAGGTCTCATTTTGTCCACTTGGCACCCCGTGCCCTCGAAATTATAGTGGCTCAGCCAAGAACAAGCGGTCTTGTATTCCCAACGAGGTCCGGGCAGCCATTCATGGAATTTTCCAACATGAAATCAAAACTCGATATTGAAAGTGGAATAAAAGACTGGGTACTTCATGATCTGCGCCGCACGGTGGTCAGTGGCATGGCATCCCTTGGCATTGCGCCTCATGTTGCGGACAAAGTGTTGAACCACCAATCTGGAGCAATATCAGGCGTCGCGGCTGTCTACCAGCGGCACGAATTTTTGACCGAACGCCAAGCTGCTTTGACACTTTGGGACCAACATATTGCCTGTCTATTCCGGCCAAACTCGTCCATATTTGGCCGATAGTGTGAACACGCTCCATCCCTCCGGAAAATGATTTAATCAATTGAATCTGTCTGACTATCGTTCACTTAACAGTAGTCTTCGGTGGGCGAATGCGAGACGGGCGGTGGGGTCATTGCTCCGAGCGTTTTCCTATTCCAATGCTAAGTCATACAATGCCGTATGCATATAGCTTGAGTTGCAAGATAAATACAGTTGAACCATTTGATTGGACGATGGCCTGGCAAGAGCCCCAACGTTGCAGGTGGCAATCCGCTCATATGCTGTGCGGGATTGCCTATCGCGCTGTCGGCGAAGGGGAGGATCAGCTTCACTTGACCCCTGTGGCCATTTTTCTGCCTTCGAATTCTGCCACGTTGACGCCTCCTCATGGAGCCTGCCATGCCGACCCGTTACAAGCCGAAGACAGACCACGAGCCGCTCGACTATCGTGATGGCCTCAACAGGATCGATGCGTTCTGCGATGATCTGCGTCCCGGATTGCAAGGACTGTTCGCGGACCGTTGCAAGATCGAGTTGGATTTTGATGATTACGCTTTGCTCATCCACCAGCTGAAGGCGAAGCTGACCCGGTTTGCCCTAGACTGCAATGCCTTGCCGCTTCGCACGCCAAGGCAGTTGATGGCCACAGTCACGCACATCGCCAGGCAACCTGAAGACTTCCTCAAAAACATGCACGGCTTTGATCCTGAAGTCGTCGCATTAGTGGGTGATGCCAGTGCGCAGCAGTCGGCGGAAGACGGCAAACTTCTGGAACTGTTCGAGTGGGGCGTCGGCGTGGGTCCTGCGCCAGAGGCCATTGCAGCGGCGGCACGGCTAGCGCTGCTGCGACTGCAATCTGCCGCTGTCGAGCGGCAAGCGGGCGGCAGGGCGGTCCTGCAGCTCCGAAGGCGTCTTGCGGCCGACCTTGCCGGCATCTTGATACGCTTCGGCGGCAAGGTCGCCCGCATCACCCATGATGGCGAGAGCGGCCTGTTTCACAGCTTTCTCGAGCTGGTCCTGCCCGCTGTGTCAGTGCATGCCCGTTCGGCCGGTTTCGCCCTGTCCGTCAGGGGCATGGTGGTGGAAGCCATGGCGGACCAGCGGTCGAAAGAGGCCCGCGCAGGCCGCTGAACGAACCGCGCCCGGTTAACTGCATACCGGCCACTCCGCCACAGGGGCAGATTGGGTTGCACATGGTGCAACTCAAGGAGACCTCCGGCAATGACTGACAAAATTACGAAAACCCCGGTCGCGCCGTCGGCGCCCAATCGCCTCTCGCGCCCGTATTCCGTTTACGGCCACGTTGCTCCGCAACCGGGTGAATCGGCGATGAAAGCCGCCACCAGTTCCCCGAAGGCAGCTGCCCGCCGTTTGCACCGCAAGCGGGCCGCCGACTACCTCGGCGTGTCGCTGAGCTGGCTCGACAAGTCGCGTCTGACGGGCATGGGCCCTGTGTTCATCACCATCGGTGGCCGCGTCCTCTACGACACCGCCGATCTTGAAGACTTCATGCAGAAGAACCGCCACACATCAACATCAGGATAAAGATGGTTGATACGTTTTACTCCATTTTACTATGTATTACGATAAGTATTTGACGGATTAGGAAGTCGTATCTGAGTATTGGTAGCCAATATTACTGTATAGTATTCCTAATTTCTTGAGTTATAATATGGGGTGACACGCCTGAGAACTGCATCCAAGCAATCTTGATCCTAAGGAATAAGAAACATGGACGATCTCCTGCATTTGTTCCCCTCTCAAGGGCCAGCGCCATTACCAGGTGAACCTTCCCTGGCCGATGCCATCGCAGCGATCAGGGCCGACACATCAATTCCAGCGGTCAAGCGCCGCCACTGGCTGACGTCCATGACGGTGTTGGCAAAGGCTATTGGGCGACCGCTTCAGTCGATTCCCTGCCGGATGACAGCACTGCGGCACCACATTGGCCGCCTCAATGCCGCGGCCCTTGGCTGGGAGCCCAAGACCTTCAGCAACCACAAATCAAATATGAAGGCAGCCATCAATCATTTCATGAACGTCCAGAATTTACCCAAGAGAGGGGCGCCGCTGTCGGCTACATGGACGACGATATTTGAGGCCATCCTCGACGTGAAGCCACGCAGGTTGCTCGGTGGCTTTGCCCGCTATTGCAGTGTGCGCGATATTCACCCCGCGGACGTTACCGAAGATCTGGTGATTCAATACTTTGGGTTCCGTGAACTGACGGGTTTCCTTCGTGCTGGTGTGGCGCGTCCCCGCGAATTGATGAAGGCGTGGAATAGCTGTGTAGAGCAGGTCTCTGGCTGGCCACAGCGGCTGCTGTTCCTCCCGGGCTTGCCCAGGGCAACGCGCGGGGCTCAATGGGAGGAATTCCCGGAAACCCTGCATGTGGATATCGAAACCTACCTCGCAGGCCTCGCCAAGCCACATAGATCAGCCAACGGGCGCCGGCGGAGGAGCAACAAGGCATCCACCATCACGACGCGGCGAAGGGAACTTGCAGCCTTCGCCCGTACTGCGGTTGCGGCTGGCGTTCCAATTCAATCCCTGACGTCCCTGGCTGCGTTGCTGCACCCCGACGTGGTAATTCGCGCCTTGGAGTCCTATCTTGAGCTAAATGGCCCGCAACCCAAGGGCTATACGATTGACCTTGCGGCGAAATTGCTTTCCATCGCGAGAACAATTGGTGCCCCACCGGAGACAGTGTCCCACCTCGACGATATTCGGGCCCGGCTGGAGCAAGACCGCGGAGACGTCCTTACTCAGAAGAATCTTGCCATAATCCGGGCGGTCATGATGTCAGACATTTGGGCCAGGGTCTGCTCCTTGCCACGCCGCCTGATGGACGATGCACAGCGTATGCTGAACTGGGCTCCCAAAAAAGCCCTGTCGCTCGCCACCATTGCTTTGCAAATCCAGATTCTAACCCGGGCTCCCCTCAGGGTTGGCAATCTTCTGTCCATTCGCCTAGATCACAATCTCAAACGCAATCATGGGACCGAACCTAGTTATCAGCTCTATTTCCCCAACTACGACGTCAAAAATCGCATTGAGCTGGATTTTCAACTTTCCAGGTCAACCGCAGAATTGATCGATGAGTTCATCCACACTTTTCGCCCGAGAATCGGGGCTACGTCGATGGGTGATTGGCTCTTTCCCGGAAAGGCCGGCAAGCATCGTTCTCCGTCCCATGCAAGCGTCTACATTGCAGCCCTGGTCGAGAAAGAGGTCGGGCTTCGCGTGACAGCTCATCAGTTTCGCCATGCTGCAGCGGCCGTAATCCTGAAGGAGCGGATGGGTGACTATGAGTTTGTGCGCCGCATGCTTGGCCACCGCAATATCACCACTACAATCAGATTCTACACGGCTCTCGAATCCTTCCCGGCCTCCAAGGCTTTCGGTGAGATTATCGAAACCCAGATGGCCAAACATCAAAGCAAACAAGATCCTGTTCGTACTCGCCGCAAACTTCCCAAGGGTGGCTCCAACTGATGATTCAAGGAGACAGTACTGAAATGGGAAAGCCTCCGCACGGAACGGTGCGCAGTCTGAAGCCTGAGGAATGGCCCCTTCCAGATCAGGAGGCCTGGAAATGGGCATGCCGACCTAATGGCAGGCTCACCCGCGGAGGCAACGCCGCGCACCTGAGTCCCGCTACCCGTGCCGATCTTGAATGCCGCTACGGCCTGTTCCTTAATTACGTCATGCGTACGTCAGGTCTAGTTATGGGGGGCAATCCAGGGAGTTCAGTCACGTCTGACCTGGTAAGCGGGTATGTTGCAGAGCTTGAAAAGCGCGTTGCCTCGGTGACAGTTCATGGCTCAATTGCAAAATTAAGACGCATGACACAGCTCCTTGATCCTGCAGCAGACCTCAAATGGCTAAGCGACATAGAAAACGACCTCGCTCTTGACATGACACCGGCCTCAAAGTTTAACCGCGTCGTGGAAAGCGAAATCATCGTCCTCGCGGGCCTCGCTCTCATGGAAGAAGCGATGGATGCTATAACGAGGACCCCCCTTCAGCGGGCACGAGCCTACCGAAATGGGCTTATGATTAGTCTGCTTGCCCTGTCTCCGATACGTCTCAAGAATTTTTCCAGCCTGACTCTCGACCGAGATTTTATCCAGATAGGTGCTGATTGGTGTATTGCCCTAAGTGCAAGGGAAACTAAGGAAAGGCGACCAGATGAGCGGCCGATTCCGCCATTTTTCACCCGGTACATAGATGCATACTTGAAAATCTATAGGCCCACATTTGGATATGCGGGCAAAGAGCTCTGGGTTGGCATTTATGGTATGCCTCTGAGCTACCTTGGCGTCGAGCGCATTGTAACCGAGACGACCCGGCAAACCCTTGGCATCCCCATCTCTCCCCACTTGTTTCGCGCCTGCGGGGCGTCAACAGCCTACATGCATGGAGGAACCAGGCCAAACCTCGCTTCGGCACTTCTGAACCATCGTGACCCAAAGATCACTCAGGAGCATTACAATCGATCACGGAGTGCTTTTTATGGACGCGCGTTTGAGAAACTATTGGACACTACACCGTGATGCCAGGCGCAATTTTTGCAGTTATTTCGGCCGTATCCAAGGAGCGGAACAAACATGCTCTGCCCCCAAAATTTCAAATGTCCACCTGTTCTGCGATCTCAAGTGTGGCGTCGATGCTCGGATACGCTCTTGAACTATGTCGAGTCCAAGAACGGCTGCAGCTGATACTGCATGCGTACCTGAAATCGGGTCATTCTGCGGCTATCATATTTGAGGCTGGGACGCGGCTTGTAAGGGCGGAACAATCCGATGCATGTCTGAAGTGCTCGATCCGCGCGAATTTAGCCGATTTCGGCACCCCGCAAGTATTATCTGGAACGGCAGTATCTGACGCGGATCTTTGAGCGTTTGCCACCTCAGGGTTGCGATCTCTGTCATTGACCGATCCTGGTACGGGCGCGTTCTCGTGAACGCATCGAAGAACTGGCAAGTGATAGCGATTGGCGGAGGGCAGACCCAATAGAAAACTTGGGAGAATGAAAGTGTCAGTCGACATTACGATAGTTGGCTTATTGTCGAAGCGACGTATAGGCACCAAGCAGCTCAACGGCACTACATCTAGAGCAAGTCTCAGTTTGATTGAATCGGAATTGGGATTCGCAAATCACCTCTGATCTGATTCAACAAGTCTGCTGGAATGGAGGCTGGCAGGCATGGTTCAAGCTCTTTCCCTTGATATTCGCAAACGCATGGCGAAGGCGGTTGATGCCGGTTCGTCGCGCAACTCGGTTGCCAAGCGGTTTGATGTTGCACCGAGCACGGTGATCAAGTTGATGACCCACATCAAGGCGACAGGCAGCCCTGCGCCGAGGAAGATCGGTGGTTATCGCAAGCACAAGCTTGCCGCCCATGACGTAATGGTGCGGGAACTTCTGCAGACCACGCCGGGTGCCACCCTGGACGAGTTGGTTGCAGAGCTCGCAAGGCGCGGGATCACAACCAGCAGGTCCGGGCTTGACCGCTATTTCAGCCGTATCGGCTGGAGTTTTAAAAAAAACCCTGCACGCAGCCGAACAGGACAGGCCCGACGTCAAGGCGGCTCGTGAGGTCTGGCGCGAGCAGCAACCAGCCCTCGATATCAAGAGCCTCGTCTTCATCGACGAGTCAGGCTTCACCACCAGCATGGTACGTCGCTCGGGCCGGTGTCCCATTGGACAAAGGCTCCTGGCTAAAGCCCCGCACGGCCACTGGCGCACCACGACCTTCATCGCTGCCTTGCGCAGTGACGGCCTCAACGCGCCCATGACGCTCGATGGCCCGATGGATGGCGAGACCTTTCGGGCTTGGACCGAACAATTTCTGGCGCCCGTTCTCAAGCCAGACGACATCGTCGTGATGGACAACCTGCCAAGCCACAAAGTGGCCGGTATTCGTAAAGCCATCGAGGCGCAGGGCGCTTGGCTCCTCTATCTCCCGCCTTACAGCCCGGACCTCAATCCCATCGAGATGGCGTTCGCCAAGTTCAAGGCCGCACTACGCAAGGCAGCCGCCAGAACTGTCGGAAAACTCTGCGCAGAGATCGCTGACACACTCACGACATTCTCACCGCAAGAATGCGCCGCCTACCTCAAGCATTGTGGTTATGCCAACTAAACGGGATTTGCTCTAATTGGTGCTGCGCGGGGAAATGGACTTCCTGAACCGCCGCATCTCTATTTTCGTCTTTTTGTAGGGATGTCACCCTTAAGCGCTGATCTTATGCAACTCCAGATCGTATGCATTACGAGCTTCAGAGTAGCGCCGTCTTGCGCAAGACATCGGAAGTACAGGCCAGCCCTATTCGGTAGTGCTGATAAGCCCACGGCAGCATCTTTATAATCAAACGAGAGCTGCCTGCCTAAGTTTAGGATTTCTTGGATGACCGTTTTGTCACATATGACGAGGACCGTGCCTTGTGCACCAAAGTTACCAGTGACGCCGATTACTCGGCGCTGTAGTGAAGACGTATCCAAACGTAATCGGTCGGTCACGAGAAGGCGCCCCACCGCATCCTCGACCACTATTTCACTTCCGTAGAATTTCGGAACCGCCCCAAGTGCCTGTGGATCGTGCATTAGAAAAGAGTCTGACACCATTACCGTCGCACATTCGGCCGCTCTAACACGGATGAATGACGAAAACTGAGATTGTGGGAAAAGAATCTGCGGATCAGGCAAGAATTCAACATAGCTGCCTGCATGAGCCAATATTTTTATTTCCTGCCGCGCCTGCCCGGCAGGCATACTATGAACAATCGTCGCAGCTTGAGTTGTCACATGGCATTGGGCTCCGGCCTGGGCGGTCAGCTCTATTTCGTGGTGATCGTACTCATAAACCCCGCCTGAACAGGATTGAGTATATACGGTTGCAAGGTTTGGATGTGCCGGATCGTGATACTGAACTTTACATACATGGAAGGGATAGGAGGCATATTGTCGGTCAAGGAAAGTCCGGCCCTCTCCATCACAGGAGAACTCAAGGGTCATCTGGCCATGAACGAGACGCCGACCGGCGGCATTCTGCTGAACTACTTTGGCGCCTGCTACTACCACGTTGTCAATGTGTGAACAGAACATCGTGAACGAGCCGGTCTACCAACTGCTCAATTCCTGCCCCTGTCTTACAATTGGTGAGCATAACTGGACGACCACCTCGTACGCTCTCGGCTTCCTTCACCATCAAGCCAAGATCGGCGCCAACATAGGGCGCTAGGTCAGTCTTGTTAATAACGAGGATATCGGACCGCACAGTGCCCGGGCCCTTCTTGCGCGGAATGTCATCACCGCCAGACGTATCGATGACGAACAACCAATAGTCAACAAGTTCAAGTGAGAAAGTCGAGGCGAGATTGTCGCCGCCAGATTCCACAAGAACTACATCCAATTCAGGAAATGTGTCGACTAGTTTCTCTACGGCCTGAATGTTCATAGTAGGATCTTCACGGATCGCTGTATGCGGGCAGGCGCCCGTCTCAACTGAAAGCACGCGATTGGGATCGATGAGGCCGGACCGTTTGATGCGCTCGGCGTCCTCACGTGTGACCAAATCATTCGCAACGATGGCCACCTCAATATTGCGCGCCATCAAAGCAGGAATGAGCCGCTCGACAAGGGCCGTCTTGCCAGATCCCACCGGGCCGCCAATGCCAATACGAGCGGCGCTAGGGCGCTTCTCCCTGTTCCTCATCTCAGCATGTACCTCTGCGCCAGGGGAAGCTTCTTTGCCGGTTCGCAAGTTGCAAGCGCGCCATCAACGAAAACATCGAAGGTTTGCGGATTTACCGTTATCTTTGGGCACGCATCGTTGTGGAGCATGTGTCGCTTGTTGAGTTTTCGCGTTCCCCTAGTTGGCAACAGCATCTTTAATAGCCCAAGTTTTCCGGCAATGTCAGCATCAATCGCCAAGGGGTTCACAAAGCACGCGCTGAGTGCCTGCTTGGCGCGGCCAAAAGCCCCCCATTGAGGCCGCATTAGAAGCGGCTCGCAGGTCATGAGACTCGCTGCACTGTCGCCCATGGCCCCCCATACGATAAAGCCACCCTTCACCACAATTTCCGGCTTGATGCCGAAGAATCCGGGGCGCCAAAGTACTACATCGGCCATTTTACCCGGCTCGAGCGACCCCACATAATCATCTATGCCAAAGGTTCGCGCCGCATTAATCGTGTACTTGGCAATGTAGCGCTTGATCCGCTCGTTATCGCCGCGCTTCGTCTTCTCCTCCGGAAAGCGGCCGCGCTGGTCTTTCATCTTCGATGCAAGTTGCCAGGTCCGACAGATCACCTCCCCGATGCGCCCCATGCCCTGACTATCTGATCCGAGCATGGAAATCGCGCCTAAATCGTGGAGAACATCCTCCGCAGCGATGGTTTGCGGGCGAATGCGGCTCTCGGCAAAAGCCACATCTTCCGGAATGGCGGGATTGAGATGATGGC
>SXGT01111064.1_pt1 | contig 10189 bp, 10 predicted proteins | sample 3176221 | NCBI WGS metagenome assembly SXGT01 (sample SAMN11356862, study PRJNA531348) | freshwater metagenome | isolation source: freshwater sample F1-120 | place: China: Fuxian Lake, Yuxi | collected 2017-12-25
AATCAAACTTCGGCCGGCGACAACTCGGGGGAACTGCAAAAAACAACAGACTGGCGCGGAGCATTCATGATTGGCCTGGCCGGCACAATCCTGGTGACCGGCGTCGCACCCTTTGCAGTGCAAAGCATGGGCGCGGACTTCCACGCAGTCCATATACTTACACTTGATACAATTTTCCGTGACCAGATAAGTCATAAGGGCAATTCTCCGGCGATTGCTGCGCTTGCTAGCGTTTTTGCCGCTCGCATGCAAGGCGTCACAATAAAGGCCTGCTCTAGCTACCAGTCCTACAGAAAATCCCTTTGGCAAGCTGCATGATAATTAGCTCGCTCTCATCCAGGATTCTCAAGCCTTAATCACAAATGGATGATTCATCTGAATAAACTTCGTTGCTTTACTACAGTCGCGCTAAGATCGCCCCAAACGCAGTTTCAGGGGCAAGCCAGCTGAATTGTGGCAATTGATGCCGCGCAAAAGTAAATTGGCGTTTCGTATAGCGTCGGGTGTCCCCTTTACCGAGCTCAATTGATTCTGTCAGAGAACTCTTGGCGTTCAGATAGGCGATAAGATGCGGCACGCCATGGGCGCGCATGCAAGGCAAGCTTGGGTCAAGGCGGCGCGCCTCTAAAGCTCTGACCTCATCCAGAGCTCCTTCGCCAATCATCTCATCAAATCTGTGATCAATGCGCTTTCTCAACCAGTCTCGATCTGGGCTGAGAAAAAAGGCTGCGCAGTTAAGGCCCTCAAGCACAGATGTTGCTCGGGGACCCTGAAAGGAAACAAGCGGCTTTCCTGTTGCTATGAAAACTTCCAATGCGCGCAAGATGCGCTGAGGATCTGAGGGCTTAAGCTTTTCAGCAGTAAGCGGGTCGAGGACGGTCAGTTCCGCATGGAGTTTTTGAGCGTCTTTGCCAGCCGCTTGTCGACGGATCTCATGACGGATGGCTTCAGGGACTTGAGGAATTTCTGATATCCCGAGTAGAGCTGATTTGAAATAAAGCCCTGTGCCGCCAACAAGGATCGGCGTTTGCGCTGTTTCTTTGAGCTGATGAAGAACTGCTGATAGATCGTTGATCCAGCGCCCAACAGAGTAATTTTCAGATGCGTCTACATGACCAAAAAGGAAATGGGGTGCGGATTTTTCTTCCTCTGGCGTTGGTCGAGCTGTCAGAATACGAAGGTCGCGATAGACTTGCATCGCGTCCGCGTTAATAATTGCGCCATTGATTTCTTTTGCAAGCTGCAGCGCAAGCGCAGTTTTGCCTGAGGCAGTTGGGCCAGCAATGAGAATAGCGCGTTTGTTCATGCGCCTATTGCCGTGCAAATCGTCGAGATGTCAAAATTGATGCCCTATGTCGCCACATTAATTGCCGCGCCCAAAGCAAGATTGGCTGAAAATAATCTTAAAGAGGCTATTGATGCGATGGGCTTGACGCAAGTTGAGACATCCTGGCTTGCAGTAAATGGCGCTGCTGATTTGACATTTACATCACAGGATCCAGAAAGCGCGATAAAGGGATTAAGCGCATATCTGAAAGATACGCAGATTGATTTTATTTTCCAGGTAAAAAAAAATCGCAAAAAAAAATTACTGATCGCCGATATGGATTCAACAATGATTGTTGAAGAATGTCTTGATGAATTAGCCAGATTTAAAGGATTAAATCAGGAAATCTCTCACATTACTGCGCGCGCTATGTCTGGCGAGATGAGTTTTGAGGCGGCGTTGAAGGAGAGAGTTGCGCTACTTTCAGGGGTCACACGAGAAGAAATAGGACAGCTTATTGAGCGCTTAACACTCATGCCCGGCGCACGTACTTTAGTTGCGACGATGCGCTTTAATGGCGCCTATACAGCTCTTGTCTCTGGCGGCTTTGAACCTTTCATCGAGTCAATCGCTAAGAGACTTGGGTTTGATGAAACGCGCGCAAATAGACTTCTTATGAAAGAAAATTGTATCTCAGGCCAATTAGCCTATCCGGTGTTAGGACGAGATGAAAAACGCAGCGCGCTTGAAGAGATCCGCCGCGCCCGTCAAAGTCCACAAGAACTTACTTTGGTTGTGGGCGATGGGGCGAATGATCTTGATATGCTGCTGAGCGCTGGATTGGGCGTGGCCTATCATGCCAAGCCGATTGTCGCGCAAACCGCACATGCGCGAATTGATCATGCTGATCTGACCGCGCTTCTTTATGCGCAAGGCTATCGTCAAGAGGAATTCCGTTAAAAGGCTTTCTCCCAGTTAACGGGAGAAAGCCCAGAGATACTTATTCAACAGGCAGGGCGATGAAATGCGCATCCCCTTGCCCATTGGCGACGGCAAGCAGCGCCGTTTTTTTGCCAGCGTCCTTCAATCCCTTGATCTTCTTTATTGCGTCAGTGGGATCGGCGACAGGCTCTTGATTGACTTCAAGAAGGATTTCGCCAGGTGATAAACGTTTTTCAGCTGCTTCTGAACGCGGATCCACAGCTGTGATTAAAACGCCAGTTTTCACGCTATCCTTGATCTGGAACCGGGCGCGGAGTTCGTCCGTTAGGCGCGATAATTCAAGTCCCAAAATATTTTGAGAGGCAGGATTGGCTGGTTCAATTTTGTCGCGCGCGCCCGCATCATTGGCGGCGGTTTTTTCGCCATCTTCCAAACGGCCAAGTTTAACAGTTTTCACTTGCTCCTTACCACTGCGCACGATGACGAGCTCAACATCCTTACCCACTGGAGTTGCCGCGACAAGTTTTGGAAGATCGCGGGATTCTTTAATGGGTTTGCCATCAAATTTTGTGATTACATCGCCCGCTTTCAAACCGGCAGGCTTGGACGGACCTTTGTCATCAACGCCAGCAACAAGCGCCCCGCGCGTTGCGCCAAGGCCAAGGGTTTCTGCAATGCCGTCATCTACATTTTGGATGCGAACGCCTAACCAGCCGCGGCGCGTTTCGCCAAACTGCTGAAGCTGGTCGATTACAGGTTGGACAGTATTGGATGGCGTCGCAAAACCAATTCCGACAGAGCCGCCGGAGGGCGATAGGATCGCCGTGTTAATGCCAATGACTTCGCCCTCCATATTAAAGAGCGGGCCACCAGAATTGCCCTTATTAATTGAGGCGTCTGTCTGGATGTAGTTATCATAAGGTCCGCTATCGATATTGCGATTTCGCGCAGAAACAATGCCGGCGGTAACGGAGCCGCCAAGACCAAATGGATTGCCGACTGCTAATACCCAATCGCCCACGCGAGATTTATCGCTATCGCCAAATTTAACTGATTTGAGCGGCTTTTCTGGCTTAACCCTGAGTACTGCAACGTCAACCTTTTGATCTTTGCCGATCACTTCCGCTTTTAATTTTTGGCCATCGTTAAAGATGACTTGAACTTCATTTGCGCCATCGATGACGTGATTATTCGTAATCACGATACCGGCTGGGTCGATAACAAATCCTGAACCAAGCGAACTGGATTTCCGCTGATGGGGCATTTCTGGCATGCCTTGACCGCCGCGACGGCGGAAGAATTCTTCCAGTAAATCATCAAAAGGCGCGCCGGGCTGTCCCATTCCTGGCGGAATATTTTGACCGTCATGTTTTCCATGTTTTGTGGCATTGTCCGCAGATTGCGTCGCCGAAATATTAACAACAGCATCTGAAACTTGAGCAGATAAATCGGCAAGAGAATCTGGTCCCTTGGCATAGGCTGGCGATAGGGAAAGGCAGAGCAGGGAAAGCGTAACGAAGCAGACAAGACGACGTGACAATAAAGTCATTCCATTTCTCTCCAGATACTTTTTAAACGATTGATCGGATGAATTCATATTTCTTATGGTTGCGCAGGCTCAGAAGACGCGCGCGGCGAAGCCGAGGGCATAACGCCTGTCGGCGTTGAGAAGAAACGAAAGAAGTCAGAGCGTGGACTTACAAGAAACCTTGTTTCATTCGGTTTAAAGGCGGTCTCATAGGCTTGCATTGAGCGATAGAAAGCGAAGAAATCAGCGTCTTTACCAAAGGCTTCAGCGAAGATGCGATTGCGTTCTGCATCCCCTTCGCCTTTAATTTGATCCGCTTTCTGTTGCGCTTCAGCCTTTAAGATAATCACGTCGCGATCTGCTTTTGCATTTATCTTTTGCGCTTGTTCGGAGCCTTGCGCACGATATTCGGAAGCTTCTCTTTGTCGCTCAGTTTGCATCCGTCCATAGACTTTTTCTGAAATTTGTTGGGGCAAATCAACGCGACGAATACGGGCGTCAATAACAGAGACGCCAAATTTGCGCGCCTCAGAGTCGGCCTGTTCTTTCATTTTCACGATCAGTTTGGCGCGCTCGTCGCGAACAATCTGTTGTTGATTAGCTTCGCTTAATACTCGCCGCACAGCTGAGTTCAGAACCGATGCGAGCTGATTATTGGCTCCCATGACGCTATTGACGGTTTGATAAAAACGCAGCGGGTCAACAATTCGGTAACGAATGAAGCTATCGACCTCAAGACGTTGGTTGTCTGAAGCGAGCACTTCAAGGTTTGGACTTTCAACATCCAAAATCCGGTTATCTAAAATGACCACATTTTCAATGAACGGCAGTTTGAAATGAAGACCAGGTTCGGTGATGAGGCCTCGACCGACAACGGGCTCGCCAAAACGCAGGACAATCGCTTGCTCGATTTGGTCAATGGTGAAAGCGGCGGAAAACAGCGCGCCCACTGCTAGGAAAAGAGCAATCAGAAAATAGGGGAGGGATGGTTTCATTTGCGGCCTCCCTGAAATGGCGCGAAGGCTGGCAAAGGTACAAAGGGCGCTATGTTAGAGCCTGTTTTACTCGGATCATCGAGGATAACTTTATCCGCTCCGCCCAAAACGCGTTCCATTGTTTCAATGTACAGGCGTTCACGCGTCAGCGCTGGCGCATTTTTATATTGTTCGTAGATCTTATCAAAACGCCCAGCTTGACCGCGGGCTTCGGCGACCGTTTGCTCGCGATAGGCTTCCGCCTCTTGTAGAATGCGGGCTGCAGCGCCACGCGCCTCTGGGACAACGCGATTTGCATAGGCTTCCGCCTCGTTGCGCAGGCGTTGCAGATCTTGTTGGGCGGCTGTCACGTCGCGAAACGCCGCGATCACGGATTGTGGGGGGTCGACTGAAAGAAGGAGCACTTGCAGCACCATGACGCCGCTATGATAGTCATCGAGAACTTTTTGCATCAAAGCCTGACAGGCTGGTTCGATGAGCTTTCGATCTGCTGTCAGAATTTTCTGAATTTGAGACTGGCCAACAATTTCGCGCATTGTGCTTTCTGCAACGGCTTTTACCGTTGAGTGTGGGTTCGCGACATTGAAGGCGTAATCTTCGGGTTTGGACGGGTCTATCTGCCAAACCACGCGGAATTTGATATCAGCGATATTTTCATCGCCTGTGAGCATCAGGCTCTCTTCAGAGACTTCCGAATTACGACCTGGGGCAGGCGTATGATGAGAGACATCGAGTTGCCCGCTATCGCGAAAGCCGACATCCGTGAGATTTCGGTCAGTAACAGCGAGCTTGATCACGGAGCCAATTGGAGCAGGCAAATTGTAATTTAGCCCAGCCTGGGTTTTGCCGCGATATTTTCCAAAAATAAGGTTGAGGCCTATTTCATTTGGCCCAACTGTATACAAGCCGGTCGCCAGCCATCCTAAAAATAGGATTAGCAGGCCGGCCGCAAAGCTCTTTCCGCCAAACCCAGAGGGGAGAAACTGGTTGAAGCCATCTTTGCCGCGACGCAACAGCTCATCCAGATTGGGAGGCTGATTGCCGCCGCCCGAGCCTGAACCCCAGGGCCCACCTGGCTCTCCCCAGGGATTATTGTCTTGTTGACCCGGCCCGCCTTGATTGCTCCAGGGCATATTTCCCGCCGATTGTTGATGTGGCCTCAAAAGCGACGGTGCGCCGCATGTTGTGTTGATATAGGGGCTCATGCAGGGCGCGGCAATGCGGCGTGGAGAGAGAGAAAATGAGGGCGTCGATCGTAATGGCCCAAATCGTCGCTGCAATCAGGGGCGAAAGAGATCCGGGAACCAGACGAAGACGAATGAAAGGAGAAGCGCTAGAAAAAAGCCCATCATCAAGCTTCTTAAAAAACCGCCGCCAAATTCATCCATAGAGCCGCTCCTTAAGAGTCTGACAGGTAACTTCTGCGTTATTAGATCATGTTGCAGCAAAATTTTATCTACAATTCGGAAAAAGTTAAATGAAAGATAGGGCGTCAGACCAGCGCTCCAAGCTTTTAAGAAAAAATAGGGTCTTTTTTTTGAATTATTAAATGCTTTTTTTAATGCCAGATCATCTCACTGAAGGCGACGATAAAATATAAATATCCAAGCGCAATAATGGCTAAATTGTGTTGGTGTTTTAGGCCTTTTAATTCAACTTAATTAATGAAGGGGACGGGTAGAGCTTAAAATCTGTTGCGCATTTGCAACAGTCCGATCAAAAACAATCCCTTTCAGGCTAAAATTACACGTTGTAGCTGGACTTTATCAATGACTGAGAGAGAATGCGTAAAGAGAGAAATAAATGATTGGATTCCACCTATGGAATTTTTTGCAGTTCCCCCTGCTGGCAAAGACAGGGATGATTTAATTCTTGATCTTGTATTAAAAATTCGTGATTACGCTGGGCTTACATTTAAGCAGCGCATGATTTTGAGCAATTTAAAAATAAAGATTCTTCAATTTGGCGCGCAGAAAATCTCATCTGAAGAGATCGCGCTTGCAAACTCAATTCTTTCTGCCGCTCCGATCTCTTTGCAGGCGGCCTAAGCTTAGGCCACGCTGCAAGAGACTAACTGAGAGAGCCCCTTTAAGCGCTCTCTCCTAATTATTGGCCGAAGAGATCATCAAAAAGGGACTCATTTTCTTGAGTGGATTGAGATTGCGGGGTTTTGTCACCGCGAATTTGTTTAATCTTTTTATGTTCGATTGACTGACTAACTCTTTTGGACTTCTTCGCTTTAACGCGCTTCTTTTCATGTGCTTTTTGATCTAACGCTGAAATCAATTTGCCAATAGAGTCTTCCTTTTTCTTATCTTTTATCCAGGATTTTTCTAATTTGACCTCATCTTTGAGGGTTTGTTCTGCGCCAGTTAGCTTAGGCGCGTTCGTTGATCCTGGCGAAGTCGCCGGTTTTGCGGTTTCATTTTGGGCAAGAATAATTTTTAACGGCCGCCCAATAGGGTCAGGTGTTTTTGCTTGAGCGAAGTTTGCAGATTGTAGTGATATAAGAAAGATCAAAGAAAAGTTGCTGAGATTATTCGTGCGTTTAATATAATTGGGTTTCATAGAGGAGATCATTGGCGCTCTCTAATTCCTGTTGTGACATGATGCACGCGCTAAATATATTTTTAGATTTATTAACGCGCGATGACCTGATTTTTAAAAAAATACCTTACGTCGAATTTCCTGGACCAGTCGGTCAAAAAAATCTGTCGTCTTTCAATTATTCGACACATAACTTTTTTGACGCATGTACAGTGCATTCGAATTGAAGAAGTATAAAATAATACGCGCTTTACATCAAAGGGGCCTCGCCCAAGGTCGATAGATGGATGGGGTCACGTTTTTGACAGCTCGGCTAACATCAAACGTAAAAACCCATCCGCCCTAGGGGGGTATAATCATAAAATATAGTAGGATCAGATACTTAACTTAATTTGTTGCGCTGTTGCGCCTGATCTTTCGTATTAAGTCAGCTGGGAGAGACAATCATCGGCGTCGGCTAAAATCTCTTTTTGGCGTTGGTTGGTCCAGTTCGCTAAAGTCCGATAGGGCATCGCAAGGCGTGGATTGCCGGAAAGCTTATCTTTATTTTTAATCAGAAAGGCCCAATAGAGGCGATTAAACGGACAGGCGTCAGCCCCGGATTTTTGTTTAACGTCAAAGACGCAGTCTTTACAAAAATCTGACATTCGATCGATATAAGCTCCGGAGGCTGCATAGGGCTTTGAGGCCATGCGGCCGCCATCGGCAAAAATCGCCATGCCGAGGGTGTTGGGCATTTCCACCCATTCGAAGGCGTCGGCGTAAACAGCAAGATACCAACGTTCAATCTCTCGCGGGGCGACGCCAGCTAGGAGCGCAAAATTTCCAGTCAGCATCAGGCGTTGGATATGATGAGAATAAGCGTAACGCGCCGTTGAAGAGATTGCTTCAGAAAGACATTTTAAATCTGTTTTACCTGTCCAGTAGAAATCAGGCAGGGGACGCGATGCTGAAAGCGCGTTTGTTTCTGCATAGTCCGGCATTAGGTTCCAGTAAATTCCTCGAACATATTCTCGCCAGCCAAGGATCTGGCGAATAAAACCCTCAACAGGGTTAAGCGGGGCAGTTTTTTTTCGCCACGCCGTTTCTGCAGCGCGACACACTTCACGCGGGTTGAGAAGACCAATGTTAAGCGCTGGAGCGAGAAGCGAGTGATATAGAAAAGGCGCGTCTTCTTTCATGGCGTCTTGATAGGCGCCAAAATTTGGCAAAGCATGAGTAATAAAATCCTCTAGCGCAACAAGCGCCTGTTGACGCGTCACAGGCCAACCAAATTCTGTTAATTCACCAAAGTTTTTGGTAAAACGCTTTTCTATAAGGCTGATAACTTTGCGTGTTATTGGATCGGGTGGAAATCGTTTACGCGCAGGCGGGGTTAGATCGGCGGGTAGCCTTTTGCGATTTTCGATATCAAAATTCCAAGCCCCGCCAACTGGTTTATCCCCATCCATAAGGATTTCATGGGCGCGGCGCATGTCATGGTAAAAATGCTCCATGCGCCACAGACGGCGACCCTTTGCCCAATCAGCAAAATATTTGTGTGTTGCAAAAAAACGACTGTCCGTTCTTACCTCGATAGTTATTTTGAACTTTTCAGACCAGCTTTGAATCATGTTTTGTACACGCCATTCGCCGGGTTCTGTGACGATTAGGCGTTTAATTTTATGACGTGAAAGCGCGCGCGTCATTTCATCTGTAAAATTGCCAGTGTTGTTTGGATCGTCCAGTTGAACATAGTCAACAGTTATTCCAGATTTTTCTAATTCGGCTGCAAAATGACGCATTGCTGAAAGGATTAGAACGAGTTTTTGCTTGTGATGGGGCACATAAGCGCATTCCTCTAAGACCTCCATCATCAAAACAATATCATTGGCTATATCAAGATCAGATAAAACAGATAGGTCATGGCTGAGTTGGTCGCCGAAGATGAGACGTAGTGTCTTCATGATCGTTTTATGCGCGTTAGAAACTGCATCTGGAGCTTTCTAGACCGATCTTTGGTTTTAAGGTCGCGTGACAAGATAGAATGATCTAATTCTCGACAAGCTTGCGGTGAAACCATATTGGGAGAGATTACTTTCTAAGGAGGATTCTCATGGGCTGAAAACGCAGCCACATATCTGCTTTTTCAAAGTTAGGTCTTTCCTTGAAATTTTGAAACCAGGCATCAATTGCCGCATAGTCTTTTAACAGGCCATATTCCCCAATCATTGTTAATCGGGTGAGTAATGTAACAGTTAGGATATCGATTGAGGAGAGCCGTTCACCCAATATCATAGGCGCAGGTTTAGGGAGCTTTGTGAGAAAGGCCGTTACGCTGAGCAGCTCATGTTCAAATTTATCCCGAAGAGAGCCTTGCTTAAAAAAGGCGATCCGAGCCTCATTGAGCATGATTTTTTCTGCAACAGCATTTTTATCGGGTGCGGATGCGCGCTCTAATTCAAGTTGTTTGATGATTTTTTTGAGTAGGCGCGGAAAAACATAATGAAGGGGCGGAATGTTCAGCATGGCCTTTGCAAAGGTAATTTTTTCAATTTGAATGGCATAAAATTCATCTTGCAGAGCTTGGATCGTTTTTTCTAATGAGCGATCTGAATCAAGCCAATTATTGTTTGTGTGGCTTTGAGCGAAATTAAGAATATCGCGAGAGTCTGTGTAGATATTATTTCCGTCTATCAGGGTTGGGACGGTCATTTTTGGATTTAGGTTTTGATACCAGGGCGCAAGCTGCTCCTTTTTGAAATGAATATCGAGCCTATGATCGTCAAAATTTACGCCAGCCTCAAGCAGTGCAAGCCTGGCGATCATAGAGTAATAGGAGGACGAGGCGTTATAGAGCTGCATGAAGGATACCTTTTTTCTCTATATCCCCCTATGGAAAAGGGGCCCGTAAGGATTATAGAGCCTCGT
>SXGT01380298.1_pt1 | contig 10189 bp, 9 predicted proteins | sample 3176221 | NCBI WGS metagenome assembly SXGT01 (sample SAMN11356862, study PRJNA531348) | freshwater metagenome | isolation source: freshwater sample F1-120 | place: China: Fuxian Lake, Yuxi | collected 2017-12-25
GCCGAGGACTATCGCTACTTCCCCGAGCCCGATCTCGCGCCCGTCGCCCCGTCACGCGAGTGGGTCGACGAGCTGCGCGGCACCTTGCCCGAGCCGCCGGTGGAGCGACGCAAGCGCCTGCAGGGCGAGTGGGGCTTCAGCGACCTCGACATGCGCGACACCCTCGGCGCCGGCGCCCTCGAGCTCGTCGCGGCGACCATCGATGCCGGGGCGGCACCGCAGGCCGCCCGCAAGTGGTGGCTCGGCGAGCTCGCCCGCCGGGCCAAGGAGTCCGGCGCAGCGCTCGCGGACCTACCCGTCACGCCCGAGCAGGTGGCCGGCGTGCAGGCACTCATCGACGAGGGCCGCGTCAACGACAAGCTCGCCCGCCAGGTGCTCGACGGCGTGCTCGCCGGTGAGGGCAGCCCCGAGGAGGTCGTCGCGGCCCGCGGGCTCGAGGTCGTCTCCGACGACGGTGCCCTGGGTGCGGCGGTCGACGCCGCCCTCGCGGCGAACCCCGACGTCGCCGAGAAGATCCGCGGCGGCAAGCTGCAGGCCGCCGGTGCGCTCATCGGCGCCGTCATGAAGGAGATGAGGGGCCAGGCCGACGCCGGCCGTGTCCGCGAGCTGATTCTCGAACGCCTGACCTGAGCAGCGGCCCCGATCCCGCACCAGCGAGGACCGGGGCCCGCGCTCAGCAGCGGTCGATGAGGGCGCGCAGCTCGTCGAGCACGATCTGCGGCTGCTCCAGCGGGATGAAGTGCGACGTGTCGAGCTGCAGGTAGCGCGATCCCGCGACCCGTTCCGCGGCGGTCCGCATGGCGGCCGAGCTGGTCAGGAGGTCGCGCCGTCCCGCGACGAACGTGGTCGGGACCGAGATGCCGCTGAGCGAGACACGCTCGTGCTCGGAGACGCCCAGCGCGAGTCGGGCGTACCAGGAGGGGTGGGTGGAGAAGAACTCCGCGACCATCGCCTGCACCTCCGCGGTGTCGGCTCCGCGACCGATCGCTCCGGACTTCTGCAGCAGCCGCGTGGTCGTGTGGGTCCAGGGGATGCGGCGCGTGACCGGCGCCTCCAGGTGGCCGACGACGGTGGTGGCGCGGGCCAGGGAGACCATGAACGGCTTGGCCACGAAGGGCGGCACCCGCCACGGGGCGAGCATCGTGGAGAACGTGTTGCCCGGCACGCCGGCGACGGCGAGGATGCCGTCGACCCGTTCGGGGAAGCGGTAGGCCAGCTCGAAGGCGACCGTGACACCGGCCGACCACGACGCGACGACCGCCGACTCTAGTCCCGCGTCGTCCATGACGGCGACGGCGTCCTCCACGAACGCGTCGAGGTCGACCCGCCCGTCGGCCGGCCGGTCGGACCCGCCGACCCCGCGGTGGTTCCACGACGTCACGTTGACGCCGCAGTCGGGACTCGTCAGCGACGGCCACGACTGCGGGTTCGTGCCGAGGCCGTTGGACAGCAGCACCCGCGGGCCGTCCGCGTCGTTGGTCCAGGCGCGCAGCCGGGTGCCGTCGGCGGAGCGGACGTCGCGGAAGCGGACGCGGTGAGCAGTCGTCACGAGGCCTCATCCTGCCACGCCACGGGGCCCCCGGCTGGTCCGTCTGGCCAGGGTGGGTCCGGTTGCCTAGAGTGCGGACCATGCAGGCGGGGGAGGGCAGTCGGGCGACCGACCTCGTCCTGGAGGGCGGCGGCGTCAAGGGGATCGCGCTGGTGGGAGCCGCCGTGGCGCTCGACGAGGCCGGGTGGCGCTTCCCGCGCATCGCCGGGTCGTCGGCGGGGGCGCTCGTCGGCGCCGTCATCGCAGCGATGCAGCGTGCGGGGGAGCCGCTCGCGAGGGTCGACGAGATCATGCGCACGCTCGACTACTCCGCGATGCTCGACCGCCGACCCGTCGGCAAGGTCGTCGGCGTCGTCCCACGAGCCGCCGACGCCTGGGGGATCCTGTTCCACCTCGGCATGTACCGGGGTCGTCACCTCACGGACTGGACCCGCGGTGTGCTCGCCGACCTCGGCGTGCGCACGTTCGCCGACCTCGCCTTCGACGACCCCGGGTCGCACCTCGGCAGCGAACGGTCCTACCGGTTGGTGGTCACCGCGAGCGACCTCTCGCGGCAGCGCCTGATGTACCTGCCGTGGGACCTCGACTCCTATGGCGTCGACCCCGGTCGTTTCCCTGTGGCACGAGCGGTGCGCGCGTCGGCCGCGATCCCCTTCATGTTCGAGCCGGTGCGGCTGAGGTCGCGGTTCGGCACCTCCACCCTTGCCGACGGGTCCTTGCTCGAGACCTACCCGATCGACGTGTTCGACCGGGACGACGGGCTGGCGTCCCGGTGGCCCACCGTCGGCGTGCGGCTGAGCTCGCCGTCGGACGAGCGGGCCCCGGCGACGCCGGTGCGCGGCCCCGTCTCGATGGTCGTCAGCCTCATCTACACGACCGTCGACTCCACGCAGGTGCGGCACGTCTCGGACCCGGCGGACCTCGAGCGCAGCATCTTCGCGCGCACTCGCGGGGTGCGGTGGACGGACTTCGACCTCACCGCGCAGCAGCAGGACTCGCTCTACGACGCCGGGTACGCCGCGGCCAGGCGCTGGCTCGACGAGCACCCCGAGGGCCCGGCTGTGACGCGTCAGGGCTCCTGAACGGACGTCAGGCCTCGAGGCGCTCCAGCAACGCCTTGACGAAGGCGTCGGCCCCGGTGTCGGTGTGCTGGAGGAAGAACGACGGCTCGGTGAGCTCGAGCTCCATCAGCTGCCACGTGCCGTCGGGGGCGCGGACGATGTCGACACGGGCGTAGAGCGGGACCCTCGGCAGCAGCGACGACGCGGCGTCGAGGACGTCGGCGCCGAACGCGACCTGCTCCGGGCTCGCCTCGCGGGCGCGGATGTCCTCCTTCAGCTCGGGCAGCGTGCGCGGGTCCTCGCCGTCGGCCAGCAGGGCTCCCTTGCGGAAGGCGTGGGAGAACCGCCCGCCGAAGAACAGCAGGCCGGTCTCGCCGTCGGAGTCGACGCTGGCGACGTACGGCTGGGTCATCGTCGCCCGACCTGCCGCGAGCAGCCTGCGGCCGTGCTCGACGGCGGCCGCGGCGTCCCGCCACCGGGCGGTGTCGGCGGCACCCGCGGAGACGGTCGGCTTGACCACCCACTCGTCGGCCGCGGGCAACCCGTCCACGTCCTGCACCGACCACGCCGTGGGCACGATGCGCACCCCGGCGGCCTCGAGCTCGCGGAGGTAGTGCTTGTCGGTGTTCCAGGCGATCGTGGCGGCGTCGTTCAGGAGGTGAGGGACCCGGCCGCTCCAGTCGAGGAACTCCTCGCGTCGGGGAACGTAGTCCCAGCACGAGCGCACGACGACCGCGTCGAAGCCACCCCAGTCGACGTCGGGGTCGTCCCACACGACGGTCTCGGAGTCGAGGCCGTTGGCGTCGGCGGCACGGTGCAGGTGCTGCAGGTCGGGGTCGTCGAGGTAGGCCGCTCCCGCGGCCCAGCCGATGCGCGTCATGGGTCCAGCCTAGGGATGACGCGATAGAAGCATATTGCTTCATTCTTGCCAGATGAAGTCATGTGCTTCATCATGGACGGATGAAGCCGATGCCTTCGCACGAGCCGGTGCACGCCGTCATCGGTGACGTGGTCGGCTCGCGGGACCACCCGTCGCGACAGGCCGTCCAGGAGGCGGTCCTGCGAGCGCTCGAGACCGCCGACCGCGGCGTCACGTCGATCCAGCGACCGGAGCCGACCATCGGCGACGAGTTCCAGAGCGTCCACGCCGGCCTCGCCGACGCCCTCCTCGTGACGGTGCTCGTCCGGCTGGCGCTGCCGGAGGAGCTCGACGTCCGCTTCGGCATCGGGGTGGGAACGCTGGAGGTCGTCGGTAGTTCCGCCTATGGTCTGACCCAGGACGGCCCGGCCTGGTGGGCCGCCCGCCAGGCCGTCGTCGAGGTGGAGGAGAGGCAGCGATCGATGCCCCACCTGCGCACGCGTCTCGTCCGGCCCCTCGACGACGAGGACGACCTCCCGGCCGGTGCGACCGAGCCGGGGCTCGTCAACGCCTACCTCGAGACCCGCGACTTCATCGTCACCGGCTTCGACGGCCGACTGCGCCGCATCGCCGCCGGTCTCCTCGCCGGGCGCAGCATCACGCAGATCGCGGACGAGGAGGGCATCTCGGCCTCCGCCGTCTCCCAACGGATCCGCCGAGGCGGGGTCCGTGCGCTCACCGAGTCCATCGCCCAGCTGCCGCGGGGCGCCTCGTGAGCGTCGTCGCGCTGCTGCTGGCGGGGGTCGGCCTCGCCGACCTCCTGCCGCGGTGGCGGCACGCGGTCGCGCTGCTCGTGGTCGTCGCCGCTGCGCTCGGGCTGGGCGCCGGCTGGCACACCCTCTGGATCGCCCTGCTCGTGCTCCTCGTGATCGTCGTCTGGCTCGACGCCGCCTCCCACCGCTCGAGCGCCGGCACCCGCGTGCTGGCCGTGGTCCTCCTCGGCCTGCTCGCCGCGTCACCGGCACTGCGCTTCGCCGACGCCCCCCTGCAGCGCTGGTACGACGGTCTGCCGGTCCCGGGTCTGGCCACCGTCCCGCTGGAGCGCGCGGCCCTGGCCGTCGGAATCCTGCTGTTCCTGACCACGGCGGCCAACGTCGTGGTGCGCCAGGCCCTCGGAGCCGTCGGACCCCACGTGCTCGAGGAGGAGCAGAGCCTCAAGGGCGGACGCCTGCTCGGGCCGCTGGAGCGCTGGCTGGTCTTCGGGTTCGCCGTCGCCGGGCACGTCGCCGCTCTCGGCGCGCTCGTCGCCGCCAAGGGGATCCTGCGGTTCCCCGAGATCTCCCGCGACACCGCCGACGGCATGCGGGCCGAGTACGTGCTCGTCGGGAGCTTCGTCAGCTGGACGCTCGCGCTCGCCGCCGTCCCGCTGTTCTGAGCCCGGCCCGGGGCCGAGGGGGCCGCCGCCGGTCGTACTCTTGTCCTCATGTCCAGCCAGACCCCCGACCCGTCCAAGGACGTCGCTCCCGGCGTCGACATCAAGCCGCGCAGCCGCGACGTCACCGACGGTCTCGAGCGCGCTGCTGCCCGCGGCATGCTGCGTGCCGTCGGCATGGGCGACGACGACTGGGTCAAGCCGCAGGTCGGCATCGCGTCGAGCTGGAACGAGATCACCCCCTGCAACCTCTCCCTCGACCGGCTGGCCAAGGCCGCCAAGGAGGGCGTCCACGCCGGGGGTGGGTTCCCGCTGGAGTTCGGCACCATCAGCGTCTCCGACGGCATCAGCATGGGCCACGAGGGGATGCACTTCTCGCTCGTGAGCCGCGAGGTGATCGCCGACTCCGTCGAGACGGTCATGCAGGCCGAGCGGCTCGACGGCTCGGTCCTGCTCGCCGGCTGCGACAAGTCGTTGCCCGGCATGCTCATGGCTGCCGCGCGCCTCGACCTCTCGAGCGTCTTCCTCTACGCCGGCTCGATCATGCCGGGCAACGTCGACGGCAAGGACGTCACGATCATCGACGCCTTCGAGGCGGTCGGCGCGTGCATGCGCGGCCTCATCACCCGTGAGGAGGTCGACCGCATCGAGCGGGCGATCTGCCCGGGCGAGGGTGCCTGCGGTGGCATGTACACCGCCAACACGATGGCCTCGGCCGCCGAGGCCCTCGGCATGAGCCTGCCCGGATCGGCCGCGCCGCCGGCGCCTGACCGGCGTCGTGACGAGTACGCGATCAAGTCCGGTGAGGCGGTCGTGGAGCTCCTTCGTCGCGGCATCACCGCCCGCGACATCCTGACCCTCGAGGCGTTCGAGAACGCCATCACCGTCGTCATGGCCCTCGGCGGGTCCACGAACGCGGTCCTGCACCTGCTCGCCATCGCCCGCGAGGCCGAGGTGCCGCTGACGCTCGACGACTTCAACCGCGTCGGCGACAAGGTCCCGCACCTGGGCGACCTCAAGCCGTTCGGCCGCTACGTCATGAACGACGTCGACAAGGTCGGCGGCATCCCGGTGATCATGAAGGCCCTGCTCGACGCCGGCCTCATGCACGGCGACGTCATGACCGTCACCGGCCGGACCATGGCCGAGAACCTCGCCGACATCGACCTCGGGCTCGACGGCGACATCATCCGCCCCCTCGACAAGCCGATCCACAAGACCGGTGGCCTGACCATCCTGCGCGGCTCGCTCGCGCCGGAGGGTGCGGTCGTCAAGAGCGCCGGCTTCGACTCCGACGTCTTCCGCGGCACGGCCCGGGTCTTCGACGGCGAGCGTGCCGCCATGGACGCGCTGGAGGACGGCACGATCACCTCCGGCGACGTCGTGGTCATCCGCTACGAGGGCCCGAAGGGTGGTCCCGGCATGCGCGAGATGCTCGCCATCACCGGCGCCATCAAGGGCGCCGGTCTCGGCAAGGACGTCCTGCTGCTCACCGACGGTCGCTTCTCCGGCGGCACGACCGGCCTGTGCGTCGGGCACGTCGCGCCCGAGGCGGTCGACGGCGGGCCGATCGCGTTCGTCGCGGACGGTGACCCCATCACCCTCGACGTCGCCAACCGGACGCTCGAGGTCGAGATCGACGCCGCCGAGCTGGAGCGCCGCACGCAGGGGTGGGAGCCGCACCCGCCCAAGTACACCTCCGGCGTGCTCGCCAAGTACCGCAAGCTCGTGAGCTCGGCGGCGCACGGCGCCGTCACCGGGTAGTCCTGCGTGGCGGACTTCACCGACGACGAGCTCTCCGTCGCGCTCAAGGTGCTGGGACAGGCCCAGTTCCTCACCGACGACGACGAGCGGTACGTCGCGCTGCGGCGTGCCTGCGGCTCCTTCTACAAGGACGTCAAGAAGCAGCGTCGCAAGGCCAAGCGGGAGGCGACCGCGGCAGCCGACCGCGAGGTCGTCGAGCGGACGGCCACCGGCTCGGCCCAGCGCATCGACGACGAGACCGCGGGGCTGCCGCTCGCGTCGTCGGCCCGCGGCGCGACCGCCGGGGTGCTGCAGGTGCCGCGGGGCTGCTACATCTGCAAGACCAAGTTCACGCTCGTCGACGCCTTCTACCACCAGCTGTGCCCCGAGTGCGCCGAGCGCAGCCACGCCAAGCGCGACGCCCGCACCGACCTCGCCGGACGTCGAGCACTGCTCACCGGCGGTCGGGCCAAGATCGGCATGTACATCGCGCTGCGGCTGCTGCGCGACGGCGCCGAGACCACCATCACCACACGCTTCCCTCGTGATGCGGTGCGGCGGTTCGCCGCGCTGCCCGACAGCGAGGACTGGATGCACCGGTTGCGGGTGGTCGGCATCGACCTGCGCGACCCCGCCCAGGTGGTGGCCCTCGCCGACGACCTCGCGTCGCGCGGGCACCTGGACATCCTGATCAACAACGCGGCACAGACCGTGCGCCGGACCCGAGGCTCGTACGGTCCGCTCGCCGCCGCCGAGGACGTCCCGCTGCCGACCGAGCTGCGCCACGGCAGCGGGGGCCCCGAGCTGGTGACCTTCGGCCACACCAGCGACCTACACCCCGCCGCGCTCGTCGGCTCGGTCGAGGCGCACCCGCAGCTCGCCGCCGACGCCCGCACCGCCGACCAGCTCACCGCCGACGCCAACGTCCGACAGGCGATGGAGGCGGGCTCGGCCGACCTCTCGCGCATCGACGCCGGCGGACTCGTCCCGGACGTCGTCGACACCAACAGCTGGGTCCAGACGGTCGACGAGGTCGACGCCCTCGAGCTGCTGGAGGTGCAGCTGTGCAACCAGACGGCGCCCTTCCTGCTGATCAGCCGGCTCCGCCCGGCCCTGGCCGCCTCGCCCGCGCGCCGCACCTACGTCGTCAACGTCTCCGCGATGGAGGGCCAGTTCTCGCGTCGCTACAAGGGCCCCGGGCACCCGCACACCAACATGAGCAAGGCCGCGCTCAACATGCTGACCCGCACCAGCGCGGGGGAGATGCTCGAGGCCGACGGAATCCTCATGACGGCCGTCGACACCGGATGGATCACCGACGAGCGTCCGCACACCACCAAGGTGCGGCTCGCAGCCGAGGGCTTCAAGGCTCCACTCGACCTCGTCGACGGCGCGGCGCGCGTCTATGACCCCATCGTGCGTGGCGAGGCCGGCGAGGACGTGCACGGCGTCTTCCTGAAGGACTACGAGCCCTCGCCCTGGTGACGGCTCGCTGGGCGGCGGCGCGCGGACGCTCCTAGACTGGCTGCCCGCCGGGCGACGTGGAGGAGGATTGCCGTGATCGACGTGCTGTGGGGGCTCGGGGGGATGGCCGGACTCCTCCTCGTCGCGGCCGCGTGCTCCAGCGACCGGCGCTCGATCCGTCTCCGGACGGTCCTCGGCGCCCTCGGTCTGCAGGTGGCGTTCGCCGTCCTCGTCCTCTACTGGCCGCCGGGTCAGCGCGCCCTCGGGTCGCTGTCGGAAGGCTTCCAGGCCGTCATCGACACCTCGGGCGAGGGGATCGGGTTCCTGTTCGGTCCCGTGCTGCCGCAGGAGGGCAGCGTCTTCGCCTTCCAGGTGCTCCCGGTGATCATCTTCTTCGCCTCGCTCACGGCCGTGCTGTACCACTGGCGGATCCTGCCCCGCGTCGTCGCGGTCCTCGGTGGTGGGCTCGGCCGCCTGCTGGGGACCAAGCGGGCGGAGTCCGTCAGTGCCGCGTCCAACATCTTCGTCGGACAGACCGAGGCGCCGCTGGTCATCCGGCCGTACATCGGCGGGCTGTCGCGTTCGGGCCTGTTTGCGGTGATGGTGGGTGGGTTGGCGTCCGTGGCCGGCTCGGTCCTCGTGGGCTACTCCCTGCTCGGCGCACCGTTGGAGTACCTGATCGCGGCCAGCTTCATGGCCGCACCCGGTGGCCTCCTCATGGCCAAGATCATCGAGCCGGAACGTTCCGTCCCCGACGAGGCCGGCGCAGCGACGGAGCCGACCGACGACGCAGCACCGCGCGCGGTGGCGGGGACGACGGACGAGTCGCACGTCGACTCCTCGTCCACGGGGCCCGCGCCCGAGGCAGGGTCCGACGCCGACGTGATGCGCTACCGCAACGTCATCGACGCCGCCGCGACGGGAGCCTCCGACGGACTGCGCCTGGCCCTGACCATCGGCGCGATGCTGCTCGCATTCATCTCCCTCATCGCGCTCGTCAACCTCGCGGTCGGGGGGATCGGCGGCTGGTTCGGCCTCGACGACCTCACCTTCGAGCGGATGCTCGGCTGGATCTTCGCGCCGGTGATGTCGATGATCGGCGTGCCGTGGTCCGAGGCCGTCGACGCCGGGAGCTTCCTGGGCCAGAAGCTCGTGCTGAACGAGTTCGTCGCGTTCACGAACTTCGGCCCGCAGATCGAGTCGTTCACTCCCAAGACCGCCGCGATCATCACGTTCGCGCTGACGGGCTTCGCGAACCTCGCGTCCCTCGGCATCCTGCTCGGTGGTCTGGGCGGGTTGGCGCCCGAGCGTCGCCCGGAGATCGCGAGCCTCGGCCTGCGCGCCGTGCTGGCAGCCACCCTCGCCAACCTCATGAGCGCCACCCTGGCCGGCATGCTCATCGGTTGACGGGACGGCCCGACGACAGCCTGAGTCCGCATGCTGGTACGGCTCGTCTCACCCCTTGATAATGAGGGGGCAGACGTCCACACTGGCCAGGTGCACACCACCCTCCTCGTCGTAGCGCACTGACGCGACGACCCGCCGGTCACCGCGTCACCCTCTGTTGCCATGATTCGGCCAGGGGGTTTTTTCATGCCGAGCCCCCTCCACGCCCTCCCCGCCCCGCCCTCCCGAACGAAGGAACGACGATGACGCAGCAGGTCACCCGACCGAGCACCGAGACGTTGACGGGCGCGCAGAGCCTCGTCCGCGCCCTGGAGCAGGTCGGCGTCGACGTCATCTTCGGCATCCCCGGCGGCGCCATCCTGCCCGCCTACGACCCGCTGTTCGACTCCTCGATCCGGCACATCCTCGTGCGTCACGAGCAGGGCGCCGGGCACGCCGCGCAGGGCTACGCGCAGGTGACCGGCCGAGTCGGCGTCTGCATGGCCACCTCCGGACCGGGCGCCACCAACCTCGTCACGGCGATCGCCGACGCCTACATGGACTCCGTGCCGATCGTCGCGATCACCGGACAGGTCGCCAGCGGCGCCATCGGCACGGACGCCTTCCAGGTTCTGATGCGCTGACATTCCAACAATGTGAAAGCGGTCAGAGTTCTCGCGAATGACATCGAGAAC
>SXGT01220478.1_pt1 | contig 10188 bp, 7 predicted proteins | sample 3176221 | NCBI WGS metagenome assembly SXGT01 (sample SAMN11356862, study PRJNA531348) | freshwater metagenome | isolation source: freshwater sample F1-120 | place: China: Fuxian Lake, Yuxi | collected 2017-12-25
CATGGCATACCGCGGAAACTCCAGGATGCGCATTTGGCGAAACTGGTAGGGACTGAAGTTTTTCCAGTTGTAGGCAAGGGCATCTTTCATGCCTTTCATCATCCGGTGGAGGTTATAGGTATGGCCGGGGTGGTAATAAATCTCGAGGTTGATGGGTTTTCCATCCGGACCTTCCCATACCTCTTTTACCACCTCGTAGCGGGCCGATAGGATACAATAGAAATTGAACATGGGCACATCCATGTCATATTCAAAGTACCTTCGGCCGTTTTCGGTCCATTCGCGCTTGAGGTAGCCCGGGGCAATGGCGATCTGGTCGGGATCCGTGCTGAGGGTAGCCCCGAAGCGGATCTGGTCGGCATCGTCGCCTACCAGACTGATTTTCAGCCCGATGGGGTCGTCGCGGTCCCGCATACGCGCCCGCTCGGGAAGGCCTTTTTTCCGCCGCTCGTCGTCATCTGACAGCTCACGGTTGTCGTCGTACCCAAACGAGGGGAAGTACAGGTTGTTGATAAAAGTCCCGTTGGCAACCACATCGGTATTGGGTTCACCTTCCTCAAAGCCATTGGTCACAAAATCGATTCGCCAGTCGAGCCGGAGGCTGTCACCCGGCTGCAGGGGTTTTGCCAGCCGGTACAGGGTGTAATCAAACTCTTTGAACTCTTTTTCCACCTTTGCCCCACCCTCGAAGCGCACGTACACCGGCTTTGCTTCCTGCTGGTAGGCCATTTGCACATGCACCACCTCAATGGGCTGGCTGGTTTTGTTTTTCAGAATATAATACCCCTCCACCTCCATGTCGCGGGAACGGGGGTGAATATCCACTTTCAGCCGGGTTTCCACGATCCGGGGCTGCGGAATGTCTTTGTACACCTTGAGGGTGCGTTCATAAGCTGCCTGACGCTCCTCAATCGTTTTGCTGGAGGCATACTCATGCAGGATATTGGTGTTGTAGAAAATAAATCCGCCGGTAAGGGCAAACACCACACCGGCACCACCGCCCACCCAGGCCGAGCCGCGGGTAAACCGCTGCCGGGCCAGTTGCCACCGCGTTTTGATGGCCGTATCCATTCCCCGCATCGAGAAAAGCACCGCTGCCACAAACATGCCCACGCCCAGCATAAGCCAGTACAGCTGAAACCACGCAAACGAGGGCACATAGGGACCAAACCGGTTCATGTCGCTATAACTGCCCAGTTCACCGCTGCCAAACTGAAAGAGCTTGTGCTCAATCCCCAATTGCTCCGCCACCAAAGAGGTCAGGATAAAAAACACCACGATGATGGCGTGACCCACAAACTTGTGGTTGGACATGGCCTGGATAAAAAATCCCAGCATCGAATACAGGATCAGGAAGAGCAGGGTTTCGGTAAACAATTCTCCGATGTATACCGGCACCTCAAATTGGTAGTAACCATTTACCGCCTGAATACCCATTCCGGCCAGAATGAGCCCAAACAGGAGCACTACAAACACCCCTGTGAGGGCCAGAAATTTGGCCACCGGGGCCACGTACTGGTTTACCGGCAGGGCATCAAAAATCTGGTTCATGTTCAGGTCGCGCTCCCGCCATACCAGCTCACCGGTGTAAAACACGATGAGAATAATGAAAAAGAGGTTAAACTGGCTGATGAGGTCAAGCATGTAGTAGGTCAGCGGCAGCACTTTCAGGCCATACATCTGGTTGAAATACTGCGCATTGATAAACATGGAGGCAAAGCCAAGGGCCACAATGGTGAGGAAGGGTACGGAGCGCACGATCTCGCGGAAATAAATGCGCATGAGGGCCAGCACCTGCTCAAGGGTTACACTCCCGCCGCGCTGGGTGGTTACACCTGGTAGTCCGGTGGAAAGCGGCCGCTCCCCGGGTATGGTTTTGCGGTCTTTTCCGGCGCGGTTGGGTGCCTCAAAAGTGAAGAAGGCATAGGTCACCGCGAGGGCCACTATTCCTAAGCCAAGAAAAAGCAGCCGGTTCCAGAGCAAATACCCTTCCAGCGGAAAAACCTGTGTGTTCTGCTCCGCCACGGTCCAGTACTGCGATATGACCCGCGTGGTAACCATGCCGATCGGGTCGGCGATGGCTGCAAAGCTGCGGTCCTGAATATCGCGCACCAGGGTGCTGAGAATCAGGTAAGTGACGAGTACCGCCATACCCTGCACAAACACGGTGGCCATGCGCCGGGAAAGGGTGCCTCCCATAAAAAATACGGCCCCTGTAAAAAACAGGTTAGGGACCACAAACACCAGAAAGGGCTGGAAAAAGTGCCAAAAATTAAAGGGCAGGTACTGCTCTTTATCGAGCCAGGGCATCACCGAGCCCAGCATAAAGCCCAGCAGCATACCGGTGGATACAAGCAGGGCAATGATAAAGGAGCCCAAAAACCGGCCCAGCAGGTAATCGCGTTTTTTGATGGGCGTGGTAAACATCATGCCCTCGGTGCGGTGCTCAAAGTCGCGCATCACGGGAACCCCCATAATGGCCGAAATAATGAGCAACCCGGGCAGAGCGGTCAAAATTACCATCATGCTCGCCAGCACCGTGGGTGCATTTTCTTTTACCTGCCCGGTACCGCCCCCGATGGTGATGCTGTCGGATGCTATGGCCCCAAAGGCAAGAATGAACAGGATGGCGAAGTAGATATAGGTAGCAGGCCGTGCAGCCCGGTACTTGAGTTCGAAAGCTGTGATTCGGAACAACATACAGGCGAAAGTTGGAGGGTTCAGGCAGCAACCACAGACTGAGATGCGGAAATAAGGGAAAAATACACGTCCTCCAGGTCGGGCTCTACGGACTCAAACCCTTCGCCGGGCAGGCTGTCGCTCAGCACATGGATCTGAGGCTGACCTGCAATGAGCTTATCCGAGATCACCCGGTACTGCTCTTTAAATGACTGGAGCTCTTCTTTCCGCACCCGGCGGCGCCACACTTTTCCCCGCAAAGATTCAATGGCCTCCATGGGGTTGCCCTGCATCAGGATCTGACCCAGGTTGATCACCGCCATATCGGTGCACAATTCCTTCACATCGTCCACAATGTGGGTGGACAGAATCACCACCGCCGACTCGCCCAGTTCGCCGAGCAGGTTGTGAAAGCGGTTCCGCTCAGCAGGGTCGAGGCCGGCGGTCGGCTCATCCACAATGATGAGTTTGGGGTTGGCGAGCAATGCCTGGGCAATGCCAAAGCGCTGCCGCATACCGCCCGAGTAGCCACCCAGGTTGCGGTTGCGGTGCTCCCACAGGTTGGTTTTGTGCAAAAGAGATTCCACCAGGGCCCGGCGCTCCCCTTTGTTGGTCACCCCCTTCAGCACCGCCAGATGGTCGAGCAGCAGCAGGGCCGTCACTTTTGGATATACACCAAACTCCTGCGGAAGGTACCCAAGTGTGCGGCGTACCTCATCTTTTTGGGTTAGCACCGACAAATTACCGAGCATGATTTCTCCGCTGTCCGGCTCCTGCAGGGTGGCGATGGTACGCATCAGGGTGGATTTCCCGGCTCCGTTTGGTCCCAAAAGGCCAAACATGCCCTGCCGGATGGTAAGATTTACGTCCTTTAGGGCATGCACCCCGTTGGAATAAGTTTTTGAAAGGTTGCGGATTACAAGTTCCATGCTTTACCTGGGGTTGAAAATTGGATGAATATAAGATGCAAGTCATTACCCTTAGGTTGCAGCAATGAAATAATGGCCCCACCCTTGTCCGAAAAGGCGGTTACCCGCTACCTTTAGGTTTTTATCCGCCATGATTTTTAAAAACCAGCTGGTAATCGAATTCGCCTCCGTACTTGCAGGGCCTACGGTGGGCATGTTTATGGCGGAATTGGGGGCTCGCGTGATCAAAATTGAATCCCCCCTCGGGGGAGATGTTACCCGCTCGTGGAAATTGGCCACCGAAGACCGCGCCAACGACCGGCCGGCCTACTTCTGCTGTGCCAATTGGGGCAAAGAGTCTATTGCCCTCGACCTTTCAGACCCCGCCGACAGGGAGGCGGCTTTGCGCCTCATTTCCCATGCCGATTTTGTGCTCACCAGCTTTCGTACCGGGGCAGCGCGCCGCCTGGGCCTCGATGGCGAATCGCTAACTGCCTCCCGCCCCGAGCTGATTGTGGGTGAAATCAATGGCTATGGCCCTGATACCGACCTGCCTGCGTACGACGCCATCATTCAGGCCGAAACGGGGTTTTCTTATCTCAATGGAAAAGACGGCCTTCCCGCAAAAATGCCCGTAGCCCTCATGGACCTCATGGCAGCGCACCAACTAAAACAGGGGTTGCTGGTAGCCTATATCCAGAAGGTGCAATCGGGCAAAGGCAGCGTGGTAAAGGCGTCCTTGCTCGAGTCCGGCCTGAGTGCGCTAGCCAACCAGGCCACCAACTGGCTTACAGCAGGCTTCGACCCGCAGCCTATGGGTTCTGAGCACCCCAATATCGTGCCTTACGGGTCCCTGTTTCCGGCCCTCGACGGGCGACCTGTGCTGCTCGCCGTGGGCAGCGATAGCCAGTTTGTCGCCCTGTGCGGGGTGGTGGGTGAGGTACCACCCCCCGAATTTGCCACCAACCTCCAGCGCGTGCACCAGCGTGAGGCGGTAAAATCCTGGCTGGCCCCCCGCATGGCGCGTTTTCCTTCCACCGACCTGCTCACCCGCCTTGCTGCAGCAGGGGTGCCCGCCGGAGCCGTCAACCCGGTATCTGTCGCACTGGCCCACCCGCTTACCACCCGCATCCTGCACCGCGACGGCGACCTCGCTGCCCTGCATACCCTCGTAGCCCATTCTGATTCGCGGGAAAAACCCGCACTTTCGCCCCCGCCCCACCTCAACGCCCAAAGCGATGCGCTGCGAAGGGAGTTTGGCCTGTAGGCTGGTTTACGTCAGTGCTTCGCGGTTGGCAAGCCGGGTCCCTGAAAGCGGGTCATGGCTGGGTAAATAAATGAATTTGCCTGTACGCGCCCATTCCCGGATCTGCCCGTAGGTTTTCAGTGCGGTATTCCAGTCGGCTACAATGCCGCCCCGGTGGTTGTGCAGCAACTGGTGCTGGGAAAAGGACGCATCCCCAGCGAAAAAAAAGCAGGTATCCCCGTGAAAAAATGCCACCGACTGGTGGCCGGGAGTATGCCCGGGGGTGGGCACCAACCAGAGATATTCGGTCACTTTCCGGGCGGGGCCAAAAGGGGCCACCCGGTCGTCAAAGGTTATTTGTTTCAGGCGAAGGTTGGGCGGAAAAGTGGAAGTCACGGCCCCGAAAGGCTGGTTCCATTCTTTTTTGTTCACCCAAATCTCAGCCCCTGTAAAAAACCGCAGGCCATCGGTATGGTCGAGGTGGAGGTGGGTGAGCAATACCGCATCCACGGTTTCGGGCGGCTGGCCCATTTGACGAAGAAAAAAATCTGCCTGCTCCTCTTCCGCAACCGATAGGTGCAGGATGCGCCGGGAAACCCGGCCCGCCATGTCTCCGCTCAGGTAAGCCGGGTCATTTACCCCCGCAAATTCTCCTGTATCAATGAGAAAATTGCCCTGGGCGGTTTTCAGAAAAAATACCCATACCGGCAAGGCCTCCGTCCACCGGTGGCTGCCCAAAATGGCCGGAAAACGAAGGGCGGGCGGTCCCTGCCAATGGTAATGGGGCGGCCGCACCCGCACCGTTCCGGCAGAGAAGGCATATATCTCATGCTGGTCGTCAAGGCGGAGGTGTACGTGCGGGTAATTCATGGCAAACGAAGGCAAATCAGGATGGTAAACGGGATAAGCTACGAGGGCTGAATGACCCAACCACGTGAGAAAACGCCTGCGGGTCATTGCTGTTCGGCCTGGGCGCGGATTTTTTCCATGGCTTCAGGCAGTTTCTGCTGGTAACCGGGTGCCAGCATGCGCCAGAACAAACCGGCACTCAGGCCTTTAAAAGAGACGATGTGGGTAAAGCAGGTTTGGCCGTTTTCCTGCTTCCACTCCCGGCGGATAACCAGTTTGCCCAATGGCAGACGGGTTTCGAAGGTGTAAGCCTGTCCGTCGGTAATGTCGGTGATTTCAAAGCGGGCCTTGTTGCCGCCATCCGAAACGAGGGTGCCTTTTGCCCCGGGACCAAAGCTACCCTCCAGTTGCGCCGAAGTCAGGCCGGAGTCCCAGGTATGCCAGTTGGGTACATCGGTCCAGATGCGCCAGATTTCGGCACCGGAGGCCGGGGTGCATACCGTGTGCTGAAAGCTTTTTTCAGCGGGAGAAAGGGTCAGAAGCAGGATAAAAGTCATGAGGTTCATGTTTTTTCCCCAAACTTCCGGCTTCTCCGGCCCGGACTACTTGACCTATGTTAGGTTTGGCCCAGCTGCCAGTTTTTTCCTTATCCGGCTCAGGCTTTCAGGGGCAATGCCGAGGTACGAGGCAAGGTGCCGGAGCGGAATGCGCTGCACCATCCAGGGGTCTTCGGCAAGCAGGCGGTGATAGCGCTGCGCTGCGGTTTGGTGCAGGGCGTCCTCCAGCAGCTCTTCGGTCCACACATTCACCTGCTGGATGGTTTTGCGGATAAATGCGCCCCACGCCGCCGAGTCCGTGTAGAGCTTTTGTACCTGCTTACGGTGGATGGCCAATACCGTGCAGGCCTCTATGGCTTCGATGTTTTCGCGGCAGGGCACCTCATTCGAAAAGCTGAACTGTGAGGTAAAAAGCTGATTTTCAGGGGTAAAAAACTTGGTTTTATCCTCCCCGTCTTTCCACACGAAGAACCTCAGCAAACCCCGGCCCAAAAAATACAGGTGGTGGCAGGTTTCTCCTTCCCGCAACAGCAGCTCACCGGGTTGTATCTCTCTTTCCTCCCAGTGGGCACCAATGGTGGCCCATTCGGTATCGGACAAAGGCGTTGATCCGGCCATGTACTGCCGCAAAGCACCCCGCGAAGCGGGTGAAGCGGGCCGCCATTCATTCACATGCATACCGGTTTAAACCGCGCCTTTGGCGGCTTTGTTTACCCTCAAAAAAAACCTTAAGCTGAAGTTTTTTCCCAAAACCCTTAAAACAAAGGCTGAAAATCCATCTTGCGGCCAATGGCAAAGGCGGCATTCACCAAGCCCACATGGCTGTATGCCTGCGGAAAATTGCCCCACTGACTTCCGTTTTCGGAATCTACGTCCTCACTGAATAAGCCCAGGTGGTTGGAGCAGGTGAGCAGGTATTCGAATACAGCAATGGCTTCGTCGAGGCGGTCGAGGTAGGCCAGGGCCTCCACGTACCAGAAGGCGCACACGAGAAAAGTGCTTTCGGGTTTGCCAAAGTCGTCGGCGTCGCGGTAGCGGTAAAACAGGCCATTTTTGGTTTTGAGCACCGACTCCAGTGCCTGCACATGCTCCTTTGCCCTGTCCGACCGGGGGTCGAGGTAGGTCATGGTCACGAGTTGCAGCAGGCTGGCATCCAGGCTGGGGTTGCCTGCGGCCTGGGTATACACTTTTCTATCTGCATCAAAGCACGCCTCTATCTGGTTGGCGGCTTCCTGTTCCAGCCGCCGGGCAAGGCGGGCCATGTGCTGGTCGTGGAAAAATTCGGCAATGCGCAAAGCGGCACGCGCCCCGGCCCAGTGAAACAGGAAAGTGTAGGCGTGCAACTGGCTCTTATTTCGAAACTCCCATAAACCCGCATCAGGCTGGTACATGGTGGCCTCTATCTGCTTTAGGATGCGCATCACAAGCGGCAGCAGGTTCTCCTTATTTTCCTGCTTAAGGCGGGCATCGGTAAAGAGCGGCAGCAGGGAAACCAGCACCTGCCCGTACACATCGTTTTGCACATGCTCAAAGGCCTGATTACCGGCCCTCACCGGCAAATTGCCTTTGTAGCCCGAAAGGTCCAGTTCGCGCTCGGTAAGCTGGCGGTCGCCATTGATCGCGTACACCGGCTGGAGGGTATCATTCACCCGGTAGTTGAGCGCGATGTTTTCCACATAGCGGGCGTACATCTGAAGTTCGGTAAAATGCCCCAGGTTGGTGAGGGCGCGCAGGGTGTAGTGAGCATCCCGGATCCAGCAATAGCGGTAGTCCCAGTTGCGGCCGCTGCCGGGTGCCTCGGGCAGGCTGGTGGTAGCGGCGGCGATAATGGCACCGGTATCTTCGTACTGGTGCAACTTAAGCGTAAGCGCCGATCGGATCACCTGTTCCTGGTGAAAATGCCCCACAGAGGTGCGCATGACCCACCTGCGCCAGTAGGTTTTGGTTTTTTGGTAAAAACTCTCCAGCGTATCGGCGAGTTCGGCCTCCAGCGGGATGCCCCACGTGAGGGCCATGTATTTGTTTTCGTTGAGGGCAAAGGCCTTTTCCTCCGCCACATACAGCAGCGGAATATTGGTGGTGAGGCGCACCTGCCGCTCCAGCCCCATATAGCGGATGTGGCTGCTGCCAAAGAGCAAATCGGGCTGCAAAGCCCCGTATTCCCCAACCGGACGGCAAACGGCCCGCACCATGGGCGTGCCTTCGATAGGTACAATGCGCCGCGCCAGCAGCAGGGGCTTATAGTAGCGGTCGTACTGATAAAACCTCGGAGCGTAGTCCACTACCTTAAACTTGCCATCGGTGCAGTGAAACTCCGTGACGAGGATATTGGTGTTATCGACGTAGTACTGCTTTGAGGTAAAATCGCGGGAGGCCGGTTTGATGGAAAACTCTCCCCCCTTATCGCGATCGAGCAGGCTTCCGAAGAGAAAACTGGAATCAAACTTGGGCCAGCACAGCCAATTCACATTTGCTTCTGTATCTACCAGCGCGAGAAAGGCGCAGTTACCAATAATTCCAAAGTTGTAGGTGTGTTTGGCCATACCGGTCGGGTCGATTAATGGGGGAAAATACGCCCAAAGCATGGGCCCTGCCAAATTTTCTGGCACTTGCCGCCAGATATTTTCCGGCAAAAGGTCATTTTTTCACCCCGGCCTGTTCCTGCACGGCCAACCGGGCAAGGCGGTCACTCTCATACAGGTCATCCAGCGAAGGGTGAGTGAGGTGTGGGAGGCGGGAAAGCACAGCCTCATTCCACTCGCCAATTTCGGTAAACCGGATCACGCCCTGCCGAAACAGCAGGTTGGTTTCTTCATTGGCGGCATTGAGGATGCAGGGCGCATTGCCACCCATTTCCATCGCTTCAAATGCGAGACCGAGGTTGCGGAACACCTGGCGGTCCACCTGCTCAAAGGTGAGACTGGGATAGTTCAGGAAATCGAAGCGGGGAAAGGGGTTTTGCCACCGGCCCGGATAGCTCAGCGCATACTGGATGGGCAGCCGCATATCGGGCAGACCCAGTTGGGCCTTCATCGAGCCATCCTGAAACTGTACCAGAGAGTGCACAATCGACTGCGGGTGCACAATGACCTCAATCTGATCGGGCGTAAGGCCAAATAGCCATTTTGCCTCAATGACTTCAAGGCCCTTGTTCATCATCGAAGCAGAGTCGATGGTTATTTTGGCACCCATGTCCCAGTTGGGGTGCTTGAGGGCCTGGGCTGGGGTTACCTCGCGCAGGCGCTCGTAGGTGTACCCACGGAAGGGCCCACCGGAGGCGGTAAGCACAATTTTTTCGACCGGACACTGGTCTTCGCCCACCAGGCACTGAAAAATGGCCGAGTGCTCACTGTCCACCGGCAGCAGGGCAACGTTGTGCTCCCGGGCGAGGCCGGTCATGATTTCGCCGGCCACCACCAGGGTTTCCTTATTGGCCAGGGCCAGGGTTATGCCATTCCGGATAGCCCGGATAGCGGGTTTCAGCCCGGCAAACCCCACAAGGGCACCCACCACCACATCAATTCCGGTACGGTCCATGGCATCACACAACGCTTCTGACCCACAGGCCACGGATATGCCGGTGCCGCTGAGGGCATTTTTCACCTTTTCGTATTCCGATTCTTCCACAATTACCACATGGGCCGGCCGGAATTTGAGCGCCTGGGCAATGAGCAAATCCGCCTGACGATGGGCCGTGAGCACATCAACGGTAAATTTTTCCGGAAAAAGCTCCACTACTTCGAGGGTTTGCACCCCGATTGAACCCGTGGAACCCAAAATGGCGATGGTGCGCATGGTGTGGAGGAAAAATAGAATGATTCAAATTACAGTCCGGCTGTTTCCAGAACTAAAACCTGCGCTGTTGTGTTTCGAACCATTCCTCAGTGAGGTCCATGGCCTTTTCCACGATGTCCACAATCTCTTCCGGCGGCCCCATAGATTCGGAGCC
>SXGT01452966.1_pt1 | contig 10188 bp, 9 predicted proteins | sample 3176221 | NCBI WGS metagenome assembly SXGT01 (sample SAMN11356862, study PRJNA531348) | freshwater metagenome | isolation source: freshwater sample F1-120 | place: China: Fuxian Lake, Yuxi | collected 2017-12-25
CGCCACCGCGTTGGTGGTGGCGCTCGGGCTCGCGGGCTGCGGCGCCGAGCCGATTCCACCCGCCCCACAAGCCTCGGTGTCCGCGCCCGCCGTCGCGGGCGCCCAAGCCGCGCCGCAGGCGCCCCTACCGGCGCCCCAGGCCCTCACCGATGTCCTGGCCAAGCTGGCGGATCCGTCGGTCCCGGGTGAGCAGAAGGTCGCCCTGGTGCAGTACGCCACTCCGGAGGACGGCGCCGCGCTGGACCGATTCGCCCAGGCCACCGTGGACGGTGGGCTGGCGCCGCTGACATTCCAGGCGGCCGATCTCACCTGGTCACCGGCCGACTACGGCGATGTGGTCGCCACCGTCACGGTCGGCTCGGCCAACCCGGCCCCGGAAGCGCGGCCGTTCACCTTTCCCATGCAGTTCACCCTCGACGAGGGCGCCTGGCAATTGACGCGGGTGACCGCGGATCAGTTGCTCGAGCTCGGGCCGGTGCCCGGCGACTCGCCGGCGGCGCCTCCCCCGGCTGATCCGCCGCGATAGCCCGCTCTAGACCTGCGGGCGTTTGCGGCGCAGCGGGGTCGGGGTCACCGTGCCCGGCGCCAATTTGCGGGCGCTGATCAGAAACGCGGTATGCCCGCGCATGTTGTGCTGCGGCCGGACCGCGAGCCCGACGACGTTCCAGCCGCGCTGCATGGTCTCCCACGACCTGGGCTCGGTCCAGCATTGTTGCTCGCGCAGCGCCTCCACGGTGCGGGAAAGCTGGGTGACGGTGGCGACGTAGATCATCAGCACACCGCCGGCCACCAGCGCCGCAGACACCGTCTCCAGGACATCCCACGGGGCCAGCATGTCCAGCACCACGCGATCGACCTCTGTGTCCCCCGGAGCAGTCTCCCCCGTCGGTCCGCTCGCCCGTACAGAGCCGCCGGCCGGGTACTCGTTGAGATCGGCGATCCGCAGATCCCAGTTGGCCGGGCGCTCACCGAAGAAGGTCTCGACATTGCGGATCGCGTGCACGGCGTGGTCGTCGCGCACCTCGTAGGAGATGACCTGACCGGTCGGTCCGACGGCGCGCAACAACGAACAGGTCAGTGCGCCCGAGCCGGCACCCGCCTCCAGCACCCGCGCGCCCGGGAAGATGTCGCCCTCGTGCACGATCTGAGCGGCATCCTTGGGATAGATGACCTGGGCTCCGCGCGGCATCGACAGGACATAGTCGATCAGCAGGGGCCTCAGCACCAGGAACGGGTCACCGTTGGTGGACTTCACGACACTGCCCTCGGGTTCGCCGATCACGTTGTCGTGCGGGATGGCACCGCGGTGGGTGTGGAACTCGCCACCCGGGCTGAGCACCATCGTGTAGTGCCGCCCCTTGGCGTCGGTGAGTTGCACGCGATCGCCGATGACGAACGGACCAGTGATTTGCACGGGGTCAGCCTGCCAGACGCGCCGCCGGGGCTACGAATTGTTGTCGGTCCGCACGCCTAGGCTGCACCTATGAGTGCGCCAGCAGCTGCCCGGACCGGTTGGCGCCCGGCGCTGTCGCCGTCACGGGCCAGTGATTTCAAACAGTGCCCGTTGCTGTACCGCTTCCGGGCGATCGACCGGCTGCCCGAGCCGGTTTCGCCGGCACAGCTGCGTGGATCGGTCGTGCACGCCGCCCTCGAGGAGCTCTATGCGCTGCCCGCTGCCGAGCGTCTCCATGACACCGCGCTGACGTTGGTCGATCCTGCCCTGGACCGGGTGGTCGCCGAGGGCAGCAAAACAGGACTCGCGGTGGATTCCGATCTGCGTGCCGAACTGCTGCGCGACGCACGCAAGCTGCTGTCGGGGTATTACCGCCTGGAGGATCCGACCCGTTTCGACCCGCACAGCTGCGAGCAGCGCGTCGAGGTGGAGTTGGAGGACGGCACGCTGCTGCGCGGTTTCGTCGACCGGATCGATATCGCCCCGACCGGTGAGATGCGGGTGGTCGATTACAAGACCGGTAAGTCGCCTTCGGAGCTGTGGGCGCTGGCCGAGGCCAAGGCCCTGTTCCAGATGAAGTTCTATGCCGTCGCGCTGTGGCGGTCGCGCGGTGTGCTGCCGGCCAAGCTCCGCCTGCTCTACCTGGCCGACGGTCAGGTGCTGGACTACTCCCCCGATCTGGATGAGCTGGTGCGCTTCGAGCGGACCCTGACCGCAATCTGGCGGGCGATCCAGTCCGCTGGTAGCACAGGCGATTTCCGGTCCAAGCGGTCGAAGCTGTGTGGTTGGTGCGCGCACCAGCAGCTCTGCCCCGAGTTCGGTGGCACGCCACCGGTGTACCCGGGTTGGCCGCAGGAGCCGGCGCCGGAGAGCAGGAGCGAATCAGCGACGGCGGTCGAATGAGCGACTGCCACTACCGGCCGCTGGCCGAGTCCGAGGGATTCCAGGTCTTCGAGTCGACGCCGGGCACCGCGAGCAACTGGGATTCCGCGATCCAGCACGGGTCACCGCCGCTGGCGCTGTTGACCCGTGCCATCGAGGAGCTCTATCCCGACCGTCCCGAACTGCGGGTGGGGCGGCTGGTGCTCGACATCCTGGGAGCCATCCCGGTCGCCCCGGTGAAGGTGCGCGCCTGGGTGGAACGACCCGGCGCCCGGATCACCATGGCGGTTGCCGAGATGCGGACCGTTGCGGGCACGGATCGCGTGCTGGCTCGGGTGAGTGCCTGGTTGTTGGCCACCAGTGACACCGCCGACGCCGTCAGCGACCGTCATCGCCCGCTGGTGGAGGGCGCGGCGATGGACAATCCGCACGGTTGGATGGGCGCGCCCGGTTATCTGGAGACCGTCAGCTGGCGCAAGCAGCGGACCGACCCGGGCGAGCCGGCCGTGGTGTGGATGAGTCCGCTGGTGCCGCTGGTCGCCTCGGAACCCACGACCGATCTGCAGCGGCTCGCGATGGTGGTCGATTCCGCCAATGGCGTGGGCGCCGCGCTCGATCCCGACGCGTTCGTGTTCATGAACACCGACACCGCCGTCCATCTGCACCGCGCGCCCAGCGGCAGTGACTTCGCGTTGCGCGCCCGCGGCTCGATCGGCCCGGACGGCATCGGGGTGACGACCGCCGATATCTTCGACCGGCAGGGATTCATCGGAACGTCGGCGCAGACGCTGCTCGTACAGCGGAGGTAGGGCCGTGGCTGGACGTACGGTGGTCGGCAGTGACGGGGCGACCTGGACGGTGCGCCGGCGGTGGCTGCCGTGGCGCGGACCGGTGTCATTTCGCGAGATGTGGCACAGCCCATCGGAGAAGACACCCGCGGCCGAGGACGCGACGGCAGCCGAGGAACCGCCGCCCGGCGCGGCCCTACGGTTCCTGCAGCTGACGGTCGGCGTCGTGCTGTGGGTGATCATCTACGGGGGCAAGGCGATACTCATCGCCCTGGCGGCGGTGTTCATGGTGGCGGTCTGGCTGATCAATCTGGCGCTGCAACTGCTGGCGCTGCCGTTCGTGCTGCTGGCACGGGTGACCGGGCTGGCCCGCTGGCCGGTCCAGATCGAGCGCCAGTATGCACATTTCCGCACCGAGCATGCACCGGACTATGCGGCCGCGGCCGCCCTGCGCGACGATCTTGCCGCGCAACTGGAGGCGGGCACCCTGGACGGCATGCGCGAGGCGGCGGCTCCGGAGCCGCGGTGCGCGCACCCAACTGATCGCCCGCCGGGCGGCTAGTTCAGCGGCGTGAGATCTTGCAGCAGGGTGGGCACCAGTTCGCTGACGGTGGGATGGATGTGCATGGTGCGTGAGATCGCGGTGTAGGGCAGCTTGGCGGTCATCACATCCAGGATCGCGTGCACCACTTCGTCACCGCCGACCCCGAGGATCGAAGCCCCCAGAATCTCCTCGGTGTCGGCATCGACCACGACCTTCATGAAGCCCTGGGTCTCGCCCTTTTCCACCGCGCGGCCGACACGGGTCATCGGGCGCGTGCCCACCAGTGCTTTCCGGCCGCTGCGGCGCACTTCGTCTGCGGTCATCCCGGCGCGGCCCAACGGTGGGTCGATGTAGAGCGCGTAGGTCGGTACGCGGTCGCTGACCCGGCGTGGATCATCGTCGAGCAGATTGGCCGCCACGATCTCGAAATCGTTGTACGAGGTGTGGGTGAAGGCACCCTTGCCGTTGCAGTCCCCCATCGCCCAGATGTGCTCGACGTTGGTGCGCAGGGTGTCATCGACCTCGATGTAGCCTCGGCCGTCGGTGCGCACGCCGGCGTTCTCCAGGCCGAGGTCGTCGGTATTGGGTACCCGCCCGACGGCAATCAGGGCATGGCTGCCGACAATCGGCGCGGCACCGGATCGCGTGGTCACCTCGAATCCGTTCTGCAACTTGGTGAACCGGATATCGTCGGAGCCGGTGTGAATCTCGATGCCCTCGGCTTCCAGGATGCCGCGGATGGCCGCCGAGACATCCTCGTCCTCGCGGGAGGTCAGTCGGGGCCCACGTTCGATCACCGTCACCCGCGCCCCGAACCGCCGGTACATCTGGGCGAACTCCAGGGCGATGTAGCTGCCGCCGATGACGACGAGGTGTTCGGGCACCGAATCGAGTTCCAGCACCGACACATTGGTCAGATAGTCGATATCGGACAGGCCCGGCATGTCCGGCACCACGGCCCGGCCACCCACGTTGAGGAAGATCCGTTCGGCGCGCAGCAGCCGACCGTCGAGATCGATGGTGTGCGGGTCGGTGAACCGGGCATGCCCGCGTAACAGGGTGGCTCCATCCATCCCCTCGAGCCAGTTCTCGACCCCGTTGCGGTCTGCCCGCACGATCTGATCCTTGCGTGCCTTCACCTTCGCCATGTCGACGGTCACCTCGCCGGTGCCGATGCCGAATTCGGCTCCGCGGCGGGCGATGTGGGCGGCGTGCGCGCTGGCGACCAGCGTCTTGGTGGGGATACATCCGTAGTTGACGCAGGTGCCGCCGACCAGTTGGCGTTCGATGACCGCGACCCGCTGCCCGGCTTCGGTCAGCCTGCCGGCCAGCGGCGGACCCGCCTGACCCGCGCCGACGATGATCGCGTCGAACTCGGTCACCGGACCGGCCATCAGATGAGGCTGACGAGGAAGGCGACCAGGAATCCACCGCCCACGGCGATGAAATCCTCGATGAACGCTCCGGGACGGTCGTTCCCGTTGTTGGATTCGGCGAGCTTGCTGCGCAGCGCGGCACCGGCCATCGTGCCGATCACGGCGCCGACGATGCCGGCCCCCGTGGCGGAGAACGTGTGGAAGAACGCGCTGCCGATGACCGCGCCGGCGAACCCGCCCGTGATCAACCGGGCGATGAACTGCGGCGGCACCTTACGGCTCGGGGTCTTCGGCAGCTGATCGGTGATGAGCTCGCCGACGAGCAGAATGCTCAGCACGGTCACCGTGATCGGATGCCCGACCCATTCCGACCACTTGTCCGTGACATCGATCCAGCCGAGCATCGCGCCCCACGCGACCACCGCCGGTGCCGTCATCGCGCGGAGTCCCGCAATGACACCGATCAGCAACGCCAGTACGAGAGCGAGAACCTGCGTCATCGAACCTCCATGCGGTGGATGGACATCCGGACGCTAACACGCGCGACGGTATCGCGCGTCACGATCAGAACCGGCAGAACCTGATGTCAGATGCCAGGATCGCCTTGGCGCCGATGGCGGCAATCTCGTCCATGATGGCGTTGACATCGCGTCGCGGCACCAGGGCGCGCACCGCCACCCAGTCGGGATCGGCCAGCGGTGCGATGGTGGGCGATTCCAGGCCGGGCGTGACGGCGGTCGCCCTGTCGAGCACGTCGCGCGGGCAGTCGTAGTCCAGCATCAGGTACTGCTGGCCGAACACCACACCCTGCACCCTGGCGGTGAGTTGATCACGAGCGGGATCCGCCTCGGTGTCCGCGCGTTCGATCAGGACCGCCTCGGAATCACACAGCGATTCACCGAAGGCCACCAGATTGTGCAGTCCCAGGGTGCGACCGGATCCGACGATATCGGCGATGACATCGGCGACACCGAGCTGAATGGAGATCTCCACGGCGCCGTCGAGGCGGATGACGGTGGCCTCGATGCCCTTGTCGGCCAGATTCTTACGGACCAGGTTCGGGTACGCGGTGGCGATCCGCTTGCCGGCCAGCGCATCCACCGTCCAGTCCTGTCCCTTGGGCGCGGCATACCGGAACGTCGACGAGCCGAAGCCCAGCGCCAGTCGTTCACGGACGGGGGCTTCGGACTCGGCGGCCAGGTCGCGGCCGGTGATACCGAGATCCAGTTCCCCGGAGCCCACATAGATCGCGATGTCCTTGGGCCGCAAGAAGAAGAATTCGACATTGTTGGCGGGGTCGACGACGGTCAGGTCCTTGGGATCGGTCCGCCGCCGGTAGCCGGCCTCGGACAGGATCTCGGCGGCCGATTCGCTCAGCGCACCCTTGTTGGGCACGGCGACGCGCAATGTGGTCATCACAGGTTCCGGTACACGTCGTCGAGGCTGAGACCGCGCGAGAGCATCAGCACCTGGGTCCAATACAGCAGCTGACTGATCTCTTCGGCGAGCGCTTCATCGCTCTCGTGCTCGGCGGCCAGCCATACCTCGCCGGCCTCTTCGAGGATCTTCTTGCCCAGACCGTGCACGCCGGCGTCCAGCGCGGCCACGGTGCCGCTCCCGGCGGGCCGGGACTGCGCTTTCTCGCTGAGTTCGGCGAACAGGGCTTCGAAGGTCTTCACGGGCAGCGATTGTTTCACGTGTGCAGGAGAACACCCAAGACGCGGTGACTATCCCGTCCCACCGGAGGTGCCCATTCTGCTGAGCAACGCGGGTACCTCGGCGGGTGTGACCGGGGTGCTGAAGAAGAAGCCCTGGCCGGTGTCACAGCCGTGCCGTATCAGCCAGTCGGCGGTGTCGGCGTCCTCGACACCTTCGGCGACCCCCGAGATCCCGAGGCTGTGGGTCAGGTTGATGACGGCGCTGACGACCGCGGCCGCCCGTGCGTCGGAGGTGACGTCGGCGACGAACTGGCGGTCGAGCTTCACTTCGTCGATGGCGAGGTCACGCAGGTACGACAGCGCCGAGTAGCCGCTGCCGAAGTCGTCGATGGCCACCCGCACGCCCCGTTCCCGCAGCTCGCGAAGCACCGCTTTGACGGTGCCGACCTCGGTCAGGACGATGTCCTCGGTGATCTCCACGGTCAGTACGTCATGGTTGAGGCGACGGATGTCGAGTTCCTGACAGAGACGGCCGGGCAGTCGCGTGTCCCGCAGCATCGGCGCAAAAAAGTTGATCGCGACGGCGATGTCCAGATCCTGCGAGTGCCAGTCGGCGGCGTCATCGAGCACCTTGCGGACCACGATGTCGGACACCGGGCCCATCAGGCCGTGTTGGCGCACGAGGGACAGGAACGCGTCGGGACGCAGTGTGCCCAGGCGGGGATGTGGCCAGCGCAGCAGCGCCTCGACGCCGGTGACCCTTCCGCTGCTCAGATTCACCTTGGGTTGATAGGCCACCTCGATGGTGCCGCCATCGACCGCATCGCGGAGCTCGCCCAGCAGGCGGATGCGCTCGGCTCCCCCGCCCGGGGCCCGACGGGGACGATTCTTGAGATCGACGGGGTCCACAGGTGCGGTGGGCAGGTCGGCGGCGAACGTGCGGACGTCCGCTGCCGACCGTTTGGCGGCGTACATCGCGAGGTCGGCGCGCCTCATCACGATCTCCGCACTCAGGTCCGGCTCCTTCTCCGAGGCCGTCGCCACACCGAGGCTCGGTCGCAGGAACACCTCATGGCCGTCGACATCGAACGGCCGCTCGAAAGCCTCGACCACCCGTTGCGCGACCATCTGGTGGTCATCGGCACCGCCCTCCAACAGCATCATGAACTCGTCACCGCCCAGGCGCGCGACGGTGTCGCCGGTCCGGACACAGTCCAGGAAACGTTGACCGGCCCCGACCAGCAGTCGATCTGCCACCGGGTGGCCGAGGCTGTCGTTGACGAGCTTGAAGTCGTCGAGATCGATCGAGATCACCGTGATGGGCCGGGAATCACGGACGCGCAACAGCATCGCGTGGTCCAGACGTTCGTTGAACAATGTTCGATTCGCCAAGCCGGTCAACGGATCTCGCAACGCCTGGTCGGCCGCTGCGGTCAGCAACTGCCGGTTGTCCCAAGACGAGAGGATCTGCCGTCCACACACGACGCAGACAATCAGCTGCACCAGCACGCTCTCGAATCCGCGCATCACCACCGGCGGACCGAGGACGCCCGCGAGCAACAACGGCACGTAGGGCAACCACAGCGAAGAATGGGACGGCACCGGCGCCGGGCGGTCGGGTGCCGGCTGTGGAAGCCGGCTCAGGACCGCCGCGGCGGCGAACAAGGCCATCGCGGACGCCCACAGCAGATCGATGACATGCCCGGTGCGGTAGCTGCCGTCGACGATCAAGAACGTCAGGGCGACGTCGGCGATGGTGATCAAGGTGATGGCGACGGTGATCACCGCCAGCGCCACGGGCCTTCGGCGGCGCGAGCGGGCAAGGGCGAGAACCGCAATCGAGAGCACCACCACATCGGCCAGTGGCGTGACCAGCGCCAGCGTCAACTCGACGTTGTGGTGACGCAGAGTGTCGAACACGCGGTTCAGGCTGAAGATCCACACCAGCAGAAACAGGCACAGGGAGACGGTCAGTGCGTCCAGTGCCAGGTGCAGCCGAGAGACCAGGGTGCCCCTGGCCAGCAGCTGGGACAGCCCGACCGCGACGAGCACACTGAATGCCAGGTAGAACAGATCAGCCGGCGAGGGCGACGGCGGCTCGCGCAGGATGACGTCGTAGACCAACCAGATCACGTCACCGATCGCCCAGGTCGCCAGCGCCGTGGCCAGAAAGATCCAGGCGAGACGGGTAGGTCCGTCGGCAGCGCGCGCGGCCAGTGTGGCGCGCGCGGCCGCGAAGGCCGCCAGCAACAGCGAGATGGCGTCATTGGCGACGGCGAGGTGAGCGCCGTCGCGTGCCAGCACCATCACCAGCGCCAGCACTGCCACCAGCACCCACGGCACCGCGATCGCGGCGATGTCGCGCGCAGACAACCGACCGGAGTCCACCTGCTCACCCCCCACTGACCATGGCGCTCCCGGCACTCAAGATAATGCCGGAACGCACGTGCCGAAGATCACCCCGGCACATCCCGAGGGTCAGTTCGTGACGGGTTTGTCTTCTTGCAGCACCTCGGCGTGCATGTCCTCCAGGGAGACACCCTTGGTTTCGCGGACCCACTTCATCACGAACAGGAACGACAACGCCGCGCACAGCGCGTAGAACCCGTAGGCCAGTCCCAGGTTGTTCCGCAACTCCGGAAAGGTCACCGTGATCAACCAGTTGGCCGCCCACTGACCGGCCGCGGCCAGGCCGAGGGCGGCAGCCCGGATGCGGTTGGGGAACATCTCACCGAGCAGCACCCACACCACCGGGCCCCAGGACATACCGAAGGCCACCACGAACAGGTTGGCGGCGATCAGCGCGATCACGCCGGACGCGCCCGGCAGGCTCGGCGTGCCGTCGGGGTTCACGCTGGCATTGGCGAAGATGACCGCCATGGTGGCCAGTGTGACCGCCATGCCGGTCGAACCGATCAGCAGCAGCGGCTTGCGACCGATCTTGTCGATCAGCGCGATCGCGATCAGGGTGGTGAGCACGTTGATCACCGAGGTGATCACCGTGTAGACGGCCGACTCGTCGGCGCTGAATCCGACCGCCTGCCACAGCACATTGGAGTAGTAGAAGATCACGTTGATACCGACGAACTGCTGGAAGATCGACAGCCCCAGGCCCACCCAGACGATGCTGTAGATACCGCCGGTCGGCTTCTTGAGGTCGCGCCAGGACGGCTTGTCCTCGCGTTCCAGGGTGTCCCGGATCCTGGTGATCGTGATCTCCAGGTTCTTCTGGCCGAGCAACATGCTGAGCACCCGGCGCGCTTCCGGAATCTTGTGGCTGGCAACGAGATAGCGCGGCGACTCCGGGATGGTGAAGGCCAGCACGCCGTACAGCACGGCGGGAACAGCCATGGCCAGGAACATCCAGCGCCAGGCGTCCAGGCCCAGCCACAGCACCTCGTTGGGCCCGCCCGCCGCCCACTGCAGCAGCCAGTTGACGACGAAGGAGGCGAAGATGCCCAGCACGATCGCCAGTTGCTGCAGGGAG
>SXGT01505948.1_pt1 | contig 10188 bp, 6 predicted proteins | sample 3176221 | NCBI WGS metagenome assembly SXGT01 (sample SAMN11356862, study PRJNA531348) | freshwater metagenome | isolation source: freshwater sample F1-120 | place: China: Fuxian Lake, Yuxi | collected 2017-12-25
GGCCTCCCGGCCCGACGTCCCGAACTCGATAAGTTCGCGGTAAAACACGGCCTGAAGGTCGGAACGATCGCCGATCTCGTCTTGCACAGACGGCGGACGGAACGTCTCGTCACCCGCGTGGCGTCGGTCAGTCTGCCGACGAGCTTCGGACTGTTCGACCTCCACCTCTACTCCTCGCCTCACGACCAAGACGTCCATCTCGCGCTGACGCGCGGCATCGCCGTCCCGGCGGACGGCGGCCCCGGACTTCCCGTCGACGAACCGATCCTCGGTCGCGTTCACTCCGAATGCCTGACGGGAGACGTCTTCCATTCCGAACGCTGCGACTGCGGCGCACAGCTCGACGTCGCCTTGAAACGATTGGCCGCAGAAAAGCGGGGCTTTCTGCTTTACATGCGTCAGGAAGGGCGCGGCATCGGCCTCCTCAACAAGATCAAGAGCTACGCCCTGCAAGAACGGGGGCTCGATACGGTCGAAGCCAACCTCGCCCTCGGCTTCCAGCCGGACGAGCGGAACTACGGCACCGGATCGTCGATCCTCTTCGATCTCGGCATCCGGCGGATCCGGCTCTTGACGAACAACCCGGCCAAGCGGGCGGCTTTGACCGGCTACGGCCTCGAAATCGTCAGCCGAGAGCCCATCTTCGCTGGTCGCAACCCGAACAACGAGAAGTACTTGCAAACGAAGAAGAAGAAAATGGGCCACCTGATCTGAAAGGCCCGATCGGAGCGACCGAGAGCCCGTCGCGCGCGGCCCTTTAACGGGCGGAATTGCGCGGCCGTGAACGGCGTCTTTCCCGTGCCTGACGAATTCGTCGTCGGGACGTGCCCGCACTGCAAGGAACGCCCATGGCCGATCCAGCGCGAAACCCCTCCGACGCCCGTGACCTGCTCGAGCAGGACTTGAACGGCCTGCTTTCGCCCGCGGATGCCGCCGCCTTCTCCCGAAGCGTCGCGGATCCGGCCTTGGCCCGTGAACGCGCGGCTTGGGACGACGTCCGGGCCGCCCTTCGCCCGGACGAAGCGGATTTCCACGTCCGACCGGGACTCGCCGCCGAGATCTCCGCCGCCGTTCGCCGCGCGCCCGCCCCGATCGTCGTCGGTCCGTGGCGCCGGGCGGCCTCCGTCGCGGCCGCGGTGCTCGTCGGCATCGGTCTTTTCGGGCTCGGTCGGATTTCGGCCTCGGAATCCGGGGACGTCGTCGCCCATCCCCGCGAAATCGAACGCGAAGAAGCCCTCCGCCGGGAAGCGTTGTCCGGCTTCGGCTGCGATCCCGCGACCATCGAACGCGATCTCGCGATCGGCCGCGACCACGAACGGATGCGTGCGAAGGTGCGCGAGAGCGTCAGTCCCTCCATCGCGGCGATCGACCGCGAGGAGATTCTCGCCAAATGGAACAACCTCCCGGCGGAGGCACGTCAGCGTTGGCTGAAGCAGGATCCGGGGCTCGTACCGCCCGACGGATCCCGCACCGGCAAATGAACCGGGCGCCCCCGGTCGTCGCCGGCTGATACCATCCCGCCTCGAAGGCCGGCGCGGACGCCCCGCGTCGCCTTCATTTGAACACCGAGGCTCCTGCGGAAGCGGGGCCTTGCGGAAGAGGAGCGCATGGCGCGAGCCACCGGCATCGAAATCGGCGAGACCGCGATCACGGTCGCGGAATTGGACGGATCGCCGAAGAAATTCCGACTGACGGGCGCGGCCCGGGTCCGGATCGAAGACGCATCGGACGCCGCCGGACGCCGCAAGGCGGAGGTTCAGGCGCTTAAGCAAGCCTACAAGCAGGCGAAGGCTCATCGAGACTTCGTGACGATCGGCGTCCAAGCGAGCCGCGCCGTCATCCGCGAGATCTCCCTGCCCTTCACCGATCCCGAGCAGATCAAGAAGGTCGTGAAGTTCGAGGCGGAGTCGCATCTCCACGAAATCCCGATCGAAGACGTGGTCGTCGCGTACCACAAGATCTCCGAAGCGGGCGGCAAGAGCCGCGTGCTCATCTTCGCGGTGAAGAAGGAGGACCTGCAATCCGCCCTCGACATCGCGGGCGATTGCGGCCTCGACCCGCTGCACATCACCGTCGACGCCTCCGGCCTCTTCAACCTCTGGCGCGCGTTGCCGGACGGACAAGGCGACGGCGCCCACGTCCTGCTCGACGTCGGCGAACGCGTGACCCTCGCGATCATCACCACGGGCCCGCACGTCCGTCAGATCCGCGCGATCCGCGCCGGCACGGAGACCGTGTCGCGCAACGTCGCGGCGGAACTCGGCGTCGACCGCGGCGAGGCCGCGCGCGAAGCCCGCGCCTTCGCGGATAAGGCGTCGCTGCCGTTCGCCGTCGCGGGGGACATCTCCCCTTCCGGCGGTGCGGCCGGCACGGCTACGGCGGTCGAACTCAAGCGCGACATCCTCCGCGAAGGACACGGCGGCCTCTCGAAGAAACTCGTCTCCGAAGTCCTTCGTTCGGTCACGTCCGTGCTCACCGATCGCAAACTCGAATCCGTGATCCTCACGGGCGTCGGCTCCGGAACCCCGGGGCTCGCGAGCGAGTTCGAACGTGCGTTCGGCGTGCCGGTCCGACGCATGGATCCGGGCGCCGAGATCGAGCACAAGTTGAAGGACGGCGCCGCCGACGGCGCCGGAGCCGCCGCCGGTCTCGCGTTGGTCGGCCTCGGGCAAGACGTGCTTTCCCTCGACTTCCGTCAGGAAGAATTCCGCTTCGCCCGCAAGCTCGACCGCATCAAGACGCCGCTGCTCTTCGGCTTGGTGCTGATCTTCATCTTGGCCGCGTTCCTAGCGATCGGCGAGTTCCTCCGCTACAAGGAATTGCAAGTTCGCATCGAAACCGTCGGCAAAGCCGCGCGCGACCTCGGCCGCGATTACCTGACGCCGCTCGCAAAGACGCAGCAGTTCGCCGTGATCGTCGGCCAGAAGACTTCGGACGACTGGGAAGCGGTCCTCTCCGGGACGAAACCCGAAGACATCGCCCGCGCCTTGATCCGCGAGTCGGACGCGGCCTCGGAGTTCGTCACCAAGAACTACGGTTGGAAGCCGGGCGAGAAGACCGCCGCCGCCGACATGATGACGACCTCCGCGCTGACGCGGCTCGGCGACTTCATGAAGGCCCTCCAGAAGGCCAAGGATCGCATCGGCCCGTTCACGGTCGACAAGCTCATCGTCGCCGAGTTCGAGATCACGTTCTCGATGACGGTCCAAGAGATCTCGCGCTGGGACGTGATCAAGGCGGAATTCGAGAACTTGGATTCGAAGCCGGTCGCGACCCGCGGTCAGGACCGCCCTCAGGATCCGGGGCTTCGTCGCCTTGACGGTTGCAAGCTCGAATGGCCGAAGGGAAAGAACTGACCATGGCCGACGGAAATCGCAACCCTCTCGCTTCATCCGCCATCAAGGCCGCCGCCAAGGACGTCGAGAACGTCAAGGACGGGGGCGAACCTGCCCTTAGCGATCCGGGCGCACGCGGCTTCAAGATCCTGCTTTGGCTTCTGATCGTCGTCGACCTCGCGGCCGTCGGCGGGTACCTCTGGCTCAAGTTCGGTCGGAACGGCGAGCGCGAGGCCGCCATCAAGCAATCCGAGTCCTTGCTCCTCCGCCTGAAACCGAAGCTCGTCAACTTGGACGAAACGGTCCGCCGCATTCAGCGCGATCAAGTCCAGAAGGTCGCGGATCCGGGCACGCTGCTCGTCTCGGTGGCGGGCGGCCCCAATTTCAGAATCGCGGACGCGATCGTCGCCGACAAGCCGCTCACCGCGCCGTTCGGCAAGTCGGGCTACGAAGAGACGACCTCCCGTTTCACCTTCCGCAACCGGTCGAGCTACAAGTTCAACGAGATCCTGAGCTTCTTCGTCGCCGTCGAGAAGGCGAACCCGTCGATTCAGATCAAAGAGATCAACTTCGGCGAACGGTTGCCCGGCGAAGGCAACAACATGTGGGAAGTCAAACAGGGCGTCGTCCGCGTGCTGAAGCCGAAGAGCGGCTGATCCCTAGGCGTTCCGCGGGGGCCTTCCCCCGCGCCGCTCAAAGCTCGACGATCTCTTCGCGATAGCGGAGGAAGTAGCTGAGCATCTCGCCGGAACAGGCGCCGCAATAGCCTAGATCGCGCGGGAGCCGCCCGAGCAGCGCCGACGCCGCGTCGCGACGCTCGGCGGGCATTCCTTCGGAGACGGACGCTTTCACGGCGAGCGCGTCTTCCGCGAGCCGCACAAGCCGCGTCTTCTGCTCGTCGAACACTTTGCGGCGGAGCGCTCCGAAAACGCCTTCGAACAGTTCTTCGTAGACGATCGGCCGCGTCGGATGATCGATGCGGAACGCGGCGATGCGCGTCATGAGATCGCGCCGGAACCGCTCGACCGGTTCCTTCAAGTCGAGCCGCGACTCGACCTCCTCCATCAAGCGCACGTCCGGCGGCTCGGCCTTCCCCGTCTGCGGGTTTTGGACCTTCTCCTTGACGTCGAAGGCTTTGACGTGGCGGAAGTACTCCAAGAAGAGGCGTTTGTATTCGCCCTCGGCGACCAAGTCCGACGCTTTCTGGAGTTCGCGCGCGAGATGGCGGACGTACTCTTTTCGGACGGCCTCGACGAACGCGAACGGATCGCGATAGAGCCCGTCCTTCTCCAGTCGCAGGAAGCGGTAGAGCGAACGGTCCTTGATGAGACGCGGCAAGGACTCGAAGAGGTCGACCGGGCTGATGCACGAACGCGCGGTGTCGACCGCGATCTCCGAGAGCATCGCCATGATCTCGCGCGGCGAAGCGCCGTCGCGCCCTTCGTAGGCCGCGTCGACGTAGCCCTCGAACTCCTCTTCGGAATCGTCGAACTCCGCGCGCAGATTCGCGATCTCGGCCCGGAGCATCTTCTGCTCCTCGTCCGACAGTTCGCGCGGAAGATCGCCGCGATCGTAGAGCCGCGCCTTCTGTACGGGCGTGAGCTTCCTCACCGCGGACTGGACGGCCGGCGGATACTTCGCGGCGTCGGGCCGCCGGAGGCGCGTGAGGACGGCCCAGAGCGCGATGGCGACGGACGTATGCGGCGCGACGTGGCGTTCGCCGCGCACGGTCGCGAGGTGGCGCGCGTAGATCTGCGCCTCCTTCTTGTACTCGAGCAAGTACGGGCAGCGGATGAGTTCGAACCGGCCTTTGAACGACGGGAAGGTCGGGTCGCGCTTGAACGCGGCCAAGTACTTCTCGTCCGTCGTCCCGCAGAGGACGAGATTCAGATGCGCGGTGAAGCCCGGCAGGTTAAGGACGCCGCGCTCGGCGGTCGTCAACAAGTACTTGGAGGCCTCGATCGGCCGTTTGAAGAAGTCGGAGAACTCGACCAAGCCGCCGTTCGCGTCGATGAGATCGCCGGTCGCTTCGACCAACGTCTCGTGCATGAGGACCGGAGGCAACCCCGCCGTCCCCGCGTGGGCGAGTAGCCGGGACTGCGCGTCGATCGTCCCTTGGGGCTCGATCAGAACGGCGCCCGAACGGAACCGGCGCGAGACGTCGAACCGCTCGACGCGCACGTGGCGCATCACGCGACGCCAATCGCCGCCGTAGGACTTGAGCAACGCCTCGTAGATGGCGCGCGACTTCGGCCCGGGATCGCCGTCCGTGATGCGCTCGTCGAAGCGGAACGCGGCGCGCTCGGTCTCCGACGCGGACGCCAGCGCTTCGTCGAAGAACGCGCGACGCGCCTCCTTCGGGATCAACAGGAACGGCGGGTCCTTGAGCTCGCACGGAACGCGCGACGAGATCAGACGGTCGTCGACGTCGGCGAGGCTCTCCGCTTCGTCCGGCTCGCGGCTCCGGCCGAAGCCGAGCCGTTCGCGATCCTGCGTCTCGCAGAAGATCCACGAGATCCGATAGAGCGCGCCCTCGGGCGTCTTCGAGTACCGCTCGATGGAACGCACCAGCGCTTCGATCAAAGACGACTTGGCGGCGCCGTTCGGTCCGTGGAGCAGAATGAACCGGTCCGAACGCCCGCGCCGCGCGAACTCGGAGAGCACGTCCAAGATGCGCTCTTGGACCTCCTCCTGCCCGAAGACTTCGGAGGACGTCTCGGAACGCCCCGGATCGTCGAAGGCGCGGCGACGGCGCTGCGGGCCGCCGATACCTTGGACTTCATACTCACCGGAGGCTTGGACCGCGTCGACGAGGTAGCGCGCGGCGCCGCGCGTGAGGGACGCCGGTTTCGCTGCAAGAAGCTGCAGGTAGCGCGGAAAAGACATGACCGCGTTCCGGCGCGTGAAGTCTTCGCGCACGGAGCCGGCCGTCGAGACGAGGAATCGGTCGAGGTCCAATGAGAGGCTCCCGACAAAGAAAAACGCGCGGAGAACGTAGCCGTTCTCCGCGCGTCGATGACCCCGACGGGATTTGAACCCGTGTTATCAGGATGAAAACCTGGTGTCCTAGACCGGCCTAGACGACGGGGCCCCGGAGGCCGCAAGAATGCCACGATTTCGGCGGACCTCAACCCGTCCCCGCTTGCCGCTTCGGACGCCCCCCCGGAAGATGCCGTCCCCCGGGCTTTTCCCCGGTCATTCTTTTCCATGACGACCAAGACTTCCGTGCCGATCGAAGCCGCCCTAATTCTTAAAGTCAACAGCCACAGACACGGGTTCGGCGGCCGGATCTGCGAGGCGGCGGCCTCCTTCGATTGCGGCGCCCAGGAGGATTTTCGGCTTCGTTTTTGCACGCAGGGCGACGACCGCTGCATTCATCTCAACGCCTTTAACGCCGCCGATCCCCATTTTTTCGTCGATCACGGCCCGGGTGACGAAGCCTTTCACGGCCGCGAAACTCATTATCGAGGCGCGCTCGTCGTCTTGGCCGCGCAGAGCCATCAGGGCGGGGCGGGAATCGACGACGCCGACCGCCGTTTTTTCGCCGTCGGCGCTTATGTGATCGATCGAATCCGCGAAACGACCTTCCGTAACCGCCGCTGGTGGCGCTTGGATCCGATCGAGGGCGAATGGGCGCGCTTTCTGCCGGACGTGACCGAAGTCACCCGCGCCAGAGACCGCGCCGACGCGGTCGAGCCGTCGGCCTACGTCCGGCGCGCGCGCGTAGAAGACATGCGACGCGTCCTCCACGATCTCTTGCACGCGCACGAAAAGGCGGCCGGGCTAGGCTCGCTCGACCTCGATCGCGACCGCGAGCGCGCGGTCCGTTTCCTGACCGACATCAAGGCGCGTTTCGCTCCGGAGGGGGGCGAGCCTTCGCGGCGGGAGACCACCGACATCGGCGGATCCATCCCGCGAACGCAGATGGAAATGCTGATGAAGGCGGTCACCGTCAAGACGCCGCCGGCGAAGGCCGTCGGAGGCGGGGCCGTCACCGCGTTCAAGGCGACGGCGAAGCCCGCCGCGGACGTTCGCGCCTTGCCGCGGATGCCGCTCGAACAGTTGGAGCAGTTCTACAAGGACCGCGGGCTCGGATACTCGCCGGAGCTCATCGAGCGGTTCGTGCGCGGCGTCGAAACGAAGGGTTTCGTCATTCTCGCGGGCGCCCCCGGCGCAGGTAAGACGCAGCTTGCGCGGCTCTTCCACGAGACGCTGAAGGCTCACGGGGCCCGCCATCTGCTCGTGCCGGTCCAACCGTCTTGGCGCACGCGCGAAGACCTCTTCGGCTACTACAACCCGATCAACGACACGTTCGTCGCGACTCCGTTCACGCGCTTCGTGTTCGAAGCCGCCCATGCGGCCGAGACCGCCGCGTCGGCGAAGAAGCACGCGCCGGCGTACTTCGTCACGCTCGACGAGATCAACTTGGCGCGGCCGGAGGAGTATTTCGCCGAAGTCCTCTCGCGCGCGCAGGTCGAAGGCGAGGACCGCGAGATCGAGTTCTTCCCGCCGGAACGCGAGGAAGAGATCAAGAAGCGGACGCCGATCCCCCATCTCGCCGCACGCGTCCGGCTTCCGCACAACATCTATTTCGTCGGCACGATGAACGCCGACGGCACCGGGCACGCGCTGACGGCGCGCGTCCTCGACCGCGTTTCGTTCATCAAGGTCGACGTGCAGCTCGACGCGGTGCTTTCCGCGGTCGCGCCGCGGCATCCGGCCGCCGCCACCAAAGAGGTCATCGAGACGATTTCGCACCTCTACGAAACGCTCCGCCGCGGCGGCCGCGGTTTCGGCGCCCGTGCCGTGGTCGACATTCTCCGCTACGTCGATGCCGCGCTCGCGACGAAACCCGGCGGCTCGGCCGACGCGCTCGACGTCGCCGTTCTGGAACAAGTGCTTCCGGGCCTCCAGTACTCGGCCCTCGAAGAGTCGGACCTCGCGGCCGTCTCGGATCTCCATTCGGCGCTTAAGGGCGACCGCGAAGGCACGCTCTGCCTCCTTCGAAGCGCGGGACAGGCCGAGGCATGGCGGGTGCAGCTGCAATCGGCGCGCGACGTCTCGGGGCAGGCCTCCTGACGGTCGGCGGATAAAGCGACCCCGTCGTGCAGAAGATCAGACTTTGGTCGGCCGCCTCGCGCGTCCATGTCGACGCCGAGATCGGCTTCGAACCGCCGCACGATCCGGCCGGACTTACGGTCCATGCCGGGCCGCTCGCCGTGCTGTCGCCCGATCAACCGCGCAAGCTCGTCGCGACGATCGGCGGGCCGCCCGGCGAGGGCTGGCCGGTCATGTCGTTCACCGAGTCCGAACCGGGCTGGTACGCGGCGGGCTCCGAGTGGACGGAGATCGTCCGCTCGCAGGCCGCGTTCGGACACGTAGCGCTGCATCTCGCGCTCGACGGAAGCCCGGCCGGCGTCGCCGACCTCGTCATTCCGATCGAGGAGCGCTGGCGGCGGCTCTATGCCGATCTCGTCGCCGAACTGAAGATCGACGCGGAGACCGAATCCGCGCTGCGCGGCGCGGCGGGGATCGGCCGCGCGCGGCTCGATCTTTGGCGCGCCCGTTCGCCGGGCGAGCTCACGTTGCGCATCCTCGCCCGTGTCGACGAAGGTCTCGACCGCGTGGCGGCGGCGCCCGATCGCCGGCCCCGCGACGGCGGCGGCCGCTCCCCGCACGTCCGGAGCGGCGCGCGCGCCGTGGCGGCGCTGCCTCAGGCGTTTCGGACCGGCGCCGTGGGCCTTAGCTCGGACGGGCGGCCGGTGCCGCTGCTCTTCCCCGCGCACGAGGACGAATACCGCTACGACACGGACTTGAACCGCGCCGCGCGTTGGGTCGTCGAACGCCTCGCGCGGGCGGCGGCGGATCGTGCGGACATCGAGGAGGCGGAGTCGGCTTCGCGACGCTCGACCCCGGGGGCCGCGGCCTTCGGAGACCCTCGCCAAGCCCGGCGCGACGCCCGATTGTCGACGCAGCTCCGCGAGGCGGCGAAAGCGCTGAAGGACCGCCTCAAGGGCGAAGCCTTTCTCCGCGAAGCGGCGCGGACGTCGCGTCCGCAATTCCCGTATCCCCTGCCTCCGAACCCCGGATATCGCGTCCTACGGGAGGCTTCGGCCGACGAATCGGCCCTCCGCCGCGGCGGGCTCGAGGCCGCGCGCATCCGCAGGCTCTTCTCCGACGCAGAGCACGAAGCCCCGGCCCTTCACGAGCTTTACGAACGCTGGGTCGGCGTAGCGATCGCCGGGGCCTTGCGGTCGCTCGGCTTCGCTCCGGAACGCGGGGTATCGGCCGTCCCGGCTCCGGGCGCGCCGCCGGTCTCGTTCCTTTCGACCGCCTACGGGCGCGTCCGTTTCTACGCGACCCCGGCCTTCCGTCGCGACAAGTCGCCGATCGCAGGCGTCGAATTGCGCTCTTTGACCGGCGATCCCCGGACGTTGCTGACTCCGGACTTCGTCGTCGAACGGACGGATCGTTCGGATCGCCGTGTGAAGCGACCGCTGCTCGTGCTCGACGCGACGCTGTCTTCGGCGCCCGAGGTGTTGCGGAAAAAAGGCCTTTACTTCCGACGCTTGGTGCTCGGCGCGAAGCGGTTCAAGCTCGGTGCGCTCCGTCGGCCGCCCGCCGTCGCGTGCGCCGCGGCGATCTTCCCCGGGCGCGGTCACGCTTTCGACGCCGATGACGCCGAACTGCGCTCAGGTGCGCTGCCGCTCGTACCCGGCGATGCCGGGCAGCGGGCGCTGCTTCGAGAACTCCTCCAGAACTTCCTCGAAGACGGCTTCGACTAACCCGCCGGATCCGGCCGCACGACGACCGGATCGGCGACGCCGGTCGGCGTCGACAGGACGTCCGGACC
>SXGT01593368.1_pt1 | contig 10187 bp, 8 predicted proteins | sample 3176221 | NCBI WGS metagenome assembly SXGT01 (sample SAMN11356862, study PRJNA531348) | freshwater metagenome | isolation source: freshwater sample F1-120 | place: China: Fuxian Lake, Yuxi | collected 2017-12-25
CACGACCAGCAGGAAGCGATGGTGATCGCCGACCGCATCGTCCTGATGCGCAACGGCGTCATCGAGCAGATGGGCACGCCCGAAAGCCTCTACCACCGCCCGCAGACGCGCTTCGCCGCCGAGTTCGTCGGCCTCGCCAATATCTTCGCCGGCGAGGCGCGCGACGGCGAGGTCCGTATCGACGGCGGCCCGGTGCTCAAGGCCGCCGATGCACGCAGCGGCCCGGTCGAGGTGATCTTCCGCCCCGAGCAGGTGCGCGTCACCGTCGAGCGTCCCGCCGACGCGGCCAACGTGTTCCGGGCGACGGTCAAGGAATCCTTCTTCCTCGGCAACATCGAGGACCTGATCCTCAACGTCGAGGGGCTGGAGGTGCGCACGCAGCTCTCGCCTGCCGTGCACCACCCCGCCGGCGCGGAGCTGTGGATGTCGGTCGACCCGGCCTCGCTGGTGCTGCTGCCGCGCGAGGCGCAAGCCCGCATCGCCGCCGAATAGGCACCCCAGCCGGGATGCTTCCCGGCCGCCTGCAATTCATCCTCCCAAGGGAAACGACTGCGCCGCCCCCGGTCTTGCGAGGGCGGCGCAGTCATGTCGAGAGGTGGCCGGTCGTCGCTATTCGGTCAGCGCCGCGCTGCCGTCGCCGCGCCGGACGCCCTGCCGCCAGCGCCACACCGCGACGGCGATGATCGCCAGCGTGACGATCGTCAGCCCGACCGCGATCGGCCGCTCGAAGAAGTAGCCGATGCCGTCGGCGCGCGCGACGGCGATGCCGAGATTGCGCTCCATCACGCCGCCCAGGATGAAGGCCAGCACCACCGGCAGGATCGGGATGCCGACGGTCGCGATCAGCATGGCGAGGGCCGCCGCGCCAAACATCACCCAGACGTCGAAGAGGCTGCCGTTCACGGCGAAGGCGCCGAAGATCGAGAAGAAGGCGACGAAGGTCGCGATCAGCGCGGTCGAGATGCGCAGGATGCCGGCGAGGTAGCGCGCGCCGTAGAGGCCGATGACCATCATCATCAGATTCACGACGATGAAGCCGGCGAAGAAGGTGAAGATGATGTCGGGGCGGCTGGTGAACAGCAGCGGGCCCGGCTGAAGCCCGTGCAGCGTCAGCGCGCCGATGAAGACGGCGGCCGCGCCCGAGCCAGGAATGCCGAGCGACAGGAGCGGTATCAGCGAGCCGCCGACATTGGCGCTGACGGAGGTCTCGGCGGCGATCAGCCCGGCTTCGGAGCCCTTGCCGAACTCCTCCGGCTTCTTCGACATGCGGCGCTCGAGCGTGTGGGCGACGAGTGGCGTGGATTCGGGACCGACGGCGGGCAGGATGCCGAGCGCCGTGCCGACGACCGACGAGCGCAGCACGTTCCAGCCGTTATGGGCCATCGACCTCAACACCTGCACCGGCCGCGACGCGCCGATCCGCCCGACGGGGCTGCCCGCCTCTCCCGATATGCTTTGCACCGCGAGTATGATCGCCTGCGGCAGGCAGAAGAAGCCGACCAGCACGGCGACCACGTTGAGGCCGGAATAGAGCTGGTAAAAGTCGAAGGTGAAGCGCGGCGAGCCCTGCACCGGGTCGATACCGATCGTCGCCAGGATCAGGCCGAGAAAGACGCCCGTCATGTTGGCCAGCACCGGCGTGTCGAGCATCACCACCACGATGACCAGGCTGAACAGCACCAGCGCCACGTTTTCCGGCGCCCCGAAGCGCAGCGCGAGCTGCGCCAGGATCGGCGTAAGGAACAGCATGGCCAGCGCCGAGACCAGGCCGCCGGCGCCCGACGAGAAGGCCGACAGGCCGAGCGCGTGCGGCGCCTTGCCGGCGCGCGTCATCGGGTAGCCTTCCCAGGCGGTGACGATCGACGCCGGGGTGCCGGGGATGTTGATGAGCACGGCTGAGATCGACCCGCCATAGATCGACCCGGCATAGATGCCGGCCAGCATGATCATGCCGTGCACCGGTTCCATCAGGAAGGTGACCGGGATCAGGATGGCGATGCCGAACGTGGCCGTCAGGCCGGGTATCGCGCCGATGATGATGCCCAGGATCACGCCCACCAGCGAGTAGAACAGGGCGAGCGGAGCGAGTGCGGCGATGATGCCGTCGATCATGGCTTCAGGTCCTCAGCGCAGGCTGTAGAGGAAGACTTCGAGCTGGATGTCGAGCCAGCCCTGCGGGACCGGCACGTAGAGCACCAGCTTGAGCAGCACCGCCAGCACGCCCACGAAGATCGCGATCCACAGCGGCAGCAGCAGGTTCATGCGCCGCATGACGGCGAAGGACGAGGCCACGAGCGCCAGCCATGTCGAGATGATGAAGCCGAGCGTCGGCAGTGCGACGACGTAGAGCGACCAGACCGCGACGAAGACGGCGACCCGCGCCAGCGCCGGCCGCGGGATGGCGTAGGGTGCCTGTTCCGGCCAGATCGCGCCGGCCATCGCCTGCCTTGCCGTGTAGACCACGGAGAAGACCAGGGCGCCGGCGCACACGAAGGTCGGATAGACGGAAGCCTGTCCGCCGATGAGGATGGCCTGCCAGAGCAGGACGGCGGAGAAGGCGATCAGCAGACCGCACAGGGCCAGGCGCATGGCGTCCTCCCGGAAACGATGAAGAAAGGCCGGCGCGCACCAGGCGCGCCGGCCTCGATCGATGTTGGTCTACTCGCTGGTGCGTCCGGATTCGACCAGGAACTGCTGCAGCGCCTCGAAGGACTGCTGGTAGCGTTCCTGGGTCGCCTCGGCGCCTCCCGACTGGACGGTCAGGCCGGCAGCGGTGAAGGCCTCCTGCGCCTCCGGCGACTCGAGCACCTTGACGAACTCGGCCTCGAGCCAGGCCACGCGGTCCTCCGGCGCGCCGGGCGGCAGCGTGAAGTAGCGCGTCACGCCCCAGGCCTGGCCCTCGATGGGCATGCCGAGCGAGGCGAGCGTGGGAACGTCGGGCATCAGGGGATGCGGGTCGTCGCCGGAGACCGCGATCGGCTTCAGGTCGCCGGACTCGAAATACTGCGACATCTCCGAGTAGAAGCCCGTCGTCACGTCGATGTCGCCGGCCAGCAGCGCCACCACGCCCTGCTTGCCGCCGTCGAACGGGATGAAGTTGAAGGTCACGTCATTGGCCTGCGCGACCGTCTCCATGACGAACTGGAACACGCTGTCGGGGTTGATGCCGACCTGCAGCGTCTGGCTCTTGGCCGTCTCGACGATGCCGGCGAAATCCTGCTCGCCGATTTCGGACTTGGCGTTGATGGCGATGACCACCGGGTCGAAGTTCACCTGCGCGAACGGCACGAACTCCTCGATGGTGAAGGGCGCGTCGCGAAGCAGGATGTCGGTGTAGAGGAAGGGATTGGCCAGCAGGCCGATCGTGTAGCCGTCCGGCTCCGTCTCCTTGGCGAGCGAGGTGTGGCCGACCATGCCGCCGCCGCCGACGCGGTTCTCGACGCGGATCTGCACGCCCATCTGCTTCTCGGCGACCTGTGCGAAGGTACGCGCGGTCACGTCCATGCCGCCGCCGGCGGGATACATGACGACCAGATTGATCGGACGGTTGGGGAAATCTGCGGGCTTTTCCTGCGCCAGCGCGCCGGTCGCCGCGACGGATGCGGTCATGCCGACCGCGGCCGCCAGGCCGCAATACCAGGTTTTCAACATCGTTTTCCTCCCTAGGGGAACCCGGCCTGTCCTCCCAGACGGGCCGCCTTGGTCTTCGGCCTGCTGGCTCCCTCGGGGGCTCCGCGCCGGCGTGGACCGACCTCCGCGCCGCGCTGGCCCGGTTGTCTGGACATAGGCTCCGTTCCTATTGTGAATGTGTCCAATTATTTTCTATGATCCTTTAAGAAGGCGCGCTTATCAGCGGACCCTGGCGCGCGGAGGCCGGCACGTGGACAGACGCAGACTCGAATGTTTCGTGGCGCTCGCCGAGGAGCTGCATTTCAGCCGCGCAGCGCAGCGCACCGGCATCAGCCAGCCGGGACTGAGCCAGCAGCTTAGGCAGCTCGAGGACCAGCTTCAGGTCGAGCTCGTGCGCCGCAGCAAGCGGCAGGTGGCGCTGACGCGCGCCGGCGCGGTGTTCCTGGAGGAGGCGCGCAAGATCCTCGCCGGCATGGCCCGCGCGGTCGAGCTGACGAGGCATTCGCAGGACGGCATCATCGGCAAGCTCAGGATCGGCACCGCGCCGTCCTCGCTTTTCATCACCCTTCCCGAGATCCTCGGCACCTTCCGCAAGGCGCTGCCCAATGTCGACATCGAGGTCCAGCAGATGGGCACCGAGGAACAGCTCGACGCGCTCAGGGCCAGCATGATCGACATCGGTCTGATGCATCCGCCACTCGCCCAGACGGGAGGGCTCGTCATCGACGAGCTCTACGAATACCCGTTCCGCGTCGCCATGCACGAGGCCTGTCCGCTCGCCGCCAAGGACGAGCTGGAGCTGACCGACCTCGCCGGCCAGCCCTTCATCCTGTTTCCGCGCGCGCTCGGTCCCCAGAGCTACGACGACATCATCGCCAACTGCCGCAACCACGGCTTCAGCCCGGTGAAGATCATCGAGGCCGCACCCGCCCAGTCGATCGTCGCATTGGCCGCCTGCGGGCTCGGCATCGGCTTCGTGGCCTCCGAGGTCCAGCTCTTCGAGCGTCCGCACGTCACCTACAGGAACCTTGCCAAAGGCGGCCCGGCGGTGCGGATCGCCGCCGCCTACCGGCGCGAGGCGAATGCGCCTCTGGTCAAGCAGTTCCTGCTGGCCGCCCGCATCGCGCATCCCACGCTCGCCGGGTCTGATAAGGCCACCCTATAAGAAGATACGGTAAAATAATTGGACTGCATAGGAGCGCGCCCCTTAGCGTTCCGCCCGAGCAGTTGGGAGGCTGCCCGGGAGATGACGATTTTCCTGATCGGAGAGGCCGGCAACCATGCCGCAAAGCTGGCCGAGGCGCTCGGCGGCGGCGAAGCGATCGTGCCGCTGCCGGTCGAGGCGGCGTTCTCCGACGCCCATGACGCGGCGATCGGCGCCGATGACGTCGTCGTCTCGCTGCGCCTCAGGCGGCCCGGCGGCAAGGCGCCGTCTTTCCCGTTCCTGCACGTGCCCGGCGCCGGCCTCGACGGCATCGACTTCGACTGCCTGTCGCCGGCCACCACCGTGTGCAACGTCTTCGAGCACGAGATCCCGATCGCCGAATACGTGCTCTCGCAGATGCTGGAGCACGAGATCGGCGGCGCGGCCCTGCGCCGCTCGTTCTCGCCCGAGACCTGGTCGCAGGTCTACCGCAACCGCGTGCCGCACGGCGAGATCCACGGGCGCACGCTCGGCGTGATGGGCTTCGGGCGCATCGGCCGCGCGATCGCGTCCCGGGCCCGCGCCTTCGGCATGCGCGTCGTCGCCGTAGACGCCTATGCGAAGACGGCGCCCGAGGCCGATCGCTGCCTGCCGCCGGAAGAGCTTCCCGCCATGCTGGCCGAAGCCGACTACGTCGCCATCTCCTGCCCGCTGACGCCCGAGACCCGCGGCCGCATCGGCGCGGCCGAGTTCGGCCTGATGAAGCCCGACGCGGTGCTCGTCAACGTCTCGCGTGCCGAGATTGTCGACGAGGCGGCGCTGTTTGCGGCCCTGTCGGAGCGCCGCATCGGCGGCGCCGTGCTCGACGTCTGGTACCGCTACCCGACCGGCACCGACGACGTCGTCGCGCCGTCGACCCTGCCCTTCCACGCGCTGGAGAACGCGGTCTGCACCCCGCACTCCTCGGCCTGGACGAAGGCGCTGCCGTTCCGCCGCTACCGCCTGATCGCCGACAACATCCGGCGCTTCCGCGAGGGCCGGCCGCTCGTCAACGTCGTGCGCCCCGGCGCCCGCCAGAATGCCTCCGCCTGAAGGAACCCGATGTCCGAACCGATCAACATCCGCATCACGAAGGTCTCGACGATCGTCGTCAACGCCGAGATGCGCAACTGGATCTTCGTCAAGGTCGAGACCGACCAGCCCGGGCTCTATGGCTGGGGCGAGGCCAGCCTCAACTGGAAGACCCGCGCCGTCACCGGCGCCGTGGAGGATCTCGAGCCGCTCCTGATCGGCAAGGATCCGCGCGACATCGAGCAGATCGTCAAGATCCTGAACAAGCACAGCTACTATCGGCTCGGCATCATCGGCGCGACCGCCATCAGCGGCATCGAGCACGCGCTGTGGGACATCTTCGGCAAGTCCGTGAACCTGCCCGTCTGGCGCCTTCTCGGCGGCAAGACGCGCGACCAGGTGCGCGTCTACACCCATCTCGGCCTCGGCGACATGAAGTCGGTCTACGAGACCTTCGACGTCGGCGCGCTGCGCGACAAGGCGCTGGCCGTGGTCGAGAAGGGCTATGACGCGCTCAAGGTCGTCTTCATCCCGTACTCGCACTACTCGGTCGATATCCCGTCGCGCCGCCATGTCGGCCGCCTGATGAAGGCGCTGCGCGAGGCGGTGGGCGAGAAGGTCGACATCATGATCGACTTCCACGGCCGCCCCGCCACCGTCGCCGGCGCGCTGCAGTAGATCGAGGAGCTCGCGCCCTCTGACCCGATGTTCTGCGAGGAGCCGGTGCGGCCGGGCGACACGCAGGCGCTGCGCATGGTCACCGAGCGCGCCAACTGCCCGATCGCCTCGGGCGAGCGCCTCGTCGGCTACAAGGAGTTCGAGCCGCTCTTCGAACAGAAGGCCCTGCACATCATCCAGCCGGACCTGAACCACACCGGCGGCATTCTCGAGGGCAAGAAGATCGCCGCCGCCGCCGAGCAGGCGATGATGGGCGTGGCGCCGCACAATCCCAACGGCCCCGTCGCCGGCGCCGCGGCGCTGCACTTCGACATATCGACCCCGAACTTCGTCATCCAGGAAGAGATGTCGGGCGCCGTGCCCTGGTACGACGACGTCGTCTCGACGCCCATGAAGCGCGTCGGCTCCGCCTGGCAGGTGCCCGACACGCCGGGCCTCGGCGTCGAGATCAACGAGAAGGAGGCGGCGAAGCACCCCTTCAAGCCGGAAGTCATGCACACGCTGGGTGCCGTGCTCTCCGACGGAACCATCGTGGACTGGTGAACATGAACAAGGTCGAATTCCGCGCCTCCTCGGCGCCCTATGCCTTCGCCACGCCCGGCGACATCTACAACGCCGTGCCGCCGCGCATCGTCTTCGGCGCCGGCTCGGTGAAGGGCGTCGCCGACGAGGTGCGACGCCTCGGCCGCTCGCGCGCCGTGGTCATCTCGACGCCCGGCCGCAAGGCGATGGCCGAAGACGTCGGCGCGCTGCTCGGCGACCTGTGCGTCGGCTTCATCCCCGAGGCGATCTCGCAGGTGCCCATCGAACTGCTGCGCACCTGGCGCGCGAAGATCGCCGAGATGGACGTCGACTGCCTCGTCAGCGTCGGCGGCGGGGCCTCGATCGGGCTCGGCAAGGGCATCGCGCTCGAGACGGCGCTGCCGATCGTCAACATCCCCACCACCTATTCCGGCTCGGAGATGACCGGCTTCTGCGGCATCACGATCGACGGCGTGAAGCGCATGCATACCAGCCTGGACATGCTGGCCGAGACCGTCATCTACGATCCGGAGCTGACGCTCTCGCTGCCGATCGCCGAAAGCGCGTCGAGCGCGCTCAACGCGCTCGCCCACTGCATCGACGGCGTCTACGTGCCGACCGCGAGCCCGATGGTCATGCTGACCGCACCCGAAAGCGCGCGCTGCATCATCGAGGGGCTGCGCCGCGTGGCCGCCGCCCCGCAGGATCTCGACGCCCGCTCGCAGCTTCTCTACGGCGCCTATCTCGGCGGCGGCATGCTGACCGCCGGCTTCGCGCTCCAGCACGGGCTGGCGCATACGCTCGGCGGCTCGTTCGGCGTCCCGCACGGTCTCTCGCACGCCGTCGGCCTGCCCTACGTCACCGCCTACAACGCCCGCTTCGCCCGCGAAAAGCTGGCCCGCATCGAAGCCGCGCTGCGCGGCTCGTCGCTCGCCGGCGCGGTCTGGGACCTTCTGGTCGACGTCGGCCTGCCGACCAGCCTGAAGGATGTCGGCGTCGGCGAGAAGGACGTCGACAGGATCGTCGCGATCACCGTCGAGACCGACAACGGCCTCAACCCCGGCCCCGTGACGCCGGAGGCGGTGCGCGGCATCGTCGAGGCCGCGCTCGCCGGCAAGCGGCCGGGCTGATCTTGGACGCCGGGCGCCCCAGGCGACGGGACGGGACGGGCACGCACGCCGCGGCCGCCCTGCCGCTCGGCACCGACAGCGCCTTCTTCCTCGACCTCTACGCCCGCTACAGCCGCGACCCCGGCTCGGTGCCGGCAGACTGGCGCCTGCATTTCGAGGCGCTCGACGGCGCCGGGCACGACGCGGCGCCCGACGCGCTCGCCCGCGAACTCGCCGCTGCGTTCCGCGCCCACGGGCACCGGGAAGCCCGGCTCGACCCGCTCGACATGCCCCCGCGCGAGCCGCTGCCCCTGCTCGAGCGCATGCGCGCCGCCGTCCGCCGCGCCGGCGACACCGCCGCGACCTGCACCTTCGCCGGCCGCGAGACACATCGGCCGCTCGCTTCCTTCGCCGCCGATCTAGAGCGTGCCTGGTGCGGCACCGCGACGCTCGAATGCGCCCATCTCGACGACGAGGAGGCGCGGGACTGGATCGCCGCCGCCTTCGAGGAAGCCGTCACGCGGACGCCCGATCCGGCGGAGCACGAGGCTGCGCTGACCGCCATTTCGCTCGCCGACGTCTTCGACGGCTTCGTCAAGCTCAAGCTGCCGACCAAGAAGCGCTTCGGCTCGGAAGGCTCCGAAGGAAGCGTCGTGCTGCTCGGCACGCTCCTGCGCGCGGCTGCCGGCGAAGGCGTGTCCGAGATCGTCATCGGCGGCATCCACCGCGGCCGGCTGGCGACGCTCGCGACGCTGCTCGGCAAGCCGCTCGCCACGCTGCTCGCCGAGATCAAGGGCCGCGACCTGACCGATGGCGGGCCCGACTTCACCGGCGACATCCCCTATCATCTCGGCCACGCCGCCGAGCTCGAATTCGACGGCTTGCCGGTGCGCGTCTCGATCGCCCCGCATCCCTCGCATCTGATGACCGTCGCGCCCGTCGCCATGGGCCTGACGCGCGCCCGCCGCGCCGCGCTCGGCGAGGCCGCCGCCGGCATCCTCATGCACACCGACGCCTCCTTCTCGGGCCAGGGCCTGGCGTCGGAGCTGCTCCAGCTTTCCGGCCTCGCCGGCTACGGCGTCGGCGGAACGGTTCAGGTCGTCGTCAACACCCAGATCGGCTTCACCACGCTGCCCTCCGAAGGCCGCACCGCGCGCTACTGCACCGATGCCGGCAAGGCGATCGGCGCGCCGGTGCTGCACGTCAATGGCGAGGACCCGGCGGCCCTGCTCGCCGTGGCGAAGGTGGCGCATGCCTGGCGCCGGCGCTGGCGCAGCGACGTGCTGATCGACATGGTCTGCACCCGCGTCAACGGCCACAACGAGCTCGACGAGCCGCGCTTCACCCAGCCCGGCCGCTACGCGGCGATCGACGCGCGGCCGAGCCTGCGCACCCGCCTCGCGGCCGAGGCGTCGCCGCAGGCCGCCGCGCGCATCGACGCCGCATGCGACGCCTTCCGCGCCGAGGTGGACGCCGCCTATTCCGTCGCGGCGACGCTCCAGCCCAACCAGCGCCCGGTCTTCCAGGCAGGCTGGGAGGGCGTCGTCGACGCCGGCGAGGATGCGATCCTGGCGCCGGTCGACACCGGCATCGACGCCGGCCGCCTCGCCGACCTCGCCGCCGCGATCACGACCATCGCGCCCGACATCGACGCCAACCCGAAGGTCCGGCGCTTCTACGAGGAGCGGCGCGCCAGCCTGACCGCATCCGACGGCGCCATCAACTTCGCCACCGCCGAGGCGCTCGCCTTGGCGAGCCTCGTCGCCGACGGCCATGGCGTGCGCATGTCCGGCCAGGACCTGGTGCGCGGCACCTTCACCCAGCGCCATCTGCGCGTCCACGACGTGGGCGGGTCGCGAAGCTGCGTGCCGCTCGCCAATGCCGAGGCCGCGGGCGCCCGTTTCGAGGCGATCAACAGCCCGCTGTCGGAATATGGCGTGCTCGGCTTCGAATACGGCCACAGCCTCGGCGAAGCGGACGCGCTGACTCTGTGGGAGGCGCAGTTCGGCGATTTCCTCAACGGCGCGCAGATC
>SXGT01189990.1_pt1 | contig 10186 bp, 8 predicted proteins | sample 3176221 | NCBI WGS metagenome assembly SXGT01 (sample SAMN11356862, study PRJNA531348) | freshwater metagenome | isolation source: freshwater sample F1-120 | place: China: Fuxian Lake, Yuxi | collected 2017-12-25
CGACTGGTTCGGCGACTCCCGCACCGTCGACGTGCACGTCGCCCAGGTCCGCAAGAAGATCGCGAATGCCGCAACCATCACCACGGTGCGCGGGATCGGCTACCGACTCGAACGATCCTGAGCGTGCCGGAGCGTCCCACGCTGCGTCGCCGGTTGACCTTGGCGATCCTGGTCGTTGCGAGCGGCGTGTTGTTCATCGCCGCTGGCCTCACGTGGCTCGGCGTTCGCGGCGTCGCCCGTTCGGCCGCGGACGATCGACTGGCCGATCAGAGCGTTCGGCTGCGTGACCTCACCCAGGACATCCAAGACCGGCTCGGAAGCGCCGTCGACGATGGCGCGAACGATCGGCAAAACCGCTCGACGACGCGCAACGCGGAACTCCTTCGTCAGTTCATTCAGCTGGCGCGCGGCGCGCAGGTCAGCGATGCCCGTCTCGTGTGGGTCGATCGCCAAGGCGCGATTCTCCAGGGCAACGAGGTGTCTCGACGGCTCGTCGGTCAGCTCGAGCGACGCGAGCCCGAGTTGGTCGAGCTGTTGACATTGCCGCCCGGCCTCGACGAAGTCGATCTACGCGGTGACGAACTTCGACGAAACGGGTTCACGACCGGTGCCGGAAACGACCTTGCCCACCGCGCCGACGTCGTCGCGGGCAACGACGCGAATCACGCGCTCGTCATCGTGCTCACCGGCCCGATCGACACCGCGACCCAGCGACGCGTCACGACAACGTTCGCGATCGCGGCACTCATCGCCCTGGGCCTCTCGGCCGGAGCATCCAGCTGGTTGGCGCGTCGGCTCACCCGTCGCATCGACGACATCGACATCGCGGCGAGCGCGATCGCCGGTGGCGATCTGCGGGCGCGAGTTGCCGTCGACGCCGACGCCGAATCCGAGCTGGCGTCACTCGCCGGAACGATCAACCGTATGGCTTCGGACCTCGAAGCCGCCCGGGCCAACGAGCGGGCGTTCCTGATGTCGATCTCGCACGACCTTCGCACACCGTTGACCTCGATCCGCGGCTACGCCGAGGCCCTCCGAGACGGGACGCTCGACCACTCGGACCCGACAGAACGCCGCCGGGCCGCAGACATCATCACCAGCGAAGCGCGGCGGCTGGAACGGCTCGTGCGCGACTTGCTCGACCTCGGACGACTCGACCGACGCGAGTTCTCGCTGCACCCGATCCCGATCGATCTCGCAACGCTGATCGACGACACGGTCCGAGGTTTCACACCGAGCGCGGCCGACCACTCGATCTCGTTGACGTGTCAGCCGAGCGAACCCGTGCCGATGACGCTCGACCCCGAGCGCGTCGCGCAGATCGTCGCGAACCTGATCGAGAACGCCCTGAAATTCGCGAACGGAGCGGTCGAAGTCGCCGTCACCACGTCGGCGGACGCGGTGCAGATCGAGGTGACCGACGACGGGCCTGGCGTTGCCCCCGACGAGCTGTCCCGGGTCTTCGAACGCCTGCACACCGTGCGATCGTCGCCGGGGCGCTCCGTGGGCACCGGGCTCGGCCTCGCCATTGTTCGCGAACTCGCGTTGGCCATGCACGGATCGGTATCGGTCGACAACGTCATGCCGACCGGATCCCGATTCATCGTCCGATTGCCGCGTTGAGTCCTCGACGTGCCGACACGGCACCGCCGAGTGATCGCTGGCGGATTCGACCCGACGACTCGGTTAGCCCGACGTGAGCGCGCTGGCGAAGAAGTCGGTGCGTGCGGCCCGGCCGCTGACGAAATCGCTGGCTTCGGTTCGATGGAACGACCCGCTCGCGGTCGGTTCAGCGCCTTCGTCGCCGAAGCGAGTCACTCCGCCCGCGCCCAGAACATCGCCCACGTCCTCGCCTGGCGAGCCGACCAACAGCTCCGATTGCCCGTCGGCGTCGGTGTCGACCGAACCGAGGGTGATGCCGAACCAACCACCGATCGTCGGGTCACCGGCAAGACCGTTGGAGTCGAGGTGCCACATCGCGCTTCCCGATGCCACGACACCGGACACGCTCGGCGGGAGCACATGCACCAGCCCGGCATCGGCGACGCCGTTGATGTCTTCGTAGGGCACGCCGATCACCAAGAAGTCGTCGGCGACTCCCCCGTCGACGTTGCCGATCGGCGCCACGTGGACCGTGTGGCCGAACTCTTGGAACTTGGTGTTCTTGCCGGGCATGTCGGGGGTGTCCTGGCTCAGGTACTGCGCGCCGGCACGGCCGAGCATCGAACCATCACCGAAGATCGTCATGACGGCACCCGAGAACGGAATGGATCCGGAGTATTCGCCGGGCGCGCCGACTGCGATGTCGTCGACGCCGTCGAGATTCAGGTCGCCCGCCGCAATGCTGAACCCGAAGAAGTCGTACTCCTCGGCTCCGTTCGTCTCGGGCAACTGCAGTAACGGTTCGTTCCAGAACTGACCGCCGTTCGCCGTGAGCCCTGCGGTCGCACGTCCACGCAGCACGTGCACTCCCCCTGCGCCAACGCGATTCGACACGCGGTCACCGGGTACGCCGATCGCAAGATCGTCGATCGCGTCGCCCCCGAACGTGCCGACCGCGAGCGAGAAGCCAAAGTTGTCGTCACGCCCAGCCGTGCCAGGCATGCCGCTGACATCTTGGGTGAACCGCTGCGACTTCGCGTCGGTGAGTCCACACGCACAACCTCGCAGCACAAACGCTGCGCCGGCACCCGGCGCTCGCCCGACGAGTTCGCCCGGCGCGCCGACGGCGAGGTCGGAGCGACCGTCCGCGTCGAAATCGCCTGCGGCCAACGACGTACCGAACAGTTCGTTGACTTCAGAGCGTGACTGGATCGCACCGCGGTCTTGCGTCCAGAACTCGTTGCCCGCAGGTTGCAGTCCCGTGACCGAGCCGTAGATGACCTGCACGCCGCCAGCGTTGCGGCGGCCACCGACGCGTTCTCCCGGCACACCAATCGCCAAGTCACTGAACCCGTCGTTGTTGAAGTCGGCAGCAACCACTGCCGCGCCGAACGCATCGTCGACGTGGGAGGTCCCCTGGATCCCTGGAGTGTCTTGCGTCCAGTACTGCGTTCGCGCAGTGGTTTTCGGATCTGCGCCGTAGAACGTGTAGACGCCCCCGGCTCCGTTGTTCTCGCCCGCGGCTCCTACCGCCCAGTCACCGATACCGTCGCCGTCGAAGTCGGGATGCCCAGGGTCGATGGCCGCGTGCGCAGGCGTCGGCCCGGTAAGCAGAACGAGCGGAGTCAATCCGGACACGATGGTCGCGATGGCCGCGAATCGATGACGAACGCGCGCGTGTCGAGTGGGTTTCACCGCGTCTCCATCGGCGGATTTGGCCTCGGTTCGACGGTTTCGGGGAGTTTCCGGGCGGCGAAACGGCCTGCACCCTCAGGATCATGGCCCGTCGAGGCAGGTCGCGCCGAGATCGCCGACCGTGATCGGCGCCCCTGCCGGGACTTCGCGACGCAGCGTGGCCAAAGCGATCGGACCCGATCGCGGCGAGATCGCCGAACTGGTGATCGAGCCGACGATCTTGCCCTCGTAGCTGACATCGGCTGCCAACGGTATCGGCGCGCTCGCCGTGATTCTCCGCAACGTGCGGTTGACGTGCCCGCGGCTGTCGATTCGACACACCAATTCCTGGCCGACGAAACAGCCCTTGGTGAAGCTCACCGCGTCAACATCGAGCGAGGCCTCTTGCGCGATCGTGCGTTCGTCGATGTCGTGCGGTTGGCGTGGCACGCGCGCTTCGATCCGCAGCGTCTCCAGCGCTTCGGCGTCGGCAGGTTCGATCGTGCCGAGCTCGATGCCGGTGACGAGTTCCGCCGGCCCGATGAACTCGAATTTCGACACCACGAGCGAGTCGATGGTCCAGTCCGTTCGCACGACGCCAACGCCGGTCGGAGCGACCGGAACGACCTCGGCCGCGTGCGGTCCGCACACGATGACTCGACGGCTTTGCGCAGTGCGATCCTCGATTGCGAGCTTGACGCGAATCTTGAATCGGGCAAGTCCACTCGCCAGTTGAGCAGCAACCTCGGGCTCACACCGCAACCAATAGTCGTCCTCGGCGACGCGCACGACGTGATGGTCCGCGATCAGCTTCCCTTGTGGCTCGAGCAACAACGCGTGGCGCGTGTCGCCGACGGCAAGGTCGTCGAGGTCCTGGCTCAGCAACGATTGCAGGAACGTCAACGCATCGGGTCCGCTCACGCTCACGAGACCGACGGGGAGATCGACAATCGCGGCGGCGTGCGTGACCATCGCGTCGTAACCGATCATCGGATCGGTCCAAAGATGCGTCGCGCGGCAGCCGCTGCGGCCAAGAGCGCTCCGGCCTTGTTGTTGCACTCGAGGTCTTCGTCGGCCGGATCGCTGTCGGCGACGATGCCCGCTCCCGCCTGAATCGAGGCATGTCCGTCGAAATAGAACATCGTCCGAATCGCGATCGCAACATCGAGATTGCCGGTGAAGTCGAAGTATCCAACGACACCTGCGTATGGTCCGCGCTTGGCAACCTCGAGTTCGTCGAGGATCTGCATGGCGCGAACCTTCGGGGCGCCGCTCACCGTTCCGGCGGGGAAGGTCGCACGTACGACGTCGACCGGTCCCGCATCGGAACGCAGCCGACCGGAGACCTGACTCGTCATGTGCATGACGTGGCTGTAGCGCTCGAGCGTCATCAGCTCATCGACCTGTTCGGTCCCGAACTCGATGATGCGGCCCAAGTCGTTGCGGGCCAGATCGACGAGCATGACATGTTCTGCGCGTTCTTTGGGATGCTCGAGGAGCTCGGCGGCAAGGCGCTCGTCGTGTACTTGGTCCCTCCCGCGTTTGCGCGTGCCCGCGATCGGACGTCCGATCACCCGTCCCTCGCGCACCGCCACGAGCGCTTCGGGCGAACTGCCCACTGTCGTCAGCCCAACGCCACGGATGAAGTACATGTACGGCGACGGGTTCACGATGCGCAGCACGCGATAGAGCGCGAGCGGATCAGGCGGGTCGAGCAGGTCGAACCGTTGCGCCAGCACAACTTGGAAGATGTCACCGTCGAGGATGTACTCCTTCGCCGCACTCACCGCGGCGGCGTACTGCTCAAACGAGGTGGTGCGTTCCACGGCCGCAATCTCGTCGGTGATGCGACTCGGCGGGATGACCGGGTCGACTGCGTGAGGAGCCGACAGGCGCGCAAGCGTGGCCGCAATGCGCGCGGCGGCGCGTTCGTATTGTTCGCCGCGTACGGTCGGCGTGGACCCGGGCTCGACGTAGACGTTCTCGATGAGTGCGAGACGTTGACCGAAATGGTCGAACGCGGCCACGGACGCACTCAGTGCGAGGACCGCGTCGGGCAGATTGCGATCGTCCGGCGCGGCATTCGGTAGCCGCTCGACTTCGCGAACAGTGTCGTAGCCGAGCAGTCCGACGATGCCACCGTGGAACGGCGGAAGGCCTTCGATATCTGGTGACCGATACTTGGCGAGCATCGCCTCGATGGCGGCCAGCGCTCCCCGATCAACCGGAACACCATCGAGCACCTGACCGACGAACGCGACGTCGAGCCCTCGTACCACCAAGGTCGTGATGGGATCCCAGCCGAGAAACGACCACCGGCCCCACCGCTCGGCATGTTCGACCGATTCGAGCAAGAACCCGTCACCGTCACCGACCAGCTTCGCGAACGCCGACAACGGCGTCTCGAAATCGGCGAGCACTTCGCTCCATACCGGAACAACGGAGTGCGTTGCTGTCAGTTCGAGGAACTCGTCGAGCGTGGGACGGAGCCCGATCGGTCCGTCAACCGGCGTCGTCATCGCCGACCGGGTTCTGCGTCGCCGCCGAAGTCTCGGAAGAAGCACGAGCGTTCGCCGGTGTGGCACGCACCGCGCCCTTCTTGATCGACCACGAGCAAGATCACGTCCATGTCGCAGTCGTACGCGGCGCGGCGCACGAACTGACGGTCACCACTCGTCTCGCCCTTGCACCAGAACTCCTGACGACTTCGGCTCCAGAACCAGGTGCGACCGGTCTCGAGGGTTCGTTCGAGCGCCGCGCGGTTCATCCACGCCATCATCAGCACTTCGCCGGTGTTCTGTTCTTGCACGACCGCCGGAACGAGGCCGTCGTGATCGAACTGCACGGCGTCGATCTCAGCCGACGTGTGCGCGATCGGCGTAGCAACAAACGACATCGCGCCGACGATACTGCGCGAGACTGCGTCATGGCCGATGATTCGAAGCCGCCCACTGTCGCCGCGCGGCCGACCGCGCTCGTCGCCCACGGGCATGTCCGCGACGACCCGTGGTTCTGGCTGCGCGAGCGCGACAACCCCGACGTCAACGCATACCTCGAAGCGGAGAACCGCTACACCGAGCGACGCTGCGCACACCTGGCGCCGCTGCGCGAGACGCTGTTCGCCGAGATTCGCTCGCACGTGCAGGAGGACGACGACACTGCGCCCGCTCCGTACGGGACCTTCGAGTACTTCACCCGCACGCGTACCGGGCAGCAATACGGAGAGCACCTCCGCCGACCGCGCGGCGGCGGACCCGAGACCACGGTGCTCGACGAGAATCAGCGAGCCGAAGGCACCGACTTCTTCCAGACCGGCGACGTCGAGGTCAGTCCCGATCACCGCTTCGTCGCCTGGACCGAAGAGACCAACGGCGGCGAGCGCTACGAACTGCACGTCCGCGACATTGCGACCGGCAATGACATCGGCAGCGTTGTTCCGAACTGCTACTACGGGCTCGCGTGGTCGGCCGACGGGCGCTATGTCTTTTACACCCGACCGGACGACGCGATGCGTCCATACCAAGTTCTGCGGCACGAAGTGGGCACACCGCCGGAGTCCGATGTCGTCGTCTTCGAAGACCTCGACGACCACTTCGACGTGTTCCTCGGCGCAACCCGCAGCGGCGATTGGATCGTCATCACCTCGGCGTCGCGCATCACGACCGAAGTGTGCGTCATCCCCGCCGGTTCGCCGACCGATGCTTCGACGCTCATCGAGCCGCGCGTCGAAGGTGTCGAGTATCACCTCGACCATCACCGCGATCGCGACGCGAATCACTTCGTGATCCTGACCAACGCAGACGGCGCCACGAACTTCAAAGTGATGACGACGCCAGTGGCCACACCTGGACGTGGCCACTGGCGCGATCTGGTGCCCCACGAACCCGATGTTCGAATCGCGAATGTCGACGTCTTCGCGGACTTTCTCGTGCTCTACGAACGCCACAACGGACTCGAACGACTGCGCGTCGTGACCCCGGACGGTGCGGACTCGCATGTCATCGCGATGCGCGACGACGTCTACTCGACATGGCCGGACTCGAACCTGGAGTTCGCGACGCCGGTATTTCGCTACGGCTACTCCTCGCTCGTGGTCCCGCGATCGGTGTACGACTACGACGTGCGGCAACGCAGCGCCACGCTGGTCCGTCAACAACCTGTTCCGGGCTATGTCGCCGACGATTACGTCACCGTTCGCGAGTGGGCCACCGGTGACGACGGCACCCAGATCCCGATATCGATCGTGCACCGTCGCGACACGTTGCTCGACGGCAACGCCGCGTTGTACCACTACGCCTACGGGTCCTACGAGGCCACCGTCGAGCCGGTGTTCCGCTCGATCGCGCTGCCGCTGCTCGACCGCGGCATCGTCGTGGCCATCTCGCACCCACGGGGCGGCGGCGAGATGGGTCGGCACTGGTGGGACGAGGGCCACCTCGAATACAAGATCAACACGTTCCTCGACTTCAACGCATGCACTCGCCGCCTCCACGAGCAGGGTTATGGGTCGCCGCAGCGCACGGTGGCGCGCGGCGGTTCGGCCGGCGGGCTGCTCATGGGTGCGATTACCAACCTCGCGCCCGAGTTGTACGCCGGCGTCGTTGCCGAGGTCCCGTTCGTCGATGTGATCTCCACGATGCAGGACCCTTCCATTCCGCTCACAGTCAACGAGTGGGACGAGTGGGGCGATCCTCGGGACGAGGTGATCTATCGAGCGATGCTCGAGTACTCGCCCTACGACAACATTCGAGGAGATCGCCGGTACCCACGGCTGTTCGTCACCGGCGGGCTCAACGATCCCCGCGTGCAGTACTGGGAGCCGGCGAAGTACGTCGCGAAGATCCGCTCGGTGTCACCACAGACCGACGTCGTCTTGAAGATCGAAATCGGCGCGGGGCACTCAGGGCCGAGCGGCCGCTACGACGCCTGGCGGGACGAGGCATTCACCCAGGCGTGGATCTTGGAGACGTTAGGTCGAGCCTGAGATCCGCCGCCCGACAGGATCAACCGAACGGCATCGCCACCGCGAGCTGACGGCTCTGCGCGACCAACGTCCCGTCGGGCGCCCAGACCTCTCCATCTTCTTCGAGGAAACCACCGTGCAGCGTCGTGGTGGTGAATCGCACTGCGAGCGCATCGACGCCCTCCGGCACGGGGGCACGAAAGTGCACGGTCAGGTCGATCGTCGGTACCGCCAGGGGTGCCATGAGCTTGTGGAACACCGCCGGTGACCAGGCGTCGGTCATCGCCGCCACCGCGGCTGCGTCGAAGGCGCCGCCACCCTCGGATGCCGCGAAGCGAATCCAACCGCCGACCCGAGCCGGTGCGTGCCCTGCCGTTCCGTCGGCACCTTCGCACCACACCGTGTCGTAGCGCTCGGCCATGGGGATCGGGGCCGGACTTCGATCTCGCCACGCGGGGGGCGGGTAGTCGGGCGGGGTCAGCGTCACGAACGCATGCGGCGATTCGAACGGGCTGGACGCGGCGTACCGAGCGATCGCACAGCAACGATCGGCTTGCCATAGTTCGGCACCGGCGAACACCATCGAACGACCGGCCCGGTCGATCCGGACGCGAATGCGACACTCCCCTTCGACGGGTGGCGCGAGGTAGTGAATGCTCAGCGATCGAGGGGCACGGTCGGGAACGGCTGCGCGGAGCGCGCGCACCAACAACGCGGCGATGTACCCGCCGTTCGGCCCGCGAACGATCCACCAACCGCGATCGATCGTGGCCGACCATTCGTCGTCGGCGACGGGTTGGATCGCGGTGTCGTGGGCGAATCGACCGGTCATGGGTTGGGCACGTTACGCGTAGCGTTGCGCCCATGACCCACACGTTGTCGATTCCGACCACCGACGACCTGCTGCTCGAAGGCGAACGCCGTGCCGCCGAAGGTCCCACGCGCGCCGCAGTGGTGTTGTGCCACCCTCATCCGCAGTACGGCGGAACGATGCGCTCGCTCGTGATCTCGGCGTTGTTCGATTCGCTTCCCACCGTCGGAGTCGAATGCCTGCGGTTCAACTACCGCGGGGTCGAAGGTTCAACCGGCACCTACGGCGAGGGCGTCGGCGAACGACTCGATGTCGTCGCCGCGCTCGACGCCCTCGTCGACACCTCCGCGGCGAGTGTGCCGATTGGTTTGATCGGGTGGTCGTTCGGCGCCGACATGGCGTTGGCAACCCACGACCCACGGGTTTCGGGCTGGATGGGAATCGCGTTGCCGATGCGGTTCGTGACCGACGCCGATCGCGCCGCCGTCGCCGCTGACCCGCGGCCCAAACGCCTCACCTTGGCGCAACACGACGAGTTTCGTGACGCCGAATGGGTGGTCGAAGCCACGCAGGAATGGACCAACACGCGCGTCGACATCGTCTTGGGCGCGAGCCACTTCTTCGTGGGTCGGACCGACCGTGTCAGCGAACTCGCCGCCGACTTCGTCACCGAACTCGAGTAACCGCCTCGTCACGCGCGGATTCGACGGATCGGAGACGCTGACGCCGACGCGCCGAGGTCAGACTGCGGCGAGGTGCGCCACCATGAAGCCGTGACGGATGAGGTAGCTCGTCCGCTTCTCGACCGCAGCTCGCCAGGCGGCGAAGTCGGTCTCGAAGTGGGCACGATCGCCGTCTTCGTACGCATGCTCGAGCTCGTCGAAGGCGGCATCTTCGGCGTCGAGCAACGCTCGGTACTTCATCAAGAAGTGGTCGTCGACGCCGTGCAGACCGTGCGGTTCAGCCATCTCGGCTCCTTCCGGGGCGCACCCCGTGGTCGGGACACCGGCTCCACCTTCGGGGCCGTGTCGGCACCCTAACGCCATGACGAGCCGCCGTCGAGGGACCTTCGTCAATCGACCAGTGACCAGCAGCGACTTGAGCGATGTGACACGTCCGTGGGTGCGACCGCATCG
>SXGT01050714.1_pt1 | contig 10185 bp, 7 predicted proteins | sample 3176221 | NCBI WGS metagenome assembly SXGT01 (sample SAMN11356862, study PRJNA531348) | freshwater metagenome | isolation source: freshwater sample F1-120 | place: China: Fuxian Lake, Yuxi | collected 2017-12-25
TAACGTCGTGATTGCCGCCATACTTTTCGCGGTTCTTTTCCTGACCGGGAACCTGGTACCGCTGACCGAGCTTGGGGTGGCTTCTGGAAGTTTCCTTGAGCGCGTGATGGTCGTAAATGCTTCGCTAGTGCTGTTCAACCTCATACCCGCCTTCCCCATGGACGGTGGTCGTGTGCTGCGTGCTTTGCTCGCCATTCGCATGGATTACGTCCGTGCCACGCAGATCGCGGCGAGTATTGGGCAGGGTTTAGCGTTGATATTCGGGTTGGTCGGTCTATTTGGCAACGCAAGTTTATTATTCATTGCCTTCTTCATTTGGATCGGCGCTTCACAGGAAGCCAGTGCAGTACAAATGAAGAACGTCATTGGCGGCATACCAGTTGGACGTGCCATGCTGACCGATTACAAAAGCCTCTCACCGCGTGAACCGCTTTCACGCATGGCACAGTTGATCCTGGCAGGCTCACAACATGACTTCCCCGTGATCGACGATAACGAACGCATCGTAGGGGTGGTGACGCGCGACGACTTCCTCGCCGCCCTCACCCAGCATGGACAGAACATCGCCATCTCAGCTGTGATGCGCAGTGCCCCACCCGAAGTGGATTCCTACGATATGGTGGAAGTTGCGCTGACGAGAATCCAGGAGTCGGGCTTTCCGACCTTGCCTGTTACCCATGCCGGGCAATTGGTTGGCATTATCACGGCAGAAAATATCACCGAATATTTGATGATCCGCACGGCTTTGCGCAGTGCACAGATGATTTCGGTTTCATGATTGTCCCTGCAAGCTCAAATTAGAGGTTTCTTAACCACAAATATCCCTTTTTCCATATACTAGGTAAAACTCCGATGGGGAGTAGCCGCCCAAAATTTGGGTAGCTCAGCCGTCAATACGTGGCGCAAGACGTCACCGGTTGTTCTGTAAAGGCAAGACCATCGTCAACATCTTTGACGATGGTCTTTTTGTTTGCAAAAAGGGTTAAACCATCTTCAAGTGATATCTCAGGTTGAATAAATCAAAATGGATTACACTTATCAGGAACATGGAAAAAAATATGAACTGGCACACAATTGAAACCAATACAGCTCTGACCGAACTAAATTCCTCTTCCGAGACGGGTCTAACTTCCGTTCAGGTTGAGGAAAGCAAGAAAAAACACGGGGTGAATGAACTCGTGGAACGCGGCGGGCGTACCCCATTACAGATTCTATGGGAACAAGTCACCGCAACGATGGTACTCATCCTGGTTGCGGCGGCAGTGGTGGCGGGATTGCTTGGCGATACCAAAAACACCATCGCCATTCTCTCCATTGTGGCGTTGTATGCTTTGCTTGGCTTTATTCAGGAATACCGAGCCGAGCAAGCGATCGCTGCGCTCAAGAAAATGTCGGTGCCGAACGTGCGTATCGTACGCGATGGCAAAATGCAAGAGATCTCGGCCCGTGAACTCGTGCCTGGCGATATCATCCAGCTTGAAACCGGCAACGTCATCCCTGCTGACCTGCGTTTGCTCGAAGCTGTCAATCTAAGAATTCAAGAAGCTGCGCTAACTGGTGAATCTGAAGCCATTGAAAAACACGTTGCAGCTCTTTCAAATGAAGACCTTCCGCTCGGTGACCGCCGCAACATGGCGTACATGGGAACCATCATCACGCAGGGACGCGGTCTCGCGCTTGTGGTTTCCACCGGCATGAACACCGAACTCGGCAAGATTGCAGACATGATCCAGGCAGTTAAGCAGGAGCAAACTCCATTGCAGCGCCGCCTCGATTCACTTGGTAAAACCCTTGCGCTCATCGGTGTAGGCATCGCGGTGCTCATCTTCATTCTCGGCATCATCCGCGGTGATGAGATCCGTCATATGCTGCTCACGGCTGTGAGTGTTGCTGTCGCCATTGTGCCCGAAGGTCTGCCTGCCGTGGTGACCATCACCCTGGCACTTGGAGCTCAGCGCATGTTGAACCGCCAGGCGCTGATCCGCAAACTTCCTGCTGTTGAAACGCTTGGCTCTGTTACGGTCATTTGCTCCGACAAGACCGGTACTTTGACCGAGAACCGTATGACCGTCGTTGTGCTGGACGTGGCGGAACACGCCATCGACCTGACCGGCGATGTTGCCCGTGATGGCTCGCTTCATGCCACTCGTGGGCTTGGTTCACCTGTCCAATCCTCACTCTCGCTGGCAGCGATCGGCGGCGCCTTGTGCAATGATGCAAAATTAGTGGATGAAGGCGATGATCGCTTCCACACCATGGGCGACCCGACCGAAGGCGCGCTTGTAGTTGCCGCTGCCAAAATGGGCTATTGGAAATCATCCCTTGATTCATCTTTCCCGCGTGCAGCTGAATTACCCTTCGACTCTGAACGCAAACGCATGACGACTGTGCATCATCTCGGTCAATACGACCCGACCGTACTGTCTGGTTTGGAGATCGGCGACAAGCGTTACATCGCCTTCACCAAAGGCGGTGTGGATGGTCTACTTGACATCACAAGTCATGTTTGGGCGGATGGAAAGTCTGTGCCGCTGGATGATGAGTGGAGGTCCAAGATCGAGGCGGCAAATGAACGGCTTGCCAAGAAAGGCATGCGCGTCCTCGGTGTTGGCTTCCGATTGATCAATACCATCCCTGAGATCATTCAGACCGATCTTGAACAGAACATCACACTAGTGGGTCTATTCGGCATGATAGACCCGCCGCGCAACGAAGTGAAAGACGCAGTGGCTATTGCCAAGGCTGCAGGTATTCGTCCCATCATGATCACCGGCGACCATCCTCTGACGGCAATGGAGATCGCACGGCAGTTGGGCATCACCGAGAACGGACGTGTATTGACGGGTGTTGAACTTGAAAAGATCACCATGGATGAATTAAAGTCCATGCTCGACGATGTGAACGTCTTTGCCCGCGTTGCCCCCGAACATAAACTCCGCATCGTGCAGGCATTGCAGGAAAAGGGTCATGTTGCTGCCATGACCGGTGACGGTGTGAACGACGCCCCTGCCCTCCGCAAAGCGGACATTGGCGTGGCAATGGGCATCACCGGCACAGATGTTTCGAAAGAAGCCTCTGACCTCGTCTTGCTCGACGACAACTTTGCGACCATCGTAGCTGCAGTAAAAGAAGGTCGCACCATTTACGATAACATCCGCAAGTTCGTGCGTTTCAGTGTGGCAGGCAACATCGGTAAAGTGTTGGTGATGCTGCTCGCTCCCTTCCTCGGCAAGCCGTTGCCGCTGCTGCCTTTGCAGTTGCTGTGGCTCAACCTGTTGACGGATGGTCTGCTTGGTTTGGGCATGGGTGTGGAGAATCCTGAAAAGGATACGATGAAGCGCAAGCCCTACTCACCCACCGAAGGCGTGTTCTCACGCGGTGCAGGTGCACAGACCATCTGGGTGGGCGTGATGATAGGCGCACTCGCACTTGGGCTTGGCTCCTGGTATTACTTCACCGACCGCCCCGAATGGCAGACAATGATCTTTACCTCGTTGGCGTTCATGCAGATCTTCCAGGCGCTGGCATCCCGCTCTGATAAAGACTCGCTTTTCAAGATCGGCGTAATGACCAATCCTGTTCTGGCGGGCATGGCGTTGCTGGTCTTTGCCTTACAGATGGCAGTCCTTTACATCCCTGCACTGGCAAATTTCTTCGAGGTCATTCCTCTCAGCTTATGTGACCTGTCTATTGCGGCAGCAACCGGTGTGATCGTGTTCGTGGTGATGGAAGTGAGTAAGAAGTTTAAGAAGTAAATAGTGGATAGTGAGTAGACATGACTCACCCCGAAATTATTGTTTCGTGGGTGAGTTTGTTTTTAAGAGCAAATGGGACGCGGATTAACGCTGAATACGCGGATTTACTTAATCCCTTTCCGCGTAAATCCTTGCTCGTCCGCGTCCCAAATTAAATTCGGGGGTAATTATGTTTTCTTATAGTGCTTTTGTAAGTATCTCAGATAATATCTGTTCGTTCAGCGGAAGTGGATTTCCTTTGTAGCTACTGGCATTCAAGGTCTTCTGCACCGCTTCGGAGATATGTGTTTCCGTCATGCCGTGTGATGAAAGCGATGGTATCTTCAACTCGCTCACCAGATCACTTACCCACTTAACGCCATCATCCACCGTTGCAGTTTGATTTCCTGTAACTATTCGAGCCACTTCTTCATATCGAGCAAGCCCGGCATGATTCTCTGATTGCATAGTTTTGATATTTGCTTCCATCACCAACGGCAATAACTTTGCACAGATCGCTCCGTGCGGCGCGTGCAGCATCCCGCCCAGCGGACCAGCAAATCCATGCACGGCTCCCAGCGCGGCATTTGCCAACGCCAACCCGCCAAACAGACTCGCCAATGCCATGCCTTCACGTGCTTCTTTATCCGCACCACTATGATACGCACGCCGCAAAGACTTCGCCGCATATGCCATGCCTTCGCGACAAATCGCATCGGTCATCGGGTTTGCCTTCGCCGAAACGAATGGCTCGATCAACTGCGTCAGCGCATCTAAACCAGAGGCGGCGGTAATCTCAGGCGGTAATGAATACGTCAACTCAGGGTCAACGATCGCAAGGCTGGGCAGCATCATCGGGCTGCGCAAACTGACCTTCACACCATGCTCGGGCACATCCAGCACCGCATTGCGCGTCACCTCTGCGCCTGTCCCCGCCGTGGTTGGGATGGCAACGTACATCAACGGCTTCTCGGTCAACGACTGCCCCTTGCCCACCACCTCAAGATAATCCATCACATCCTGTCGGTTCGTCGCCAGCGCCGCGATCGCCTTACCCGCGTCCATTACACTGCCGCCGCCCAAACCGATCACCGCGTCACAGCCCTCGGCAAATGTCACGCCTTCACGCACCATCGCGACAGTCGGTTCACCGTGGACTTCAAATTCATTGAATAGGATTCCCTGTGCAGACAGAATCTCCCTCACCCGCGGAATCGCACCTGACGATCTGCCCCGCACCAATAACAGACGCTTCACACTCCCTTTGAGTTGGTCACCCAACCCAGAGAGTTTCCCCGCGCCGAAGATGATTCGATTTGCTGTTGCGAATTCAAATGATGTCATTACCAACCTGAATCTTCAGGAAAGACATTGCCATATTTCACACCCTGCCTTGGCTCTGCCATCATATCCGCGACAGTGTCACGCCATTTGAGATAATGCGCCGTCTCCTTATGCGCGGACTGAGCTTCAACTGTTTTATACACTTCCACGAGGATGAAGCGTGTCGGGTCATCTACTTGCTGAATGACGTCGAACCGTGCAACACCTTCTTCTTTCACACTGTTCAACGCGTTTTCAAGCGACGCTTGCTTGAAAGCATCCACAAACTCCGGCTTGACGTGTACATGCACAAGGACGATGTTCATTTTCTCTCCTATGATGAAACCAAGGCATTCCCAATGATCTTCGCGGAAGTTCGCACCGAGACCGTGAACCCGAAGAACGGACCAAAATCCTGCCCGGCGGGCATGCTGGTGAAGTACAGTCCATTGGCGGTGGTTTGGAAATGCGGGTCGAGAACAGGGAAGCCATTCTTCACTTCGATCTTATCGAAGACATTACCATTTTTCAAGAAGGGCAATCGGTCTAGCTCCACTTTATACCCTGTGGCAAGGATAACATCATCCACCACAAAAGCATCGCCGTTATCGAGCTTCACATCCAACGCACCATCACTACGCTCAACGCAAGCGACCAAACTGGCTTTCTGATGAATGCTCGTGTTCGGCTTCATCACCCGTTCCTCCAGCCACGGTTCCACCTTCAAGCGCCCCTCTCCCCACATGCGTTTGACGATGGCATCTTTTTCTTCCTGCGGCAGCCCACGGAACCAGGCAGGGTTCGTCACCATGCCATCCACCAGAGGCGGTACCCAGCTCCAATCCGCTTCGGCAAACTTTGGCGACTCATGGCGATGCACCACATGCACCTCCGCCGCACCGCCGTCATTGAGCAGCGCCGCCCATTCAAAGGCACTTTGCCTGCCGCCAAGGATGAGTACCCGTTTCCCTTTGCGTTCTGAAAGTTGCACAGCATCACAAGTATGTTCATATCTACCCGCGGGTAAGAGATCGGTCAAAGCAGAGGGATGATTCTTGAAATATCCCATACCGATCGCAACAGCAACATTTTTCGCTTGAACGGTATTACCATTTTCCAGGGTTGCAAGGAAGCCATCTTCGTTCTGGTCCAAGCGTGTGACATATTCTGAGATGGTCTGAATGCCAGAACCATCCTGAAACCATTGAGCGTACTGCAAATAAAACTCCAACGAGAGCGGCTCAACATCTTTGGAGGTCTTCCCTAATGCATCGAGATAATTCATAATGGAGAAACGACCTGTTGGATCCAGCGACCAATCAGACGCCGAACGCAGATACATTCCTTCTGGCATGTTCTTCTTCCAAAATTCCATTGGCTTGCCCGCAACCAGAAAGTCCAAGCCCAAATGCTTGGCATACGCTGCCAAGGACAAACCAAAAGGTCCAGCACCAATAATGAGCAAGTCTGTTCGCATTTCTCTCTCCTCTAGCTGATAAATATTCCAAGCCACAATTGATAGATGCCAAAGCCAAATAGAACGATACAGGAAATTCCCAGCAAGGCATGATTAAGCTTGGGACCCAGTTTCGAAGCAGCACCAAAAACAATGATCATCGCGATCAGGCAGAGGATAAACGCCGAATAAAAACCGATCAACAGACCCAATCCATTGACAGGTGTTTCGCGCCAACCCTGCACAAGGATCGGTCCTGTAACAAACATCCAGAACAAATATGCGCCTGGGCTGAGAGCATTGGTCATTGCCGCTTTGAAAATGGTCTGCTGACCGGATAATTCAGGGTGCGTAAGCGTCTCGTCAAAATTTCGCCATGACTTATACGAGCCATACGCGAGATAGAGGACGAAGAGTCCGCCCACGATGTACATGATACGTTGCGCCCAATCAGGCAACTGACTGAGCACCAGCACACTAAGCAAAATGATGGGGCCATCGCTCAAGAAGGGTGCAAAGGCACCGGGCAGGGCACGCTTCCAGCCGCGAGTTAAGGCTTGAGAAATCAGGAACGTTTGGAACGGTCCGATCTGTGAGGCGGCGGCGAAGCCGAATCCAATGCCTTGTATCAGGTAGATCCACATTAAAGTTATTGTCCCAACAAATACTGGTCGAAGAAGGCACTTACCCGTGCTTCATATTCTTCGGCACGTTCCTTATCGAAACCTACATGCCCAAGTTCAGGGTCGAACCAGAGTTCTTTCGGTTCATTCGCGGCATCATAGAGGATCTGTCCACTTTCAGGTGAGATAACTGTATCTTTGCCGCCCTGCATGAGAAAGACCGGGCGTGGACTAATATCGGGAATCCATTGTGTGGTGTCGATCTCTTCCATTTGGATACCGGTCATATTTTCTGCCCAAAAGACAATGAGCGGCACGAAAGGGAAATCAGGCAGACCGGTGAAGTGGCGCACGCTGGTCGAGACCGTATCAGACATCGAAGAAAAAGCACAGTTGGCAACCACTGCTTTGATATTTTCATTCTGTGCAGCATATTGAATGGATAACATGCCCCCATACGAATTACCAATAATGCCGATCTTTTCAGGGTCGATATCATCACGTGAAATCAGGTATTGATACCAAGCTTCCATGTCTTGCATTTCGTAATAGCCTAGTGTGATCAGTTCGCCTTCGCTTTGATCATGCGCCCGAACAGACGTAACCAACACACCATAACCATGCGCCTGCATCATCTGCGCTTCGTTAAGCAATTCATCACGCGTGGATTTATATCCATGCTGCATAATGATAACCGCCCCATTTTGTGAGGGGATGAACCAACCAGCCAATGTCATGCCGTCAGGATTGGTGACGGTGACATCTTCATATTCCATCCCGAAATCATTAGGAGTTTCATCAGGCAGGTTGCGAGTTGCCATGGGAGCATGCAAAAGGCTATATGCCTCCTGACGGGTCTTCCATAATAAACCTGCGATAGCGAGAGCGAGAATTCCAACAACCACCCCTATGACGATCTTGGTACCATGTTTCATGAACTCATCCTTTGGCGAGGGAGATACGTACAATGCGCCAATTTTGCCACAGAGTCAAAAAGACGCAGAGAGCAAGTTTCTCTGCGTCTTTTTTGATAAATCAAGTTATTTATTCAAAGCTTCTTTCACAGCTTCATACACATTCACAACACCAAATCCATAGGCATTGCTGGGACGGTCACCAGTGAAACAACCAAGGGAAGTAGTTCCTGTGTAAGGTTGAGCAGTTGTGATGATCAAGGATTCTGTCGCATCGATGTCACCGATCAATTCGGGCTGGGCAGACCAGATCAACGCCACCACCCCAGCCACATGCGGACCCGCCATCGACGTGCCGCTATTTGAGCCATAGGAATTATCAGGCAGAGATGAAAAAACATCCACACCCGGTGCAACAATATCTGGCTTGATGCGCCCGGAACCATCCACGGTCACAGGTCCGCGGCTGCTGAAATCAGCAAGATTGCCGAACTGGTCAACAGCACCGACGGAGAAGACCGAGTCATACAAAGATAAGGGCGATTCAACTGTCTCGCAGTTGGGTCCATCGTTGCCGGTGGAAACCACCACAAAGATACCTGCATGGCGCAAATTATCGGCTGCGACCAACAATGCATTTGGGTCACAACCTTCAATATCTGGGCAGCCCCATGAGTTGTTCATCACATGCGCGGCTTGAGTTGGGTCACCATCTACGAATGGATCACCACCGATGGGGAACGGAGCAAGCATGAACTGCATACAATCCAAATACAAGGCTGGGTTGGCAAGATTACGGTCAAGGTTCACACAACCGATCCATTGCGCTTCGGGTGCCACGCCAATACCATTACTTCCCAAAATAGATCCCATCGTATGTGTGCCATGACCACCTTCATCGTTCGGCGAAGATGTGCCGTCCCACGGGTCGAACCAGTTGTAATCGTCGCTGCCGTTGTACCCGCGATATTGTTTTTCAAGCAAAGGATGATTCCCATCCACACCTGAATCCGATTGCCCCACCACAATGCCTTCACCACGCACACCAAACTCTTCCCACACTCTATCTGCACCGATGAGTTGAATGTTCCAACCGATGTAATCATCAGGCGGCGCAGACTCAAAACCCGGCGCAGGCGAATCTTCGGGAGCGGCACGCAAGCGCGGGCTGGGAATGACGCGGTCCACTTCGGGGCGGGTCATCAAGAACAGGCGCACAAGAGTCCCACCTTGCACCTCCATCGCATTCTCCAAATAATATGGCGTGTACGCAATGCCAAAGGTATCGAATGTCTCGCGCAAGTCCGCCTGTGTATTATTCGCATGTTCAGTGAGTCGCGTATAGGCTTCGGTCAAACGTTCATCGCGATCTTTGATGGATGCCACATCCGAAATATCCGCCTGGTCTTTGAGAATGACGAAGAGACGATCTCCATAGTTGCCGGGGTTGCCCCAGATGAAGAAAGCGGCGATGACCATGCCCCACACTGCAACAGTGCCCACCCATCCCGCCGCCCGCTTCGCACCAGACCCGGAACCTGCTCCCATTACCTGACGCATTATCAACACCACAACGCTAACACCCCAACCGATGAGCAAGGCAATGCCCACGGCTTTCGTTGCAAGCCCGGCAATATCACCGAGCACAATGGTGAGTTCGGTTGGGTCGAAGAATGCCAAGCCTGCAAATGTGAGCAGACCCGTTGCAACAGTGGATGCCGCACGGGAAGGATATAAAGCAGCGATCGCAAAACCGAATGCAGGGATCAACACAACCAAAATCAACTGACTGCCGTCGTACCCGAAAGCAGAGGCAAGCAATGCCAATACTCCGCTCATGCCAACACCGTTAAGAAGAACATTCTCCGCATCAGACATCCATACCGCGGCAAGCAGACCAAACGCAAGACCCGCAATTAGACTGAGGAAAACATCACTGGTCGAACCAAACGAACCATACATCGCCAGCGGAGAAAACCCCAGCGCGGCGATGAGTAATCCAAATGGGATTGAATTAAAGTCCCAAGTTAGTTTGCCTCGACGCAGGAAGATGACAACGCCTGCAATGACAATTGCAAGAATGAATTGAAAAATCGAACCAAGCTGATCGTTGTTGGGACCAAGCGCACGCAAAA
>SXGT01058724.1_pt1 | contig 10184 bp, 8 predicted proteins | sample 3176221 | NCBI WGS metagenome assembly SXGT01 (sample SAMN11356862, study PRJNA531348) | freshwater metagenome | isolation source: freshwater sample F1-120 | place: China: Fuxian Lake, Yuxi | collected 2017-12-25
GAGACATCGACCGGCCTTCACCCGACGTTTCCATCTCGCCGCGGCGTGGGCTGACTTACGTTTCAATTCGGAGACGGAACGAAGGAGATCCAGACGTGCTTCCCTCCCCCACAACCCACAGCCACGAAACGAATCTCGAATTTGTCCGCCTATGGACTGCCAGTGCCCACCGCATCAAAGCGTTCGTCCTCTCCATGGTCGTCCATCGTGGTTTCGCCGATGACATTCTTCAGGAAGTCGCAGCGACGGCTTGGGAAAAGTTCCCCGACTTCGACCGCTCTCGTGATTTCATTGCCTGGGCCAATGGCATTGCGAGAAATAAAGTCCTCGGCCACAAGGAGATGCACGTCTCGGCTCTCACCCTCACCGACGAACTCGCACGACGCATTGAAGATCAGTTCACCCTGGACAATCTCTGGATGGATGCTCAGATCGAGTTTCTCCAGGACTGCGTCCAGAAGCTTCCGCAGGATGAGCGCGAGATCGTCGAGCTTCGCTACTTTTACTCCCTCAGTGTGGACGCCATTTCGCAGCGTAAAAAGCTGACGATCTCTGCTGTCTATAAAGCCCTGCAGCGAACCATTGATCGTCTCTTCGATTGCGTCTCATTCAAAGTCGCGAAGGAGGCCCGCTCATGAGTCAGGCCAATGTGCAAGCTCTGCGTGACCTCCTCGGCGTTCTCCGCCGTGGGCGTGATCAGGTCGAGATCATCGACGAAATTCGGACCCTCATTGCCAACGACGACGATGCCCTGAGAGTCTTCGTCCGTTACATGTCGATTGAAGCCAGCCTCCCCTGGGCACTCAAAGTTGATCCAATTCTGTCAACCGCCGTCGGTGCCACCATCCGTCGAGACATCAACCAGCATCGACGTCGATGGCTTTGGTATTCGACCCTCGCTGCAACCACTGCACTTGTGATCTGCGCTGTATCGCTCGTCTGGTATTTTCAGTCGCAGGTGATGATCGTCGAGAACAATCATCTCGTTTTCGCCTCCGCAGTCCTCTCTCCCAACGAACAACCTCCCACCTCGTCTGAGAACCTCCGTAGCGACGACGTTCTAACGATCGAGCATGGCCAATTTGCCGATATCTATTTCGGCAAAGGCACTGTCATGAAGGCGTATGGCCCCAGTCGGGTGCGCATCAATCACCCGAGTCGTATTCAACTGGAACGCGGCGTCGTGTTGGTACGTGTCGCCAAAGGTGATGAAGGCTTCACGGTTGCAACTCCCGGCGGCGAGTTCCTGGACCTCGGAACACAATTCGGCGTCTCCGTCAACGCAATGGCCACGAGCGAAGTTCACGTCTTTGACGGCAAAGTCGCTGTGAAAGCTGACAACAATGCCGCCTCTGTACTCCTGAAAGGAGAAGCCATCGGCGTGACCTCAAACGGTCAGCTCGAACAAACCAAACCCATGGACTCCTGGGATTTCGTCGCTTACAAGGTTCCGATCTCTGCACCGACGAGTCTAGTCAATGCAGTGTACTCAACGGACCTCCCGCAAACGATTCGTGACAAAGAATGGACGCTCGATGGAAAGGCCCGCCTCTACTGCGAACGTCGAGCCATCCGGCTGACCGAGCCCCTCACCGTCGCCGCTTTTACGCCGGGCGAACTGACGTCCGAAGTCCCGAACCCGAAAATGACCACACTCCCAGCCGGATCGTTTTACGACGTCTACTTTCTTCACTGCGATTCCGCAACCTTCCCAGTTCAGGGCCGCATCGCGTTTGATCACCCGATCGTCGGCATGTCCCTTAACGGCGGGCAACTGGTCGCCAGTGACAAACAATGCCATCGCCCAGAAGTCGCAGGTTACGATCAGAATTCTCCGCTGAACGGCAAGCGTGGCAGTGTTCTCCTGGAAACCCAGGATGTCCTCACCATGGACCCTGCCACCAACAGTTTTGACTTCACCCTCTATTGTGGGCCCTCGCTTGATCAAATGAGGATCTTCGTGGCTGTCCCTGAACCAAATCTTTGATTCCCATCTTCTTGAGTTCATTCTCACATCCCGTTTTTTTAGGAGCAACGTCATGCAAACCCGTCCACACTCTCGCCAGGGCTTTACTCTCATTGAGTTGCTCGTGGTCATCGCGATTATCGCGACGTTAGTCGCGATCCTCCTCCCAGCAGTTCAGCAGGCCCGTGAAGCGGCCCGACGCAGCACCTGCAAGAACAACCTCAAACAACTCGGCCTTGCCGTTCACAATTACCACGACGTCTATAACTGCATTCCATCCGCCTATTTTGCAGGGGACGCACCATACACAGGTTCCGGCGGTGACAACGAAGCTGACGGCAAAGACTGCCGCTATGGTTGGGGGGCAATGATCCTCCCATATGTCGAACAATCTGCAGCATACGACGCCATGCAAGTTGGCAACGTTCGCTTGAGCACCAACCTCGCCAACGCCACCACTCGCGCCATCGCTCAGACACCTATTCCTGTCTTCCGCTGCCCGTCAGATACGGCACCTCCAACGAACGAAATCAAACGCCTTCCTATGGGCCAGTGCACCGCTATTGATTGCAACAATGCAACGGATCCCAACGCCATCCCGACCGCATGTTCAAGTTACGCAGCCAACTGGGGTTCAACAACGACTCTAACCCGCGAGAATCCGAACGGCTTCTTTAATCACACTCGTGACGGTATCTGGGGAACGAATAAGGTACGACGACCGATTCTTCGCTTTACCGACATCATGGACGGCCTCAGCAACACCGCCATGTTCGGCGAACGTATCTACGAACTGACCGGCCCAGTCAAGTACACGCCACACGGCGGTAACGTCTGGGGTGGACATGGCAACGACGAAAACTCTCCCGCCCGCGCCTTCGGACACGTCGCCGCAGTCGGCGGCCGAGTCCTCAACTGCGCCGTCTCAGGATGTGCGCAAGGCTTCAGCAGCCTTCATGACGGCGGCGTCCAGTTCGTCCTCGGGGATGGCTCCGTCCGCTTTGTCAGCGAGAACATCCATCTCAACGCCGACGCGACACCGAACTCAACTCTCGAGTTCTTAACCAACCGCAACGACGGCCAAGTCCTCGGCGAATTCTAATCCCTAAAGGCGAGCGGGGGGTGTAAACCCCCTGTCCCTTGCGCTCCCTGCAGCCACCCCGTGTGGAATACGACAAATCCCCATCCTCTCTTTCCCGGACTCGCTACGATGCAACGCTCATCCCTCCTTCTCATCTTTGCACTCCTCCTCACCGGCTGCTCAAACTCTGGCCCAAAACTTGGCCAAGTGACTGGCAACGTCACTCTCGACGGCAATCCTCTCGTCGACGCCGAACTCAGCTTCATGCCCACAAAAGGCGGACGCACCGCCATGGCCCAGACGGACGACCAAGGAAGCTACACCCTCATCTACAGCATGAAAGCCTACGGCGGCGAAGTCGGAGAAAATCTCGTCCGTATCAGCAAGTACATTTCACCAAAAGCCGACGGCAGCCAGACCCAATCCATCCCCGCCCGCTACAACGAACAATCCGAACTCACCTTCACAATCAAGCCCGGTCAGAATACGTACAACATTGAGCTGACTTCGAAGTAGAAAGCATTCCTCATCGATAGAGATTCCGAGCATGTCGTAACAGCCCCGGCTTGCTCGTCTGAACCTCTTCAATAAACGTGTTCGCCTTTTCAATCGTCGCGTCATCTGGATGCGACGGCTTTGACATATCTGCGTCCAGAACTGTCATAAAATAAATCACAATCGCCTTCTGATTTCCATGCTGATGGAAACGTTCATCATGAAACATTTCCACAAGGCGGTCCGCGATACTCCAGTCCTCCCATCGTGCCAGATCAAGAATGACTAAATCCGCAAGCTCAGGACAATCGAGAACCAGCCGCATCGCCTCGTTCACTTTTTCTTGACCAATCTGTTCTTCACCCATCTCATCGGCTGCAAAGCGGAGAGCCTGTATGGCAGCATAGCCTTCACTGAATGGAACACCCGAGTTCAGATCGGAAAGCGGTCTGATCTTCGTTTCGATAAGAAGAGATATCCCATTCTCTCTGGCCAGCAGAAGATAACCTTTCATGAGACCGTCGATTCCAACACGAAAACTTTCCCCATTCAGGCGAATCCGTTCTTCCAACATTCTGGCATCGGACGCATCACCAGAGAGGCCCAGCATCACGCCGTAGTGACCAATGCGAGTAATATTTGTGTTCTTATTATTGATGTAATCTCGCAGCTTCTCTGGATTCATGTAGGGTGAAAAGGCGACCAACTCATCATATGACAGTCGCGAGATTTCGGAAAATGCATCATCGCCGACGTGAGGATTAGGCGATTCGAGATACTCCTGAAAGTATCTGAGTTGATCAACACGCTCCATTGTTGGCGAAATGCCCTCTAGGTAGCTCACCAATTCGCTGGAAGCAGGCAACGGCGAATTCCAAAGAAAGTCACTGGCTGCCAGATGTGAAGTCTCGATCCGCTTCAATGAAGGATTACGATCCTCGTTTAATCTCTTATTCACATCATGATTGTTCTGGCAGATGCCCGTCATCAAAAATAAGTCGCTGATTACCCCGGCTTCATAGCGATCTTTTTGAATCACGTCGCCAGGCTTAAGTGTCGACTTCGTTGAGGTAGATAAAACCTTGACGATCGTGAATGTCGAACTACCATTGTCGTTTTCGATACCATTCGGTGCATTTGAAGAATCAAGCGAGGCGATGACCGTCACGTCCTCTTGTTCCATCTGATCGCGAAATGTTTGAACGGGCATGTACCCACTAGGCGGGCAGGCAAAGATTACTTGTTCAATAATGCTCAGAACCAGCAAAACCGTCGTCGCAAAGGTAACGAGATGAGTAAGCAGGAATCTCATGAGAGGCCTCAAAGTGTCACTGGAATGCAAATGAGATCCATAGCTCTTCAAAGAGTCGCGCGAATCGAGCATCAATAAACGCAGCATATCCTCGACTCTATGCTCATCACCAGCTCACTTTGAGTGTGAAGAGTCCACCAACCGATCTTGTCTCGATTTCTACACTCTTGATGACGTCACATCCATACCCACACATTGAGGATTCAACGTCAAACCGTGATTTCCGATAACGAAAAAAGGCCACCCGCATTAAAATCGGATAGCCTTCTCATCTGATATTCAACGCGCTGACTCAATCCTTCAACGGACGATCCAGCGAGAGAATGCTCTCCGCGTAAGTCGCGGTCACCTTCTGAGCCTCGGCTTTGTTGAGGGCTTTGACAACCTTGATATGTGATTGTGTCAACAGGTTATATTGAGGGTCTTCCGCGCGCCCTCCATCAACGCGACACAGCGTTTTTACCACCGGGCGGTCGTAGTTGCCTGGTGTTACGCGGATGACCTGGCCGTACGTCTGGTTGTTGAGTTCGACGAAAGAGCCGAGTGGATAAAGGCAGACCGTGTTGAGCAGGGCAGGAATGATCTGCGGGTCAAACTTGCCGGCACGGGTCATCGTCAAAATCTGTTCGACCACCTGATAAGGAGTCTGACCAGACTTCTCAAGGAAGCGTGGCGAGTTGAGGGTGATGTAGCAGTCGACCACCATCGCAATGCGGGCGAGATTGGAGATTTGGACCCCAGTGCGGCCGTGCGGATGGCCTGAGCCATCCCAGTGTTCGAAGATCTGAGTCGCCACCTGCCTGGCAACGATGTGCAGGTTCTTCTGCGGAGCGAGGAAGTACATATTCTCGCGGAGTTCTTTTTTGAAGTTGAGCAGTCCGCCGTTGGTAAGGGCTTCATCGCGATGGAGATGAATGTGAGATTCATCACTCAATCGCAAACGTGAGACGAGGCAGCCAATGCCGAGGTTGGCAACGTCATCGAATTTCAGTCCCATCAGTGTCGCCACTGACATCGCCAGTTGAGAGACACGCAGGCTGTGATCGACCATCGCTTCGTCACTGGTGACTTCGAGAGCAAGGCGGACAAACATATCAATGTCCGCCAACAGTTGCTCCATCGACTCTTCTGCGATCGAGCGAATGGGCTGTTCGAGGATCGTCTCGGCTTTCCTGGAGATCTCGTAAACAGAGTTCAGCTCTTTGGAATGCTTGGCACGCATCTGGCGGACCTGGTCGAGCTGTGCCTGATCATAGTCAGCATACTCATGGCGCACGAGCCGTTCGAGATGAGGGCGATGTTTGTGAAGCTCGCTGACTACAGCATCCAGGCGCGGACTCGATTTGCTGGCGAGCGTCGATTTTGTCGAGCCAGCATCAACATTGAAAGCATGAATCTTAGAGCTGTCGATCGCGACGTGTGAAATACCGCGAGACTTCAGTCGATCAATGAATGCCTGCGTGATGCGAATCCCCTGGTTGAGCAGCAGGAGACTATTTTGATTCCCATCGTAGATCGGTACCGAAAGCGCAATGCCCGGCTTGAGGTTAGTGATGGGAATTATTGCGAGCTCAGCCATAGTGTCGTGTCATCCCTGCTTCTCGATCCGTCCTCACTTCTGTTAATCAGACACATGTGACAACTCATTACAATTTGTCGGGTTTTTCGCTGACGGAGATTGAGTAAGATCGCGGGATCGACCCCAGTTCGCGACACTCAGACAACCTAACACCTTAGGAATGCGGAGATTGCGTACAGTGGTCGATCACTGAGCAGGATTATAAATAATAGCTTAGGGTCTCTGGGGAGTGTGGGTTGATGATCTGCCGTGACTGAAGGACTGAGCGGATTAAAAAGCAAAACCACAACACCTGTATGCACAAGTGCTGTGGTTCACTGAATTCGATGTCCACAATCGACTTCGCCGATAAATCCGAATTAGAAGTGAATGGCTCGTTTCTCAACAGCCATCGCTGCTTCCTTCAAGGCTTCGGCAAGCGTCGGGTGAGCATGACAGGTACGGGCGATATCTTCACTGCTGGCTGAGAACTCGATCGCCAGAACAACTTCTGCAATCAGGTCACCAGCGTGTGGCCCAATGATATGGACGCCGAGGACGCGATCAGTCTCAGCATGGGCCAGGAACTTGATTTTTCCTTCCGTCGTCCCCATGGCTTTCGCGCGACCATTCGCCATGAACGGGAAGTAACCGGTCTTGTAGGGCACGCCCTCAGTTTTCAGCTGATCTTCAGTCTTGCCAACTGTCGCAATTTCCGGACTGGTATAAACGACGGCGGGAATCGCGTTGTAATTGACGTGGCCATATCCTGTGACGATATGCTCGACGCAGGCAATGCCTTCTTCCTCAGCTTTGTGGGCCAGCATCGCACCGCCGATGACGTCACCGATGGCATAGATGTTGGGGACATTGGTTTGATAATGCGCGTTAACCGTGATGAAGTTCCGCTGGCCGAGCGTCACGCCAGCCGCATCAAGACCGAGCTGGTCAGTGGCAGGCTTACGACCAACAGACATCAGGACCTTGTCGGCCTTGATACTGTCCTTGCCTTCGATCATCACTTCGACCTGCTTGCCAGCCATTTTCGTGCCGGTGACTTTACAGCCGAGATTGAAGACGAGGCCCTGTTTTTCAAACAGCTTCTTGGCTTCGGCCGCAATCTCAGTATCCATCCCGGGCAGAATACGATCGAGGAACTCGAGCACGACAACTTCTGAACCAAGTCGACGCCAGACCGTACTCATTTCCAGACCGATGTAACCCGCTCCAATGACAACGAGCTTCTTCGGCACTTCAGTGAAGGCCAACGCTTCCGTACTCGTGACAACATTCACACCATCCGGCTCAATCCCCGGCAGCGAAGACGGAACAGAACCCGTCGCAATCAAAAAATTCTTGGCAGTGACTTCTTCACTTTTCCCATCGTGTTCAACGACAACGGTATTCGGATTCGTGAAGCGGGCGGTGCCGATCAGTCGCGTGACTTTGTTCTTTTTGAATAGGCTCTCAACACCCATCGTGAGACCGGTGACGACGCGGTCTTTGTGGCTGAGCATCTTGGAAAGATCGAGTTCGACCGACTTGGCGATGATCCCGCGGTCTTTCATCGAGCCAGTCGCTTTTTCATACAACTCGCTCGAATCGAGCAACGCCTTGGAAGGAATACAACCGACTCGCAGGCAAGTCCCGCCCAGAGCCTTTTCCTTTTCCACGCAAGCCACCTTCAGCCCAAGCTGAGCAGCACGAATAGCAGCGACATAACCGCCAGGACCAGCACCGATGATGAGGAGATCGTATTGAGACATGATGTAAATCTTGGGATCTATGTTTTCAAAAGGAAAATGGAAATGAAAAGCCCCCCGTCTCTGGACGGGGGGCTGAAATGTTTGTGGATCAGATTTCGAGAATCAGACGAGTCGGATCTTCAATCGTATCCTTGATGCGTTTGAGGAACGTCACCGCCTCGCGACCATCAACGACGACAGGTCGATCGACAATGTTGTGCAGCCCCAAAACTCCCGACTGTGGCGGGTTGACGATCGGAGTCGAAAGCAGCGAGCCGTAGACACCGCCGTTGGAGATGGTAAAGCAGCCACCTTCCATCTCGTCGAGGCCGATCTTATTGGCCTGGGCACGCTTGCCGAAGTCAGTGATCTGCAGCTCGATCTCAGCAAATGAGAGTCGCTCAGCGTTGCGGATGATCGGTACGACCAGTCCCTTACCGCCACCGACCGCGATCCCGATGTCGTAGTAGTTGTAATAAACGAGGTTATCACCTTGGACCTGGGCACCGACTTGTGGAATCTCCATCAACGCTTCGACAACAGCCTTCGTGAAGAAGGACATAAAGCCCAGCTTGATACCGTAGCGTTGTTGGAAAGCATCTTTATAACGGTTGCGGATGTCCTTAATGGCCGACATGTCGATTTCGTTGAACGTCGTCAGCAACGCCGCGTTCTGCTTGGCCATGACCAGACGCTGAGCGATCTTCTTGCGGATCGGCGTCATCGGAACAGCTCGCTGAGTCCGTGTCCCATCGGCTTCGATAGAAACCTCATCGCCATTCGATCTCGGGGCCGCCAGTGCCGTAGAAGGAGCTTTCGCAGCAAGTGCATCTTCCTTCAGCACACGACCATCCCGACCAGTCCCTTGAACCGACGTTGCAGGAATCCCCTTCTCAGCAAGAACGCGAGACGCAGCTGGCATCACAGCAGCTTGCGTCCCTGCAGAAGAAGCAGCGGGCGCTGGCTTCTCCGCAGGAGCAGCTGGCTTGCTGGCAGGAGCAGAAGGCTCTGACTTCGCAGGAGTCGCAGAGACGGCACCCGCCTCGATGTAGGCAATGACGTCGCCAATTTGAGCCGTTTCACCAGCCTTCATGACGATCTGAGTGATCTTGCCCGCGACCGGAGCAGGAACATCAAAGGTCGCCTTGTCCGTTTCCAGTCCGACGAGTTCCTTATCAATAGGAACACTGTCACCTTCTGCGATATACCATTCACCGATGCGGACTTCCGAGATGGATTCTCCGACTGGTGGAACTTTAATTTCGATTGCCATCGAGGCCGATCCTTGTTGCGATACGATTGAGTGAGAGTGAACCCCGAGATGGCGCGATAACTCGGGATCAAATGCGATAAAAGATTGGAGCCCCGATAATCGAGGCCTACCCGACTGAATCAATTGGCAGGGCCCAAGGCTTTCGTCAGTATCTCTTCCTGTTCAATAGCGTGGCTCTTGTAAGAACCGGTCGCCGGGCTCGCCGAGGCATGTCGGCAGATGTGTTTGAACGGGAAGCGGTCGAAAATCTTGAACCCAAGGTGGCACTTCATGAAACGTGAAGCGCCCATATTCTCTGGCTCTTCCTGAACCCAGTAGACTTCCGTGCCATCCGCATACGGCTCGAGGGCCGCCTTGAGTGCTTTCTCCGGGAGAGGGTAAAGCTGCTCGACGCGGATGATCGGCACTTTTTTCTCCTCTAGCTTCTCACGACGGGCCAGCAGCTCATAGTAGATCTTTCCGGTGCAGAGCAGGACTTTCTTGACCTGCGAGGGATCTTTGATCGACTTATCCGGAATGACCGTCTGGAAGTGACCGTTCGCCAGATCTTCCAGTGGCGAAACGACATCCTTGTGACGCAGCAGTGACTTCGGCGTCATGACGACCAGAGGCTTCTTCCACTTACGAAGCACCTGACGACGAAGCATGTGATAATACTGAGCCGGTGTCGATGGGTAGATAACCTGAATGTTGTCTTCGGCTGCTTGGAGAAGGAATCGCTCCATACGGGCACTGGAGTGCTCCGGCCCCTGAC
>SXGT01231983.1_pt1 | contig 10184 bp, 11 predicted proteins | sample 3176221 | NCBI WGS metagenome assembly SXGT01 (sample SAMN11356862, study PRJNA531348) | freshwater metagenome | isolation source: freshwater sample F1-120 | place: China: Fuxian Lake, Yuxi | collected 2017-12-25
CCGCATCCCGGCTTAGTCCGCCGCCGCGACGCGGCGGCGATCAACTGACACGCCCCGTGCGTGGTGAAGGCGATCGAGTTCGCTCAGTCCGCCGCCGCGACGCGGCGGCGATCAACTGACACGTCTTGCGCCTAGTGGGGTTCGTGGCTAAAGTTTCGACGTCCGCCGCCGCGACGCGGCGGCGATCAACTGACACATGGCCTGGAATAGGAGCCAGGCACAGAAGGTGCGTCCGCCGCCGCGACGCGGCGGCGATCAACTGACACGAAGTGCCGGCCGAGATGTCGATCGACCTCGAACGCGTCCGCCGCCGCGACGCGGCGGCGATCAACTGACACCTGGGCGTACCGCAAGATGTTTTTGCAGTTCGTCGCTTTCCGCCGCCGCGACTCGATCTTCGGAGCCGCAGGCCATGACAAGGCCGCTGGGGAACAATTCCGCCAGCTCTGGCGAGCGGGGCGACCTCGCAGATTCCGTCGGGAAGCCGATCACGGTCGGCGGATGCCGAACCGAGTTTTTGTCTGGGCTTCGATTCCGGTCGCCAAGTCCTGTCCGAGCCGCAAGGCTTCGGTCGCTCGCGTGGTGCTGTAGAAGTTGAGAGACCTGACGGCCAAGTCGGCGCGGCCGCTCTGGAAGAGCGTCTCTGCGGTCTCCGAAACGAAGTTCTGTTCCGCGACCAGTTGTGATTCGAAACCAACGAGCGTCTCAGTCACGGTCGGCAGGAAGGGGTCGCGGTGCTCGTCCACGAGGTAGAACAGCCGCTTGAAAACTTGAAAGGCGTAGTGCGTCGATTCCAGTCCGCGCTGTTCGGTGTCCTGAAACTTGGCGGGTTCATCTTCCGTGAGAAACCGATGCCGAGCGAACTCCGGCGGGACTTCGGTGCCTCCGAGATACCACGGGACGAACGGGGCCGTGAGCGGTGATGTCGGCGCGACCCACAACAGGCCGAGCTCCGGGCGGACATTGGGCCGCAGTTGTGCGACTTGGCCGTAGCCGGCAGTTTCGCGAGTCACTTCAGGAGCACGCACGGCGGCCATGATGTCGGTCAGCGTGATCTTGCCGCGAAGCTTTTGCAGACGTTGTTCCATCAGTTCGACCAACTCGTGCCGCAGCTTTCCGTCGCCGTAGACTTTGTTGACGTTGAACGGCTGGTTCTGCTGCGGATCGAACCAGCCTTGCTCGACGGCGAACGAAATCAAATTCGGCGAGCCCATGAAATCCGGGTGCTTCAAATAGTCCGATGGAATCTCACCGATGTAGCCGGGACGCGAGACTCGGATCGCATCAGGGCCGAGCCGTTCGGCGACCCACAGCCCCTTGCCGCCGGCGAAGTTGATCAGCACCCAACCTTCATTCGCGTCGGCGAACAAGTGCGAGTTGCCGCCGTAGGTGGCGTAGCCGTACTGGTCGATCAGGTCGCCGACAATCCGCGCGGCTTCGCGAGCGGTCTTGGCTCGTTCCATCGCGATCCGCGACAGATCGCTGTAGTTCAAGCCGCGCTGCGGATTGGGCGTCATCTTCCGCAGCTCGTCGCGCGACGGCGACCAGATGTCGCGGCCAGCGACGTGATGCTCGTTGAGTCCCCCGTTTGTCAGCGGTGCCGGGAAGCCGGCGAACGCCGAGTAGTTCATCGTGATGTACTTGGCCGTCACGCGGACCTGCGGAATCTCGATCAACTCGCCGGGGTAACTGGCCTTGTTGGTCGCTCCGACTTTGATCTTCGCCCCAGCGGGATGTTCGCGACGTGGCACGATCTCCAGCCAATGGCTCGACGGCTCATCGCCGTACCCGCCGAGGAACCCGCTGCCGTCCGCCGTGCAATTCTTGCCGACGTAGATGCCGTAGCTGGCCAGAGTGGCATCGAGCGACAGCATGACACACAAGACGGCGATGACGATGACTCGCATGAGAAACCCTCCTTTGAGAGTGATCGCCGAAGGCGAGGTTTTTTGAGTAAGAAATCCCAATTTCCAAAACCCAATGACCAAGGAAATCCAAAACTCCAATTTCCAAAACCTAAACGAAGCATGGCGACACGGAGCCGGAGTCATCAGGGCAACGACTCATTGGGATTTGGCCATTGGTCATTCATTGGACATTGGGTTTTGGGCCTTGGAAATTAGCGGTTTCGCCGCGCTATCTTTTGGATTGTAAGACGGCGTCGAGCGCGGCCATCACGTCGAGTCGTCGGAACGTGAGCTTGCTGCCGGGGTCTTCGACGGCCTGGCCGGTGCGTTGGAAGATCGCCAACATCGCGTCGGGCAGAGTCGCCCCGTCCTTCTTCCAGTCGTATTTGGCTTTGTCGATCGCCTCGCGCAGCAACAGAACTGCTCCGCAAACAATGGCGTTCGAGGAGGACGTCGCGGCGGCTGGAACGACCAGGTCGATCTTCGCGTGCCGATCAAGATAGACTTCGTCCTTGCCCGGCCGGACCGCACCGATGGCGAAACAGTTTGGTTGGCATGCGGGCCAAGAGATACCGTTCGTGAAGGCGTGATTGCCGGCGGGCGCACTCACCCAGATGTTGAGCTCGCGAAGTCGCTTGAGCTTGGCATCGATCTCCGTGGGGACCGGCTCGGCATGTTCGAGGTCGTCCACCGGAGCCAGATTGATCGCGGTGATGCGATGCTGCTTGTGATGCTCGATCACCCACTGCAGGCCGGCAGCGAGCGACTTGCTGTCGGCAATGTGGCAGTGACAACACTCCAATGCGCGGACAACGGCGACCTGGTTGTTGAAGGCGACTCCACGCTTCCCCTTGTAGTTCACGGAGGACGGAATACCGATTGTCGATCCGTGGTAGCCGCGGCCTTCGTGCTTCGGGTCGTCGTCGCCATCGACACTGTCGTACGACACGAGCACCTTTGGCACGTCGCCGTCCGATTGCGACCATTCGGGCATCGACAACTTGCACCCGTCGTCGAGCAGTGCCAGCGTTTGGCCTTTTCCAAACGTGAGCTTGTCTTTGTAGGCCGTCCAGGCATCGGTCACACGCGCGTGCTTGAACGCCGGCGGGTCCGCCGGCTCAACTTCGTCGCCGCAGGCCGAGTTGCCAACCAGCCACGAACTCACCGCCAGCCCACCAACGGACAAGAAACTCCGACGCGAATGCGGTTCGTGGATCATTTTCGTCTCACTTCAGATTGATGAGGACTCGGAATCCAAACTCACCCTCGGCGGATTCTCGATCCCTTGAAGTGAATTTGAATGCGGTAGATAAACTTTGTCCGAGAATGGATTTGGCCGGTGACGAGATCGACACGCTCCGGAACCTCGCGGACGTGTTTGTCGACGACGGCGTGAAAACCGCGCTCGGAAAAGATGTCGATCAGCATCGAGATCGCCAGCGGGACTTCGAAGATCCGGTCTTCGGAATTCACATGAGCTCGGCCCGACAGCGCGTGGCGAGTGATAATCGGGATGAACTTTGTGCGGATGAGTTCCACCATGCGAGTGAGCAGTTCGACGTGCTCCAATTCGTAACTGTCCAGCCGCCGCACAAGTTCTTGCCGAGCATGCAGCGTGATTTCGTCCGCGAGCGGCAAAGTTCGCAAACGCTCGAATGTGCGTGGGTCCAACTCCAGCGAACTTTGATACTGCAACTCTTTGAGGATGTTCTCCTCGACCTCTTGGATCGGTCCTTCGGCGTTGATGAAGTGGTAGTGGTAGAGCTGCTTCAGAGACGTCAGCGCGTTCCATGTTTGCTCTTTGAAGACGCGGTATCGGCGGCGCACGGTTTCGTCGGACATGTCCGTCGCGCGTTGTTCGATGAGCTTTCCAACGCCCGTCTCGGCCACTTTGCGATTGTGTTCGGCGATCTCGCGGCCGCGATTGACCTGACGCGCGATGCTGGTGTTCTCGCTGACGAAGAGCACCATCGCATGAATCGTCGGCCGCCGAAAATGAATCGCCAGAGGCGTATTGGCATAGTCGTTGTGAAGCTGATTGATTTTGTCCACCAGCAGCTTAAGGCACTCGACCTGCACCTGAGTTCTCGGAAAGCCATCGAGCACGACACCATCGCGAAACTGCGGTTCGAGCAACTTGCGAAGCAGCAGACCAATCACTTCTTTGTCACCAACCATGCCTCCTTGCGCCTTGATCTTTTCCGCTTCGGGCGTCGTCAGCAGGTCACTGATCACAATTGGCGGACAAGTCAATCCGCGAGCCGCCATAATGAAGCGCGTGTGCGTTCCCTTGCCGGCTCCAGGAGCGCCGCCCAAGAGGATGATCTCTTTGGGAAATCGCAGGTGCTCTTGTCCGACCTCTTCTTCGAGGTCTTCCCAGATCGGCGCAAAAATGACCCGGACGTCTTTGACTTCCAGATCGAGAATCTGTGGTGCGGGAGTTTGTGCAGGCATGTTGCTGCCTTGATGGAAATCGTCGAATGATCGTTGTGATCGTATCGGTGGACCGACAATCAGAAACCGGCTTGTTTTAACGGCCGTCGATCTGACATGACAGTTTCACTGACCAACCTTGAATCTCAGGTGGCTCGTGCGACTCTTGAAGCCGAATGATGTTCGCATTCTTCCACCGCGACTCTTGGCGAATGAGGTCGATTGTCGGATACTCGGCGAGCGGCCAAGAATCGCGATCGGCGACGGTTGATTTGTGGCATGAAAGGTCACGAATTCTGTTCATCCTCTCGAGTGCTCGCGGTGGTCCTGGAGAATCTCATGTCTGAACGCTGGATTGCTGACCGAATGCATTTGATCGACGCTTCGGGCATCCGCAAGGTCTTTGACCTCGCGGCCAAGATGCAAGATCCGATCAACCTCAGCATCGGCCAGCCACATTTTGACACCCCCGCTCCGATCAAAGAGAGCCTGTTTGCGGCGGTGCTCGCTGGCAAAAACGCGTACAGCCAGACTCAAGGCATCGCCCCGTTGATTCAGAAGCTGCATGCCCAGATCGATGCCGAACTCAACCACCCGGATCGTAAGGTCTTCATTACGAGTGGAACCAGCGGCGGTCTGATGCTGGCGTTGCTGGCATTGGTCAATCCTGGTGACGAAGTCATCGCCTTCGATCCGTATTTCGTCATGTACAAGCATCTGACGACCGTCGCCGGCGGCAAGATCGTGCCGATCAACACCTACCCGGACTTTCGCCTGAACGTGGCCAAGGTTCGAGCGGCGATCACTCCACGCACGAAAGTCATCCTGTGCAACAGCCCGTGCAATCCGACCGGTTATGTCGCCTCCGAATCGGAACTCCGCGAATTGGCCGAGTTGGCGGCGGAGCACGATATCGCACTCATCAGCGATGAAATCTATCGAGCCTTCTGCTACGACGCTCCGTTCATCAGCCCGGCTCGATTCAATCCGCAGACCATCGTGATCGACGGCTTCAGCAAGTCGCATTCGATGACCGGCTGGCGGCTAGGTTGGGTGCATGGACCGGAGAAAATCATGCAGCAGATGTCGAAGCTGCAACAGTTCTCATTCGTTTGTGCTCCGCATCCGGTGCAATGGGCAAGCCTGTCTGCATTGGATGTGGATATTTCCGGCTCGGTCGCCGAATACCGAGACAAGCGGGACTATCTGTTGAAGAAACTCAGCTCACACTACGAAATCGGACCGGCAGGCGGAGCGTTTTATCTGTTTCTGAAAGCACCGTGGGGGACCGCAACGGAATTCGTCACGGAGGCCATCCGCCATGATTTGCTGATGATTCCGGGCAATGTCTTCAGTTCCCAAGACACACACTTTCGAATTTCCTATGCTGCTGACAATCGGACATTGGAACGCGGTGTGGAAGTGCTCATTCGACTCGCGCATCGCACATAGGAATTCCGGCGATGACGTCATCCGTTCTCGACGATTGGCGAGAAACACTTCGGCACGAGTTTCTAGCCGAAGAGGGTTGCTTCCTGCAGATTGCTCAAAACCAGCGACGTTGGGACAAGGCCGTGTTCAAGGAACTGATTGAAGCCATGCGGACCCCTGTGTCCACTATGTGGCGGAGGAATATCTCGATCGTCGGATGGCTCACGGTTTTCGACGTCCCTGCTTTTGTCCACGTTTGGACTCAGCAAGAGGAGTTTCATCGTCCCGACAAAGTGAACAGGCATCGTGCGATTCACCTCCTGGAAGTAATCAACCACTGGTTCTTTTGGGGTGAAACTCCGGTGCAAGAAGGCGAGGTTGATGTCTTGACGATGGAGTAACCGGTAAGGAGATCGCTCATCAGTGTGTATCAATTTCCGTAAAAATTCCTTGGCCGAGTGGCGAAATAGGCAGACGCACAGGACTTAAAATCCTGGGTTCCGAAAGGGGCGTGCGGGTTCGATTCCCGCCTCGGCTACTGTACAAGATGTATCATGTCGTAACGTGTCGCATGTCGCGGGAAATCGGAGACCATCGCGACCGAGATGCGGTGTGGTACGAGGCGAAACGGCTGGTTGCTGCGCCGCCGAGTGCGCCGCCCGCTCAAAATGCTCGTCGGTGACCTGCAAGTAATGTTTGGCCGCGACCAACTGGCTGTTGCCCAGCCAAGCCGTGACAACGTGCAGCGGGTAGGTTTCAACTAATTCCGTCTCACAAGTGCTGCGAAGATTCTGGAAGAGTTTTGGCCATGCCGTCAGGCCGGCACGTTTGATGATTCGCAGCAGATGGGTCCGCAAGTTTTGTTCGGCGTCGCGGTATCGAGTGATGACGAAATCCACCCCTTCGGCGGCACGGTCGAACGCGGTTTCCAAGTGTTCCCGCAGTTCGGGGAAAAGCGGAATCCAACGAGTCTCTTTTCCCTCGTGATGTTCGGTCTTGGGCGAGTGAATCAAGAGGCGTCCGCGTTCCCAATCAACATCACTCCATCGGAGCGACAGCGTTTCACTTGGCGTTCGTAGTCCGCCGAATCGGGCCAAGGCGAAGATCAGCCGCCATTCGTGATCGGGACACGCCTTCAAAACTTTGGCGGCATCTTCCAGGCTCACGAAGTATTCCCTCGCCTTGTTTGCTCGGACGGTACAATCCCGCATGTCTGCGAACGGGTTTTCGGCGATGACTCGCTTGCGTTGAGCCGCTCGGAAGAGTTGTTTGGCTCGTCCGGCACGTCGGCGGACGGTGTTGTCGCCGAGCTTCTTTTCACAAGTGAGCATCCAGCGTCGCCATTCGTCGGCATCGCCCAGCGTGATGTCGCGGAGCGGCTTGTTCTCGCCGAAGTATTCCACGAGGTTGCTCCGCACTTGCATAAGACAGGTGCGAGTTCGCGGCTTGATGTCCGTTCGTCCGACGAGATAGTCGTCGATGAACTCGCCGAGCCGGCTGTGAGTTTCTTCACGCTTCGGGATCAGTCCTACTCGCGCGAGTTTGCCGGCGAATTTTTCATCCCGATCGGCAACCCACTTGGCGGTATCGGCGTCGAGTGGATGCCCGGTGAACGTGGCCGCGACGAGGTGTTCGACCTTCAATAACACCGTTTCCGCTTGTTTTTGCGTGACCTTGCCCAGTCGGATCGCCTTGCGCTTCCCGTCCTTCGAGACGAATTGAATTCGCCGAGTGCCGTTGGAGTCTCGTGAGATGCTGGCCATGTTATTTCCCTTTGCGGCCCTTGGCCGCTGGTTTCGATCGCTTGGTGAGTTGCAGGTCCAGGGCGTCAGTAATGGTGTTGAGGCTGTCTTCGGAGAAGAACGCTTTGCCGTGCATGAATCTGGAAAGGATGGACTGACTGATTCCGGTTTGCTGAGAAAGGCGATACCGGCTGACTTCACCGGTTTCGATGAAGTGCCTCAATTGGTCGGACACGGTCGAGAAGATCGTGGCGTGCCGGTCATCTGCGAAGTGAGCCGGCTCGAATTCCGCGATCTCATCCAGAGCCGGAGGAAACAACATCACGGCCGAGAGCAGGCACTTTTCGTGGCAGTGCGCCAACTCGCGGCGCTTGGCGTCGTTCATGGTTGGCCTCCCTGCCGATCCGCTTCGACCCAAATTGGTTTCAGCAGTTCGATGGCTTGCGGCACGAGCGCTCTCGCTTGTTTGAAATCGCTCTTGCAGATTGCCGAGACCCAAACGCCCTTTGGATTCTTGGCGCGTGTCGCCTTGGGGTTCGTGATCTTCATGCCGAGAGCGAGCACCAGCATTTGCCACCAACGCTCAGCCCCCAGGACGGGCCTTGGCATCGACAGTTGCCACCGATGCCAGCGATGGATGGATTGAGCGTCTCGGAGCTTCTCAGGCGTTTTGAGAGCATCCCAAACGGATTGAGCGTCGATGTCTGCTAGTTGTGGTGTCTCTGTTGTGTTGAAGGCTTCTAGTTCTGGCCATTCAGGTTTTTGAATTTCGGCGAAGCCCTCAGTTTCAGTTTCAGACTCATTCTGTTCTGTTCTCTGTAGGGGCATGTTTCCGAGAGCCGCTGTTGGTCCACTGTTGGCGTGCTGTTGGTCTGCTGTTGGCGAGACCACTTCCAACCATGCAATCTTGGGATGCGTCAAAGCCTCGAAAGCCCTCGCAAACAGTTCAGCGGGAGCGCCGGTCTTTTGGCTCAAGTCTTCTGCATCGAGTGGTCCGTCATCGTCGGCGAGAACTCCACGTTGCGGGCATTTCGAGGCGACTTGCACGAGCAGTACCCAAGCGCCGTACAGCGCCGGCCCGTCCGCCATCGAAATCAACCGGCGATAACTTTTGCCGTCGTGCTTGTTCGGGAGCGGTGTCCACGTCAGCCGCTGATACTGCCGGCTTTGGGAGTTCTCGAAAATCTCGCTCCAGCGACGAATGCGGTAGGTCGTCAGGCTCATGCTACTGCCCTCCGCGCGTCGTATGCCGCGAGGGCGGACGTGATCGCCTCACGGACATGCGGGAGAGTCGATTCGGCTGCCGCGATCTCCCGGAAGCGTGCGATGTAGTATGGGTCCGCCGGCTCATCAGCGGCGTGATCTGGGATGGCGGGCTCGGCCAGTAGGTCACGTGCGCGGCGCAGCTCACCGGTCGATGTGAGGACGCGGTCGATGGCGGTCAGCAGTCGCGATGCCGCGTGCCGCTCGCGGCGAGTGGGTGTCGTAGTCATGCGGCGGAGTGTGATTTCGCCGCGCGGATCGTTAATGAGATTGTTAGTAGATTTTTCGCGAAATCCCGTGAATCACGGGGCCAAACCGCAGAAAAATGAAAGTAGACGCGGAAGTAGGTTTCCTACTTTCGCCCGATTCGGATGGCGTGGAGTCGTCATGGAAAAACAAAAACCGCTGCGGTACAAACGCAGCGGCTCTCAGCTTGCCAACCAAATGAAAACGCCCCGCTTTCGCGAGGCGTTGGCCCGGAGATGCGATCTCCGGGGGGGTTCTGTGCAACCATCGTAGGCAGTCATCGGCCGCGCGGGCAAGCGACTTTACTCAGTTCTTTGGATTCAGAATGTTGAGCTCAACGGCCGAACGTGTCATCTGTTACGTTGATGGCTTCAATTTGTACTTTGGCATGAAGGCCGCTCGCCTCAAACGGTTCTACTGGCTCAACATCCGAGAAATGGCGAATCGCCTAACCCTGCCTTTCCAGCAGTTGATCGAAACCAAGTATTTCACGTCCCGAATTTCGGGAGCGTTGCCGTCTGATCCGCCGAACATGGCACGCAACAAGAATGCGAAGTTGCGAAGGCAGACGACTTTTCTGGAAGCGCTTTCCACGATTGATGCGCTTCGGGTTTTCGAGGGCCATTTCTTGGAGAAGGACGTGACTTGCCGGCTTTGCCGAGCCACGTTCAAGCAGCCCGAAGAAAAAATGACCGACGTGAACATCGCCACCGAGCTACTCACGGACGCATTCCTCAATCGGTTCGACACCGCGATTCTGATTTCTGGCGACAGCGATTTGGTGCCGCCGGTTATGATGGTGCGAAAGCATTTTCCGAACAAGAAGGTGATCGTGGCGTTTCCGCCAAAACGGTTTTCGACACGTCTGAGCCAAGAGGCGACAGCACACTTCAAAATCTTCGACAAAGTTCTCCGCGACAGCCAGTTGCCAAATACCGTCACTCGCCCCGACGGATTCATGTTGTCGCGACCAGCCGAATGGGTGTGATACTTGGTCAGCGTTACCGCTTTGCCGTCGCGCCACTAGCCGGGATTATTCACGGCGGATCAAACAGCAGGTGAAGGCCGTCGGCAAGAGAATGGCACGAGTCACTCATGCCGGTTGTTTGTGATGGAGTTGAATCCGAGAGAAACCTCCCCCTTTCCCCCAAGGGTTTGGTGA
>SXGT01276553.1_pt1 | contig 10184 bp, 8 predicted proteins | sample 3176221 | NCBI WGS metagenome assembly SXGT01 (sample SAMN11356862, study PRJNA531348) | freshwater metagenome | isolation source: freshwater sample F1-120 | place: China: Fuxian Lake, Yuxi | collected 2017-12-25
AGTAGTGTTTGATTTAGTTGGCGAAGACTTTGAACTTCTAAATGATTTTGTCAAAGAGTCTTCGAACACAGATAATGGGTTTTTATTTTCTTTTTGAGAAGTTTGTGCTAACGATTCAGCACCTTCCATGAAATTCTCGTGTACTTCAATTTGAATGGTTGTTCTATAGTTGTCAGGAAGTCCTGGATTGAATCCATATGCATTTGAATTTGGAATAACCAAGTTCATCCAATTTGTGAAGTAATCCCTAATATGAAGTTTCATATCAACCAAGAATACCATATTCAAAGTTCCTGAGTATGCAAACTCAACTGGCATTTCATGGCGCTTACCTTGGATTCTTACTGGTGCAGTATTAATTAATGTTCCTGGAATATCTACCGATTCCGCATACCATGTTGGTAAATCTGCATTAGATAATGGCACATTTCCTTTTCCTATAGTTACTGGAAAATACACAAGAAACTTGTTATTTCTTGCTACACCATTTTGTCCAACCTTTGAGATAAATTGTTGTAATGACATTTAAGTACCTATTTTCTTAGCAGAATCTGCCCAAACAGTTTCCATTGGAGCTTTCTTGAATCTTTCGGTTGGTAAAAACACGGCAATAGGCCAATCCGATGCAGGAATCTCAACAAATCGACTTTTAACTTGTCCTATCAAGTATTTCTTAATAGCAGGACCAACTTCTGGATATCTAGAAGCATTCTTCAGAAGATTCCAAGACACTAATGCAATTGTTTTGGAGTCCATACGATCATCCGATGTGACTTCGTACAATTTATGTAAAAGTACCAATCTGGTTTTTGGCATCAAATAATGAAAGTTTATGCCAGTCATATATTTACCATCCAATGAGAAAAACATTGTGAGTGGAAAATTGTCGTAATATTTTAACTTTTCTTTTGTCTTTGGATCGTATGTGAAAGCATACATCTTGCCAATTTGTGGGGTCTTTACTTGGTGTTTCAAGTTTTGACCAAGGAACCCCATTGGACCAATCGACCCGACCATATTACGAATATTGTTCATGAACCAAGCAACAGAATTCTTCCTATTGTAAACAGGATTTGTTCTCAGGATATCGAATAGCGATATATCTGCTGTGATTGGTGGTGCTGATGGTGTTGGTTGTGTCATTTAATTCCGTCGATGTGATGTTCCGTTAATATCTTGAATTCAAAGTTATTCTTCTTCGCAAACTCCGTTGCTGCTTTCCATTTGTTAATATTTATTGCGTATGTTTCTACCTCTTTCAAATATCTCTTAGTCATTCTTTTTGGCTTAACTGGCGGCTTAGTTTGAGCATCAGGTTTGATTTCGATGATGATCTTTTTAACTGTTCCATCTCTTTGCTTTGCTAATGCAATAAAATCGGGATAATATCTGTGGGGCATATTGTCAAGGGGGTGAATGTACGCAATGATCAATTCTTCACTACCCCATTTCAATATAGATGGATTCTTGTCTAACCATTGCATCACACTAAGTTCCCAGCCAGAACGATAGACAATATTTTTTACATCACCAATATACTTTTCTGGTCTGAGTGGGGTAAATTTTCCTTGATGATATTTTGACATAGCAGTATAAATAATACATTCATAATCACATATTTACCCACCATGGCAATTATACTCGATCTACCAGATTCTGAAATTACTGCACCTGCACAACAAACCCAACAATACGATCTCACTGAGCATAATGATATTGCAGGATTTGAAGCGCAGCAAGGTAACAATGACTATTGGGGAAATCCACCACCAACATTCGAAACTGGTGCTGATGGTGCTCAAAATGACTATTGGGATAGACCTCCACCAGAATACAATACCGGATCAGATTCCGGTACTGGAGAAACTACACCAACATCTGTTGCAACTAGAAACAGAACGGAAAATAATATCGTTGGTATCGATGATGTTGTTGAGTTTAAGCAAGGTGCAAAGAAATATGATATTTTGTATTTTCCAACAGGGTTGATGAATGATGGATCATTACAAAAGCGATATCCACATGCAATGGGAATATTCATGAATGTCAATTCTAAGTCTAAACTTGGTAAGTTTATGGCAGGAAAAGATAGTTATGAAGCAGAAAGAAGATTAGATGGTGGAGATTTGGGTGGAAGTTCTGCAAATCAATCATTAGGGAAAACTAATAACGGATCAGAAGCAACAACAACCAATCGCATTCGAGAAGTCGGCACAGATTTGCAACAACAAAGATCAACCACAGATTCACAAACAAAAAAATTTGCATTAGATGCCGCAGTTGAAATGAATAAAGCATTTGAAGAATTATCAAAGAATATCGCAAAATACAAACGTTTCACTGGATGTATTATGTTGCCCATTCCTCTACAAATTCAAGCACAATATAATGCAAAATATGGTGTAGCAGGATCATCTGGTTTGATTGGATCAGTTTTACATCAAGCAACTGGTGGGCCAAACATGGCAGGAGATGTTAAGGGTATGATTGGTTCTGCAATCAGTGACTTTGCTCGTGGTGAAATAAGAACTGTTGTTGAAAATATAACAAATCCAAAAAATATGCCATTTACTTCACTTGGAGGGGTTCAAGGTGGTGGAGCAACCTTCGATAAAATATTGGGAACTGTCCAAAACCCAAGAACAGAACAAGTGTTTCAACAAATTGAACTTAGAGAATGGCCTTTTCAGTGGCATCTTCCAATAACTACCGTAAGAGAGTGGAATACCGTAAGAAAAATTATATCACTTCTTAAAGAAAATATGCATCCAGAATTGGAAACTACTGATCTTGGAACATATATGATAATGCCAAATGAATTTGATATCGAATTCTATGAAAACACAAGAAAAGACGTAGAAAAAGATTCCATGATGTCTAGTGGAACATTTAAAGAATCGGAGACTCTTCCAAAAATTGCTACATGTGTGTTGTCTGGATTAAGGGTTGATTACACACCACACGGTCATTGGATTTCATTCGAAGGTACTATGATACCTCCATATGTGGCTATTCAGGCTACATTCCAAGAAGTTGAGCCAATCCATCGTGCAATGGTTCAAGATATTGGTGACAACGAAGGTTCTAGATATTCAGTTGATGCAGGTTATTATGCAGATGGCGCAAATAAAGCTGCACAAAAACGTAGAAGAGGATTCTAATGGATTACTTTAAAAACTTTCCGATTATCACATATGATTTTACGACAAATGAAGAAACCAAAAAGATTCATTCTCTAGCAGATGTAACTACGAGGGTTCAATCATTTTACGAAGATGAATCAATTGATCAAATATTTGACAGTTACTATATTCGTGATGGGGATACTCCAGAGAAAATATCATATAAAATATATGGAACAACTGATTATTATTGGACATTGATGTATGTAAATAATTTATTTGATATGACTGCAGATTGGCCTTTATCATCTGAAGAATTGGAAGATTATGCTAAAAAATTATACCCAAATAAATCTGCATCATTAAAACCTAGTGATTCATTTACTGTTGAAATTAAACCGTATGCGGCAAATACAACTACCATAGATATATCCATAATCAATGAAGCATCACTTGTCGCAAATAGACCAGATATGGTAGTACCTGGAACATTTGTTTCTGAAAATCTATCTCCAAATAGTTACGTCAAAACTGTAACTAAAAATGAAGGACAGAATAAGATTACATTGACATTAAGCAGACCAACAATATCTTCTATGAATAATATTACAAATCAAACATTTAGAAAAGGAATTGATGACTATTTAAATGTTTCTCATTATATTACCGCTAGTGGTATTGTGAAGGATATTGATGCTTTTGGTGCTAATGAAAAAGCATATATCATATCAAAATTACAAGCAATGTATCACGATAACGACAAGAAGAGATATATCAAAGTAGTGAAACCAGATTCAATATCTGCATTTGTGAATTTATATTTTAATAAGATTATATAATGACAACTGAATCTAAATCAGAAGAAAGGTTTAAGCGACCTGGTGATATAGAAATACTTAGACTTACGATTCATAAAAATGGATCAGAAGGAATAAGTCTGACAAATTTTATGGTTGAAATGTCATTGTTTGAGGATTTATTCTCACCAACAATGTCTGCAACAATTATGCTTGCTGATTCCATAGCATTCTCCAGTATATTTCCCATTATTGGTGGAGAAGAAATATCTATTATCATTAAAACACCAGAAATGCCAGATGATGCAGCAATCAAGAAAAAGATGATTGTATATAAAGTTGAGAGCAAAATTATTCAAACAGCAAAGTCAATATATTTTCTTCACCTTGTGAGTGAATTTGCATATAAAGATAATCATGTTAGATTGATGAGAGCTTTCCGAGGCAATGCTATAAATTCCATCCGTGGAATACTTCAGAATGATTTAAAAGTCGACTTGACATTATTACCATTCAATTATTTAGAAGATGAGAAGAGTAAAAACGAAGTTGCATATATTGCTCCTAACGTTTCTCCAATAGCGGCGATTAATAAACTTACTTCATTGTGTATAGACGATCAAACTGTTTTAACTGATGGTAATGCTGCAAATTACTTATTCTACGAGAATAGGAATGGATTGAATTTATACCCACTAAGTGCTTTAACAAAGAAAAAGAATAATGGCAATGACACATACTATTACGATCAAAATCCAAATAGATTAAAAGATGGAAATCGTGATTATATTGCAGAAATGAGGCAGATTCATATATTCCGAGTGGATCAACAATTTGATATGTTGGAAAATCTTAGTACAGGAATATACAAGAATCAGGTAATTGAATTTGATGTATTATCCAAAGTTGTTAAATATAATACTCCTTACGATTATATGAAATCATTCGATTCAACAAAATCAATGAATGGGTTTCCACTTAGTAACTTTTATGATTTTATCGGAGATGGGAAAATTGTTTCTCATTCAACATATCATAAAGGTGTTTCTCCGATAGACAGTACCATTAATCCAGTTAAGAATCGAGTTTCTTTAGGAATTATGAATTCGGTTCAAATTGAAATAGAAGTATGGGGTAGAACGGATTTGTGTGTTGGTCAACAATTAACCATAGTTGTTCCTGCTGCGAAAAATCCAGAAGCAAACAATCAAAAAAGTGTTATGGATCAATTATTAAGTGGAAACTATTTAATAACCGCAATCCAACATAGATTTGATAGCGCATCACATAAGATGGTTATTGGGTTATCAACTGATAGTTATAGGAATTAAAATATGAGTCAGACATTTTTTTATGGTTGTGTTGAAAATAGAGAAGACCCTTTAAGATTGGGTAGATATCAAGTTCGCATAGTGGGAATACACCCTAAAGACAAAACCCAAATGTCTACGAGTGAGCTTCCTTGGGCAACTTGTTTACAACCAACAACTAGTGCAGCAACATCTGGAATAGGTATGAACCCAGGATTAGTTAGTGGGTCTTGGGTTCTTGTGGTGTTTACGAATGATGATTATCAGGTTCCAGTCATTTTGGGTTCCGTTGCAGGAATCCCAGGTTCCGTTGACGATATCGACAATTCACCAAAACCACCACCACCCGAAGAAGCAACTCCAACTCAAAAAGAAGCAGGTGTTGCTGCAGGTGTATATAATGCAAGCGTACTTCAAGATGGACAACCATATCTAGGATCATTAACTAAAGCGCAATATGATTCATTGATTTCTGCTATTAGATTTAAAGAATCATCAAATAACTATTCAATTGTTAATTCAATAGGATACATTGGTGCATACCAGTTTGGTGTTGCAGGATTAGAAGACCTTGGATATATCAAAAAAGGTACATTTGGTGCTGCTGACAGTAAGGTAAGACCATATGGAAAAAATGCAGCAATGGATGTTGATGAAAATTGGACAGGTAAAGATGGAATAACTTCCAAATCTATATTCCTTCAAAATACATCAGTTCAAGACAAATGTATGCTGCTTTACACTCAACGTAGCTACAAGATTATGTTGAATAAGAATCAAATATCATCAGGCACCGATCCAAGAGTTTTAGCAGGACTTTTAGGTGTTGCGCATAATCAAGGCACAGGTGCTGTTAGTCAATTCCTTCGTGGAGAGATTAAAGCAGATGGTTATGGAACAACTACTCAAAAGTATTATGATCTTTGTTATAGGGCAATTGTGGTACGTCCAGAACAAACGACCAACGATCTTCCACCACAACCAGACGCAGAAGCACCACAACCAGTTCCACCTCAAGAAGAGGTGGTGGTAACAAAAAGAAATGATGTGAATCAGAATGACGGTTTCAATGATCCAGAAAGAAAATATCCTTTGTGGAGAAATGAAGCTGACACATCACGTTTGGCTAGAGGGCAGAATTTAGATAACACCATTGTTAAGTTAAAAGACCTAGAACGAAAACGAAACATTAGTATTGCATTAAGTGAAAAAACATGGAGTCAGCCAAGTATCCCGTTTGGTGCCAAGTACCCATATAACCATGTTACACAAACTGAATCTGGTCATGTATTTGAATTGGATGATTCTCCTAGAGCAGAACGTGTTCATCTATATCATAAAGAAGGGACTTTCATCGAGATTGATGTTGGAGGAAATCAAACCAACAAGATTGTTGGGCACGGTATTCAAATAATCGAGCAGGATGGGTATGTATCGATAAAAGGTAATGGTCATATTACAGTTGAAGGCAATTTCACACTACACACAGATAATGCTTTCATTGAAATGAATAATGTGATGGTCAAGGCACAAGATGTTAGAGTTGAATGTGAAACTTTTGATGTCAAAGCAAAAACTAAATTTGCAGTTGAGTCTGAAACAATTACATTAAAGTCATCCGTCATAACTCATTTAGAATCATCAGGAAAGTCCGAATTGATTGGTAGTAGTGCCGTTCATGTACTTTCTGGTGGAGTTGTTGCTGCTGACGGAAGTGCTGTTCATTTGAATAGCGGGGTCGCATCATCAACTTCAATATCACCAATATCCGACTTAGATAAGTTCACTAAAGAAGTTATGAATATTCAAGCAGTATCTGCAGGAGAATCCGCTAGTGCTGAAGTTGAACATACTAATGTTGGTATTGTTAATGCATCCGAAGAAGCATCAACAAGTGAACCACAAACCGCAGAAGCACCCTCAATTCCAGAACCATCAAGCATAGTTCCTGCTCAGGTTGTTCAAGTATCCAATCCTGCACCTGCTGTAGCACCAATAACATCATCCGCACCAACAACTGTGGAAGTAAAGAAACCAAACATGAATGATAGAGAGAATATCCAACTATCACCAAATTTCAAGCTGAAAGCATTATGCGGTTCGAGTGCATTCCCATTTGGTGGACAACATTCACTAACTGGAGAACAGTTGGTCGAGAATCTACAATATTTGTGTGTGAATATTCTGGAACCAATTAAGGCAAAATATGGTTCGAGATTAAAGATCAACTCTGGAATTCGCCTAATTGGAAATCCAAATGCTAAAAAGTCTGGAAATCCATCTCAACACGAATTAGGAGAAGCTGTCGATATTGGATTCACAAGTTTCCCTGAAGGAGTTTCAAAGCAGGAATTCATGTATCAAGCGGTTCAAGAAATCGCACAATTTGTTCCTTACGATCAATTACTCTTGGAGTTTGAAGGAAAAGAAAAAGCGTGGATTCATATTTCATGCACTACAAGACAGAGAAGAAGACAAACATTCACATACAATAATCATGTCAATGTTGGTCAAGGATTCAAGTTGATTAGGAACTAATAAATATTATATCTAGATAAAGACAAACACCATGCAGAAATTTATAGATATAGATTTATCGTTCATACCACATCCAGCTACAAATGATGTAATGCGAATATTCGACTTGGATGCGATTAAGAATTCCATGAGGAACATCATCAATGGAAAACCATTCGAAAAACCATTCGATGAATTTTATGGTACTAACATAAGGGACTTGTTATTCACATTACAATCCCCAATGACTGAAATAATCGCCAAAAGATTGTTGAAAGAAAAACTTGAGCTATATGAACCACGCATTACGATAGACAATGTTGTTGTGAATAGTGGTAATGCAAAAACAGTTGCTCTATATTATGATACAAATCAACTAGTTATAGATATTTACTATACGGTTAAAGACTACGGACCACAATCTCTTAGAGTAGAGATGGAGAGAATCAGATAATGACACATAAATTAAAAGTCACAGACTTCGATTTTGATACCCTTAAAGTAAATTTCAAGGACTTCCTAAAGACTCGTCCTGAATTTACCGATTATAACTTCGAAGGTTCAAACTTGAATGTGTTGCTAGACATTCTTGCATACAATACTCATTATCATGCATTGATGGCAAACTTCCTTGCCAATGAAATGTTCATTGATACTGCTGCAAAGAGATCGAGCGTGGTTTCACATGCCAAATCACTAGGATATGTCCCTAGATCAAGGGCAGCAGCAAGAGCAACCGTAGACCTAAACATCACATTCTCAAATACAAGCAACCCAGGAACTTCTTTCGTATTCCAGAAGGGTTCTCCAGTATTTAAAACCGTTATTGATGGATTCTCATATACATTTACCACGGCAAATACATACAGTGCCGCTATCGTTTCTCTAGGAAGTAATAACTATTCACTGACACTAGAAGGTATGGAAATTTATGAAGGTGAGTTTACGACCAACTATTTAGAATATAGTGATGTAACAAAATTCATTTCCATTCCAAATTTGGATATTGACTTGTCCACATTAATTGTTGAAGTCAAACGTGAAGGCGAAGTTATATATGACTCATACGCTTTAGCAAGTAATATTCTTGATATTGGCGCAAGTGATAAGGTATATTTTATTCAAGAAGGATTTAATGGGCTATTCCAAATATATTTTGGTGATGGAACGTTTGGTGTGGCACCACCAGACAGAACAACCGTTAGATTATCATACATGGTTACTCATGGTATCGAAGGTAATGGTGCAACACGTTGGATTCTTAATAATCCAAACCAAACCGTATTTGCGACTAACTATACAACAGAAGTTATTTCTGGTTTATCTACTAGTGGAAGTAATAGAGAGAGTTTGACTTCAATTAAATTTAACGCAGTAAATAACTATGGTGTTCAAAATCGAGCAGTAGTTGCAGATGACTATGCAGCATTAGCTAAGAGATATTCAAATAACGTAAAGCAAATTATTTCATGGGGTGGAGAAGAGAATGTGCCACCTCTATATAATTCAGTTGTTCTCTGCGTCATTCCAGAATCGGGAGAAGATTTAATTGATTCAGAAAAAACTGCAATTAAAGAATTCTTAAAGAAAAAAGCTGTCGGAAACACGAATATTATATTCAAATCTCCAGAATATTTGGATATTGTATTAAATGCAAGTTTTACATATGATAAAAATCTAATTAAACTTGCCGTTAACGAATTAGAATCTTTAGTCAGAGATGAAATCAATGCATTCTCATCTGAAAACTTATTCAGCTTTACTGGGTCGCTAAAGTTATCCAAGTTTTTAGCTAGATTGGATAAGGTTGACGATTCAATAACTGGAACAAATGTAGATATTACATTAGCCAAATCACTTAGCGTTCAACCATATACAAATCAAAACCACATACTTAGTTTTGATAATAAGATTGACTCAAAATCATCAGATTATACGGTTTCGTCAACTGGATTTTATACCAATTCTGTAACTTCATTATGTTATTTGAGAGATGATCGAAAAGGTAATATGATGATGATAACATTTACTACTGATGGAAATTACACCATAGTAAATAATAACGTTGGTTCTGTTGATTATGCCACCGGAGAAGTCATTATAACTTTCTACGTCACATCGTATGTTGGAAGTAATTTAATTATTAGTGCGATTCCACAAGCACAAAATATATCGACCACAAAGAATGTCATTCTAAGAATGAAAAACGAAAATGTAACAGTTGTGTCACAAGGCGAATAATATGGTAAAACCTAAACTATCTGAAGTTATTGAAAGAAGAATTCCAGAATGGGTTGCTTCTAACGAAAGATTTTTAGAGTTCATCAAATATTATTATGAGTGGCTTGATAGTACCGGCAGTTCATTAGACTTCATTCGCAATATTGATGAGAATATTGACGTTGATCAATCTCATGATGAATATCTAGAATTAATAA
>SXGT01353020.1_pt1 | contig 10181 bp, 6 predicted proteins | sample 3176221 | NCBI WGS metagenome assembly SXGT01 (sample SAMN11356862, study PRJNA531348) | freshwater metagenome | isolation source: freshwater sample F1-120 | place: China: Fuxian Lake, Yuxi | collected 2017-12-25
AACGCGCACGGCCTGCGCGGTCCCGAGGTCGCGACGCCGAAGCCGGACGGCGCCCGGCGCGTCCTTTTGCTGGGCGACAGCTACGCGTTCGGGCTCGGCCTCGCCGAAGCCGACGCGATCCCGGCGCAGCTCGAGCACTCGCTGGCGGCATCCGGGGAGGCGCGCGTCGAGGTGGTGAACGCCGGCGTCCCCGCCTACCAGACCGAGCAGGAGCGGCTCCTGCTGGAGCGCGTCGGCTTCGCGCTCGAGCCCGACGTCGTCGTGCTGCTCTACTTCGCCAACGACAAGCTGCCCGCGCCGCTGACGTGGGCGCCGGCGATCTCGACGCTCTACCACGACGAGCTGCCAGTGCCGCACGCGTGGAAGCCGCTGCTGGCGCGCAGCTTCCTCTACGCCCTGGTGGCGAAGGCCGACGCCACGCGGCGCGCCGAGCGCGGCGAGTACGACTCGCGCGGCCCGCTGCACTGGCCGATCACGGTGGCCCGCCTCGACGCCATCGCCGCGGCGTGCGCGGCGCGCGGCGTGCCGCTCATCCTCGCCGCCGTCCCGGAGATGCCCTCCACGCGCGAACTGCTCGACCCGGCGCACGAGTCGGCGCAGGACCACGCCGCGGTGCTGGCGCTGGCGGCGGAGCGCGGCTGGGCGTGCGTCGACCTGCTGGCCGGCATGCGCGAGAAGCTGAAGGGCAAGGGCTTCGAGAAGGTCTGGCTCTCGCTCGAGCCGATCGACACGCACTACAACGCGAAGGGCTGCGCCTTCGCCGCCGAGCTGATCGCCCCGGCGGTGCGCGCCGCGTTCGACCGCTCCTGAGAGCGCCCGGCCGCGGCCGCTACCAGGCGACGCCGTCGACGCCGAGCGTCAGCTCGAGCACCTGCGAGATGGCGAGGTTGCGCGCGGCCGCCGGATCGATCACCGCCACCTGCAGGAACACGTGCACGCCGACCAGCGCCGGATCGGGGACGATGGTGTCGGTGAAGCGGCAGGTCGCCTCGCCGACGGCGAAGTCGAAGACGATCCCCTGGGCGTCGAGCAGCGGCAGCGCCACGTCGGCCGGCGCGAGGCACGATTCGGCCACCAGCAGCACCGCGCAGGTCGCCTCGGGCGTGCCGTCCGCGGCACGCCGGGTGTTGCCGGCGTCGACGACGAACTCGCCGGCGAGCAGCGGCAGTCCGGCCGGCAGCAGCGTCGGCGGCGCGCCGCTGCCGCCGGGGACCGCGGCATCGCCGAAGAGACGGCTGGCGGCCGCCACCGCGAAGTTCGCCACCGCGACGCGGCCGACGTTGTCCTCCGCATCGCCATCGCCGTCGACGTCGACGGAGGCGTGCGCGGCACCGACCACCAGGTCGACCACCCCGTCGCCGGAGAGATCGAGCGGCGACGCCATCGCGCCGAGCTTCTCGCCGGCGGCACTGCCGGCGATCGACCACCACGGATCGAAGCGGATCGTGCCGTCGGGTGCCAGCGCGTTGCGCCAGGCGTGGACGACGCCGGCGCGCAGCAGTCCGTCGAAATCGGCGTGGCGCGCGGCGGCGACCAGGTCGCGCCGGCCGTCGCCGTCGAAGTCACCGGCACGGACGACGCCGCCGTAGTACTCCCCGATCGCGCCCTCCGCGCGGAACAGCTCGACCGGCGCTCCGCCGCTCCACGCGCCGGCGAGCACGACGAACGCGCCCTCCGCGCTGTCCGACGGCTCCTTGTGGCTGCCTCCGGGAGCGCCGATCGCCAGTTCGTCCCCGACGCCGCCGTCGAGGTCGCCGAGCCGCTCGACCTCGTGGCCGAAGTTCGCCTCGGCGACGTCGCCCTCGAGCGTCCACAGGGCGCTGCCGAGGCCGCCGGCGACGTCGACGCCGCCGCGCCTGAAGACCACGCGGCCCTCGTTCGGCGTCGTCGCATCGCCGGTGAACGTGTGTTCGCCCAGCGCGAAGTCGGCGAAGCCGTCGCCGTCGACATCGCCGATACCGGCGACCGCGATGGTGTCGGCGTCCGCCGTCAACAACGGCCCGGTCCACGCCGGCGGCCGCTGCACGATCGAACCGGACCGCAACGCCGACGCGACGTCCGCGCCCGACCAGAGGTAGGCGATGTCGTAGCCGTCGCCGCAGCCGACCAGCAGGTCGGGCACGCCGTCGCCGTCGACGTCGCCCGCATCGGCGAGGTCCATCGCGAAGTTGCCGTTGCGCCCGTGCGCGGACGGCGGGTTGATCCGGCAACTGCGCGGCACGCCGGCGAGCGTCGCGCCGGAGAAGATCAGCAGGTACTGCTGCCGCGAGCGCATGCCGCCGCCGAACGCATGCTGGTGGCTCGGCGCCGCGATCGCCAGTTCCTCGACCCCATCGTCGTCGAGATCGGGCAGCGAGATCAGCGTCGCGCCGAAGGTGTCGTCGATCGCCAGGCCGCGCAGCACTCGCGGCGCGCCATCGGCGGTGATCAGCGCCGACCCGTCGGCCCCCGAATGGAAGCGGACGGCGCCGACGTTCTGCAGCGGACCGCCGCCGAAGTCGTGGTCCTCGCGATCCGCGCCGATCGCCAGGTCGCGGACGGAATCACCATCGAGATCGGGCACGATCGCGACGCGTCGATCGCCGCCGAAGAAGCCGTGCGCCTCGACTCCGGCCATCTCGAAGCGCCGCACCGGCTCGCGCGGCTGCAGCGACTGGCCGGAGGCGCACGGCACGCCCGATCCGAGCGCCACGGCGCAGCCTGCGACCACCTGCCGCCACGGCATCGTCAGCTGCGTGGCGGTCGGCTGCGAACCCTGCCTGCAGATCATCTGGTGCCCCATGGTCACGACTCCCTCGGCGCGACGGGCGGAATGTGACCGCGAGGACGGCAAGGTGTCGATGGGATGACCGCGATGACACGAAGCGGGCGGTAGATAGTTCCCTGACCCTGCGACCAGGCATGCCCGGGGTTTCCCGGGTACGCCCCGGGCCGATGCGCGACCGCCCGTCAGGCGAGCGACGCCCGCAGGAACCAGCCGTGCTTCTCGAATTCGCTGACGATGCCGGTGAGCAGGTCGACGCTGTCGGTGTCGGCCTCCCTCTCGGCCACCCCGCGCGCGGACCGCAGGCCCGCGAGGTAGGCGTCGAACCGCTCGGCCAGGAGCGCGACGTGCTCGAGGTCGCGAGTGATCTCCTGCGGGTAGTCGGGCAATCGCGAGTTCGCGGCGACATGGCGCGCCATGCCGCGCGCCAGCGTGCCGAGCGTGACGGCACGCTCTGCGATCGAGTCGTTGTGATCGGCAAGGCTCACGGCGAACGTCTCGAACAGCGGGTGGAGCGCCGCGAACTGCGGCCCGCGCACGTTCCAGTGGGCAACCTTGAGCTGGCCGTGAAGATCGAGGCCGTCCGCCAGCACGGAGAGCAGAGCAGCAGCGATCGTCTGGCGCGAGGATTCGGGAAGGTGGCTTGGCGTGGTGTACATGCAGGGTCTCCCGGCGCGCCTTATGGACGCGCCCGTCGTGCCGAGATCCACCGCGAATCGGATGGCACGACTGCGACCGCGGCGCACACCGGCGCGGAGCGCCGGAACGCGACCGGCCGCGGCGCGATCACCAACCGGCGCGGGGAGCGCGGGCGAGGAAGCGGTCGGCCGCCGCGTTGCCAGTGGTGCCCTTCACGGCATCCCATTGCAGCGTCGCATTGCCGGCGCGATGGGCGACGCAGCCGAGCAGCACCGCCTCGGTGAGCGGCGCGGCGTACTCGAAGCGGCAAGTCGCGACGCTCCCCTCGCCCTTGGCCTGGCGGATCCACTCCTGGTAGTGACCCGGCGACGACGCGAGGGTCGGTGCCGGCCGCACGAAACCGCTGAACGCCGCCTCCGGCAGCAGGACATGGCGGTCATAGTCGGAGAGCAGCATCCCCTTGCGGCCGACGAACAGCGTGCCGTTGCCCCACTGCGGCAGCAGCCCCTCGGCGAAGTGGCGCGGCCGCTTGTCGCCGTGGTACCAGGTCAGCGGCACGCTGCCGCCGCCATGGCGCGCCATCGCGTACCGGACGATCAGCCACGGCGGGCATGTGTCGGGATCGGGCGCCGGCCCCTCCACCGCGATCGTCGTCGGCCCGGCGATCCCGAGCGCCCAGAACGGCAGGTCCATGTGGTGGCACGCCATGTCGCCGAGCGTGCCGTTGCCGTAGTCCCACCAGCCGCGCCAGGCGAAGGGCGCGTAGGCCGGGTGGTAATCGCGCTGCGGCGCCGGCCCGAGCCAGAGGTCCCAGTCGAATCCGGCCGGAATCGCCGGCTGGTCGGTCGGACGCTGGCCGCCGCAATAACCGCCCCCGACCCAGACATGCACCTCGGTCACCTCGCCGATCGCGCCGGCCTGCACCAGCTCGACCACGCGGCGGTAGTTGTCGTTCGAGTGGATCTGCGTGCCCATCTGCGTCGCCGCCTTCGACGCCCTCGCCAGCGCGAGGAGCTCGCGACACTCGGCGACGGAGTGGGTCAGCGGCTTCTCGCAGTAGACGTGGAGCCCGGCCTTCAGCGCGCGTGCGGCCGTCGGCGCGTGGGTGTGGTCGGGAGTGCTCACGACGACGCCGTCGAGGCCGCCCGCGTCGAACATCCGGCGGAAGTCGGCGAACTTCGCGGCAGCGGGGAAGCGCTCGGCCGCCGTGCCGAGCGTGGTGGCGTCGACGTCGCACAACGCGACGATCTCCTCGCCGGCGACGCCGTTCAGGTTGTCGCCGCCGCGCCCGCCGACGCCGATCACGCCGAGCCGGAGCTTCGCGTTGGCCGGGTAGCCGTGCGCCAGCCCGGGCCAGCGACCGATGGCGAAGGCCGCCGCGCCGGCCGACGCCACCTGCAGGAACCCGCGCCGCGTCGTGCCCGCAGCCGACCGCGTGCCGAGAGCCAACCGCTTGCGCATCGCTCGCTCCCCGATCCCGACGAACCCGATGGACGAACCTGTCGCGACCGTTCGCCGGCGCAGCCTACGCGCGGCGCCGTCGCCGCAACAGCAGCGCGATGGCGAGCGCCGCCGCGGCGATGGCGAAGGCGCCGGCGCCGGCGGCGGCCGCTCCGCTCGACACCTCCGTCCCGGCCAAGACGACGCGAAGCGTGTCGCCCGGCGGTCCGATGGCGAACGACGCCTCGCCGGGAACCGTGGAGTCGGTTCGCTCCTCGTCGATGCGCGACGTCGCGATGAGCCTTCCTCCGCCGAGTTCCTGCTGCTCGACCAGCTGGCGCAGCGCCAGCGATGGCTGCTCGAACCACGCCTGCTGCGCCACGCTCCCCCCGCCGTCGAGCGGCCGCACGAGCGCCACCTGCCAGCAGGAAACGCCCTCCCACGTCGCCGCGAGCGGCGCCGCCGCCGGGTCGGTTGCTGCGCCGAGCCGCGTCGCCCCCGCGAACTCCTCCGGCCGCAACAGCGACGCCATCAGCGCCGCGCCGCCACCTCCGTCCTCCGCCACGGCCGACGCCAGAGAGGTGCAGCGCCAGCCCTTCTCCGCCCCGAGCGGCCAGCTCAGGACCTCGTCCGCGGTCGCGACGATCACCTCGCGCCCGCCCACCCTGACCAGCAACCCGCCCGCCGCCTCGGCGCGCTCGCCCCACTCGACCCGCAGCGTACCGAGCGGCCGCAACCACGTCGTGACGACGACGAACTCCTGCCGCGCGATGGCGCCATCGGGCTGCACGAACTCCACCGTCCGCACCATCCGGCAGCAGCCCTGCTCGCTCGCCGCCAGTCGTGCGCGTGCGGCTTGCAGGACGCCGTCGTTCGTCGGCGCGTCGCGCTCCACCAGGATCGCTCCTCGAATCACGGAAGCACCACGACCGCCGCTCCCAGCACCACCAGTCCGGTCAGGAGGAGCCGGACCACGGTCGTCAGCGGGATCGCCACCGACTCGTGGTCGAGGCAGCGGCGCACGCCCGCCAGCAGCTCGGCGCGCGTCGCGTCGCTGAGGCCGCCGATGGGCTGGAACTTGAGCAGGCCGAGCCACCAGCGTCGGTTCACCTCGAGCCCCGGCCCGTCCTTGCCGAGCCGCACTTCGTCGCCCTCGACCTCGACGATCGCCTCCTTGAACTGCGCCGGATCGAGCGCCGCCAGCGCCGCCTGCGCCAGCGTCAGCCCTGCTTCCTTGGGCATGGCCAGCACGTAGAGCCGCTGGCTGGCGGAATGGAGTTGGGAGAAGACAATCAAGAGCACGCCGAGCAGCAGCGCCCACTGCACCCACTGGCCGCGCGTCGAGCCGTCCGTGCCTCCGGGCGCGAACCAGCCGCCGAACTGCAGGTTCAGTTCGGCCAGCGCGAGGCATCCGACCGCCGGCACGACGCCGACCATCGACACCGGCAACGGCCGACGGCGGCGCCCGAGCTGCACCGCCAGGAGGATCAGGCCCAGACCGACCCACGCCAGCCCGGCGGAGAACCACGCGAATCCGAACGCGCGCTGCTCCGACTTGCGTCGCTGCTTCTCACGTCGCTCCTCGTCGCGCTCCAACTGCTCCGCCTCGCGCTCATTGAGCTCGTCGAACGCCCGACCAGCGTCGCCGATCGGCCGCTCTCGCCGAAGGGCGAGCTCGTCGGCGGCGACCGGCGCGTTGTTCCGCGGCCACGCGTCGAGAAGCGCAACCGAGTCGGCGGACTCGACCCGCAGCTGACGGATCCCGCCGCCGTCCGCGGAGACTTCGGCGTCGACCTGGCTCCCGTGGAGCCGCAGCCGCACCCCCCAACGCTCGACGCGATCGACGACGCGCGCGCGAGGACCGTCGAGGAGCTCCGCGCCCGCCCACGGGTCGTCATGCTTCGCGCGAAGGTGGCTCGCGAGCAGCAACCCGTGCTCGCGGTCGAACAGGAGCTCGAATCGGAACGCTCGATGTGCCGCGCCGTCGGCAGGCCGGATCGCCAGTACGCCCTCGCTGCGCAGGGTCGCCACGCCGCCCCCGGCCGCGGACTTCTCGCGCCACTGCTCGAACGTCGGCGCCTGCACGGCCGCGGGGCTCGCCGCCGCGGTCGACGCGTGCGGAACGGCGAACACCGTCCACGCGACGAGTCTCGCCGCCACCGCCCGAACCGCGGTCCTGCCGATCACGCCGGTCACCGTCATGCCGGCGGCCGGGGCGACCCGCGTGCCGTGGAGCGCGGCGAAGCTCGTGGCGGTCAACGCGGGGTTGGTCGTGCGCAGGCGCATCGGCGGCGTCGGCCGGCGCTCACTTCGGCGCCAGGTTCGCGTCGAGGAAGGCCTGCACCTTCGCCCACGCCGCGGCGGCCTGGGTGGCGTCGTACTTGGCGCCGGATGGGTTGGCGAAGGCGTGGTCGGCCGGGAAGGTCAGCACGTCGTGCGTCACGCCGGCGCCGGCGAGCCCCTTCCTGAAGCGCTCGACCAGCGGCACCGGGAACGCCTTGTCGTGCTCGCCGAAGATGGCGAGCAACGGCGCCTTGATCTTCTTCAGCTCGACGACCTCGGTGACCGGGCGACCGTAGTACATCACCGCGGCATCGAGGTCGGGGGCGTTCAGCGCCAGCTGCAGCGACATCGCGCCGCCCATGCACCAGCCGATCGACGCGCGCTTGCCCGCCTTGACGCGCGGATCGTCCTTGAGGAACGCGTGGCCCGCCAGCAGCGTCTTCACCGCCCGCTGCTCGTTCACCGCCTTCATCGCCGCCATCGCGTCGGCGGGCTTGGTCAGGACCTCGCCGCCGTAGAGATCGACCGCCAGCGCCGCCCGGCCGGTCGCCGTGAAACGATCGGCCCAGTGCTTGATGTGGGAGTTGAGCCCCCACCACTCGTGGATCACCACGACCGCGGCGCCGCCCGGCTTCCAGCCGTCGGGCAGCGTCAGGTACGCCTTGCTGCCGTCGACGAGATCGATCATCTGGCCGCGCGCCGCCGGCGCCTCGCCCTCCTTCAGCGTGTGCAGCTTGGCGAACTCCTCCTCGCCCAGCACGCCGGTGCGGCCGGGGGCGTTCGCATCGCCGGTGGCGCCCGATTGCGGCGGCGCGGGCGGCTTGCCGGGCGGATGCACCTCGCCCTGGCCGCGCGCGACGCCGGTCGGCAGGGCGAGCAGGAACGCGAGCAGCGCGACCGGCGCGGCGGCGAGCGAACGAACGCGAGTCGGGGCCATCGGGATCCTCCTGCCGAAGTTGCGGGCAGCGTAGCGCGCATCGCGCGCCGCGCCGGCAAGATGCGCCGCCTCGCGAACTCCGGAAACGAAGGAACCGGCGATGCCGCTGCACCTGCTCGTGAACACCGCCTGGCTGTCACTCTGCGCCGCCGCGCCGCAGGAGCGCGGCGCGATCCGCGCCGTGGCCGAGGCGCCCGGCGTGCCGCCCGGGTTCGTCGCCGAGCTGGTGGTCGCCCACCCCGAGGTGAAGTGGCCCTCGGCCGTGCACGTGCGCGAGGATGGCGCGCTGCTGATCGGCGAGGACCCGATGGACATGCCGGGTCCGACCGACCAGCCGATCGACGTGCTCTGGCTGCTCCGTTTCGCGCCGGACGGCACCTGGACGAAGACCCGCTTCTGCGAGCGCCTCTACGCGATCATGGGCATCCAGGAGATCGACGGCGCGATCTACGTGATGAACATGCCGCACCTCACCGTGCTGCGCGATCACGTCGGCGACGGCGTGGCGGAGGAGCGCCGCGAGCTGCTCACCGACCTCGGCCCGCCGGCGCCGGGCTGGCCGGGCGGCTTCAACGACCACATCGTGAGCGGGCTGCGCCTCGGCATGGACGGCTGGCTCTACGTGTCGGTCGGCGACAAGGGGATCCCGGGCGGGCACGGCACCGACGGCAGCTTCGTCCAGCTCTACGGCGGCGGCGTCGTGCGCGTGCGTCCCGACGGCAGCGAGCTCGAGCTGGTCGCGTCGGGCACGCGCAACCACCTCGACGTCGCGATGGACGAGCGCGACACGATCTTCACCTACGACAACACCGACGACGGGCTCGGCTGGTGGACCCGCTTCACCCACGTCATGCCGACCGGCTACTACGGCTACCCGTGGGACTACCACGCCCATCCGGAGCGGATGCTGCCGCCGATGCGCGACGACGGCGGCGGCTCGGGCGTCGGCGCGCTGGTCTACAACGAGGCGGCGTGGCCCGAGGAGTGGCGCGGCGCGGCCTACTGCTGCGACTGGACCGACCGCGTGGTCCGCAAGTACGACGTCGCTCCCGACGGCGCGACGTTCAAGTGCACCGGCGTCAGCGATTTCGTCACGCCCGGCAGCAGCGGCGAGTTCCGGCCGCTCGACATCGCCGAGAGCCCCGAGGGCCGCTACCTCTACATCGCCGACTGGAACCACGGCGGCTGGCGCACTAACGACGTCGTCGGCCGCGTCTGGCGCATCCGCCGCGAGCCCGACCTGCCCGGCCCCGCGCCGATCGGCGACCTCGCCGACGGCACCATGGCAGCGCGCAAGAAGGCGAGCGTCGACGGGCTGCTGGCGAACCTCGCTCATCCGAGCTTTCGCCGGCGCGTGGCGGCGCAGCGGGAGCTGGCGACGCGGGTCAAGCCGCTCGACGACGAGTCGAATGTCCTGTCGCAGCTCGCCAGGACGATGGTCGAGTCGCCCCATGAGCGCGCAAGGCGCCACGCGGTCTTCGCGCTGTCCGAGTCGAGCTGGTCGGACGAGCCCTATGGGGACGCGGGGCTCGGCGCCATCGCGTCGTACGCCCTCCGCGCCGACGCCTTGGTTGGTCGCGACGACACTTACGCCGCGATGATCCGTGCGTGCGGTCACCATCGCGTCGGCGTGTACTACCGCTTTGGCGACCAGCGCTTCTCGCCGGCCGTCCATCGCGAATTTGCCATCACGGCTGGGCGCGTGCGCGAAGGCATGCCTGCGAGTAGCCTGTTCGATGCGCTCGCGCAAACTGACGATCGCTTCGTCCGATTCGCGATCCGGCAGTCCGTGCGCGAGCTCGCCCCGCGAGCCGAGTTCGACTTCGAGCACCTGCTGCGCCATCGGCTGCCGAGCTCGACTCCAGAAGTGCAGCAGGAACTGTGGCTCGCGCTCCGCGAGCTCCACGTGCCGCGGCGCGCCGCCGCCCTGGCCGCTGCCGCGCACGATGTCGCGCTGCCGGAAGTGGTGCGCGCCGGCGCGCTGCTCACGCTCGCGTCGATCGAGAAGAAGGCGCCGCCGTGGGACGGCAAGTGGTGGGAGACGCAGCCGGCGAAGCGGCCGCGACCGGCCCGCACCGAGGCGTGGGACGGCACGCCGGTGGTCACCGCGGCGCTCGC
>SXGT01402360.1_pt1 | contig 10181 bp, 3 predicted proteins | sample 3176221 | NCBI WGS metagenome assembly SXGT01 (sample SAMN11356862, study PRJNA531348) | freshwater metagenome | isolation source: freshwater sample F1-120 | place: China: Fuxian Lake, Yuxi | collected 2017-12-25
GATCTGGGACCTGACCAGCGGCGCCGAGCTCGTCTCGTACCAGGCTCCCGACGAGGTCTACTCGCTGCGCTGGAGCCCGGACCGCACGCGCATCGGGCTCACCACGCTGGGCGCCGCGGCGGTGTGGCAGCCGCCGTCGGCAGGCGCCGACCTGGCCCGGCTCGACGAGCTGGTGCGGCCCACGGCGACGCCGTGAGGCTCAGGTCGCCATCCATGTGTCGAGCTCGGCGCTGGTGACCGGCGCGGCGTCCTTCACCGGCTTCATCCGACTGACCAGGTCGGCCCACAGCGCCGGGGCGACATCGGGCATCGGCGTGGCGCCGTGCGCGGCGTCGCGATAGAGCGCCACGTCATCGCGGATCGCCTGGATCACGGTCCGGCGGTCAGCGTTGATCAGCTCGGGGTGAACCGCTACCGTCGCCAGCGCGGCGCGGTAGGCGTTCTCGCCCTCCTCTTTGCTGCCCCTCGCGAAGGCGGCGTTGGCCTGGTCGCGCAGCTTGCCGACATCCTGGAAGTTGTGGAGGTCATCGCGGCTGGTGGCGGACTCGATACGGATCAGCATGTGGTCGAAGCCGGTGACCGGCTTCGCGGCCTGCAGGTTCGGTCCCCAGCAGAGCTGGTCGCCGCGCACGCAGAGCTGACTCGCGTCGAAGGTCGCCGCGTCGGCGAGGACCACGGCGATGTAGCCGGGCACCAGCGAGTTGGCGCCGCCCGCGCCGCCGAGCTCGTTGTGATACGCGAGCCGGACCTGACCGTTTTCGTCGAAGAGCAGGTCGGCGCTCTCCTTCACCTTGGTGGCGATGGCCAGCGCCGCCGCCAGGGGCGGCGCCACCAGGTCAGCGAAGCCGGCCACCGCAGCGATCGCCTTGCCGATGCCATCATCGCCCTTGACCGCGATGAGGGCCGCGTCGATCTCGACGGTGCCGCCACGGAACGGGACCAGATCGAGCAGGGCGTAGTTCTTGAGGACGGCATCGTCACCGACGAACTTCTCCTTCGAGGGCGCCGCCACCCGCGTGATCTCGGGCTTCTGGTCGGCGAACTTGAGCCTGGTCGAGGCGTGGACCGCGGGCTGGTACCCGGCGAACCAGTCGCGGCTCTTCGAGAGCATCATCTCGACCAGCCAGATCCGAACGTAGCTCTTGTCGGCGACCAGCGGCTGCGGGTCGTAGGGCCGATCGATCCGATTGGCCGGGATGGCGTGCATGACATAGCGAGTGGTGGGCTCGGAGAACCAGCTCTTCATCTTCTGCCAGATCGACATGGGTTCCTCGCTGGGTGACTACGACCGGTTGGGAGACGTCCGGATGAATACGGTGACCTCGAGCTCGGCAGCGGCGTGGGCCTCGTCCTCGATCGCGTGCAGCCTGGCCCGCACCAGATCCGCGACCTCGATGACACGGTCGGCATCGCGCCTCGCTGGCGACGCCAGGCTCTCGGCGAGCTGCCGGATCACGATGCGCGCCGTCGACTCCATGACCGAGGGGATCACGATCGCCGCGTCGGCGCCCTGCTCGATGATCGCCACGGCCAGCTCGCGCAGCTGGGAGGTCTCGATCCGCGACGCCTCGGTGGGGAGCGCGAGGGCGCCGCCCGGATCGCCTTGCACGATGACCACCGGTGTTCCAGCCGGCACCAGCTCCGATGGGAGCAGCGCCGCGCGCCGGCTCCGCGAGCCCTGGCCGCTGTCGAGGCGAATGGTGCCGACATCGCGCACCGGTCGCCCGATCACGTGGGCCACGCCGGCGAGCGCCCGATCAGCGTCTGGCATCGTCTTGCCTTCGAGCACCCACTCCTGCGCGAGCGGCGGCGGCCCGAAGAAGACCAGCTGCGGCGCAGGCGTCCCCGTGGACTGCTTTGCCTTGACGGTCCTGACGTAGCGAGCCCGCACCGTCGGGTACGCGGACTTGAAGGCGCGTTCCCAGGCGTGGCGCTGGAGCTCGGGCGCGATCTGGATCTCCAGCGTCGTCCTCTGTACCCCGAACAGGCCGTGCAGCGGCGCCAGCGCGCCGTCCTTGCGAGTCTCGATCTCGGGCCACACGCCTGGGGGCGGAACCGAGAGCGTCTCCACGCCGAGGTCATCGCCGCGGGTCACGACCCGCAACTCGGCCTGGGTGGGACCGACGCTGGTCAGGACCGCCCGGGGACGGAGACGGCGAAGCTCGCGGTTGTTCCACCAGGCGAGGATGTCATCGGGGACTTCGAGCGCGGCCGATCCGAAGTAGAGCGCAGCTACCAGCACGGAGAACGCCACGTAGCCGCTGATCGAATGCGGCACCCAGTCGAGCTTCTCGAGTAACGGCGCGATCCAGCGCAGCGCCGCGTAGCGCAGCAGCCAGATGGCGCCGACGATCAGGCCGATCAGCACCGGCGCCCCGCCCACCAGCCACTGGTTGCGTGCCGCCCAGGTCCGCGCCCGGCGCAGCGGGCTCGGTGACGTCCGCGGCCCACGATCGATGCGGCGCAAACGCGGTTCGAGATCGATGCGAGTGGTGCCGTACGGCAGCGTGTTTCCGGCGTGGAGCTTGCGCGCCATCCCGACTTCGCCGGCTGCGGGTAGGAAGCGCTCGAGAACGGCGGGCACGAACGGCAGCGGCATGGGGAGTGCGAACGAGCGCTGGGTGCGGCCGAAAAGCGTGAGGTCTTCGAGCCGCTGGATCAGCTCCTGACCGAAGTCCCCCCGCAACTGCCAGCCGCAGTAGGCGGAGCCGATCAGCGACGCCAGCCAGCCGTCGGTGTCACCGCATTCCTGGAAGGCGTCGGCGGCGTGCTCGTAGAGCTTCTCGGCTCGCTCGGGAAGACGGAGCGCGAGCAACTCGGCCTCCTCGAGTGCCAGCTCGGCCAGCCGACGCGGCGTGTCTGCTAGCACCGCCGCGATCCACCGCGGCGGCTTGCCCGCGGCCAGCTTGCGCAGCGCCAGTCGCGCCATGTCCTCGGTCCGATCGGGGTGCACCGACTCGATGCGATCGATCCAGTCCTTGAGTCCGTGGATGATCGGGTCGGACGTGTACCGGGACAGCTCCAGGATCTCCTCGAGCATGGCGCCCAGCCGCGCGCGCTCGATGGTGAGCTCGCCCTCGGTCTCGGTGACCAAGGTCGGGACGCGGCCTCGCAGCCAGAACATCAGGTTCTCGACCTCGTCGCGTGACCAGGCGATCTGATAGCTCCAGTGCTCGATCAGCGCCGCCACGGCCGGTTCGGACACATCGAGCTGCCGCGGCCCGAGACTGACCCCTGTGGCGACGGCGCTCGCGCGGTTGAGCGTGACCAGGCTCGCCTCGTCAGCCTGGGTGGCCGCGGCCCGCAGATCCTTGAGCACGCTCGGATCGCGATGGCGACGGGCCCAGGCCGCCCGCGCGCGCAGCGCCTCGGCCGCGTCGAGCAGGGGATCGTCGAGAGGGATCAACCCGTCGCGCGCGGCTGCGACCCGCAGCACAGCCGGGGCGAACCGACGGTAGCAACACGGGACCCGACCAAGGCTGCGGCTCTGCCACGCCAGCACCTCTCGCCGCACCGACGGCAGCGGCGCGGCCGCCGCGCGCCGCATGGCGATCGCGACGGCGAGGTGAGCCTGATCGTCGTGCTCCACGCGTTCCAGCGCCGCTTCCCAATCGTCGAGCCACGCGAACGAATCCGCCTCCCAGAAGCGCAAGCGCAGGGCTTCGAGCCGGACCCGCCAAGGTAGCGAGCGCGGCGGCCGCCAGTCGAGCGTCACCTCGGGCAGCGTCCAGTCCTTGGTGGCCAGGAGATCGCGGAGCAAATCGCCTTGGTTGTCGTGCAGTTGATCGATCGGACCGCTCACTACATCGGCCTCGAAGCCGACCATCATGAGTCGAACCCGCAACAGCGTCACGAACGCCGCCAGCCCCGGCGTCGACGGCTCGAGCTTCTCGACGATCTCCGTCAGCCTGATCAGCGGCGTCCCCGGCGGGTTGCGCTCGGCGTGCTCGATCAGCGCCTCGATGGCGGCGATGATCGATGTCTCGAACTCGCGCTCCCGCCCCCAGCGGATGGTCTCCTCGATCGCGGCCGTCGACTCCTCGGCCTCGTTGTTCGCCCACGCGCGCGCCGCGACCAGCCCCAGCCGCGCCCGCATCGACAAGCGCCAGACCAGATCGGCGGCCTCGCGCGCGAGCGCGCCCTCACCGATGGCCTCGGCGACGGTGAGCACGGCCTGCCACTGACCGATCACGTCGACCTCGGGCTGGGTGTTGATGAGGGCCGAGGCGCGGGTGGCGCGCACCGCGGCGCCGAGCAAGGTGTCGTCGCGCTCAGCCGCTGCTCGATCGCTCATCACGAAGCGGGTCAGCTCGACGGCGGTCGATTGATCCTTGCCGATGCCCCGCTCCAGCGCCAGCCAGAGGCCCGCCGCCTCCAGGTCGGGCAGCGCTCGCATCACCGCGTCGACGAGATCCTTGGGTGCGTCGATGAGCCCGATGGCACGGAGGCGCGCGCCGAGGCGTTCGCCCACCCGCACGCAGGCCGCGCCCCACTCGTCGGCCTCGACCTTCCGCAGCCAGTTCTCGAGCCGGGCGTCGAGGCCGCGCTTGACCTCGAGCACGGAACCGCGCCCGGCCTCGTCGTGAGGACGCAGCCACTCATGGCTGCTGAGGGCCTCGAACACCGGCTTGGTCTGGGCCGGCGACTGGTCGAGGGCCGCGGCCAGCGTGGCGAGATCGAAGCGGCGCAGGAGCGCGACCAGGGGCAGGTACGAGCGTAGCGGCCCCATGCGCTTGACGATGCGCTGCTCGACGTAGGGATCGAGATCGCCACGTCGCAGGGTCGCCACGTCGATCGCGTCGTCGCCGCGCACCCACTCGGCGTAGGTCACCAGCTCGAACGGGGCGTAGCGCGGCCCCCCGTCGTCGTGATCGTCGAGCCAGTTGACGCGCACGGTCTCCGGGCAGAGCTTCTTGATCTCCGCGACCAGCTCGCCGCGATCGCGGCGCTCGGCGGGGACCACGCGATCGATGAGTTGATCGGCCTCGGCGTCGTCGAAGCCGCGCACTTCGTGGATGGCGAGGTAGTCCCGCGGCGCCGAGAGCACCACGCCGGGTGGTACGTCGTGGGCCTGCCAGCCGACCCCGCCGTGGCACAGGAGTCGGCGGCCGGCGAACAGCACGCGCAGATCCAGCAGCGGCGGGTCACTCTGCCTCAGGCGCTCGATCAAGTAGAACGTGGCCTCGACGCTGGGGATGAGCCCGCTGGCGACCGGGTCGAGCTTGGTCAGCTCCTCACACGTGTCGAGGACGATCAGCGGGCGGGGCAGATCGCGAAGGAACGACGCCGTCAGGCCGATCAGCTCCGTGTACTCGTCCCACCCCACCGGACCCAGTGGATCCTGCGGGTCGAGCTCGCGCGCGATCGAACGCACGCGCTCGAGCTGCTCGTTGACCTTGCGGAACCAGCGATCTTGCGACTCGCTGTCGATCGCGGCCGCCAGCTCGTGGACGATGGCCTCGATGAGCTGCCCCGGATCGCGGGCGGGAAAGCGTGGGCTCAGGTAGTCGAAGTCGATCCGGGCGACCGAGAGTCCCTTCTCCTGGGCGAGCTGGAGGGCGATCCTGCGGATCAGGCTGGTCTTGCCCGCGCCGCCGACACCGACGTAGTGCAGCGCCCAGCCCTGCTTGCCGTCGAGCAGCGTGTCGAACGCGGCCAGCGCGGCATGGCGCGGAACCAGCTTGTCGAGCAGGTGACGCTCGGGCCGGGTCCGGTACTCGCGCGTGATGCGATGCCGTGCGACCCGGACCGCGCTGGCGATCGGCTCGCCCAGGATGGCGCCCAGCGAGGCCGCGGCCTCGACGAGGTCGAGCACCGTACCGGCCGCGCCGGCATCACAGGCGGCCCGCACCTGGTGAAGGATGCGACGCGCGACGGCATCGGGGCCGCGGTCGAGCTCACGGGCCAGTTCCACCCACCGGCCGAGCAGCGGCGGCGTCTTGTCGAGCCCGGCGATGCGTTCGCCGACGTCGCGGATCGAGCGCACGACGTCGTTTCTGGCGCCGCCGCTACCGATCAACCGCTCGTCGATCGCGCGGTCGGCCTCGGGTGTCAGCTCGAGCTGATCGTCGTCGTCGAGGAGCGCGGGGCTGCGTAGCAGCGGCCGCGCCCGCGCCAGCAGGCCGGGCACGTCGGTGGTGACCTGGCGCAGGGCCCGAGTGGTCATGAGCGGCGGAAGTGCCAGGGCCGCCAGCTCCAGATCGTCGAGGCTGGCCAGGGCGTCGCGATGGGCGGTGGCGTTGAACTCGGCGAACTCGCGCTCGAGCTCACGACGGCGGACGTCGCGAGTCGCGTTGACCTCGTTCACTCGAGGCCCCCGGCCTTGAGGATGTCGTCGTCGCGGGCCTCGGTGAGCACGGTGATGTGCTTGCGGGCCCGCTGCAGTGACTGCAAGAAGATCGGGCTGAAGAACGAACCCGGGCAACCCTCGCCCGAGCCGAGCTGGAGCAGATCGAGGACGTTGTCGAGATCCTTGGTCTTGTCCCGCAGGTTGAGGAAGATGCGCTTGGTGGCCCATGGCGGATCGTCGCGAAACGGATGGAGCAGGAGCCGCTGGTACGCGAGTCGCTCCTCGACTCCGATGGTCGGCTGCGCCGAGGAATCGGAACCGAGCCGGCTGCTCAGGCGATCCAACCGCACGCCGCGCAGGCGGGTGCGCTCGGTGCGCGTGACCAGCTCCTCGATGAACACGTCGTGTTGGCCCCAGGTGGCCTGGGCATCGTCCTTGGCCTTCATCGCGTAGCTGGTCACCACCCGGATCCGGCGGCTCGCACCCAGACCCTTGCCGTCGAGAAGATCGACGAACCACGGCTGGATGGCGTCACCGAAGCGGTGCACGTCGTTGACGAAGACCACGACCTCGCCCACGGCGCCACCGGGGAAGGCCGCGTCGTGGAGAGCCTCGAGATCCTTGGCCAGCGGTCTGCGGATGGAGCTGGCCAGGATCGGCGCGGCTCCGGCCAGCGCGCCCTCGATCGCCAGGCTCACGTCGGGTAGGCCAAAGACCTCGCGCGCCTTCCTGATCGCGACCTCGAGCTCCTTGCCCAGGTCGGCGACGGTGCGGGGCATGCCACGTTCGCTCCCCGCCCGCGGCATCACCACCACGGGCACGTGGCCAGCCCGGATCGCGATCGCCGCCAGCTCGGCCATCGTGCGTCGCTTGCCGACCTTGTTCTGCGGATCGGGCGGATAGGCCAGAAGGCACAACACCGGCGCACCCCGCCCGGACAGGAGCTCGTAGAAGGCAGCGATCACGTCGGAGCGGCCGACGAACGGCGGCAACCGGCGGGTCTGGAGATCGCGGTCGATGGGCAGCGAGTACCCGTCGAGGCGGTCGACGATGCGTCTGACCTCGACCGACGTGTCAGCCGGCGGGACCTGGATCTCCGAAGGGACGTCGTCGCCCATCACCAGGTTGATCAGCCCCCAGTCGAAGCTGTCCTTCGGCATGTCGGGGTCGCGCAGGGCGGCGCGCCGCCCGCGCGCCGCCGCGATGACCAGCGGCATCCCCCCCGACACGGCGACACCGAGCCGGCGCGTGAACAGGCGGCACGCGAGATCGCTGATCTCCGCGGCCATCCCGACCACCACGGGGATGCCGGCGCGCACCAGCTCGGCGGCGAGGTCGCCCTGCCCCGCCGACGTCAACCGCGTCCCCGACGAGCACGCGCTGAGCACGACCGCCTGCGGACACCAGGTCCTCCCGTTGCGCTCGAGCACCAGGGATTCGATCAGGTCCGCCGCTGGCATGGGCTGCACCTTGCTGGCCGCATGATCGAAGAGCTCGAGCAACACGGTGCCGCCTGGGCCTTCGGTGCCGTGGCAGATCACATGCACGACGTGGGGACGGAACTCGTCGACGATGTCGGCGAGCGGCCGGCCGGCGCTGGCAAGCATGAGGACCCGGTCCTGCACCTGCGGACCCATCTGGCGCAGCATGCCCATGCACTCGGCACCGGCCCGCAGGGTGTCGTCGAGCTCGTTGCCGATCACGAACAGGTAGCGAAGCGGATGGACCATCGGCTCGGCCACGATCGGTGACCGCGCGGTCCGCCTCGTGATCACCAGGTCGGCCACGCCCTTCTTCACCGGGTGGCCGCTGGCGATGTAGCCCGTGTCGCCGCGCATGAGCTCCCATGGCAATCCCACCAGATCCGGCGCGTTGTCGAGGCCGAGCGCGATCTCGACCGCGGGCGGCAGCGCCGCCGGCAAGAGCCCCTCGAGCTCGGCCGTCAACAGCGGCCACCACGGCCCGAGCAGCGTGGCAAAGAGGTGCTGGCTGAGGGCCTCGACCGCGGCCTCGGTCGCCCGCAGCTCGCGAAGCTCGACCACGGTCTTGGCGATCGCCGCGGCGGGGAGCCGGCCCTGGACCACCAACGGAGGCACCTCGGTCTCGGTCGTTCCCACCGGGTACACCCGTCCGCCGTCGAGGCCCGCGTCGATCGTGAATGGCGTGGCCCCGGGCACGCCTTTGACCTCGACCTTCCAGCTCGTGGTCTTCTTCTCGCTGTCGACGACAGCCGTGACGACCACGTCGATTCGCCGCACCCGCGTCACCAGCCCTCCTCGGTCCGAGCCCTGGCGGCGCGTCCGAGTAGCGAGGCGGCCAGCTCGGCGGTCTGGCCCTCGGGGATCGAGGCCCGCTTGCTGGTGGTGTCGCGAACCTTCTCGAACAGCATCAGGGTCCGTTCACGGAGGAACCCATCGGCGTCGGCTCGGTCCTTCTCGGCAGGCGCCACGCGCTGGCGAAATGCCCGGAAGGCGGCGGCAGCGGTCAACCGCGAGGCCCGCCGGCCACGCCTGAGCACGCGGTCGGTGCCCGCGAGAACCTTCTCGTACGCGTACGCGGTACTGTCGACCACGGTCGCGTCCAGGTCAGCGGCGGTGGTGCGGCCGGTCACGTCGGCGAGCGCGACCTTGCCGACCACGAGCGCCGCGAGATCGGCCGCGAGCCCCGGTTTCTCGGTGGTGCCCAGCACGCGATCGAGCGCGTCGGCGACCCTGGTCCGGTCTGACGCCCGCGCGATCGCCGCGAGCTGCGGCCGCCAGCGATCGACGACGTACGCCGATGCCGGGTGGCCGAGCCTCGCGGCCAGCTCGGAAGCGATGGCCAGCCGCACGATCACCGGCGGATAGGCGCCGCGATCGGCGGACATCGCGTCGAGCTCGGCCCATTCGAGCTCGGCGAGGACGGCGATCGATTCGGGTCCGATGGCGGCGACGGCAAACGCGTCGGCGAAGACCTCATATCGCCATGCCTGCCACTCGCTGCCTCCGTGCTGGTCGAGCAAGTCGCCGACCCGCGACACCACGGCCTTGTCGGCCTCGAGATCGTACTGGATGTGGTGCCCGGCTTCGTGGGGCACTACGGCCAGCCACCACGGCTCGAACGCGACGTTCGACGGTAGCGCGATCAACGGGATCGGCATCTCGCTGATCATCTCGGCCAGGACACGATCGCGGGGCTTGAGCCCCGAGGGCGGCGCGTCGCGGGGCGGCGCGTTGGCGGAGAACGCGGCGTCGAAGAACGCGAGCGGCAAGGGCGGCCGCCGGGCCGGGTCCATCGCACTGGCCAGCTCGTAGCACGACCAGATCACGTCGTCCGCGGCGCGCAGGATCTCGGCCGGCCCGGTCACCCCGCCGCTGGTGTCGGCGCGTTGATCGAGACGATCCTTGTAGTACTTCCAGATCCGCTCGACGAACGCCAGGTCGAAGTCGAGCGCCTGGCAGCGCCGGTAGGTGCCAGCGTCGCTGCCGACGTTGTCGGCGCGCGTGGACAGCTCGGCGAGCATCTTGTCGAGCGAACCCAGGAGCAGCGTCAACTGGCTGTCGTGCTCGCGCCGCCGGCTCCACGGCGCGGACCACTCGCCGAGCTGAACGCGCATCCGCGACAACGTGTCCTTGGTGCGGACACGACGTAGCTCCGGCCCTAGCGGACCCTCCCCCGGGTTCATCGGCGCCACATCGTACGTGGCGCTCGAGGCCCGGCGCAATCGCCGGGCGGACTCACCCCGCAGAGGTGACCCGCCAGCGCCGAGGTCACGATCAGACGGCCCTGACACGATCGGCGCGTGCACGATACGCTGCTCGTCGTCGCCACCGCCGTCGCGGTGCTGCTGGTCGTCGCGCTCTTGCGTGCGCTCGCGGCCCGCGGCCGTAGCCAGGTGGCGAAGCAGCGAGCC
>SXGT01705493.1_pt1 | contig 10181 bp, 10 predicted proteins | sample 3176221 | NCBI WGS metagenome assembly SXGT01 (sample SAMN11356862, study PRJNA531348) | freshwater metagenome | isolation source: freshwater sample F1-120 | place: China: Fuxian Lake, Yuxi | collected 2017-12-25
CGATGACGTTGCAGAAGGCCATCTCCTGGCGATGCAGAAAGGCCGCATCGGCGAACGATACATCCTCGGCTGCAAGAATTTGCTGCTGCGCGAGGTGTTCGAGATCTTGAGCAAACTGACTGGCATCAAGGCGCCTTCCGTCAAGCTGCCCCGATCAGCGGTGCTGCCCCTCGCCTATGCCAACCACTGGCTCGCAAACCTCACCGGGCGTCCACCGCGCATCCCGCTCGAAGGGGTGAAGATGGCCAAGTACAAAATGCACTACGACTGCAGCAAGGCGATCCGCGAACTCGGCATTCCCCAAGCCCCGCCTGAGGTGGCGCTGGGAAAGGCGGTGAGCTGGTTCAAGTCCCACGGCTACGCCTAACCGCACATCTCGTCGCAATCTTGAAAGCACGCGGACGGGAGTGTTACCGTTTCCACCACGCTTCTCGCAACGCCGCTATCGATGGATATTCTCGTTCTGTTCTTGAAAACAATCGCGCTCCGCCCGTATGTCTTCCTCTTCCTCGCCGCATTTCTATTTGCTGCCGTTCGATTCATCGGGTGGCCTCGCACATGGCGCTTCTGGCTGATCAGCTGGATCACGGCATTTGTGTGCGAGTACTCCTCGACACGCACAGGCATTCCGTTCGGCTGGTATTTCTACAACGGCTCCACCGTTGGAGCAGAACTATATTTCTCCGATGTGCCGTTCATGGATTCCATCTCCTTCAGTTTCCTCCTCTATGCCGCCTACTGTGTGGCGCTCTGTTTCTTCCTCCCTATTGAGCCCTCCACACCGTCCACCGGAATCGGGTTGAAACGGCTGCGATTCAATGTCCCGGCACGAACAGGCTGGCCCCTGTTGCTTGTGACCGCCTGCTTGTTTGCCTTCATCGACATGGTGATCGATCCGGTGGCCCTGCGCGGCGATCGTTGGTTCTTGGGCAAGATCTACTATTATCCCGACCCTGGCTGGCACTTTGGCGTGCCGATGGCCAACTATGTCGGCTGGGCTGTGGTGGGATTCCTTTCTCTCGCCATCTATTTCCCATTGGACCGACGGCTTCCTGCCCTCCCACCACATCAGGCAACCACGTACCGGCTCTTGCTCGGCATCGGCCTCTATTATGGAGTGCTGGCCTTCAATCTCGGCATGACCTTCTGGATCGGTGAATGGTTCATGGGCCTGAGTGGACTGCTGATGCACCTGCCGGTGCTCGCACTCGTCATCTACCGTCTTACTGACCTGCCCCGCACCTCCTCCACCGCTTCCTCAAGTGGCATTCGCTCAGAAGAATTTGTATAGTGGCATCGGACAATCGCTGCAGACTGGGGTCACGGTTGAGGTTCAGCGAAGCGTTGAACGTGCAGTATCTTCGCCTCAACCTTAGCCTTGACCTTCAGCATGCTGGTAGATTGCCTGCACCGGAGTACAAGGACTCATGATTATAAGTATTGCGCTGCTCGGATTTCTGTTGACGGCGACAACGGTGCCTGCGGAAAAGACCATCATCTTGCATGTCGTCGGCACGGTGACGGCGATCGACAAGCAACACATTGCCGTCAAAACGACCGGGAAGACTGCGCCGGTTTCGGTCACACTGACGAACGAGGTGCGGTTCAAAGACAAAAATCGCCCGGGTTCGAATGAACCGCCGGTAATGGGCGACCATGTCATCATCGAAGCGAAGAAGGAAAACAAGGCCCTCTTCGCGACGGTCGTTCATTACTCAGCCATGAGGAAGGCTCCGGCGACCACCCGGTAGTGTCGAGCCATAGGCACGATGCGATTCACACGCGTGATCCACGAATCTCCATTCCACGGTGAGTTGCGCAACGCCATGACGAGAGTGCTGATCACCGGCGTCGCCGTATTTCTGGCCGTCACGACCATCCCGGGCCTGGAAGCGGATAGCCTCACGGCGGGAGTCGCCGCCGTGCTGGTGCTGACTATCCTCAACCTGATCCTGCGCCCCATCCTCTTCATATTGACCCTGCCCTTGATCGTGTTTTCTTTGGGACTTTTTCTGGTTGTGCTGAATGCGCTGCTGCTCGAATTCACGGCGTACCTTGTGAAGGGATTCACTGTCTCAGGATTCTGGCCCGCAGCCGGCGGCGCGCTGGTCATCAGCCTCGTCACCACCGTCCTCAACAGCTGGACTGTGGATCGCCGCCGCATCGAACCGCCAGAATCACCCCTGGAAACCCGCCGTCCGCCCAAGATCATCAATCCCAATTGAGTATCCTAAAGACATCCATCGCCGATGGGATGATTCAGTAGCTATTCCTAAACGATCCGGCTACAATGCCGCCGCGATACTATCGATGAACCTATGACTACGACGACTCCGGCTGCACGAACAAAACCGGCACCAGAAACACACCTCCAACGGACGCTGAATGGCGCACTCAATGAGCTGGCCATGGAATCGGCGCTGGCCGCCGTGTTCCATCAGGAGAACGGACCGCTGATTGACCATGCGGTACGCGGATTCGCGCCGAGAGATGTCCAGACGATCCTCCGTACGCTGTCGGCCCATGCCGCCGTGTCGGGGCCGTCCAGCCAAGATCCCGACGGCGGCCGCACGATCAAGCTGCGCCTGATTACGCCCGGCGCCAAGTCGCTGCTGGGCGTTCCGCTTCGCCATGGCAATCGAGCTTATGGCTACCTGGTCATCGGACGAAAAGAAGGCGCTACCTTCGCAAAAAAAGATAAAGTGCTCTTAGACCAAGCCAGCGACGGTATTACCAAAGCGCTCGACCGCGAGGGGCTGTTCAATACCGACGTCGTCATGAGCCGCGCCTATGTGGCACATGAGCCGGCGCCTCCCCAACCCGCCGGGCCGGAGATGTTTCCGGCAGTCACGGCGCAATTTACTCCGGAACTGCAAGGAAAGATCGAAACAGTCTTGACTGAAGTCGGCCAAGTCGTCGCGTATGACCGAGCCTGGGTCTGCCATTACGATCCGTTCGCGGGCAATGTCGAGGTGCTGGGACTTGGCGGGGACGCCAAGGGCGATCAAAAAGACGCTAAGAAAGATCTCAAACCTGGCCAACGTCTGACACTCGACAGTTCAGCCGCCGGGTGGGCGGTTCGCCACCGCAAACCGCGTGTCGATCATGATCTCGCTTCCACACAAGGCCGTTTCATGGACCACAAACATCTTTTTAAAGATCGATTTCAATCCTCGCTGGTCCTCCCCTTCTTCGTTCGCGGCCAAGTCGGCGGAACCTTGACGCTGGGGTCAAAGGAGCCTCAGCGCTATCAGACCACCGACGCCCGTACGCTGGAACCCGTCATTCTCAAACTGGCGGATCTGATGCAGGCGCCGGCAACGGCAGGGCCGAGCTCCACTCCTGATGTCGACACAGGGGAACCGAGCCTTCGGCCGCTGATCCCGGTCTCGTCTGAACCGATCATTCGTAAACAGGAACGCCAAGCCGCCATCGGAGAATTCAGTGGATTCTTAGCCACAGAAATTCGTGAACCACTGGCCTCGATTCGCGCGCAGCTCGAGGAAGTGACCAGCGAAGGCATTTTGGACTTCGATCCGCAGACACGCGTGGAAAACGCCATGCGCGACCTCATTCGAATCGAAGCGATCCTGAACGAGATTCTTGACTTTGCCAAACCCTTGGAGTTGAACCGGCACCTCTGCCGCATTCCCGAAGCCCTGGAGAGCGCCCTGGTCGTCCTCGCAACGGATCTTGAAGCAACGCGCATCCAGGTGTCCAAAGATTACGCCACGGTTCTCGTGCCGGTGCGCGCCGATGAAGCGAAGCTGCAACAGGCCTTCCTGAGCATTTTCAAAAATGCCTGCGAGGCCATGACTCCGGGCGGCCATCTCCATATTCAAGTCAGCCAGCATCGGGCCGGGAAAGGATTGGAAGTCCAGATCCTCATCAAGAACGACGGCGTCCCCATCCCGGACGATCTTGTCGACAAAGTCTTTGAGCCTTTTTTCACGACCAAACGGTCGGGAATCGGCTTGGGACTGCCCACAGTTAAAAAGATCATGGAAGAACACGGCGGATCGATTGCTATCGGCAGCGCCCCCGGCGAAGGCACCTCCGTGACGATCCGCCTGCCTGGCGTGAGCCGCAGCCCTTCCTTCCGGCATCGCGTCCGTGGCCGCCGGCCACCGCATCGACGACCGAGCTGAGCGCGCAGGATGTGCGCCTCATAACTTTCCTGTTTGACAGAGAATACCGGCCGTCGCTATGATTCCCGCCGGCGTGACGTCATTCATCGAATACGAATTCCATCATGACACTGACTCGTTCCTGCCACCTGTAGACAGAGGAGAAGCGGTATGAAGCTTGTCATCGGCGCCCTTGCGACAACCTCCGGCATTCTGTTCGCGCTGTCCATGGCCTCGGCCAATCCGGCGCTCCTTCCCAAGCATGAAGGCTATCCCATGATGAACAGTGGAAGCCCCGTAACCGGCCAACCGACGGCCAACGATCCCGGCCAATCGGATGCCCGTGGGGAAGCCTCGCTGCTGAAGTCGGCGGAATCGGTCAAGAGCGCCGAACAGAATCTGCAGAAACTCGACAATGCCCGAATCACCGAAGGGCAGGGAGCCGGACGGCTGCCGACAGTGCAGGGCCCCCAGATCAAGATTGCGCCTCCGGTCGCTTCCGCGACGAAGATTGCCCCTGATCGAAAGATTAAGTAACGCACTCTTTCGGCCTGTACATTACGGGGCCGCCCTGAAAAACAGGACGGCCCCGTCTCTTTTCCCGCCGCGAAGTCTTATTCCAACAAGTCCCGACTCCTATCCGATCTCGATCAACCTGAACCGCCAGGGTTTCTTCGCCCAGGAACCGGCATACTCGACACCGATTCTTGGAAACGTCACGATCTTTTTTCGAATGCCTCCGGCTCCGCGATCTTCGAACCACAAATGCCGCCCCTCGGTCATATCAAGTCGATTCAACGACCGATCGATGTCCAATGCCCGGCAGATCTTCCCCGGTCCATCGATCAATGTTCCCTCGATTTCAATCGCTCGAATGAGCACTGCGGCAGGAAAGTCGACCCGTTCTGTCACCACATTCAATAAGTGATACATGCCGTAGATGAGATAGACATAGGAAACTCCCGGAGGGCCGAACAGGACCTCCGTCCTGGCCGTCCGCCCTTTCGATGCATGACAGGCCTTGTCCTGCCCCCCCACATAGGCCTCGACCTCGATGATTTTCCCGGCAATCCTGCCATTCCAATTTTCCCGCACCAAATACTTCCCGATGAGCGCACGGGCCACCGTCAGCGTCGGGCGATTGAAAAATGCACGGGTGAGAGTCTTGGACATTGCAAGGCGTCCTAAAAGTACCAGGCAAGGCCACCCATCACTGTACGCGGATTCCCCGGCACGAAATGGATGTCCGTCACCCCGACAGACTCGTTCCGCAAACGCGAGTCGAACGCAAAGATAGCCTGCTCCCATTGGGTATTGAAGAGGTTTTGCACGAACAGAAACGCCTCCAACCGTCCATGCGGCAATTTGACCGGTATACGATACCGCTCCGACACATCAAACGTGATCCAGGAAGGCGACTTGATGCTCCGATCCTCGACCAGCGGCCGAACGCCAAGATACGTAGCTTGGAATTGGGACGTCAGCCCTTCCGGCCATTGTAGGATCGCCGCGCCATAGGCGGTATATTCCGGTGCTAACGGAATGGCGTCGCCGTTGCGAAATTCCGCGTGCGTCCAGGTGAAGCTGCCGTTGACATAGAGCGGGCCCCAGACTTGTCCCCGAGCGGCCACTTCCATACCCTGGCGTCTGGTCGCCCCGCGAATCTTCGTCGTTCCCTCATCGCCGGCGAGGACGAGTTCCGATTTCAAGTCCAATTGCCACAGCGTAGCGGTCAACTCGATGCCCTCAGGTCCCCATGGCCTGGAACGGACTCCGACCTCATAATTCCTCGCTCTCGCGAGCGGTGACGCGCCGAAGGCCACAGCCGATCGGGCATCATTACTGTGAAATCCTTCTCCATAGTTGAGGAACAATTCCGTCTTCGCCCACGGTCCGAGAATCATGCTCATCTTCGGAAGGACCATGCCGGAGCCTTTCTGTCCGGCCGGTCGTTCCGCACAGGCGGCACAACGGTTACTGACGTCAAACGTAAAATATTCCCCGCGTACTCCCCCTGAAAATCTGACCCACGGCAACGGCTCAACCTCCGCTTTGACGAACGGGGAATAGGACAGGGTGAGGGCGTCACTGTCAATCCTGGTACCGGTCGGAGTCCTCAACGTCTGAGTTCCCAATTTTGCATGGACATCGTCGACTCTCGTCTGAAACCCCACGGTCCCGATCACCGGCATCCCCAGAAATTCTGCGCGCTGTTTGTATCCGATGTCGCCGCCATAGATGACACGACGATCGAATTGCGCAAAACCGTCGCCGTTGACGGGGTCGTTGAGGAACAAGGTAAAATCCGTGAAGAGATCCAGCCGGGAATACTGGCCATACACGTTCGCAAAGAATTGGCCGCTGGTCGTCGTATCATAGTGATAGTTTAATTGGCCGGTCGTCCGGAGCGTGTGTCCCCCTTCATACGGATTGATTGAGCCAAAGCGGTCCAGCACACCCCTGTTCACTGTCCGAAGAGGAATCTCACCGGATCCATCCCATTTGGAATGCAAAAAGGTCGCCTTGAGACTGATCTCATCTCGTCCGGTCAGATTTGTCGTCACCTTTCCCAGCAAATTGGTCCGATAATATTGATTGTCGTTTTGATATGGTCCGTTCGTGTAGAACCCCTCAGCGGCAAACAGCGTGCGCACTCGGTCTTTGGTCGGAGAGAGCATGAGCAGATACCGCTGCATATCATATTCCCCGCCGGCCCCTTGCAGAACACCTTCTTTGGCCACGTCGCGCGTCCGAAAGTTCACCGCTCCTGCCGTGGCAAAGTCTCCATATTCAGGCAGATACGAACCCTTGTGAACATCGACGCCTTCGATCGTCTCCGGAATGATGAAGTTGAGATCCGTGTAGCCTTGCCCATGCGCATGAGTGCGTAAATTAATCGGCATCCCATCGAGGAAGAAACCGACATCCGTCCCGTGGTCTGCGTCAAACCCTCGTAGGAAGTATTGATCAGCCTTCCCGGCGCCGCCCGAATGTTCAACGGCAAGGAATCCAGGAATCAGGCGAAGCACTTGGGCAGGTCGGCCCTGCGGCTGCAGGATAATTTCCTTGTCGGGAATGAATTGCTGAGAAGAGGCAGCAACCGGACGTTCGCCCACCACGGCAACCTCCGGAATCTCCAGCGCCGGCTCATCCGGATCGTGAGCGCCGGCCAGAGAGGGGACACAGATCAGTGCGAAGAGAAGGAGGCTCTGAGTGCGATAGTTCACTCGACGATCAACTCAATCCTTTGCCCGTGGTGGCCATCGTCAGCTTGCCATGCTTCACGCCCTTCACGCTCACCAAGGCATCGGCCACTTTCTGGATTTCCGATCCTTTCCCTTTGGCCACGAGGACTTCCAGGCAGTGGTCATGATCGAGATGCACATGCATACCCGCCATGATGCGGCCCTGGAATTCGTGTTGAATATGGGTGAGCTTGCGCGCCAAATCGCGCACATGGTGGTCGTAGACAATGGTGATCGTACCGACGGTCTCTTTATTCTCGTCCCATTCCTGTCCGACAAGATTGTCGCGGATCAGGTCGCGAAGCGCTTCCGATCGATTCGTGTACTTGCGCCGTTCGATGTGGCGATCGAAGGCATCCAGTAAATGGTAATCAAGTGACACGCCGAATCGAACCAGCTTTTTCATGCTCCACCTGTGCTACGATTTTTAAAAATGTAGCACTGCTGTAGCAGTCTGGTCAAGAGAGAAGATCGCGAAAAACCAGGTTCGGTGGCTATCCGCCTTGGATCGGGATGTACAGCACATTCCCCTGCCGGTTGACGAGCAGGAGCGCGAGGTCGGTGGGCTTCAAAGGATCGGCCAGACGCTGAAAAACCGTGAAGCTGCCGACAGGCTGCCGGTTGAGTTCCAGCACCACATCACCAGGCTGCAAGCCCGACGCTTCGGCAAGGCTGCCTTCTTCGATGTCGGTCACGACGACGCCGTTGTTCACCGAGAGATCCATCTGCTTGGCAAGCTGGAGAGTGACGTCGTCGAACACGACGCCCGACAGGGGATGCACGGTCGAGGCGATGGAAGCCGCTTGGCTCTTCTTGGCACGCTCGCGCGGCGATTCCTGAATCGTCAGTTCGGCTTGATAGACTTTCCCGTCCCGGATGAGTTCCAACCGATGCTTGCTGGCGATCGGAGCTTGCGCAACGAGATTGCGCAGTTGACCGCTGTCCATTACGTCCCGCCCATCGAAACGCACGACGACATCGCCGCGCTTGAGGCCGGCCCGTTCCGCCGATCCCTTCGTCTGCACATCGGTCACGATCGCGCCCTTCACATCGGGCAAGCGGAAAATTTTCCCCAGCGAAGGGCTCACGTCCTGCGTCGAGGCTCCTAAAAGTCCACGCACGACACGGCCGGTCTTGAGCAAGCTCTGCATGGCGGATCGAGCCATATTGCTCGGAATAGCAAAGCCCACACCAACACTCCCGCCGGTTGGGCTGGCAATCGCAGTATTGATGCCCACGACTTCCCCGTTGATGTTCACCAGAGCGCCACCAGAATTCCCCGGATTGATCGGCGCATCCGTTTGAATAAAATCTTCGAAGTCGGCCACACCCACGTCTGCGCGACCAACCGCGCTTACGATGCCGAACGTCACCGTACGGCTCAATCCCAACGGGTTTCCGATCGCCAGCACAAAGTCGCCGACGGCCAGTTGGCTTGAATCCCCCCATACGGCAGCCGGCAGATTCGCCGCCTGGATCTTCACCACCGCCACATCCGTCTTGGGGTCGGTGGCGACGACCTTTCCTTTGAATTGGCGGCGATCGGCCAGAATCACTTCCACATCGACGGCGTCGGCAACGACGTGATGGTTAGTAATGATGTAGCCCTCCGGGGACGCAATGACGCCGGAGCCCTGCCCATACTGCCGATGGGCCAGGGGCTCTTTGAACAAGCCGAACGGCAGAGTATCGTCGCTGAACGCTTGATCGCGCACCACCACGGTAGACGCGATGCTGACCACGACCGGGATGACCTTATTAGCTGTCGTCTTGACCTGGCTCTGCAAATCGTTGCCGGTCGTTACAGGGATCAGCTGCGTCCCAGCCAAAACCGATACCGGAACCCCCAGGCTCGCAACCAGCCATCCTATGGCCAACCCCTTCATCATTTCATTTCACTAAGACCTTCCGCGTCAAGCACAGGCTGGTCAGCCTCGCTTCAGCCCTCGGACTTGCAACGGGAGCTGTCTACCTGTTCGATTAGACTATCGACGAGGAGTCTGATTCCACGGCCTTGCCGCTTTCTTCCTCGGCAGGCTTCTCTTCTTCCGGCACATCAAACCATTGCACCAGCATCTCATCCCACCAGGCTTCAGTGATCTCCTGGCCTGGATCGGTTCCTAGAAACGCCACGTCTTCTTTCTTAACCGTCGAACCGACGAGCTGGGGCTGAAACTTGGCGCGGTCGATGACTTCCTTAGTCGCATACCCGCCGATGATCCAAGAATCCGGATCAGCCCGGCGGGACTTATAGGCCTTCAGTCCAAGCTTGAGATACATGAAGAGCTGCTGCTGGATCGGATCGGTGACTCCGGATTGCGGTAGACCAAGAGTCTTTTCGATACGTTTCCGCCACTGCCGATCGTCGTAGCGCGACGTAATCAGCTGGAGCATTTTCTTTCCCAACTCGGCATTCAGCGGCATGATGGATTCCTTGTATGGCTACACTCGATGTGCGAGGCTGATCAACATGACATTCCAGCGAGGCCGCAGGGAGACGAACGACTGAGAACGAAGCTGGAGGTCATGTTCATCAGCCGAGATGTTGCTTGAAGAAGGCGTTGGCTCTGCCCCACGCATCTTTCGCCGCCTCCGGTCGATAGACGGATGGATCTGTATCGCGGAAGAACGCATGCGGGGCGCCGGGATAGGTTTTGATCTCGCCGGACTTGTTGTATGTCTTCAAGGCGGCCGCCAGCCGTTGCACATCGGCTTTCGTAATCCATCCGTCGTCTTCACCATAGAGATAGAGGACCGGGCACGCCAGTTTTTGTAGAGGCGCGTCAGGATTGGGAACTTGGCCGTAAAA
>SXGT01913387.1_pt1 | contig 10181 bp, 9 predicted proteins | sample 3176221 | NCBI WGS metagenome assembly SXGT01 (sample SAMN11356862, study PRJNA531348) | freshwater metagenome | isolation source: freshwater sample F1-120 | place: China: Fuxian Lake, Yuxi | collected 2017-12-25
CGTCTTCACGCAGCAGGGCTACTTCGTGCTGATGCCGGACATCGTTTTCCGGCCGCGCGAACCCGGCGTTGCCGTGCTGCACGCCGTGGAACCGGCGGTCAAGTCGGTGATTGCGCGCGGGCTTGTGGATCCGGCGAAGATCGGGCATGCGGGCCACTCACAGGGTGGCTATGAAGCGGCCTATCTGGCCACGCACAGCACCCTGTTCAAGACGGCTGTGATGGGCGCAGGCATTTCGGACATGTTCAGTTTTGCCGGACAGATGCACTGGACCAGCGTCCCGGAGTTCGACCACTGGGAAACGGGCCAGTTCCGGATGGAAGTGCCGCCCTGGGAAGATGTCCCGGCCATGATCCGGAACTCCCCGCTCAACAAGATCCACACGATGCACGCCAAGAGCCTGTTGATCGAGATTGGCAGCGAGGACCCGACGGTGGACATGCGCCAGGGTGTGCTGTTGTACAACTATGCACGCCGCGCCGGGAAGGACGTCGTTATGCTGAACTATCCGGGTGAAGGCCACGGCCTGGCGAAGCGGGAGAACGCCGTGGACTATGAACGGCGCATCCTGCAGTGGTTCGCCCACTATCTCAAGGGAGAACCCGCGGAGAAGTGGATCACCGACGGACAGACCTGGCTCGACCGCAAGAAGATTCTCGACGCAAACAAATAGCCATCCAGCGACGGACAGAACAGACAGATGAAACGGCTTCCCGCGACACTCGGCGACCTCAAGCGATCACGCTCCGGCGCATTCGACCGGTCGGTCAAGGATGAGGTGCGTGCGAACCTGATTGCGCGACTCAAGGCGGGGGGTCCGGTCTTCCCGGGGATTGTCGGGTACGACGATTCGGTGGTGCCGCAGATCGTGAATGCCCTGCTTTCGCGCCACAACTTCATCCTCCTCGGGCTGCGGGGTCAGGCCAAGTCGCGCATCCTGCGGGCATTGACCACGCTGCTCGACGATGCCATCCCGGTGGTCGAGGGAAGCGAGGTCAACGACTCGCCCTTTGCACCGATTTCAAAGTTCGCGCGGGAACGGATTGCCGCGGGTGGCGACGACACGCCGATCGCCTGGGTGGGCCGTGAGCACCGGTACATCGAGAAATTGGCGACGCCGGACGTGACGGTTGCCGACATTATCGGCGACCTGGACCCCATCAAGGCCGCACGCGGCGGGCATGTGCTCTCGGACGAACTGACCATCCACTATGGAATGCTGCCGCGGGCCAACCGGGGCATTTTCGCGTTGAATGAACTCCCCGATCTGGCCGGCAAGGTGCAGGTCGGGCTATTCAACATCATGCAGGAAGGGGATGTCCAGATCAAAGGATATCCCGTGCGGCTCAAGCTCGACGTACTCCTCTGCTTCACGGCGAATCCCGAGGACTACACCGCGCGCGGCAAGATCATCACGCCGCTGAAGGACCGCATTGGCAGCGAGATCGTGACGCACTACCCGGAAGAGGTGGAACTGGGCGTGGAGATCACGCGCGCGGAGTCGTGGACGGACCGCGGCACGGCGCTGCGTATCTCGCCGCTGCTCGAGGAACTCGTGGAGCGGATCGCCTTTGAGGCGCGCACCGACAAGCGCATCGACCGACGGTCGGGTGTTTCGCAACGGATGCCGATCACGGCGATGGAGAATGTCGTGTCGAACGCCGAGCGCCGCGCGTTGCGCAGCGCTGAAGAGGATGTGGTCCCGCGGCTCGACGATGTGTACGCGGCACTGCCGGCGATCACCGGCAAACTGGAACTCGAATACGAGGGTGAACTGGTTGGCGGCGCGAACATCGCGCGCGAGCTGATTCGTCGCGCAGCCGATGCCACCCTGCGTTCACACGCACCACACGCCGACACGGATGCCACGGTGATGTGGTTCGATGCCGGGGCCGCGCTGCAGGTCGCTGATGATGCGAGTGCTGCCGTACTCCGCCAGGCCTTCGACACCGTCCCGGGCCTTGCGGCGCTTGTCATCGAACACCAGTTGGCACCGCAGGACGATGACGCACTTTTCGCTTTCGCCTGCGAACTGGTACTCGAGGCACTCGTGGCACGCCGCAAGATTTCGCGCAACGAGCGTGGGCGGTATGGACGCGCCCGCGATGAGCAGTCGCGCCGCCGACGCGCCGACGAACCACCCGATGACATGACCGCGTAGGACCACCGACAGGAGACAACCGATGCGACGAATCCACGCTGGTGCAGTGTTTGCGTTCCTCAGCGCGACTGTGTCCCTCGGCGCACAGCAGGCGCCTGAGCCATTCAAGGTCGGCACCCTCTCGCAGAATGGCCGGCCGTTCGTGGGAGTCGTGGTCCGCGACACGCTGGTGATCGATCTCAACGCGGCGAACACGGCGGTGCGCGCCCCCGCGTCGACGATCGGCTCGGTTGACGGAATGAAGGACCTGATTGCGCGCTACGACGGCGGAGTGAAAGCACGCATCGTGGAGTTGGTCCGCGCGGCGAACCTGGGCGGCGGACAGCGGCCGGCGTGGGTACACAACCTCCGGTCGCTCAAGGTGCTGCCACCGATCATGTACCCGACCACGATGCTGAACGTGGCCGTGAACTACGCCGAACATGATATCGAGATGGCGCGTGGCCGAATCGGCACGGCGAATCCGCCGACCGCCGGGCGCGCACTGCCGAACACGTCGAGTTCCACGGGCATCTGGGAGCGCGCTGCCGATGACTGGCGCTGGAATCCCTACATGTTCATGAAGGCGCCCGGCGTGATTGTCGCCGACGGCGAAGATGTCCGGATTCCCGTTGGCCGCACCCAGATCGAGTGGGAGTGTGAACTCGGCGTCGTGATCGGCAAGACCACCAACCGGCCCGGAATCGCGGGCGCGATGGATCAGGTGTTCGGCTACACCCTGGAAAACGACATGTCCGACCGCGGTGGGCGGGGTGACACGCGCAGCGGCTCGGACTGGGTCATCTCGAAGAACCACGACACCTTTGCGCCGATGGGGCCGTTCATCACGCCCAAAGAGTTCGCCCCGGACGTGAAGCGGCTGAAGATGACGTTCATACTCAACGATCAGGTGCTGCAGGAAGGAACGACAGCGCAGATGATCCACGATGTTGCGGAAATCGTCGCGTACGCCAGCAACATCATGACACTGCGCCCTGGTGATGTGCTCGCGACCGGGACACCGCCCGGCGTTGGGTCGGCGCGGAACCCACCCGTGCTGCTCAAGGCCGGCGACCGGATGTCCTGCACCTACGAGGGAATCGGTACGCTGCGAAACCCGATCGTCAGCGCGCCGCGCTAGGCTCGTCCGGAGCTTCCGCAGCGGGCGCGGCAGGAAGCGAGTCGGCGGGGACCCGGTAGATGGAAACCGCCGACTCTCCAAAATCGAGGCGCTGCTGCGGCTCTGGGAGCTTGTGCCCCGCAGCGTGCTCGACTGCGAGCACCGGGGAGAATCGATTGGCCATCCAGCTGGCGATCACGCGGTCGAGCTGACGCGATTCGTAGGGTGGATCGGCAAAGGCAATGCCGTAGTGGTTCGGAGTCGTCAGCGCGGCCGCGAAGAGCACGGCGTCCTTCTTGAAGGTTCGCGTGACTTCGCGCGCGCGCAGCGTGATGATGTTTGCCTTGAGCGCGTGCAGGCTCGACGGCCGAATCTCCACAAAATCCACGCTTTTGGCGCCGCGCGAGAACGCCTCCAGCCCAAGAGCGCCGGTGCCGGCAAAGAGATCAAGCACGCGTGCGTTGGGAACGTCGGCGGCAAGCGCGTCGAGCATGGCGCCGCGTACATGCTCCGCCGTAGGCCGCACGCGGAAATCGCTGGGACCGAGGAGGTCCTTACCCCGAAATCTGCCGGAGACGATTCTCACGGGGCGGCCACAGGTCTGCTGTTCACTCCAGAAGAATAGCCCCCGGGGGCAGACTCCGGAGCGGTTCGGGGCCGCGACTTGCCGGTGGCCGGAGGCGTCCGGGCAATCATGCGACTACGCGCTGCGCAGTTCCGGATATCGTCGGAACACGATGGTGGCCGCAAGAAAAAGCAGCGTGCCCATTGCCGCGACAGTCGTGGATACACCGTAGCTCCGCGCGAACCATCCGGCGATGGCCGAACCGACTGGGTGCATACCGATGTACACGGTGACATAGAGCGCCATCACGCGGGCGCGCAGCCCATCGGGCACACGCGATTGCATGAGTCCGTTGATCAGCGCATTGTTGCCCATCATCGCAAGACCGCAGATGAAAAGCAGAACGATGGACAGCGGATAAGAGGTTGACACGCCGAATGCCGCCATGGCGATGCCGAGGCTGACCGACGAGGCGGTGAGCACCAGCCCGCGGCGGATCTGCGTACCGCGCCCGGCAATCAGCAGAGTGCCCGTGAGCGCGCCAACGCCGAAGGCGCCCATCATGGCGCCGTACCCGCCTGCACCCAGGCCCAGATGATCCCTCGCCATCACGGGCAGCATGGTGAGCACGGGGATGCCCAGGAGCGAAAACAGTGCCACTGCCCGCATCAGGATCCACATCAGCCGGTCATTGCGCACGTAGCGGAATGCCTCGACGATGCCGTGCCAGGTGGAGCGCGACGTGTCGCCGGCCACGTCCACACCCGGGGGCAGCTTGATCATGGCCAGGCCAATGACGACGGCGAGGTAACTCACCGCGTTGATGCCGAAGCACCAGGCGATGCCGAGTTGCGCTATGACCACCGCCGCGATGCTCGGCCCGATGATGCGCGCAAAGTTGAACCCGCCGGAGCTGAGCGCGATGGCGCCCTGCAAGTCCTCCTTCCCCACCAGGCGAATGATGAGGGACTGGCGCGGCGGAATCTCGATTGCTTCCAGGAGTCCTGAGATGAGGACGAAGCCGATGAGCAGGCCAATCGAGATGTTACCGGTCCAGGTGAACCACCAGAGGGCGGCGGCCTGGATCAGGAAACCGAATTGGAGGATGCGCACGAGGCGGAGCTTTTCGTTCCGGTCAGCGAACACGCCGGCGGGAATCGAGAAGAGGAGGATCGGCACCGTGCCGGCCGCACCGACGAGGCCCACGAGGAACGCATCGTTGGACAGTTCGAGTGCGAGCCAGGACGTGGACACCTGCTGCATCCAGGTGCCGATGAGCGAGATCGTCTGGCCGAACCAGAAGAGCCGGAAGTTCCGGTGCGCGACGAGCGTGCGGAACGGGTTGAAACTGTGCGCGGGGGCCGTCACTCTGGATGCAATCTAGTTTGCGGGAACTACGCACAGCACGACACCTCGACGCGGTGCCAACCGCCCCCGCATCACTCCATCGCTAGATTCCGCTGCACGATGCGAGAGCACACGTACACGAAGTTCAGTCCCGAACTCGGCGACGCGGTGGACCTGCAGTCGCTGCTCGACAATCTCGCCGACTTCCTCCTCCAATCCGGGTTTGCCGGCGGCGCGCAGTATCACCCCTACTGGGGCGAAACGGGCGACGATGCCGACAAGTCGCTCGGCGCACTCAAGCAGGCCATTCTCGACGCGCTGCTCAAGAGTGGTCAGTTCACACCCGAAATGCTCGAGGCCCTGCGCGGCGAAGGCGACGAACTTTCCGAGCAGAAACTCTCCGAGCTCCTCGACTCCATCGTCAAGCGTCTCATTGAGAGCGGCTACCTGAACCTCGAAGCGCCCCCCGAACTCCCGGCCGGCCACCAGTCAGTGATGGGCCCCGGCGGCCTCGCGCAGGCCGCCGCGCGCGACGTGCAGTTCTCGCTCACCGACCGGGGCATCGACTTCCTCGGCTACAAGGCGCTGCGCGGGATCCTGTCGTCGATCGGCAAGTCGAGCTTCGGCTCCCACGACACACCGCACCTCGCGACCGGCATCGAGGCGGACGCGTGGAGCCGACCGTACGAGTTCGGTGACGTGCTCAACATCGACGTCAACGAAACTCTGCGAAACGCCATGCTCCGCACCGGCTCGCTCGAGGTGCCTATCGACCTCGACTACAAGGACCTGATGGTCCGGCAGTCTGAGTACCGGTCGAGTTGCGCCACGGTGCTGATGCTCGATTGCTCACACTCGATGATCCTCTACGGCGAAGACCGATTCACGCCGGCCAAGAAGGTTGCGCTCGCGCTCACGCACCTCATCCGCACGCAGTTCGCTGGCGACACCATCAAGGTGATCCTCTTCCACGATTCGGCGGAGGAGATCCCGATCGGCGCACTTGCAGGCGCGCAGGTGGGGCCGTACCACACGAACACGGCCGAAGGGCTCAAGCTCGCGCGAAGAATCCTCCTGGCCCAAAAGAAGGACATGCGACAGATCGTGATGATCACGGACGGCAAGCCAAGCGCGCTGACCATGCCCGACGGCCGCATCTACAAGAACGCGATGGGGCTCGACGCATACGTACTGCAGCAGACGCTCGGCGAGGTGACCGAATGTCGGCGCGCCGGCATCGTGGTGAACACGTTCATGCTGGCCCGCGACCGCGCATTGGTGGAGTTCGTCAAGATGGTCTCATCCATCACGCGGGGTCGGGCGTATTTCACGAACACCATGACGCTGGGGCAGTTCATCCTGATGGACTTCCTCAAGCGGAAGACGCGCAAGGTCTCATAGCGTGCGGGCGCTGTTCTTGATCGTCGCCGTGCTGCTCACCGGCTGCACTTCGCTTCGCGGTGGCCCTGGCGAAGCCACGCGGCGAATGCAACCAGATTCGGCCCGTGCCACCTTCACGGCGACGACGTACGACACCACCTGGTATATCTCGAACCGACGGCGCGAGGCCGGTGAACTCTCGAGGAATCCCACCGATTCGCTCGAATACGGCATCGTCGTTACCCGGTATCGGGAACGCGCCGGCCCCGGCTCCGACGGACGCATCCTCGAGAATGCCGACGGCGAGGTCATGGACTCCGCGCGTTTTTCACGAGCGGATTTTGTGACCCGCATGCGTATGCGCATCGCCGACTCGCCTGAACCGAAGTCGGGCGCCATCGTCTACGTGCACGGCTACGGCGTCTCCTTCAGCCTGGGCATCACCCAGGGCGCTGACATTGGCCACCGCATTTCACACACGGGCGCGACGGTTGTGTTCGCATGGCCCGCGCATGCCAGCGTCGTCGCCTGGCCATCCGCCGCGGCCGTGGTCTCGCGTGCCTACCGGGACGATTCTGCGACGGCAGCGCTGAGCGGCGGTGCTTTCCTTTCCGCCGTCAGCGCGGTGCGCGAGGCAGCCGGCAGCCAGCCAACGACCGTGATCGGGCACAGCCTGGGTGGCCAGCTGGTCACCGAGGCCCTTACACGCCCCGGCGCGAGGCGCGACTCGCTGGTCAGGCGGCCGCTGTCCGCACTCGTCTTGTTCGCCGCCGATGTGAGCCTCGCGCGCCTGCGCGACTCGCTGGCATCTACGCTCGCGGCCGTCGCATCACGCCGCATTGTGTACGCCTCGGACGACGACCTGATGATGGATATGTCGCGTTTCATCAACAAGTCGGAACGCGCCGGCGAGGCGACCCCCGCGCTGCAGCTCACAGCGCGCGGGTTTGAAGTGGTGGACGTGACACGCGGCCGCCGCGTGAACGGGGCATTGCGGAAGATCTTTGAGCCGGGGCACGGCATGCGCTTCGCCGCCACGGCACTCTTTGACTTTGCGGCTGTGGTGCGCGGCATCCCCGCTGGGTGTCGTGTTGCGCTTGGGCTGGTGACGCGAATGGAGGACGGAAGCTGGCGACTGATGAACGGGCCGATCCCCCGTGATCCGCCGAGACTGGAGCCCCGGGAATGCTGAACGCGCTCTCCGTTGCCGCGCTTGGGTTCCTGCTTGGCCTCAAGCACGCCACCGACGCCGACCACATCGTGGCAGTGACGGCCATCGTCGCGCGAGAACGAAAGTTCTCCAGCGCCGCACGCATCGGTGCGCTCTGGGGCGTGGGCCACTCGATTACGGTGCTCGCCATTGGCGGAGCATTGGTCGCGTTCCGCCTGACGATTCCCGCACGCCTCGGGCTGGGGCTCGAATTCGGCGTCGCACTGATGCTGATTGCGCTCGGATTCTCGAACCTCCGCGCCGGCGGTGGCGCCACGCAGCCTGACGCCGACGCAGTCGCCCGCTCCCGCGATGGGCTTCGGCCACTCGCGATTGGCGTCGTCCACGGACTCGCCGGGTCGGCCGCGGTGACGCTGCTCGTGCTGGCCGTGATTCCAGAAACGGTTTTGGCGCTGGCCTATCTGGTGGTTTTCGGGCTCGGCACCATCGCGGGAATGACACTCGTCACGTTTCTGGTCGCCGCCCCCGCGGTGTATGCTGCCAGCCGTGTGGTACGGCTGCAGCGCGGAATTCGTCTGGCGGCAGGAACGCTTTCACTCGTGTTCGGCCTGGTGCTGGCCCGTGAGATCGTAGTCACCGGCGGCCTGTTCAGTGCTATGCCGAGCTGGTCACCGAAGTAGCGCCACACAAGCCGGGCTGCTGCCCGGGCTTGATCAGCTACTTCGTTTTCTTTGGTTTTTCCGGGTTCGTCGGCTGCTCATGCTCTCCCGATGGCATCTTGTGAGCGCCGGTCTGGAGCCAGGTGGGCCGCGGCAGCGTGGTGCCGCGCCATACAGAGACGAGTCGTAGCCCGACGGCAACACCCACGGACGCAGCCACGGCGACCGTGTTGCCGAGGTCACCGAGCGCAACGAAGGTCACCGCGCCCGCGAACGCCGATGACGTGTAGAGCGTACCGTGCCGGAAATAGCCGGGAATCTCATTTGTCAGAACGTCGCCCATGATGCCGCCGCCGGTGCTCGTGATCACGCCGAGGAGGACGGCGATCACCACCGGCTGCTTGGCCTCGAGTGCCAGTGTGCATCCAACCACAGCGTAGAAGCCGAGCCCCAGTGCATCGATGATCTCTCCCCGGGCTACAACGCGTTTGGCGATCCCGTGGACGGTTTTGCTGTACACAAACGGAATGCTGAGCACGAAGATGACAACCAGGTACTCCCACTGCTCCGCCCAGAAAAAGGGCCGACGGTCGAGCAGCACATCGCGAATCGTCCCGCCGCCGAAGGACACCACGACCGCGAGTGCGTACGTTCCGACGAAATCGAGGTTCTTCTTGGCCGCGGTGATCATCGCGGCGAGCGCACCAAGCAACACCGCGAGGACTTCGAACGCCAGAATCGGAGACATGCTGTAATCTACGCGAGCTGAGAACCGTCCCGACGACACACATTTACGGCGCTATGGCAGCCAAACATCCGAAATCCAGTCGCAGGAACGCTATGGGGCCGGTCTCGCGCCCCAAACCGACGGCCGCTGGTGCCGCCGCGCGCGCCACCGCATTCCGTCGCCGCCTGGCAGCCTGGTTCCGACGTTCGGGGCGCGACCTCCCGTGGCGCAGATCCCGCGACCCATACGAGATCCTCGTTTCTGAGGCCATGCTCCAGCAGACCCAGGTGTCGCGGGTGCTCGAGTTTTATTCGCGATTCCTGCGCGAGTTTCCGACGCTCGAAACCCTCGCGGCGGCGAGGCCCAGGCAGGTCCGGGAGCAGTGGGAAGGACTGGGATATTACGCTCGCGCGCGCCATCTGCATGCCGTGGCAAAGCACGTCACGCGGGACGGTGGCGTTCCCGCCGTGCTCCCCAGTCACCCCGATGAGCTGCGGAAACTGCCCGGGATTGGGCCCTACACGGCCGGCGCAGTGGCGAGCTTCGCATTTGAGCGGCGTGCCGCCCTGGTCGATACCAACGTTGCACGGGTGGTCGCGCGGTTCTTCGCCCCAAGGCTCAACCCCAAGCGCGCGACTGACCTGAAGAAGATCTGGGCTATTGCCGAGGCGATCTTGCCGCGGAGCGGAAAGGCAGGGTGGGCGCACAATCAGGCGCTGATGGAACTGGGGGCGCTGGTGTGCACGGCGCGGGTAAAGCGGTGCGCAGCATGTCCGGTGCGGGGGCGGTGCCCGTCGCGGGAATAACACCTGCAACAGCCGTGTACGGCTCACGGTTTACGGTGGACAGTTAACGGATCGGGGCCCGAGTTCGTGCTGAACCCGAGCCCCTCCGTAAACCGTTAACCGTCAACCGTAAGCTGTCAACTCGCAGTTGATGTTCACACCGTGACTTTGTGCTTGTAATCCAACGTCGACGTGTACTTCCTCTCATCATGCCCGGTGAAGATCTGCCGGGGCCGCGCGATCTTCTGCTCCTTGTCGAGCAGCATCTCTTCCCACTGCGCCACCCA